>Ga0315535_1001715_pt1 | contig 14400 bp, 10 predicted proteins | sample SalMarSW160220MG_2_FD_203092 | JGI IMG/M metagenome (GOLD analysis project Ga0315535, IMG submission 203092) | Salt marsh sediment microbial communities from the Plum Island Ecosystem LTER, Massachusetts, United States - Salt Marsh Sediment SW1602-20 ...
GAACGCGCCGGCCGCGCCTCTGCGCCGGACCTTCCGGTGCGAAGGCCGCCGGGAGGGGCGCTTGCGCCCGCGTTTCGGCCTCGACCCGAGCGAAACTATGCAGCCATCCTTTGAAATCGTCATCGGCCTGGAAGTGCACGCCGAGCTGGCCACCCAGTCCAAAATCTTCTGCGGCTGTTCCACCCGCTTCGGCGCCCCGGCCAACACCCAGGTGTGTCCGGTCTGCCTCGGGTTGCCCGGCAGCCTGCCTGTGCTCAACGCGCGGGCCCTGGAACTGGGCCTGAGGGCGGCCCTGGCGCTGGACGGCGCCCCGGCCGAACACACCAAGTTCGACCGGAAAAATTATTTTTATCCGGACCTTCCCAAGGCCTATCAGATTTCCCAGTACGATTTGCCCGTAGCCCGCGGCGGCGCCGTTTGGATCGACACGCCGGAGGGCGCGAAGCGCATCGGCATCACGCGCGTGCATCTGGAGGAGGACGCCGGCAAGCTGCTGCACTCCAGCCGGGACGGGCAAATCGGCGCGGCCGCGGGCTCGCGGGTGGATTACAACCGCGCGGGGGTGCCGCTCATCGAAATCGTCAGCGAGCCCGATCTGCGCTCCGCGGACGAGGCCTATGCCTACCTGCTGGCGCTCAAGGAAATCCTGCGCTATGCGGAAGTCTCCGATTGCAACATGGAGGAAGGCAGCCTGCGCTGCGACGCGAACATTTCCGTGCGGCCGGCGGGGCAGGCGGCCCTGGGCACCAAGGTCGAAATCAAAAACATGAACTCCTTCAAGCACGTCCGCGCGGCCCTGGAGTACGAGGCCCGGCGCCAGGTCCGCGTCCTGGGCCAGGGCGGCTCCCTGGTGCAGGAAACGCGGCTGTGGGACGCGGACCGGGGCGCCACCCAGGCCATGCGCGGCAAGGAAGAGGCGCACGATTACCGCTACTTTCCCGAGCCGGACCTGCCGTTGCTGGAAGTCGGCGCGGACCGGGTCGCGGAGATCCGGTCGGCCCTGCCCGAACTGCCCCGGGCGCGGCGGGAGCGACTGATACAGGCCTACGGCCTCAGCGCTTATGACGCGGGCGTGATCACCGCGGAGAAGGAACGGGCGGATTTCTTCGAAGATGCCGTGAAAGCGCGTCCCCAGGCCTCACCCAAAACCATCAGCAACCTTCTGACCGGCGACCTGCTGGGGAAACTCAACGCGGACCAGAAATACCTTTCCCAGTCGTCCGTTACTCCCGTGCAACTGGCCGCGGCCAGCACCCTGGTGGATTCGGGACAAATCTCCGCCACCGTCGCCAAACAGGTTTTCGCGGAAACGTACGCCACCGGCAAAGATCCGGAGCAAATCGTGCAAGAACAGGGCCTGACGCAAATCTCGGACGCAGCCAGCTTAGAAAAACTCGTGGACGAGGTCCTGGCCGCGCACCCCGGTCCCGTGGCCGAATTCCGCGGCGGCAAGACGCAGGCCCTGGGTTTCCTGGTCGGGCAGGTCATGAAGGCCTCGGCCGGCCGGGCCAATCCCAAACGGGTGAATGAGCTGCTGCGCGCGCGCTTGGGCTAGCCCGGACGCGAATCGCCGGCTTCCGGCCGGGTCCGGAAGCGTCCCCTCAGCCGTCATTCCAAGGAAGGAGATGCGATTTTTGACACATACGCGCGCCGTTCTCGACGTGGCCGTGGGTCAGGAATTCACCCTCGCCGTTTATGCCTTGGCCTACGGCGGCGAGGGGATCGCCAAACACCAGGGCCTGGTCTTTTTCATTCCGGAAACCGCGCCCGGGGACGAGGTGCGCGCCCGGGTGGTGCAGGTGAAGAAGCAATTCGTCCGGGCCGAAGTGCTCGAGCTCATACGCGCTTCGCCCGAACGCCGCACGCCCTTCTGCCCGGTGGCCGGCGCCTGCGGCGGCTGTTCCTGGCAGCACATGACCTATCCCGCCCAGCTGGAGGCCAAACGCCTGCTGGTGGAAAACGCCTTGCTGCACGTAGGACGGTTCAAATCCGCGCCGGTCTTGCCGGCCATGAAGTCCCTGGCGCAGACCGGGTACCGGCACAAAATTCAAATTCCCTTCCAGGCCGCGGCGGGCCGCCTCCTGGCCGGATTTTACGCCAAGCAGAGCCACCGGATCGTGCCGTTCGAAGATTGCCCGGCCCAGCCGGCGGCGGGGAACCGGGTGTTTCGGGCCGTGCGCGAGCTGGCCGGGGAATTCGGGTACCGCGGGTATGACGAAGCGCGGCATGCGGGGGATTTGCGGCACTTGGTCATCCGCATCGGGCATCAGGCGGGCGAGGCCGTGGCGATCCTGGTCACGGCCGTGGAGGACGTCCCCCGCTTGGCGGAGTTCGCCGCGGCCTTGAGCCGTCGGGTGCCGGAAGTGGTCGGCGTGGTGCAGAACGTCAACCCGCAGCAGACCAACGTGGTTTTGGGGCGGAACTTCCGTCTTCTGCACGGCCGCGGTTGCCTGTACGAGACCGTGCGGGGATTGCGCTTCCGCGTATCCGCCCCTTCCTTTTTTCAGATCAATCCCCTGCAGCTGCCGGTTTTGGCCGAGACCGTGCTCGCGGCCGCCCAGGCGGGCTCGCGGGATACCGTGCTGGACCTGTACTGCGGCGTGGGGTGGCTGACCCTGGAACTGGCTCGCTTGGCGCGCCGGGCCATCGGCGTGGAATCGGCGCACAGCGCCGTGGACGATGCGCGCACGAATCTGCATTTGAACCACGCCGCCAATGTCGAATTTCTCCTGGCCGACGTTTGCGACGGAGTCCGGCAGCTGCTGGCCGCCGGCTTCAAACCCGACGTGGTGGTCATTGATCCGCCGCGCAAGGGCTGCGCGCCGGGGCTGCTGCCCCTGTTGCGCAAGCTGGCCCCCGGCCGCATCGTCTATGTTTCCTGCAATCCCGTGACCTTGGCGAGGGACCTGGCCGTTTTATGCTCCGGTCCCTATCAAGTCCAGTCCGTACAGCCGGTGGATATGTTTCCCCATACCTACCACGTGGAAAGCGTGGCCAGCTTGGTCCGGAAGAGCGCATGAAAGCCGGGCGGAAGGCAGCGGCCCCAAACGGGAAAGCGGGAAAACCCGCGCCCGGACGCCTGCTGCTCGTCGACGGGCCGGCGCACCTTTACCGCGCTTTTTACGCCATCCGGCCCCTGACCGATCCCCGGGGCCGGCCGGTCAATGCCGTGTACGGTTTCGCCCAGATTCTCTTAAACCTCCTCGACCGCTTGCAACCCGAGTACGGGGTGGTGGCTTTCGACACGCCCGAGCCCACCTTCCGGCACCGCCTCTTCACCGCCTACAAGGCCCAACGCGAGGAAATGCCCGAGGACCTCGGCCTCCAGTTCCCGCTGGTCAAGGAGATGGTCCGAGCCATGGGCTTTTTCCTGGCCGAAAAATCCGGCTGGGAGGCCGACGACATCATCGGCACCCTGGCGGCGCGAGCCCACCGGGACCGGCTCGAGTCCCTGATCTTCACGACCGACAAAGACGCTTTCCAGCTGGTGGAACCCGGGGTCACGGTGTTGCGCCCGGTCCGGGGAGGGCAAGGCGAGGTGGAAAATCTGGATGCGGAGGGCGTCCGGCGCGTCTTCGGCGTGGCGCCGGAACAGGTCGTGGAGGTCCTGGCGCTGATGGGAGACGCCTCGGACAATGTTCCCGGCGTGCGGGGCGTCGGGCCCAAGACGGCGATGGAATTAATCCGGAATTTCGGAAGCCTGGAGCGGGTGTATGCCTCCTTAGCGCAAATTCCCCAGGACAAGCTCAGAGAACGCCTGGTTGCGCAGAAGGCCGAAGCCGAGCTGTCCCGGCGGCTGGTCATCATTTCCCGCGACGTTCCCCTGAAACTGGAGTGGGAACAGTGCCGGCTGCCCGCCGCCCGGCCCGCGGCGGCTTACCGCTTGCTGGCGGAGATGGGCTTTAAAAGCCTGCTGCCCCCGGAGGCCGCGGAGGCGGCCCCCGCGGCCGGGGGGTGGGCGGCCGGTCTCTCGGCGGAGGCGCCGCTGGCCCCTGTCCTGTCCCGGGCGCGCGAGACCGGCACACTGGCGGTGGAACTGCTGCCGGCGGGGATGTCCTTCGCCGCCGCAACCCGGGAGGCGGCCTGGCTGTCCCGTCCCGAAAACGACCTGCCGGACTCACCCCCCGGAGCCGGAGACTGGCGGGAGCTTCTGGGCGACGGCCGCGTCACGAAAGTCGGCTACGATCTCAAATCCCTGCGGACGGCGCTTCTGCGCTCGGGTCAGGACCTGCGGGGGCCGCTGGAGGATTTGCACCTCGTGGCCCATTTGTTGGACCTGCCGGACGACCGTCCGGATGATTTCGTGGCGCGCGTGCTCGGTGCGCCGCCGCCGCCGGACCAACCCGGGCTGCTGGCCTGTGCGGATCTCATGCTGGTCCCGCCCCTGCTGACGCGCCTGCAGACCACCGGGGTGGAGAAGGTGTACCGGGAGATCGAGATGCCGCTGCTGCCGGTCCTGGCGGAGATGGAGGCCCGCGGCGTGGCCATCGATCGCGAGGCCTTGAACGACATGGGCATCCGGTTGGGCCTGAAGCTGCGGAACCTGGAGGAGGAGATCCGCCGCCAGGCGGGCGTGGACTTCAATGTCCGGTCCACGCAGCAACTGGCGGAGGTGCTCTTCGAGCGCCTGCGGCTCGCGCCGGGCCGCAAGACCAAAACCGGGCGTTCCACCAGCGTGGAGGTCCTGGAGGCCCTGGCCGCGGACCATCCCCTGCCGGCGCTCATCCTGGAATACCGGCAGCTGCAGAAACTCAAGTCCACGTACCTGGATGTCTTGCCGTCGCTGGTCGATCCCCGCGACCAGCGCCTGCACACCACGTTTCACCAGGTGGGCGCCGCCACCGGCCGCCTCTCTTCCTCGGATCCCAACTTGCAGAACATTCCCATCCGCACCGAACTGGGGCGGGAACTGCGGCGCGCCTTCGTGCCGGGCCGGCCCGGACACGCCCTGCTGTCCGCGGATTATTCGCAGATCGAGCTGCGCCTGCTGGCCCATTTGTCGGGCGATGAGCACATGCTGGCCGATTTTGCCGCGGGTCAGGATATCCACCGCGCCACGGCCGCGGAGATCTTCCAGGTGCCGCCGGAGGCCGTGACCGCGGAAATGCGCCGGCAGGCCAAGACCTGCAATTTCGGCATCGCCTACGGAGTGAGTCCCTTCGGCCTGGCGCGCCAGTTGAAAATCTCCCCCGCGCGCGGGCGGGAATTCATCGAACGCTTCTTTACCCGTTACCCCCGGGTGCGCGGTTATCTGGACGGCACCCTCGAACAAGCCCGGCAGTCGGGATTCGTAACGACCCTGCTGGGACGCCGGCGGGGAATCCCGGACATCCGCTCCGCCAACCGGAACATCCGCGAAGCCGCCGAACGCATGGCGATCAACGCTCCCCTGCAGGGTTCGGCGGCCGATCTCATCAAGCTGGCCATGATCCGGCTGGACCGGGAATTGCAATCCCGGGGCCTGGAAACGCGCATGATCCTGCAGGTGCACGACGAACTCGTCTGCGAGGGGCCCGCCCGGGAAATGCCGGAGGTGAAAGAGCTGGCCGTCCGGACCATGAGCGGGGTGCTTGCCCTCCGGGTGGAGCTCGTGGTGGACGCGGCCTGGGGCCGCAACTGGATGGAAGCGCACGGGTAACCTCGCCGCGGCGGGAGAACGGAATATTCTCTCTACCCGCGGGGGGTTGAGGGTATAATACCGTACAGACAGGGCAGGCGACGGGCCGTTCCCGACGATCATGCGGGAAGCCGATCCCTGCGATCCAGGCGGACGCCGCCTCCGGAAGGGTACGCGGGGCCGGCGCCGCGGACAGGAAACGCCGTGGGCAAAACCAAACTCGCGCCGGTCATCATCGTCACGGGAGGATTGGGAGCAGGCAAGAGCACGGTGGCCCGGGTCTTCCGGCAGCGTTGCCGCGCCCGCGTCGTGGACGTGGATCGCCTCGCCCGCCGGTTGCTGAAGCCCAACGAACCGGCCTGGCGCGAAGTGCTCAAGGAATTTTGCGGCGCCCGCTTGAGAAAGGGGTGGGATCCGGCCGCGCCGCTGACCCCCGGACATTTCGTGGATGCCGGGGGCAAACCCCTGCCCGAACTGCCCTGGGTCATCGACGCCCGTGGCGCGATTCAGCGCAAACGGCTCGGGGCCACCGTGTTCACCAGCCCGACGGCCCTGCAGGCCTTGAACCGCATCATGCATCCCAGGCTGCGAAGACTCCTGAACGCGAAAATCAAGACCCACCGGAGGCTGACCTCCCGGCCCTTGGTGCTGGACATGGCCGTCTATCCGGAGCGCGCGTTCAAAGGCCTGGGCGATGTCGTGCTCTGGGTGCGCGCCCCGGGCGGCTTGCGGGCCCAGCGCATCGCCGACAGCCATCGGCTCTCCTTGGAGGAGGCCAGCGGGCGGGTGCGGATGCAGTGGAAGGACGAAGTCTTCGCCAAGCTCGCGGATTTCGTTTTGGTGAACCTGGGTTCGGACGCGGAGGTCAAACGGGCGGCGGAAACCTTGTGGCCAAAGTTGCTGGCCAAGGCCCGGAGGGGGTGAAACGTGGGCTGGAAGGCATTGCGTGACCGTCCCGTCTGGCGTACGGCGATCGGCGTGCCCCTGGCAGCGGTGCCCTTCGTGCTGCTGTGGCTGCAAACCGTGAGCGGCGAGGACGGCTGGCTGCTGCTGGGAATCATGCCCGTCTTGGCGGCCGCAGCCTTTTTGGGGCGGATCGCGGAAGCGTTCCAGGTGGCGCTGACGGCCCTGGTCTTTTTTTACGCCGGCCTGCGCGAGGAGGAAATTCCCGCCCGCCTGGGCGTGTGGCTGCAGATCGCGGTCCTGGGATTGACGTGGGGCGTGGTCTGGCTGTTCCGCGTGCGCCAGAGTCAGGGGAAACTGGCTCACTTCGGCCGCATGTCCGTGCTCGAGGAGCGCCTCATTGCCTCCCGGGAACGGTATAAGACCGACCTCATGGCCAAGATATCCAACCAGAAGAAAATTCACAAATATTTCCTGTTAAACCGCGTCTCCAGAATCTTCGGTTCCCAGATGGAATTGTCCAAGCTTGCGGAGGCGGTGGTGAAGGAAGCGCGTGACATCGTCGGCCCGGAGCGGGGCCGGTACATGCTGGCTTTCGTCGACCCCGGCGGCGGCCAGCCGCTGGTCAAGTCCCTGCCGGAAGGGGTGGAGGCGGAGCGTGTGCTGGACGACCAGTTCGGCATCTGGACCAGCCAGCACCGCAGCACGCTCTTGGTCAGCGACATCCACAAGGATTTCCGCTTCCGCAGCGAGGCCTCGGAAAACCCGATCAGTTCCCTCATGATCGCGCCGCTCTTGAGCGAGGGGCACGTCACGGGCATTCTGCGGGCGGAGAGCGCCTACCCGGGCGTGTTCAGCACCGACGACCTGCGCCTGTTCACCATCTTGGCCGACCTGGCGGGAGCGGCGCAGGAAAACGCGGTTTTGTACCAGCGGACCCAGGAACTGGCCCTGACCGACGGCCTGACCCACCTGTACCTGCGGCGCTTTTTCAACCAGCGGCTGGAGGAGGAATGCAAGCGCTTCCAGGAGTACCGGGCGCCGTTTTCCCTGCTGCTCCTGGACCTGGACCACTTTAAGCGCATCAACGACCACCTGGGCCACTTGGCCGGCGACCAGGTCCTGACCCAGCTGGCGCAGGTGCTGCGCGAGGAGGCGCGCGTGACCGACATCCTGTGCCGCTACGGCGGGGAAGAGTTCGTGCTGTTGCTGCCCTCCACGCCGAGCGTGTCCGGCATGATCATGGCCGAGCGTATCCGCAGCCGCGTGGCCCAGCGGGCCTTCGGCGTGCTGGCCGAGACCCTCCGCTTTACCGTGAGCCTGGGCGTCGCCGGCTGCCCGGACCACGGAATTTCGGCCGAGGAGCTGATCAAGGCCTCGGACGAGGCGCTGTACGCCGCCAAGCGTGAAGGGCGCAACCGCGTCAGGCTGGCGGGAGGCGGCGCATGAGCCGGGTGGCGCGGCACTGGGGCCTGCTCTCCTTGGGCTTTCTCTTTACCGCCTGCCTCGTGTACCTGGGGCAGGATTGGGGCCCCGAGAGTTATTTTTCCATGCTGCTGGTGCCCCTCATCTGCCTGGCGGGATATTGGGAGGATCTGCGCGGGGTCGTGGTTTTCATGGTGGCCGCGGTGATCCTCACCATCGTCGCCCAGGCCGCGGGCTACCTTTCCCGGGAAGCGGCGCTGATTCATTTGCTGATTTTCGGATTGACCCTGGCCCTGGCCGCATTCATTTTGCGGGACGATGCGGACCAATTCGCCTCCTGGGAGGAGGAACGGGCCCCCCTGGAAGCCAAGCTGCACAAGGTGGAACGCAAGGTACGCTTGATCCGCGCCGAAACGGCGGAATACGAGCTGCGCCTGAAAAACCTCGCGCAACTGTACGCCACGGCCAAGAAGCTCATGGGCTATTTGGAACTGGTGCCCTTAGTCGATGAAGCCCGGACCCTGACGGCCAAAAGCCTGCCCCGGCACTTCGGGCCCCAGGTCGAAACCGAAGCCCGCCTGGGCATCTACCTGCCGGAGAATGAAAAAGGGGATTTCAAGCGCCTGGGCTCCCCCGGGCACGAAGTGCCGGACGAAGGCCTGCCCGAAGCCTTCGACCCGCAAAAGCTGCGCGAATGGCTGGGCGCCACGCTAAGTCCGGTGCGGGTTCGGGACCTGGCCCGGGATCCGCGCTGGGCCCCCCTCGGGCAGGATTCCGGCCTGCGGTCCCTCCTGCTCATCCCGCTGGTGATGCGGGACGCCCTGATCGGGATCCTGGTCTTGGCCTCCGAACAGGCCAACGCCTTCCTGCCCGTGGAATACAACCAGGCCGGCGTGCTGGGCAAGCAGATCGTGTTTGCCCTGCGCAAGGCCCTGCTGTACCGCAAGGTTCAGGCGCTTTCGATCACGGACAATCTGACCGGACTGTACGTGCACCGCCACTTCCAGGAACGGTTCAGCGAAGAGCTGCACCGCGCCGAGCGCTACCGTCACTTCCTGTCCTTGATCCTGCTGGACCTGGACAACTTCAAGCGGGTGAACGACACGCACGGTCATCCCACGGGGGACGCGGTGCTGGCCGAGGCTGCCGCCCGCATCCGGGAGGCGTCGGGTCCCACGGCCTTGGTGGCCCGGTACGGCGGCGAGGAGTTCGCCGTGCTGCTGCCGAACGCCGCCAAGGCGCGCGCGCTGCAAATCGCGGAGCGGATCAACACCCTTCTCAAGGCGACCCCCATCGACCTGGGCGGGACGCGCATGACCATCACCATCTCGGGCGGCGTCACCACCTACCCCGAGGACGCCTTGACCCGGGAGGCCTTGATCACGGCCGCGGACTCCTCCCTGTACGAGGCCAAGCGCAACGGCCGGGACCTGATCATGGGATATTCCCGCTGAACGGAAAAAAATATTTGACAGGCGGGCAGGGCTTGCATATACTTATACCTGCCTGCCGAAGTATTGGCCAACGTTCTGCGTGCTCAAATCGAAACTCCGTTCAATATTTGATTCCAATCTGCCTGAGTTCGGATATGCTTATTCGTGAGTAAGCCTTGTGTCAGTTCAGACTCTTTCCCAAAATGGCGTCTGGCCTGGAAGCAGCCGGCCATGAGACCGTCCGCCTGGTGCCCGCCCATGCCCAGTTCCCCTCACGCGGCTGTGAACGCCCGGTAAGGTCACGAACCCGAGAAAGGAAGTCCCATGAACATCGTAGAACTGAAGCATAAAAGCATTTCCGAGCTGAATCACCTGGCCAAGGATCTGAAGTTGACCGGGGTTTCGGGCATGAAAACCCAGGAGCTGATCTTCAAGATCATCGAGGCCCAGTCCCAGAAAAACGGCCTCATTACCGCCGAGGGCGTGCTGGAAGTCCTGCCCGACGGGTTCGGCTTTCTCCGCTCCCCCGACTACAACTACCTGCCCGGACCGGACGACATTTACGTTTCGCCTTCCCAGATCCGGCGCTTCGACCTCCGCACCGGCGATACGGTCAGCGGCCAGGTCAGGCCCCCCAAGGAGGGCGAGCGCTACTTCGCCCTGCTGAAAGTCGAACACATCAACTTCGAGGCCCCGGAAAAGCAGGCCGACAAGATTCTCTTCGACAACCTGACCCCGATTCATCCGCGCGAACGGATCCGCATGGAAACCACGGAAGGGGACATCAGCACCCGCATCATGGACCTGCTGATCCCCATCGGCAAGGGCCAGCGCGGCCTGATCGTGGCCCCTCCCCGCACCGGCAAAACCATCCTGCTCCAGAAGATCGCCAACGCCATCACCAGCAACGATCCCGAAATCTGGCTCATCGTGCTGCTGATCGACGAGCGGCCCGAGGAAGTCACCGAAATGGAACGCTCCGTCAAAGGCGAGGTCATTTCCTCCACCTTCGATGAGCCGCCCGACCGCCACGTGCAGGTGGCGGACATGGTCATCGAAAAGGCCAAACGGCTGGCGGAGCACAAGCGGGACGTGGTCATTCTGCTGGATTCCATCACGCGCCTGGGCCGGGCCAACAACGCCGTGGTGCCGCCTTCCGGCAAAATATTGTCAGGCGGCGTGGACTCGAACGCCCTGCAGCGGCCGAAGCGCTTCTTCGGCACCGCGCGCGCCCTGGAGGAGGGCGGCAGCATCACCATCATCGCCACGGCCCTGATCGACACCGGCAGCCGCATGGACGAGGTCATCTTCGAGGAGTTCAAGGGCACCGGCAACATGGAATTGTGCCTCGACCGCAAGCTGGCGGAAAAGCGCATCTTCCCGGCCATCGACATCGGCCGTTCGGGCACGCGCAAGGAGGAGCTGTTGATCCCGCCGGACGACCTGGCCCGCATCTGGATCCTGCGCAAGGTGCTGAATCCCATCGGCACGGTGGAAGCCATGGAGCTGCTCATCGACAAGATGGGCAAGACCAAGAGCAACAAGGCCTTCCTCGAGGCCATGAACACCGCCTAGCGGCCGGAGCGGTTGATCCGCTGCCGCCGGATCTCTCGGAACCAGATTGCCTTTCCCGCAAAACGGGAATCCAGGACCCCTGCTTTAATCATATTCCCGATATTTCCGGGTCCCCACCGGCGGCAGGCGGGGAGGACGGGGAAAAAGCATTCATCTTCACTGCAGGCGCTTTTGTCCGGACCCGGGATCTGGCCGGTTTTGACTTGTATCTGCCCCCAAGTTGTGCTATTTTTTAGCCCTTTACCCGGCCCGTTGGGGCCGGGTCAGCAAGGAGGAACGCGATGAAGCCCAAGATCCATCCCAAATACGAAGACACCACCATCACCTGCGCCTGCGGCAACGTCATCCATACCCGCTCCACCAAGGCGCCGAACATCCGGGTGGAAATCTGCTCGGCCTGCCATCCCTTCTTCACCGGGACGCAGAAGCTGGTCGACACCGCCGGCCGCATCGAGAAATTCCGCCGGCGCTACTCCCAGAAATCCTCCTAGCGGTCCACGCCGTTTTTTCGGGGAACTCACCCGCGGGTCCTTTTCGCGCAAAGGACGGGTGAGTTCTTTACTTTTACTCCCCGGGGGGTTCGCCATGCAGGTGCTGCTGCTCCAACATACGCCCGAGCCGGAACGGGCCGTGGCCCAGGCCGCGAAGTTGTGCTACTCGGCCGCGGGTCTGGAGGCCATCGCCGGCAAACTGTCCCCGGAGCGGATCCGCGAATTCATCGGCCGGCTGGTCGAGCAGGGGCATTTCTCCGCGCTGGAGCACGCCGTTTTCAGCTTCGGCGTGGAGGGCGTTTCGCGGGCCCTCACCCACCAGTTGGTGCGGCATCGCCTGGCCTCCTATTCCCAGCAGAGCCAACGGTACGTCACCTTCAAGGATTTCCCCTGCGTGACTCCGCCGTCCGTGGCCGCGAAGCCGGAGGCGGCGCGCCGTTTCACCGAGACCGTGGCCGGCATCCGGCGGGCGTACGGCGAACTCCTGGAGGCCGGCATTCCCGCCGAGGATGCCCGCTACCTGCTGCCCAACGCCTGCGAGACGCGCATCGTGGTGACCATGAACGCGCGCGAGCTGCTGCATTTTTTCCGGCTCCGTTGCTGCAATCGGGCCCAGTGGGAGATCCACGAGTTGGCGGACCGCATGCTGGTCCTGGCCCGCCGCGCGGCCCCCGCGATTTTTGAGGGCGCCGGGCCGGGCTGCCTGTCCGGCCCCTGCCCGGAGGGCAAGATGACCTGCGGGAAATCCGGCGAAGTGCGCGAAAAATACCGCGGCTTGCAAGCCTGAACCGAACCTAAGACGGGCCGTAAGGCCCGGGAGGAGATCTCCATGCCCCCCATTCCGGTCGGCGGGCAGGCCATTATTGAAGGCGTCATGATCCGCGCGGGGAAGAGCCTGGCCATGGCGGCCCGGCGGGCGGACGGCTCCATCCGCCTGGAAACGCGAGCGGTGAACTCCTTGGCCGACCGCTGGCCGTGCTTGAAATGGCCGCTGCTGCGCGGAGCGCTGATGCTTTTTGAGTCCCTGCTCTTGGGTTTCCAGGCCTTGGAATGGTCCGGGGAGCAGGCCCTGGAGGAGGGGCCGGAAGACCCCGCGCGGCGGGCGCGCGGAGCCTGGCGGAAACAGGCGGTCCTGGGCCTGACCCTGCTTTTCGGATTGGGATTGGGTGTGCTGCTCTTCGTCGTGGCCCCGTACTACGCCGCCCAGGCGACGGCGAGGTGGCTGCCGGGCGGCAGCGGCTCGCTGGCCTTCAATCTGCAGAACGGGACCTATAAGATCGCGGTCTTCCTCCTCTACCTGGGAGGGATGTCCCTTCTCCCGGACCTGCGCCGCGTGTTCATGTACCACGGCGCCGAACACAAAAGCATTTTTGCCTGGGAGGACGGGCAAGACCTGAGTCCGGGCGCGGCCCGGGGCAAGAGCCGCTATCATCCGCGCTGCTCCACGGCCTTTCTGCTCCTGGTGGTGGTCGTGGCCATCCTGGTTTTTTCCCTGACCCTGCCCTCCGGCTTGCCCCTGCCGCGGCGCTTGCTGGGCGAGGTGGCGCTGGTGCTGCCGATCGCCGGCGTGACCTACGAACTCCAGCGCCTGGCAGCGCGCCACAGCCGCGCCTTCTGGGCGCGCTGGCTCTCCCGCCCCGGACTGGCGCTCCAGCGCTTAACGACCCGCGAGCCGGACGGGCAGCAACTCGAAGTCGCGCTGACGGCCCTGCGGGCGGCCCTGGATCTGGAACGGGCCCGGCTGGGCGATTCATCCCGTGAGGCGGCAGCATGTGGGACAAACTGAAACAAGTGGAAGAAAGGTACCAGCGCCTTGAACAGGAGCTGGCCGACCCCGCCATCGTCTCCGACCAGAAACGCTACCGGGAAACGGTGAAAGCCCACGCGGAACTGCGGGACCTGGTGGCGGCCGTGCGTCACCACCGCAAGCTGGAACAGGAGCTGGCGGACGCCCGCGAAATGAGCGCGGGCGGCGGTGACATGGGGGAGCTCGCACGCGAGGAGATTCCCGCCCTGCAGGCCGACCTGGCCAAAACCGAGGAAACCCTCAAGCGCCTGCTCGTGCCCCGTGACCCGCACGACGGCCGGAACGTGTTCGTGGAAATCCGCGCGGGCACGGGCGGGGAAGAAGCGGCCTTGTTCGCCGCGGACCTGTTCCGGATGTACGGCCGCTACGCCGAGGGACAGGGCTGGCGCGTGAGCGTGCTGGACAGCAACCCGACCTCCCTGGCCGGGTTCAAGGAAATCATCTTCCAAGTGGAGGGCCGGGAGGTGTATCGCCGCCTCAAGTACGAGGCGGGAGTGCACCGCGTGCAGCGTGTGCCCCGGACCGAGGCCTCGGGCCGGATCCACACCTCGGCGGTCACCGTGGCGGTCCTGCCCGAGGCCGACGAGGTGGAGGTCGCCGTCAATCCCGCGGACGTGCGGGTGGATATCTTCTGCTCCTCCGGGCCCGGCGGGCAGAGCGTCAACACGACCTATTCCGCGGTCCGCCTGACGCATCTGCCCACGGGCATCGTGGTCCAATGCCAGGACGAGCGCTCCCAGCTGAAGAACAAGATCAAGGCCATGAAAGTGCTCCAGGCCCGCCTGCAGAAGCGCAAGGAAGAGGAGCAGCTGCAGGAACTGGCCGCGGACCGCAAGTCGCAGGTCGGCAGCGGCGACCGCAGCGAAAAAATCCGCACCTACAACTTTCCCCAAAACCGCGTGACCGACCACCGCATCAACTATTCGCTCTTCAATCTGGAAGATTTCATGAATGGAAACATCGGGGGCCTGCTGGAGAAGCTCCAGGAGGCGGACCAGGCGGAGAAACTGGCGTCCACGGAATGACTCCGCCGCGGCGGATGTTCTTCCCGGCCGGGCCGGAGCCGCGGGACCCCCTTCGGGGGCGGTGCGGAGGTCAGCGTTTGCGGGGAGCGTGCCGCTGGCGCAGGCGCAGGTAACCGTCGCGGCA
>Ga0315535_1001719_pt1 | contig 14369 bp, 13 predicted proteins | sample SalMarSW160220MG_2_FD_203092 | JGI IMG/M metagenome (GOLD analysis project Ga0315535, IMG submission 203092) | Salt marsh sediment microbial communities from the Plum Island Ecosystem LTER, Massachusetts, United States - Salt Marsh Sediment SW1602-20 ...
TGTCCTTTGAGGAACGCACGCAGCGTGCGGTCGCCGATGTGGTGGTTGATCAACATCCCGCCAGAGCGTGCGAACCAGGGTAGCGCCCGCGGCCGTCCAAGTAGGGCTAGCCAGTCTTCGTCGACCATCCGCTTCAGCGCCCAGAAAACATCGGTTGTCGTGCCAAACAGCCGATCAACTCCCTTCGCCTCATGAGGGAAGGAATCTTTCAAGCGCGCCAGATAGGCGTTCTTTCCTTTCGGGATGTCAAGGCACTGATCTCCTACCAAGATGTGGTCGTATCCATCAGGGTTCAGCTCCATAAACGCCAGGTCCCTCGAAACTCCAAGCCCCTCATAGATCCGGCGCAGCATTTCACCCGGGCCAAGCTCACCGATGTAGTGCACGCCGGTGTTGAAGCGGTGTCCATCCAAAGTGAAGGAGTGTAGCCACCCTCCCGCAACTTCGTGCTGCTCGCAAACCAGCACCCGCTGGCCCGCACGCGCCAGGGCGATCCCAGCCGTCAAGCCACCTGCCCCGGAGCCGATGACGATCGCGTCGAAATCCGACATGGTTCTACCCTCCTGGTTCTGACCGAACAGTGTTCGGTGATGGTGAAAAAAAGAGGGGGGAGGCCCAGTCGTCCAGGACGACCTTTACCCCGACCCCAAGCCCCTGACCATCGCGCGCAGCGAGGCCTCATCGACCGTCTCGTAGTCAATTGACATTTCCCGCAGATAGCTAACCTGCAGCATCGCCATCCCGTGAACCAGCGCCCACAAGCTGTAAGCAACCTGAGCATCACCTAAGTCTGCGGACAGCCGGATCACGCCATCCTCTATCGCCCGCCGCACCCCTTGGTCAAGGTACGAATAGCTGCCTTGTGACAGTTCCCGTTCGATATCCGTCTCATTTACGGATCCCCGCAGATGACTAAAGAGCAGCAAGAACTCCTGCGGGCTCCTGTTGGCAAAGGCGATGTAGGCCAAGCCCAGTTGCACCAAGTATTCGTCACTGGACAAATCCGACGGTACAGAGTGCATAGCTCCCAAGAATTTCTCTAACGCCCGCCGGCGGACTGCCTGCACGATCTCCGCCTTACCTGCGAAGTATTCGTACAGCCCAGCGGGACTGTATCCGATCCGCCGGGCGATTTCGCGCAGTGAAAACTGTTCCGGGCCGAATTCTTGAATGAGCTGGAGGGCGGTCGAAATGATCGCTTCTCGCGTCTCCTCCGAGCCTCTCAATTGGACCTTTTCAGTCAACAGATTGCCTCTTCTCACCTCTACCGAACAGTGTTCGGATTATACACCACTACAGAGAGTCAGCGACCGGATGGCATTTGAGATCGGGTTGGGGGGGGACGCAGGCCGGCACGAAGCGGACATCCCAGGTCGGTGTCAGAATTTGCTTGTCGCCTCCAAGGAACCCAGATATAATTCAACGCAAGTTGAACCAATAAACGCGCTACGAGGCTGCAGCGATGAATGCTTCACAGCAAGAGGACTTGGTCCGGGCCCTCAAGGTGTTGGCTGAACCGAACCGCCTGGCGCTTCTCGATCACATCATGCGTGGTTATCAGTGCAACTGCCAGCTGGGAGATGAGCTCGGCCTGTCGGCCAACCTCATCTCGCACCATCTGGGCGTCCTGCGAGACGCCGGATTGGTTGAGAGCGAGCGCGACCCTACCGACGCCCGCTGGGCGTATTACTCCGTGAACGTGTCGGCGCTCAAGGCATTGAATGATGCTTTCGGCGCCTTCTTTGATATCGAGCGGGTTCAACCCCGTCGATTGACGTGCGGACCGCAAGTCGCACTCGCAGAATCAAAGAGCTTGGCCATGCGGGACGACGGAGAGCCCAAGTGAAGCGTAAGGTCCTCTTCCTGTGCACGGGCAATTCTTGCCGGTCCCAGATGGCGGAGGCGATCGTCAACGCGCGAAATGGCGACCAGTGGCAGGCTTTCAGCGCCGGAACGCACCCGGCGGGATATGTCCATCCCAAGGCCATCGAGGCGCTCGAGGAGATTGGCGTTCACCACCAGGGACGCTCGAAGTCGGCGGATGAGTTCCACGATGTTGACTTTGATCTGGTCGTGACAGTGTGTGACTCGGCGGCAGAAGAATGCCCCGTTTGGCTGGGGCGAGGTCGACGGGTCCACTTAGGCTTTCCGGACCCAGCCAAAACCAAGGGATCGGAAGCTGAGGTCATGGACGTCTTTCGAAAGGTCCGTGACTCAGTCGTGCGTGATATCCCAGGTGTGCTGGCCCGGGCCGAATAGACCGTTCGCCATCGGAGGCAGATCTTGAACGAGACAGCTGACATCCATCGAGCTACACACGCCGCATCCCCGAGGCTGTCGTTCCTGGACCGCTTCCTCACGCTGTGGATCTTCCTGGCCATGGCGCTGGGCGTGGGCGTCGGTTACGTGCTTCCGCGTACCGTTCAGGCGTTCAACCAGGCTGTCTCGGTCGGGACGACCAACATCCCGATTGCCATTGGATTGATCCTGATGATGTACCCGCCGCTGGCCAAGGTGCACTACGAAGAGCTGGGGGACGTCTTTCGAAATGGCAAGATCTTGGGATTCTCTCTGCTCCAAAACTGGATCATCGGTCCTTTGTTGATGTTCCTGCTGGCCGTGGTCTTTCTGCGGGGCTATCCCGAGTACATGGCTGGGTTGATCATGATCGGGCTGGCGCGGTGTATCGCCATGGTCATTGTGTGGAATGAGCTGGCCAGCGGCGACAATGAGTACGCCGCCGGGCTGGTGGCATTCAACAGCCTGTTCCAGGTCTTGTTCTACAGCCTGTACGCTTATGTTTTCATCACGGTTCTACCGACCTGGCTCGGCCTGCAAGGCTCTGCGGTCCACGTCACCATCGGCGAGATCGCCCGGAGCGTCTTCATCTACCTGGGAATACCCTTCATGGCCGGCTTCCTGACGCGCCTGGTTCTCATCAAGGCCAAGGGGAAGCTCTGGTACGAAACGCGATTCGTGCCCCGCATCAGCCCACTGACATTGGTCGCCTTGCTCTTCACGATTGTGGTCATGTTCAGCCTGAAGGGTAATCTGATCCTCACCATACCGCTCGACGTCGTGCGGATTGCCATCCCACTCGTGATCTACTTCGTGGTGATGTTCTTGGTCTCGTTTTGGATGGGCCGGCGGATCGGCGCCGACTACTCCAAAACGACCACACTGGCATTCACTGCCGCCAGCAACAACTTCGAACTGGCCATCGCCGTGGCCGTGGCGGTCTTCGGCATCGACTCGGGAGCGGCGTTTGCGGCCGTCATAGGGCCCCTGATCGAGGTGCCGGTGATGATTGGGCTGGTCAATGTCGCCTATGGCCTACGTCGCCGCTACTTCCGAGGGCCCGGGCCACTGGGAAATCGGGCCGCAACGCATTAAGATGAGTTGTTTTTGCTCTGCGGCCCGCAAGGGTTTCGCCGGTGCGGGCGCGCAGGAGACGGGAGACCACAATCAACTTCCTGCGGCTGCATTGGTTTGATGTGGGCATTGGACTGGCTGGGCTGACGGTTGGCTACGTCATCAGCGTCAGCCTCAACACCCTCTCAGTTCTGCTCTGGGCCAACCTTATCGCCTTGTTCCTGCACCAGTTCGAGGAGTATCGTTTCCCGGGCACCTTTCCGGGGATGATGAACACGGTGATGTTCAACAGCCTTCATCCCGACCGTTATCCGCTGAACACCAACACCGCGCTGGTCATCAATGTGTCTGTTGGCTGGCTAGCGTTTCTCATGGCTGCCCTCCTGGGCGCCGGGGCCCTCTGGCTCGGAATTGCGACCATGCTGGTGTCCGTCGGCAATGTCATCGCGCACACTTTCCTCTTCAACATTAAGGGCGGCACGCGCTACAACCCGGGCATGCTGACCGCCATCGCCCTGTTCGCGCCGATCGCCATCTCATTTGGCTATGTGGTTGTCGTCGGGAGTTCGGCGACGCCAATCGACTGGGCACTGGGTCTTGTTCTCGGTGTGGTGCTTAACTACATCGGCATCCTCAAGTTGATCGACTGGCTCAAAGACGAGGACTCGCCGTACGTTTTCCCCAACAGGTTCCTGATTCCAGATCAACGCACTTGAGCGAAGGTGCATGAATGGATTGGTGGCAGAGGCGCCAGACGTCCCCGCGTTGAGTCACCTCCTGCCAATGCGTGCGATGATGGTTATCGGGGGTACCATGGACGGCGGAGGTACAACATTCGATCTATGGGCGACAGCGGTCTTCGGAATTCCTTCATTGACAACAAATGGCTGGTGCTGGTGGCGATCGGGATCGGCACCTACATGTCGGCGCTGGATGGCAGCGTCGTAAATACCATTCTCCCGGTGGTGACTTCCTATTTCAAGACGGATGTGGCCACGATCGAGTGGGTGGTGACCACTTACTTGTTGGTGGTGAGCGCGCTTCTGTTGACGGTTGGACGGCTGGGCGATATGCGCGGAAACAAGGTGATCTACGTCACCGGCTTTGGGATCTTCGTCACCGGATCGGCACTATGCGGGCTCTCCCCGTCGCCGTTGTTTCTGATCAGCGCGCGCGGCCTGCAAGCCATCGGCGCGGCGATGCTTTTCGCCATCTCTCCTGCCATTCTCACCAAGAACTTTCCCGCTCGGCAGCGCGGCCAGGCGCTCGGTGTCCAGGGGACGATGACCTATCTGGGCTTGACCACGGGCCCCTTCCTGGGCGGATGGCTTGCCGACAATCTCGGCTGGCACAGCGTGTTCTTTATCAATGTCCCGGTTGGCCTGCTGGCGATGACCCTCAGCTTGGCCGTGATACCCAAAGATGCTCCTTCTGGCGAGCATGAGCCATTTGACTTGGCCGGGGCCGGGACGTTCGCCATCGGACTGACCGGTTTGTTGTTTGCCCTCGATCAGGGGCACATCTTGGGCTGGCTTTCGCCGGCCATCCTCGGCACGTCGGCCGCCGCCGGCCTCCTGCTTGGGTTCTTCGTCTGGCTCGAGATGAGGGTCAAGGCGCCCATGCTGGATCTAGCGCTCTTCAAGCGGAGGGTGTTTGCCGTCTCGACCGTCAGCCCAATCTTGAACTACATATGCCTGTTCAGCGTCACATTCCTGCTTCCATTCTTTCTGATCCAGGGACGAGGGCTTTCGGCCGCCCAAGCTGGGCTGGTGCTGACGGCACAGCCGCTGGTGATGGCCGTGACGGCGCCTTTCAGCGGCAGCCTCTCAGACAAGGTCGGATCGCGCGTTCCAACCACATTGGGGATGGCGTTTCTGGCCGCGGGGCTCTTCGTTCTGTCTATGATGAGCCAGGCTTCGCCGCTTGGTCTGACCGTGCTTGGTCTGGCAATCTGTGGTCTGGGGACGGGGCTGTTCGTGGCCCCGAACAACAGCGCACTGATGGGTGACGCCCCGCGATCCAAGCTGGGTGTCGCCGCCGGTGTGCTCGCCCTGGCCCGCAACGTTGGCATGGCGATGGGTATTGGCCTGACCGGGGCGATCTTCAACACCTTGTTGGCCAGGTCCGGCGCCACCACCCCTACAGCCATCGCGGGGGCCTTTGACGGCAGCATTCGGCTGGCCGGTGCGATCGCCTTGACGGCGGCGGTGGTCACCTTCAGCCGGGGTGACGACCGTCCGGCGGCTGCCCGGTCCGGCGCCGTCGGTGCCAGCTCAGGCTAGTGCGCATGCGTGTGCCAGGCAGAGTGACACAGCCTGGCGCGGATCGACAGGACAACCACGTGATCGTCCATCAAATGGCCGACCTCTGGGCACAATCCGTTCTTCGAAGGTATTCGAGACCGCGGCGTTCGAGACATGGACGGCAGTGGGCTGATAGGTCGCTGGCCGGCGACCGATGACCGAGGCGCGGGAGTCGCGTCGTGGCGAAGCAGGATGTTGGGTCCCTTGCATTTGTGATAGATTTCACATAAGAGCCGGGTCCTTCTGAGGTGAGAAGATCAAAGCCGGAAGGATGAGGCTGCGGCGCGCTGCCCGAGTTGAGCGAGGCACCTTTGATCCCATGCCAGAAGAGAGTGTGCCATGAATCCTATTCTGATCGCCTTTGACACCAAGCACGGATCAACGGCTGAAGTGGCGGACGCCATCGCATCGCGCTTGAGGGAGCGGGGGGCGGAGGTCGAGATTGGCCCCGCCCGAGGCGCCTCAGACCTTACGGACTTTCGAGGGATCATTGTAGGGGCTCCCATCTACTCGGGGCGCTGGATGAAAGGGGCACATAGGCTGCTCAGAAAATTGGCCAAAGTCCCCCCAGATCGGCGCCCACCGGTGGCCATCTTTGCCCTGGGACCTCGCAAAGACGAAGGACCCGAGGACTGGGTCCGGCCGCGCCAACAGTTCGAGCGGGCGCTCGACAAGCACCGCACAATATCCCCCATCTCTACCGCGCTCTTCGGAGGCGTTGATCCACCCAGGAAGAAGGACCACAGAGACGTTCGCGATTGGGGCGCGATTGCGGCTTGGGCGGATCAGGTCGGTGATCTCATCCAAATCTAGGACCCCGCAGGGGGATTCGGGAGCTACGTCAAATGGACAGGCCTTCGCGAGGGATGCAGAACGGGGACGGCTTTCCGAAGTACCGTTGCATTAGCGTCACACAACGCGGGGGTCTGGATGGCATTGCGATTGTCAAAAAGAAGCTGAGGCCGCCGGATCCAGGCGAAGCACGCATCAGAGTTCTGGCGTCGCCCGTTGTTCGGGACGATGTCGCCGTTCGTCTCGGAAATCGGCCTTTCCTCCCCAAGCTGCCCTTCACCCCGGGGTACAGCTTTCTGGGTGTTGTGGATGCCATCGGCGATGGCGTGAGGACGGTCGAGATAGGCGACCGGGTGGCCGCCCTGGTGCAGTTCGGCGGCCATGCCGAGATGGCGTACTGGCCGGCGGACGATCTGGTGCGGGTGCCCAAGAACTTGGACCCTGCCGAGGCCGTCGTTCTCATATTGAACTATCTCGTCGCCTATCAGATCCTGCACCGTGTGGCGCACGTCAGCGCCGGAGACCGGGCCTTGATCATCGGCGCCAGCGGTGGGGTGGGGACGGCTTTTCTGCAACTTGGAAGTCTGGCCGGGCTGAAGATGTATGGCCTGGCATCGTCCGCCAAGAATCACGTTCTGCGCCAGTATGGTGCCACGCCCATCGACTACCGCGAGCAGGATTTCGTGGCCGTCATCCAGCAGGCCGAGCCAGGTGGGATCGACTTCGTATTCAATGGCATGGCCGAGGAGTCTTTTGGCCCAGCCATGTCCGTCCTTCGCCGCGGAGGCGTCTTAGTGCACTATGGGGGTCCCGAAAGCATGCCGGGTTTCCTGCGGTTGATGCTCAAGTACATCTACTACAACCTGCTGCCGAACGGGAAGCGAATCGAAGGCTATGGAACTCATAGGCTGGGAGTAGAGCTCTTCAAACCCGACTGGGCTTCACTGTTCGGGCTGCTGGCCGCCGGCGATATCCAACCCATCATCGCCGCCCGATTTCCAATTCTGGAGGCGCGTGCTGCCAATGAGCTCTTAGAGAGTGGGCGAGTCGCAGGGGCCATTGTTCTGGTGGCATCCGAATCCGGCTGATGTGAGGAGGCTTGCGACATGGATAAGCGGACTGCTGGATCGGGGTGGAAAGGCCTCTAACTTCTCGGGGGGAGTGCCGCAACCCTACTGGAGGTGATCCTGGTTTTGGGCATCGCGGGTTGCTTGGTTTGACCCTCCACACCGGAGCCGCCAGCACAGAGGCCGTCTTTGCCCTTCTGCAAAGCGATCCCTTGGCAGGGGCAGTTTCCCTTGACTTGCTCCTGCTCGTCGGCAACCTCGTCGGCCTACCGCTGTTCGCCGTCCAGTACGTTTGGTTCAAGCCCATCAATCGCTCGTACGCGCTGATGGCGCATCTTATCGGAGTCATCGCCATCGCTCTGGTCGTCCCGGCCCGGCCAATCCTTGAAATGGTTTACCTCGGTCGACTCTACTCCGGGGCGGATCCGGTGGCCCAGGGGCCGGATCTTGTCCGGGGGGGATGCCGTGCTAACGGCCTTCAACGGAATGAGCTGGGCCGTCAACACCTTCCCAGGTGGGCTGTCGCTCTTGACCAGCTCCGTGCTGATGTTTAGAAGCGAGATCTAAGGTCGATTGACCGTGTATGTGGGGCTGATCACGAATGCGGGGGCCTGCGGATTCCTCTTTCCAGGTATCGGCACGGTCTTGTCGTTCCTCATCGTGCCTAGCTACAAGATACGGTAAGCGCTGCTGGCCTTGCGCTTGATCAGGCAACCCGGGCTTGAGGTTGGATTCGATCTCTCCGCGAGCGCTAGCCAAGCGTCTTGCGGTAGACGCGGTAGCGTTTGTACAGCTTGGCCCCCAGCCGATCCGCCAAGCCAGGCGTATAGGGGTTGTCGGCGGAGGTCAATGAAAGGTCGGCCCAAGTGTAGCCCTTGGCGCGCGCCCGGCGGGCCATTTCGTCGAACAGCAGCAGGGCCACACCGGTATCCCAGAACTCGGGTAGAACCAGCACGCTTTTGATGGCCACACAATCGGGTCGGCGGCGCATGGCCCACCACAGCCTGGCATAGTCCCAGGGGCGGCGCAGGCCGTTGGCCTTGATCAACGCTTCGTTGAGGTTGGGAACACCCGGAAACCACCCGACCACCTGGCCGTCAACTTCGGCGAACAGAACCAGTTCGCCGTCAGCGAAGCGGACGAAGGGTGCCAGAGAATCGTGCAGCCGACGCCGGTCCCAGGGCGCATAGTCCGGCAGATGGCTCAGAGCGGCGTTGATCAGGTCGTAGACTCGATCAACCTCAGCCTCCCAGTGCTCGAGATCGGCGCCGCGCACGGTCACCCAGCCTCGACGCCGGATCCGATCGGCCAGTTTGGCCAGGCGAGCGCGCTCAGGATGCTCGTCAGCGATGGGAATTTCATACGCAAGGTTGTCACCTCGCGCGGGGACAAATCCCCGGCTTTCGAACATCGCCTGATAGTAGGGTGGTGAGTGGCCGCACAAGACTGCTGGGGGGCGATCCCGACCTTCGATCAAGACCCCGTATCCATCTTCATAGTCCAGGTTGAAAGGGCCATAAAGCGTGCCCAGGTTGTGGCTCCTGGCCCAATCTGTGGCAGCATCAAACAGGGAGCTGGCCACTTCCTCATCATCGATGCATTCGAAAAACCCGATCATGCAGTCCGGCACATCCCGGTGAATGTTGGCCGTTCGGTCTTCAGCCGCCATGATGGTGCCGACCACATCGTCACCGCGAATCGCCATGAAAAAACTAGCCTCTCCGTGGTCGAAGAAACCGCCTCGCTCAGGGTCGATCATCCTCAGCCGGTCGCCGAGGATAGGGGGCACCCACAAGGGGTCGTCGGTGTAGATCTTCCTCGGGAAGGTGGCAAATGTTTTCCGCTGGCGTTGGGTCTCAACCTGGATGACGCGCAAAGCATCGGTCATCCGCCGGACACCGTTCGCCGCCGCGCTTCAAGCTGACGCCTGATCTCAGCATGGGACTCGCGGCTAAGGGGGTAGAAAAGGGCGAACAAGATGCCCAGGCACAGCAAGGCGGCGGGGATAGGACCCACCACGATTCTGATTCCCATCTGAGCGCTGGCGGGCTGAGTGGCAGCGTTCGGCACGTAGCCCGTGACTTGCAGCACCAGCAGCACCATCGGCAGGGCCACCGAGGAAGCCACCTTCTGCATCAGCGTCACCAAGCTGTAGAACATCCCCTCATGGCGCTCGCCAGTCTGCCATTCGTCCCATTCCACGGCATCCGGCAGGATCGACCAGGGCAGCACGTGGGCCGCCCCGACCCCGATGCCAGCCAGCATTCCCAGGAAAAGAACCAACTGAAAGTCGACGCTGGCGTTCAGCGTCACCAGCACCAACTGGACCACGGCCCAAAAGGCGATTCCCATCACATAGGCCCGCCGTTTGCTCCAACGACGGGAAGCCCATTCCCAAAATGGGAGGGCCACGATAGCGGTGACAAAGATGGTGCCCATGATCACATCGCTTTGGCTTTCGAGCCGAACGATGTACTTGATGAAGTAGAGCAGGGTGGACTGAAGGATGCTGATTGATACCCAGGTGAGCAGGAACAAGCCAGCACTGAAGACGAAAGGTCGATTGTGAACAGCGGCGCGTATGGATTCGCGCAGCCCGGGCTGGTCCAGCCCCTGGTAGGCCTCGGGTTCCCGGGTTCCCACGAAGACGAAGAGCATGGGAACCATGCTCACAATGGCAAACAGGATTCCCATACTCATCACCCGCGAGGCATGGTCCGGCGTGAATCCTCCGACAATGGTCAGCGGCAGGGTGAAGGCGATCAGGCTGGCCAGAATCGAAAAGAACATACGGTAGGTGGTCAGCTTTGTCCGCTCGTCATAATCGGGCGTCAGATCGGGGGTCAGGGCGAAATAGGGCATGTAGACAAAGGTAGCGGCGGCGTCGAAGACGATGTAGGCGAGGGCGTAGTACGCAGCCAGGGCAATCTGCCCTTCCAGCGGCGGCCGCCACCACAAGAGCATGAACGCCAGGGCAAAGGGCAGCGACCCAAATAGGATGAAGGGACGGCGCCGGCCCCAGCGGCTGCGCGTGCGGTCGGAGATATGGCCGATGATCGGATCGTTGATGTAGTCCCAGCTTCGTCCGATGAAAATGGCTGCCGCGGCAATTCCAGGGCTGATGCCCACCACGTCGGTCAAGAAGATGGCGAAATACGCCCCCAGGATGGTGGAGGTCAGGCTTAGGCCTGTGTCTCCGACGCCGTACGCGATCTTGGTTCGGCGAGAAAGCCGGCCGGTGTCAATTTCGCCAGCGGCGACTGCCTGCATTGTCTGCCTCCTGCAGCAGCGTTCTTGGCTGGAGCCAATATGGTCGGGCGAGTCGTGGGGCCCGCACGGAGTTGCCTACTATGGCACCGAAGATCACGAGGGGCAACCAGATGCAGTTCGCCAATCGGTGAGGGCTGATTTGGAGCCTGCTTGCCAAAACCCCTTCCGGAGCGAGAGACAACTGAGGGCGAGACCAACCCTACCTCCACTGCGCTGGCTGGTCGAGTGGAGGCAATCACTTCACCGGAAAGGAAGAACATCATGACCCTGGCGATACGACTGATCAAACACCTGACGGGCTGATGATCTCGCATGCGAAGGGAGAAATCCTGTGCGATACTCTTGATAAATCGTTCGGCTAGCAGTGGGGGTATGATGTTGTTGGGAGGAGCGGCCGAAACACGGTTTGGCGTGAACGAGGGGGCCCGGTCCGTGGCCGTTCAAACGCAAACCCAACGCTGCGGTCCGGCAACCTACATTCCCTGTAACCGGTTGGTGACCTGGGACTAGGGCCGCCCCCACAGCCCAACATCACACTCTGGAGAGATTTCTCCCATGACCCTCACCCTCGATGGTTCTTCCCTGAGCGCAGAAAAGCTGGTTGCCGTTGCCCGGCACCACGAGAAGGTTGAACTCGCCTCTGAGGCACTGGAACGCATCCGCGTCTGCCGCGCCATGTTGGAAGACAAGCTGGCCAAGAAGGAAATCATGTACGGCACCAACACCGGCATTGGCGAGTTTTCCGAGGTGATTCTCGACGACGACCAGGTCAAGGAGTTTCAGAAGTTCCTCGTCTACAACCACGCGGCGGGGATTGGTGAGCCTCTGCCGATCGAATACGTTCGGGCAGCGCTCGCCAGCCGCATCAATGTCCATGCACATGGAAACTCGGGGTGCCGCCCAGAAATCACGCTGACCATGGTTGACATGTTAAACAAAGGTGTCACTCCGGTGGTCAGCCGCAAGGGATCGGTGGGTGCGAGCGGGGACCTGGCCCCCATGGCCCAGGCGGCGCTGCTGCTCATGGGAGAGGGGGAGGCCTTCTACGAGGGTGAGCGCTTGCCGGGGGCGGAGGCGATGCGCAGAGCAGGTGTGGACGTTCCCGGCTTGCATGCTCGCGATGGCCTGGCGGCGATCAATGGCTCCAATGTGTTGACGGCCATATCCGGCATCCACATTTACGATATGACCCGCTGGATCAAGCAGGCTGAAATCGCAGCCGCCATGTCCATTGAAGCGCTCTTGGGCAACTTGAAGCCCTACAACACCAAGCTCCACGAGCTGCGCGGGTTCGGGGGCGCGGTCGTGTCGGCCCAGAACTTGATGAAGATGATCGAGGGCTCGGACTTGATGACCGGCAAGATGAAGACCAAGGTTCAGGACGCCTATTCCATGCGCTCGACCCCACAAGTGATCGGAGCGGCGAGGGACGCTGTGGCCTACGCTCGGTCCCAGGTGGAAATCGAACTGAATGGGGTTGGGGACAATCCGGTGTTCATTCCAGAAATGAAGCTTACACTGACGGGCGCCAACTTTCAGGGCTCACCTGTTTCGCTTCCGATGGACATGGCAGGCGCTGCCATCACGATGGTTTCCGTGCTCTCCGAGCGGCGGATGAATCGTCTGACCAACCCGGCGCTTTCCCAAGGGCTTCCGGACTTCTTGGCCCACGAGCCCGGTTTTTACTCTGGGATGATGCTGTCGCAGTACACGGCCGATCACCTGATTGTGGAACAGCGACTTCTGTCAGCACCGGCCAGTGTTCAGTCCATCCCCGCCGCTGCCGATCAAGAGGACTTCGTCTCCATGGGAATGAACACGGCACTGAAGAACGATCAGATTCTCGATAACGCCTATGGTGTCTTGGGGATCGAGTTCATGGCCGCCGCACAAGCGCTGGATTTTCGTGAGTTCACCCCGGGAGAGGGTTCCCAGGTGGCACGCGATGTGATCCGAAAGTACGTGGCCCATCTCGATGTCGACCGTCCGTTGTATCCGGATCACAACCAGATGCATGATCTGGTCAAGTCGGGCGAGATCCTGTCCGCCGTAGAGGGGGCAGTCGGGCCGTTGGGCTGAGGCCGGATTTTCCAGACGCGCTCGGCACCTGTCATCCCGGGCATCGAGCGGTCATGGAGGAGATGATGGCGAGTCTGATCGAGGACTACACGCTCGAGGTCTATACACCACCATGCGACCCTGGCACCGAGAGCTTCGCTGCGATTGCTCATTTCAGTGCCGACATCAGTGAAGTGCTCCCCCTGTTAAACGCTGGTCTGACGGGTGCGATCTTTTACCCTCATGCCACTGCCCTGACTTGGCGAAAGGGCAGGCTGGCCGTGTCCTTTCACGCTTCGGATATCTCCGTCGCCAACGTCGAGGATCGGGACGACGCTGCCGCGGAATTGGATGAGCTGGTCGAACTCGTCAACGAAACATGGTCCCGCCGGAACGAGATCACCCCCGATTTCGAATCCCATCAGCGTCCGGTGCCGATGGATATCTACCTGTTGCTGCCTCGGACCAACTGTCAAGAGTGTGGCGAGCCAACTTGCTTCAACTTTGCCCTAAAACTCGTCGCTCGCCAACGTGTACCCGAGGACTGCCCCGGGCTGCTGGAGCCAGCTTTTGCTGAGAGTCTGTCTGAGATCAGAGACTCCATGCATGTTTAGATCGGAGGTGCCCATGCTCCCTGACCATCCGCAGGTCCCTTTTGGGCGTAGGGACATCTATACGTGTCTCGCTTCCAAGCCAGCATGCGGGATTGGCCTTATCCTGATAGGCAAAGGATGACAGCACAACACATTCTAAGAGCAGTCAGTACAAATCCGGCGCTCATCGAGTCGGTTTCACCCGTCCGTCGGACCAACGCCGCATGTGACTGGACCATCATCGCCTTCGTTGCTTTCGAGCCGTGTGTTCTTCGGAAGGAGCGGATATGCCCAGCGCCAGGATCCGGTGCCACTACGACCAGATCAAACAGGTCATCGGGATATTCAGGAATCAGAACCGAGATCTGTCCCAACTCTTGAAGCGAATTGAGACTTCCAAGGAAGACCTTGCCGGCGGCAGGTGGATCGGCAAGGGCGCGCGGCAGTTCTATGCCGAAATGGATGACCGCATCCTGCCCTCAATGAATCATCTGATTCAAGCGATGGATGGCGGGGCCTGTCATCTGGAGCAGGCAGTTGCAATCATGCACCAGGCTGATCAGGACTCGGCTGGATTGTTCAAGGTCCGGGATGGGGTAGGTCTCCACCAGGGCCCGGGTTCGGGCGATGTGGAGCCCACAGGTCCTGGTTCGGGGGATGAGGTGCCGTCGTCGGGTTCAAGCGCCAAGCCGACCGGGCCGGGTTCGAGCGATGTGGAGCCAACGGGGCCTGGGTCGGGGGACGAGATGCCGTCTACGAGTTCGACCGCCGAACCGACAGGGCCTGGCTCGGGTGATGTCGAGCCAACGGGTCCGGGCTCGGGTGATGTGGAGCCAACGGGGCCTGGTTCGGGGGATGAGGTGCCGGCGACGGGTTCAAGCGCTGAACCGACAGGGCCGGGATCGGGCGATGTG
>Ga0315535_1001720_pt1 | contig 14358 bp, 14 predicted proteins | sample SalMarSW160220MG_2_FD_203092 | JGI IMG/M metagenome (GOLD analysis project Ga0315535, IMG submission 203092) | Salt marsh sediment microbial communities from the Plum Island Ecosystem LTER, Massachusetts, United States - Salt Marsh Sediment SW1602-20 ...
AAACCGCGGACCTTATCAGGGTTCACGACGAAAATAGCGAATCATGGAAATTCGTCAAAAAGGACAAAAGCTTCACCAAACAACTATCCACAATTGAAGAAACCCTTTCAAGGTTCGGACTGCTAAGAAACGAAATTAAAGTATACCTTTACCTTGCAAGATCAGGAGAAAAGAAAGCAAGCGAAATAGCTGAAGCAATCTCACTTCACAGAACCGAAACGTATCGAATACTGCGGGATCTGGAAAAAAAAGGTATACTATTCTCAGTTTTTGAAAAACCTTTAAAATTCACGGCTGTACCTCTCGGCAAAGCCATAGATTTGCTTGTAGACGCCCAGAAAATGAGGATTAAACTTCTGGAGAAGGAAAAGGCAAATCTTGTGGAGCTCTGGTTATCCATACCTCAGCGAAAGGTTGAAAAAGAGAAGAAAGAGCTCTTTCAGATGCTGCAGGGTGAACAGCAGGTAGCTCTGAAAGCTAATGAACTACTCGAAAGGACAAAGACGGAAATTCAGATTTTCGTTCCAGACTACTACTTGGCTCAGCTCTACTACACTGATTTCACTGACAAACTGATAAACAAACTGGACAAACTTGACATAACGTTACTCGTAGAAAACTCGCCGAAAAGTGCTTTCTTCATGGAAAAAATACAGTGGCCAAAACACAAACAGCGAATGGTGAAAGCACAGAACCTTCCCTGCTTCATGATTTCAGATCGAAAAGAACTGCTAATTGCCTTCCATGAAACCAATAATGCGCAGCAGACAAGCGATAAAAAGAAAGATCGGACCGCAGCGATCTGGACAAACTACAACGCGTTTGTTTGGACCTTGCAAATGCTTTTCTCCAAGCTTCTGGAAACCGGGAAAGGCAGCGCATGAGACCCACGTTTAAGATCAAGCCTGTTAGGCATTATTCTTCTAAGCTACGTTCACGTTTCGTCGTGAAATCTTTTGATTAACATATCGCTTAATTAGTAAAAACAAAACTACAAGCACCACTAGCACAATTGCGCTCAGGATTAACGCTGTAACAATGAAATTGTAGTTTGACAGCCAGTCACTGTCCCCTTCAACACTGACTTTCACAACGTAAAAATCATAGTGTCCTTGACCAATTGAGTTTGTCCAACCTGCCATAACAAACTCTTTTTCTGCAACTTCCAATATCGCGTAGGCTTCTTCAAACTCGCTTCTGCCTACAGTGCAGGTCCATGGAACGTTGCCCGCGTCGTCAATTTTGAACAGCCAAAAATCTCTTTCACCGTTCCCAAAAGAGAAAGTGAAGCCGCCCACCAGGAATCCTCCATAATTCGAAGCAGTAACGCAAGTTGGCATGTCAAAGCCCTCTCCGCCCACTGTTTTATCCCATACTACGTTGCCGTTCAGATCAACTTTTATTACCCATGCATCATTGTCACCTGCTCCCTTTGAGCGCGTATCCCCAACAGCTACGCATCCGCCCGCGGTTTCCGCTATCGCATAGGCTTTGTCGCTTTGGTTTCCGCCATAGGTTTTGTTCCATGCCATGTTTCCTGAAGCGTCAATTTTCAGCAGCAGAAAGTCGTAGTCGCCGTTGCCCATGGAATTCGTGTAGCCTGCTACAACGTAATGGTTGTCCTCAGTTGCTGCAATCGCTCTTCCCGCGTCTTCCATTGCGCCGCCGTAGGTTTTGTTCCAGACCTCATTGCCGTTAACATCCGTTTTGGCAATCCAAACTTCTGAATCATTGCCGAACGAATATGTCAAGCCCACAAGCACGAAGCCATCCTGCGTTTCCACCGCAGAAAAAAGCTTGTCAACTTCTTCCCCGCCTAAAGTAATGTTCCAAACAGAATTTCCCTCATGATCAACTCTTACCACGTACCCGTCAGTGTCTCCTGAAGGCAAAAACACGTTTCCGACAAGCAAAAAGCCATCCTCCAAACAAAGAATAAACCTGAATTCGCTGCCCGTCCCTTCGAGAAACGTCTGATTCCAAAGCGCATTCCCGTCGTGATCAAGCTTCAAAACCCAAGCAACCGTCTTGCCTGGTTCAAGCGACGTAGAAGAGCCAACCACCACAAAGCCATCTGCCACGGTTGCCGCGTAAAAGGCTCTGTCATCACCTGCTCCGCCGTAAGTTCTCTCCCAAAACACGTTCGCCTCCGAAAGATTCGCAGTGCCAGAAGTTGCTGAAGCCGCTGAGCCGCTGAAAATTGGGGTTAGCAGGATGTTTAGCGCCAGTAGAACGAACAGTGAGCTTCTTTTTCCTCGCATATGGCTGTGGCTTCTCCTTGAAATTGTAATGCGGTTTCACTTATATTAGGTAAGAAATAGACTTTGGATGTGGCTGTATTTATCATTATAGAAAGCTATGCTGGGGCAGCGGAATTTTCACACTATATATTGGACGATTTTATCCTGTGGCTCGGCTGTGATGTCTTCGACATGCTTCAGTAGCCATTCAGAAAGCCTCTTGCAGCTGTTGGGGTCGCAGGCAAAGCTCTTTTTTTCCGGGTTCCACAACAGGCAGGTAGAGCAAGGAATGTCCGCGTCGTTTTCCATTTTTCATCGTGGCTATTTCAAGCCCTAAAATTGATTTATGACTTATGAATTGCCACTAATGGGCATCCGTAATGATTGCAAATACATTCAGGCAACTATCTCTACACTAACGCGCATGTGACGTTTGCTTGGATGAGGATATAGCGCAGGTCAAGGCTGTGAACCGAAACCAACATCGGATCAGTTGAGTTCGTGGTTTCAGCCGTGAACGATATGGTGTAAGTGCCGTTTCCGTAATCTGTGATGCTTGGCGACGCGACTTGCACCCATTCTTCAGGTGAAAGAGAGCCGTCTTGTTCGTAGTAAACCGTGAAGTTCTGTGCCAAAGCAGGTTTGCCTTCGTTGAGAACGCTGCAGGTTAGATTGACTTGTTTCTGTGAGCCCGTCAGCGGCGTGTAGTGCCCGTTCACATTGACCTCTGAGGTTACGTTTACTGCATACGCCGAATAGTAGGTTGCTGCTGTTCCAGCAGCGTTCAAGGCGAGGTTGACGTAGGCATTTGAGATTCCGCGCCCGCTGGTGCCCCAAGAAATCCAGACGCCTTCCTGATAAGGCGTGGCGTTAAGCGGCGAAGCGTCCATTGTGACAATCGTACTGAACGAATGGCGGTTAATCACGGATTTGAACTGGTTCAAATCTGCAATTAAAACATTCGCCGACCCGCCGTTCGAGATGTTAGCCAACGCGCTTATGACTGTATGCGTTACACCCAGCTTGTGCGCGGAGAACGCTGGGTCTGCTCGCGCCTCGTATACTGCCGCGTTCTTTTCGATTTCAGAGACGTAGAGCGCTGTCGAAAGCAGCAGTAGGGTCACCACAAGAGCGGCTATGATGAGCACTTGACCAGAATTGCGACGGTTCGAACCGCGAGGTTTCATGTTAATCCACCCCTGCAAGTTGCAATCTGACGACGTAGACCGCGTAATCGCTGTTTGTGCTTGCACACACGTAATCCAACGCTGAGATTTCGTCGTTGACGGGGCTTCCGCTAGTTATTGGAATGTCGTTAATTTGCGTCATGCTTTCATCAAATACGGTTACGTTAAACCACACCATTGGCGAGAGAGCAGATTGAATGCAGCTTTTGAGGTTTATCCAGCTTCCGTTGCCGATTAGACTGGCTAATTGTCCGTCGCTGTCCAGGCTCATGAGAATGTTATGCGCTGTCGGAGAAAGAACTTCGGTCGAATCGCTTGAATGCTCTTGCACTGCTGGAATCAGCGTGAGCGATGAAAGCAGCAAGATTGAGGCGAAAAAAGCTTCGATTGTGCGTATTTGCCCCTTGTTGTCTTTCAGCAGTCTCACTGAATCACATCTCCGAAGCTAAGCGCCAGTTTGTAGAATGTTCCTTTGACGAGTACGGTGTAGACGAACACGTTTTGCTCCGAGTTTTCAAACTCTGCTCCAAAATCCAGAGGAATATCGGGATACGCGACCCATTCTGCGAAGGGAGTGGTGTCGTTGATGCCAGAAATGACGAGGACTGTGGGGCTTTTGTCCACGAACTCTGGTATGGAGTATGTTGTAGCTGAAGTCGTTGTGAGGTTTGACTGGTAACCGTAGGAGAAAGCGTAGCAGTGCTCGATGGTTACGTCTGGGGAACTCGTTTCTATGCTCAGTGTGTAATTCAGCGGGCTTAGCCCCAGAAAGGTATGGTTAGGTGACAGTTCCTGCGACAAGTGCGCAAAAGAATAAGTCTCATAAGCGGTTATCCTGTCGTCGAAAGTGGCTCTGGCGAAAACGACGAGGAGTGCGGGTCCATTCGCGGAATTCGGTATTTGGACAGTTACGTAGCCAACGCCAGCGCTTGACGTTGTATTGGAGACTTCGCTCACAAAATCCTCAGCGACGGCGTAACCCTTCAGCGTTGCGCTTGTTGGTCCTGAGGCTTGGCTGACTGAAATCTTGAAGGTGTAGGCTGTTTCGTCGCCTATGCTGCTGGTGGCGGAAAGCGTAGCGGTTATTGAAAGCATCTGAGAAAATGATATGCCCAACGCGATGTTGTTCAGTCTCGCCGCCACCGACGCTTGACCGTACGATAATGAATAACTGTTTTGACTGTTCAGCCTGCTGATTTTGTCAACGTCAAGTGCATACACGTAAGAAGCTTCGCTGTCAGCCAGACCAAAACTGCTTGGAACCGCGCCGGTTGCGCCCCAGTCCACAGGTGTTCCATAACCAGTCACCAAGTGTTCAGCAATGTTTCTCAGATAAGCATCCTTGTTCAAGTCTTGCATGCTGTTTATTCTATCCTGCATTGTTCCCGCCAAAGAAGCAGTTGCCAACAGCGCAACGGAGACTATCAAGGAGCACGCGAAAAAAGTGTCAATGGAGATGGCGGGCATTCTTTTTCCTCCGTTGTCAAACTGGTTTTATGCCGAACATGCCAGAAAGGAACTGCTGGGACAGAATAAGCGACAAATAAGCGGTTGCCGCCAGCATGGCTGAGTACTGGAAGCCCGCGCCAAAGTTGCCTTCGTTTATCTTTCCGATAAAGAACCCTGAAATCCAGCATTGGAGAATTATGCCCACTGAGAACATTCGCATTTGATCCTGCATAGCCATGAGCGCAACGGTGGATAGAGTGCCTGCATCCACTACGGTGGTCATCATGTACGTGGTTAACGCCACAATCGTTGTGGTTACCGCAATTAAGACACTCCAAATGAAGGCGAGAACAATGTAAGGTTTCAGCATGGCACGCCTGTTAATTTGCAGTTCACGTTCTTTCTCGCTGTACTCGGAAAGTATTTCCAGCGACTGGGTTGACCTTCCACCGATCTCGATTGTCTCAATCATCATGGCAAAGTTTAACGTAACAAACCAGCTTCTTACCTTCAGGCGCATGTTGCTAAATGCTTTCCTCAGCGGAACACCCCACTCTATTTGGCTTCGCACAAGGTCCAAGAATGATGAGAAGGGACCGTAATCTTTGCGTTTTGTGGCGTGCACTATGCTCTTCTCAGGAGAAAGCCCAATCTTGTTTGACTCCGTCACGTCCCTGATGAAACTAGGAATCGAATCTTCAGCGTTGTAGTTGACTTTGGCGATTCTGTAGTATTGAATGGCAGGCAGCAACGAAGCAACTACCAGCCCGATTGTGACGATTTCCGGCAAGCCCACAGGACTCAGCGCCTCTGACAGTGATGGAACAAAAGCGAAAACGAATAATACCACCCCCACAGGCACAATAATCATTATTGCCTTTTTGTAAAGGTCTTTTAGGTCTTGGAAAGCGCTTCTCTGCATGTTATGAGCTACCATTATGAAGATTAGGGACATTACTGGCATGAAAATAAACGCTATAATGTAAGACATTACGGGTGTAATGGGTAGCGAAGCGCTCCCCAGCATGTCTATGACGTTTGTTGATGAGAAGACGACGAAAAGAATGTACGTGCACAAAACAACAATTAACATCACGGTGTAGGCTTCAACCAAAGTTGCTATTTTCTCAACCGAACGGTTCAGCGCGTTGTGCCTAAGCTCAAAAATCGCTTTAAGTTCGCTTTTCATGTAGTCAACTATTTTTCCGCCGCTTCTCACCGAAGTGATGAAACCTCCTAAGAAGTTTCTGTACAGTTTAGAGTGGGTCTTTTCAGAACGCTGGTACATAACCGTCAATGGGTCTTTTCCCAAAACTTCCACCTGCCTCACCACTTCATCTGCTTCCTCTCTAAACGTCGGCAAAAACGACATTTTCCGCATTTTCTTCCAACTATCGTAAGGTGATGTTCCGCTTGCAGCCAGCAACGTGAAAATCATCACTACGAAAGGCAGTTCATGCTCGACCTTTTCTTTCTCTTCACTAGTGGCTTTTGATAATAGCCCGAAAATTTTGCCGACAAAACCGCCTGGAGCTTTCATTTCTTAATGCTCCTTTGCGTTTTCTTTGTCTGCTAGCGCTTGCGCGTTGATTGAGCTGTTCAGGGCTTTGTGTACGCTTCTGAAGTCGCGGAGGTTCTTTTCAATCATTTTTAACAGAATCTGTTTCCGCCTTTCCAGCTCTTGAATGACAACGCTAAACGGCACGTCAAGGCTTTTAGCTATTTTTTTAAGCAGGTAGCTTTCGTCAAGCTCCTGCTGGAAAACGTCCATTCCCGGGTTCCACAAGAACACGTCGTGCACGGTTTCGTTGGTATCCAATTCTGAGACTCTTACGATTTTGCGAGTTGACACCTTCCTGTCTACGGCTGCGAAACTCGGTGTTTTCACTTGCTTAACGACTATGACGCAGTTCATTAAGGGTATGATTCCCTTGGGTATGTTCATGGGCGGCTGCGTCAACCGCTTTATCACGGTTTCAACGCTCTCAGCGTGCATGGTGCACATGCCGCCGTGTCCTGTGGCTAAGGCTTGGAACAGGACGTAAGCCTCTTCGCCTCTGACTTCGCCCACAAGAATCAGGGCGGGGCGGTGGCGCACGGCTGATTTGATGAGGTCGTAGAGAGAAACTTCTCCTTCGTTGTCGCATCCGAACCCAGGTCGAGCGATTGTTGATACCCAGTTTTCCTGCGGAAGGTTGATTTCAGCAACTTCTTCCACTGAGATAATCTTGAAGTCGGGTTTGACGAGGCAGGCAATGGCGTTGAGCGTTGTTGTTTTTCCGGCGCCGGTGGGACCCACGATCATGACGGACATCTTGTTTTCCATCAGCATCCACAGGTAAGCACCCATTGTCTCGTCGATGGTTTCGTTCATTATCAAATCGACGATGGTGATAGGGTCTTCTCTGAACTTTCTGATGGTGAAGCTTGTTCCCGCAGGGGTGGTTTCTTTACCGAACGACACCGCCAGCCGGTGCTTTCCTGGAAGTGTCAGGTCCACGATGGGGTGTGCTATGCTGACGTGCTTTCCTTGCCTGTGCACCACCCTTGTTACGAAGTCATCTAGTTCTTCTTCGTCGCTGAAGATGATGTTTGTTCGTGTGTTTTCGTATTTTCTATGCCACAGGTAGACGGGTTTGTTGAGTCCTAAGCAGCTTATGTCTTCGATGTAGGGGTCGCGTATCAGCGCGTCTATTTTTCCGTAACCTACTAAGTCTCTTTCGAGGTAGTAGAGAAGTTTTCTCAAACCGATTTGGTCAATTCCTTCAAAAGCTGTTGAGTGGTCGTCAATTATGCCGGGCAGTTGCCTGTTAAATGATTCCTCAAGGGTCTCATCTGACCGTGGAGCTTTCAACTCGTATTCCAAGATGTTCTTCAAGCGCTTGTACGCTTCTCTCTCCTCTCTCGTCATGGTGAGTTCATCGACAATGTAGAGGTAACTGCCGTCAGAATCGTCTTGAAATATCCAAGCGTAGGAAAAGGGGGGCTTAAGAGGATAGCTTTCAATCTGCGTATGGCCTTCGGGCACACGACAGCCTTGAATGCCCAAGTATCCAATTAGCTCCTCTGCGGAAATCTTGGTTTTTTCTTCTATTTCTTCATTTTTTTTCTTTCCGAACGCCATCTTAGCTACCTCCAGAAAGAGTCAAGTAAACAACTGAGCCGTCCGAGTGGCATTCCAAGATGGCTGCGCTTGAACCGCTTATGTAGGTGCCTGACGCAGAGGCATCCGATGGAATGAATGCACGTTGTTCGCTTGAGAATGCAGTTGTTCCGAATCCTGCTTCAACCCAAGTTTTGGCTGAGTCGTTTGCTATTCTGACCCAGTATCTCTGGTTTCCGATTAGCTGGGAGACATCCAAGTGCAGAGTTGAAGTCAGGTTTTCCGCGGTTGCGCGGGAAATGAGCTGCAAACTTTCGGTTGCCACGTACTCGGCTATGTTTGAGAGCTGCTGTTTTTCAGCTTCAGCTTTCACGTTGGCTGTGGAAAGGCCACAAGCAGAGATAACTAGGGTGCCTACGATGATTGACGCGAACAAAGTGTAAATGTAGCTCGGGATTATCGACGGCACGTTCTACCTCACCCACCTCTGAATCTCTACGTTGCAGAGAACCAGCTCGACATTGATGACTGCGCCGCTGGCTGTGCTTGAAACTGGAATGGAAACCTGTCCAGTGACGCCGTCTAGAACTGAAGTTACAAGCAAAGTTTCCGGTTCGTACGAAAGGTCATATGTTGTGGTTGATATTTGCGTGGCAACGCACGACATTTTTAATGGGACCTTTCCGAACATTGAAATTTCATCCGACGCGTTCAGGTTGACCACGTAAATCCGCAGGTTAGTCACCGCCTTACCGTTTTCCACGCCAGCCGGCGTGAAAGATGCAGCTGGACGGTAGCGTAACAGAATTTCAGGGTGCTCCGCGCCTCTCCTGATGTAAAGCTGAGTTATGACCGAACTGCTTTGATTAATAACCGCGCGGTTATCTCCTATCAAAAATAGGCCAATGTCGGGCGTTCCCGAGTACGGCAGTTCATAGAAGACTTGCCCGATGGTTTCGTTGAAGATGATGTCTGCTACATCTCTGTTGTCGGTGACGTTTATGGTCAATGAGTTGACGGATGGCTCCACGTTTACTTGTCCGCCTGAATCGGCGAATTCAAACGTGCGAGCTGAACCCGGCTGCCATAAAGTTGCTCGCAAAGTTTCGTCGAAAGACCGCATGTCCTGTTTCGCGGTCACTATTTTAAGCGATGTGCTTCGCGTGTTTACTTTTTCAACCGCAAAGTAGTAAGTAACGGATACGACGCCTAGCATGGAGACGAATAGTATCATGAAGGTGGCTGGGATAGTCAGTGCCCTTCTTGAACGGCGCCACTTATTCAGGTTAGCAATCAACGTTCCTGTCTCTTCCATAACCCATTTATCTAGAAAATCTTTGAAAGAACAGATTAAGTCGTTTGTGTGTCTTAACAAAGTACATATGACACTGTAAAACCAAGCGCACATTTTTTCTGGGCGAATTAGCATCTTTGTTAAGTCTCCTTTTTGGCAAACGGTCTTTCAAAAACGCAAAAATATTTTATAAAAAAGAAAGAAAGTGTGGGGGGGAAATAGCTCCTTATTCTACTCAATTTACACTACTGCTTCGACGTTCGACTCTTGGTAGTGAATTGCCTGTGATGTGAACACTGTTATGGCGACGGTCAAGCCGATGTCGTTGACGGTGATGCTGTCAGGGGAGTTGATGTATATTGCCATTGTTGAGCCTGAAGTCAACACCAGAGTGTTTGTACTTAATGCTGCGAGACCAGTGGCGAGACCTCCGCCTATGTCGCCGGCACCTATTGCCGCCGCTCCAGTCCAGTTGAGGTCTGTCGTTAGAGTGTCACCAGTTGTGGCAACCGCGTAGAATATATTAGATGAGTCGATATCTTGTCCACGAGCAGCGATTTTGCTCAAGACGACGTCTCTACCGCCAGTGTTTGTCACCATTGTTGCAGCTACTGCTGTTCCGTCCATTGCTACCCAAATATGGGTCTTCGACAACGACAAGTTTTCTTCCTGAACTCTGGTGCTAGTCACGTTGATGGCAAAGTATGTTACGACACCTGCGAGAAGCACTGAAACCACTAGAATGATCAGCGTTGTTACGACGGTGCTGAGAGCCAAACGATTTTTCAGTATATTTTTCATTTTTTATCTCCTTAAAAAACAAGGAAGCAAAATTTGGATAAGTGGATTTGTGTGTAGAACAAAGATACACATAATTTATGGAAAAAACCAAGCTTACAAATTGAAGAGAATATTAGCCGATTTTAGACGTTTTTGTTCAAAAAGCCCTTTGGGGAGTTTCTATTTTAAAGATGGAAGGTGCTTTTAGAGTGCTGCTTCTACGTTGGTCTCTTTGTAGTATATCGCTTGTGAGGTGAACACCGTAATGGCCAGAGTGACGCCTATGTCGTTGACTGAAACGGTGCCTGGGTTGATAAGGTATACGACTATTGTTTCGCCTGAAGGCAACACTAGACTGTTACCGGTTGGTTGCGCAGGCGCTCCTGCAAGTCCGCCGAAGGTGGAGGTCGCACCTATTGTACCGCCCGTTGTGTAGTTTAAATCTGTGGTAAGGGTGTCTCCAGAAGCGGCAACGACGTACCATACTTGCGTTGGCATGTCGACTGCTTGACCTCTGACAGCGATTTTGCCCAAGACTACGTCTCTACCGCCAATGTTTGTCACCATTATGGCTGCAACACATGTCCCGTCCATTTCCACCCAGATATGCTGCTTGGTCAATGACAAGCTTTCCTCTTGAACTCTTGTGCTAACTACATTGGTGGCGTAGTATACTACAACGGTTGCCAACAGTACTGATACGACTAGGATGATGAGTGTGGTTACGACCGTGCTTAGTGCAAGCTGATTCCTGAGTAGTTTGTGCATTATTTCATTGTCACCTTTGATGTAGTAGCAGAACGCAGTTTGTTATAAATATCTTCTGTCACACGATTTAAGATTATGTTTCCAGCTTACCCCTTAAAAACCTCACTTCATCTCACACATCTGAATCCACACTCAACTCCGACACAGAACACAGCATAAAACAAAAAACCCGTTTTTACGAGTTAAGTGAAGTCTTTATCAACTTCCCTACGTATATGGCGATAAGAAGGGCTATCAAATGCAGTCTCAAAACGATTGGTCAAAAATTCTAGTCCACTGCAAAGAAAACGTGAAAAAGCGCATTCACCCCTATCTCAAAACTTGGGGGGCGCCACAACCCGATTTAGGCAAGGGCGCTGGCGGCGACCCCATGAAGCCGGTTGATTTGGCTGCTGAAAAAGCTATCGTTGAAACTCTGCAGCAGTCTGGCATCTCGTTCACCCTTATCAGCGAAGAATCTGGAGTGAAAGAGTTCGGCGAAAACCCTGCACAGTGCTACGTGACCGTTGACCCGATAGATGGCACCAACAATCTTGTCCACGGTATCCCCTTCTACGCTACATCCATCGCTGTTTCCGCTAAACCCGAGCTTTCCGCAATTTACGCGGCTCTAGTAGCGGACCTGCCCCACGATATCACATACACGGCGTTAGACGGCAAAGGCGCCTACCGCGACGACGAAAAAATATCTTCTTCCACACGCACCTCATTGAACGAAGCAATGGTGGGCTTAGACTTGAACAGCTACAAAGTAAGTGAAATCGCGCCCAAACTAACAAACCTGATTCAAGAAACTAAGCACATACGCCACTTCGGTGCCAACGCCCTTGAACTGTGTTACGTGGCAGACGGCACTACTGAAGCTTTCATCGACATCCGCGGAAAACTCCGAACAACCGACTTTGCAGCCGCGTACTTAATAGTCAAAGAAGCAGGCGGAACAGTAACCGCACCTGCAGGCGGATCCTTGGACGTTAAGCTAGACCCCAAACAAACGATAAAATTCATAGCTTCTGGAAACAAACAGCTCCACAAAACAATCCTCAGCTTGGTAAAACCGTAATGTTAAAGCTACTTCTGCCCCACCCCGCGGCTCTGATAAAAACTGCAAAAGCCAAAACCCTTGTTATCGCTGACCCACACTTAGGCTGGGAGATGGCCCTCAGAGCCAAAGGCATCCATGTTCCAAGCCAAATGCCGAAGCTTCTGCAAAAACTGGTAGCTGTGCTTTCCAGGTACAAGCCTGACGCGCTGCTGATTCTGGGCGACGTAAAATACACCGTGGTTGCAACAGAGCCTGGCGAATGGCATGACATACCCGAATTTTTCGGCAACCTCAAAAATTACGTAAAAGACATAGCTATAGTGCGCGGCAACCACGACGCCAATCTTGAACCTTTACTGCCAGAAAACATAGAACTCCTCCCAGCAACAGGCGCCATAGTAGGCGACATCGGCTTGTTTCACGGTCACAAATGGCCTTCTCCAACGCTTTTGAAGTGCAAAACACTGGTAATGGGGCACCTTCACCCAGTCGTAGTTTTCCGCGACCCAGCTGGCTTCAAGATAACAAGGCAAGTGTGGGTGAAAGCCAGATGCGACACCACTCAACTGTCCAAAACGTTGTTACAGAAACAGCGAATAAAAATCGAGGGCACACCAGAAGAGACGGTGAAAAAGCTCTACAATTTCAAGCCACGCACCACTCAACTTTTCATAATGCCGTCATTCAACGACTTCCTAGGCGGCAGACCCATAAACGAAACAAAACCAAGAAAAAAAGGGCAAACCCCAGCGATGATTGGACCTGTTTTGCGCTCAGAAGCAGTTTACTTAGACAACTCGGAAAGCTACCTTTTAGACGGCACCTACCTTGGAACCCTAAACCAACTCAGAAGACTCTAAGCAAACTCTTTATCCAGTTTCTATTTACAGAGGAGTATAGGCGAAAAATCGCAGCCTGCCCAGACTCGCGTAAACCACCGCTGGCTCTCTGACAGATCCACTCGACAAAGCCAGAGCAGCAAATTGCACAACCATCCTGCAACCCAAACCCGACGCAGCACACAAAAAGCAGCCGCCCACACAACCCCCAAGAAGTAGTTGTGCTTAGCAAACTCTCACTTCTACTTAAAAGAAAAAAACAGAAACAGAGCCATCAAGCACGAACCCATTGATAGGGGGCTACAGCCTTTTCCGAGCAGCTAGTCACAAACCTCCAGATTGTCTCCACACAAACACGCTGCCACAACACAGCAACATAAAAGTTAATACACAAAATCACACACACCCTTCACAGAAAAAGAGGTCACAAAATGCCCATCACATTCATCATCGGAACAGCAGGCTCAGGAAAATCCCTGTTCACAGCAGCCATCAGCGAATGGCTCAAACTATCAAAACAAGACGTAGCCGTAGTAAACCTAGACCCAGGCGCACTAAAACTCCCATACTCACCTGACGTGGACGTGCGAAACTACGTAAACGTCGGCGACATAATGGAAAAATACGGTCTAGGACCCAACGGCGCCCTAATACTAGCTGCTGACCTCATAGCCGATGAAATCCCAAACATCGCAAAAGACATCGAAGCCGCAGACGCTGACCTCGTATTGGTGGACACACCTGGACAAATGGAGCTTTTCGCGTTCAGAGCCAGCGGCCCCTACATTGTGAACGAACTGACAAGGGAACCTAAAGCCATAGTTTACCTGTTCGACGCCGTCTTCTCCATCAACCCCCTTAACTACGTTTCTAACATGTTTCTCTCAGCAGCCGTCTACAACCGCTTCTTCCAACCGCAAATCCACTTGCTTTCAAAATGCGATCTGCTTCCGGAAAAAGAAGTCACAAAAATCGCTGACTGGGCAACTAACCCAAGAGCCTTAGAAGATTCAATCGAGCAGAAACTTGAAGGCACAAAGCGCCTTTTCAGTAGAAACATGATGCACGCTATCAATCAGCTTGGCATAAAATTCCTGTTGATTCCAGTTTCAGCCAAAACAAACCAAGGATTGACAAACGTCAACACTACTCTGGAGCGAATTCTAACTGGAGGAGAAAAATACACCTTCTAACGCTACGTCTTCTCATCATCGCCGATAAGCACCCAACTTGCGGCGAAAGCCCCACGCTTCGCTTTTAGCGGGTCGTCCGCGCCAGCGATTATCATAACATCATTGTCTTCGGGTTTGAGGTCTTTAAGAATCTTATTTGTGGCTTCTGGAAAATCTTTTTCTATATTGTTGCTCACCGATTCGATGATCAAGTGGCCATTTTTGGACACTATAACAAGCGCGCGTCTTGCACCACCCATTATCGCCGCATCCCGTTGGTCTATGCCAGATTTGACCTTGTGCCCCTTGTTCTTGACTAAAAAGGCATAATTGTATTTCGAATTTGTCAACGGGGTTTTTTCGACTTCAATTCTTTTCGGGAAAACCTCCACGAATTTTTTCCAGACGCTCAACCCCTTACCTGTGAGAGTGCCGCCCTCTTTTGACGTCTCAATCAACCCAGCGTCCTTAAGTCGGCTGA
>Ga0315535_1001722_pt1 | contig 14345 bp, 10 predicted proteins | sample SalMarSW160220MG_2_FD_203092 | JGI IMG/M metagenome (GOLD analysis project Ga0315535, IMG submission 203092) | Salt marsh sediment microbial communities from the Plum Island Ecosystem LTER, Massachusetts, United States - Salt Marsh Sediment SW1602-20 ...
CGCCGGAAGGTTGAAATAGGAGTGGACCATGGTCCCATCGATGTTAATGGCAGGATCCCAGGGGCTGCGGGCCAGGGACGCCGGGAAAGGAATATGCAGCGTCCTCAGGAAAGAGAGCGTGTACCCGGACCACCCAATGGAAACGGTTGTAGAGCCCACGGCATATTCAAGGATCAGGTCCCAGCCAATAATCCACGCCAGGAACTCGCCGATGGTCGCGTAAGCGTAGGTGTAGGCGCTGCCTGCAATCGGGATCATGGCAGCAAATTCCGAATAGCAGAGGCCCGCAAAGGCGCACCCGATACCGGAAAGGATGACGGAGAGCACCAGCGCCGGCCCCGTGTGCTGCACGGCGACGCCGCTGATGACAAAGATCCCGGCTCCGACGATGGCTCCGATACCCAGAGAGATCAGCGCAACGGGCCCCAGCACGCGGCGCAGCCCATGCTCAGCGTCTGCGGATTCTTGCCGCAACTGTTCGATACTCTTCTTCACCCACAAATCAGACATCCCGCCTCCAGATAGTTCTTAACGGTCAGCCGGCAAGCTCCGCTTATGCCAGAGAAAATAGATTGGAATTCCTACCGCTACAATCCCAAGGCCCGCCAGGCTCTGCCCCGTCCGGTGCATCAATAAGGCCCATTCAATAATCAAAGCAAGCACAATGTAAAGAATCGGCACCACCGGATATCCCCATGCACGGTATGGACGTGGAGCGTCCGGGCGCGTGCGGCGCAACCGGAAAAGACCAAGGATAGTCAAAATATAGAATAAGAGCACGGCAAAAATCACGTAATCCAGCAATTGGTTGTAGGTTCCGCTCAGCGTCAGCAGGGAGGCCCACACCGCCTGGACCATCAGGGAGACGCCTGGTGTGTGGTACTTCGGGTGAACTTTGGCTACTTTGGCAAAGAACAGCCGGTCTTTCGCCATGGCGTAGTAGACGCGCGCGCCTGCCAGGCTCATTCCATTCATGCAACCAAACGTGGAGATCACGATCGCGGCAGCCATCAATCCGGCCCCTTTGGAACCCACAATGGCTTCCATGACCGCCGTTGCCACACGGTCTGAGGGTGCGTGCTGAACCGCGGCAAACGGCAGTGCTCGGACGTAAATCACATTGGTAAAGAAGTAGATGCTGCACACGACGCCCGTGCCGATCAGCAAAGCCAGGGGAAGATTGCGTTTGGCATTCTTGACCTCGCCGCCCGTAAAGGTGACGTTGTTCCAAGCGTCGGAGGAAAACAACGGACCCACAAGCGCCACGGCCAGAACGGTCAGCGTCGTCGTATCCCAGTGCGCATTTCCCCAGAAATTTGTATGGACCACCCGGGTCTGGGCGTGGCTCGCCTCCCACCAGATTCCTGCGGCCACCAGCCCCACCAGTGCCCCCACTTTGAGAACGGTAAATATGTTCTGAATCCAGGCGCCGGTCCGCAAACCAAAAATGTTGACGACGCCCAGGCCCAGAAGAACCATGATGGCAAGACCCTGCTGCGTCGAGACCGTCAGGGCCACTGGATGTCCGAGAATCGTCAGCCTGCCCAAATTCAGCAGATAGTTCGCTTCAGAAAGCCAGGGAAAAAAGAAACCCAGGAACTTGCCGAAAGCAACGGCAACGGCGGCAATGGTTCCCGTCTGAATCACCAGGAAGAGTGTCCAGCCGTAAAGGAAGCCGAAGAGTGGGCCGAAGGCCTCGCGAAGGTAAACGTACTGGCCGCCGGCTCTTGGCATCATCGCGGCCAGTTCACCGTAGGTCACCGCCGCCGAGACTGTCATGACGCCGCTGACCACCCAGGAAAGAAGGAAAAGCCCCGGCGAGCCGACCTCGCGCGCGATTTCCGCCGCCACGATAAAGATGCCCGACCCGATCATCGAGCCCATCACAATCGTGGTGCAGTCCAGCAGGCCTAGCCCTTTGACCAGCTCTGCTGATTGAGATTCTGTGGCAGAGTTGTTCGCTACCGTCGCAGACATGCTGCCAATCCTTTAGCTGTGTGAAACAACCATCCCCGAACGATGGTGGGAACCGGCAGCCACACGTCAGCCCAGCGCTTGCAGGAACTTCCGCGCCTGTGCCCCGATGTCTTCCGCGGCCAGCAGATCATGGATCACCGCCACGGAATCCGCTCCAGCTTCGATGACAGAAGCCGCGTTGTCAAGCGTTATTCCGCCAATGGCAACCAGCGGCTTGCGTGTCAGCCCGCGCATCTCGCGCAACCGGTCGAGGCCGACCACGGGATCCGGACGTTCCTTGCTTCCCGTCGGAAAGATCGGCCCAAAGGCGATGTAGTCGGCTGAAGTGGCCCCGGCCTCTTCAAACTGGGCCCGCGTATGGGTTGAAACACCCACGCGCTGGCCTGCAAGAAGGACCCTGCGAGCCTCCCCCACGGGCAGGTCATCCTGCCCCACATGAACGCCGTCGGCGCCGGTGATCCGGGCCAGGTCAGCCCGGTCATTGACAATGAAGATTCCCCCGGCCTGGTGTACCCGTTCGGCCATTGCGCTGCAAACTTCAAACAGGCGGCGCGAGGAATCCGTCTTGCCACGGTATTGAATCAGCCGGACGCCCGCCGAGAGAAGCACGTCGGCAACATCCAGAGGATCCAGGTTCCTCATCTGGGCGGAGTCAATGATGGCATACAGGCGGGGAAGTCGAGAATCCATAAGTCAGGACCCAGGCGATTCCAGGTTAACCGCCCACGCCGTTACGGCTGAAACGATTGAGAAACTGAGTATCGAATTTGCCGGCACGGAAATCTTTGTCGGCCAGAATTTTTTCCTGCAACGGAATGGAGGTGGATATGCCCTCGATAATAAACATCTCAAGTGCCCGTGACATTCGCTGCACAGCTTCCTCGCGGTCCTTACCATGAACCACGAGTTTGGCAATCAGTGAGTCATAATAAGGAGGGATGATCGACTCCGCGTAAGCGGCGGTGTCGACCCGGACGCCGGTGCCTCCGGGCACATGGAAGCCGGTGATCTTGCCAGCCGACGGAGCGAATGTTTCGGGGTTTTCAGCGCAAATCCGGCATTCGATGGCATGCCCGCGAAGGCCGACCGTGTCTCCTGCAACGGGCAGCGGAAGCCCCGCAGCAACCTGGATTTGCATCTTCACCAGGTCTAACCCGGTCACCATCTCGGTCACCGGATGTTCTACCTGAATCCTGGCATTCATCTCCAGAAAATAAAGCTTGCGGGTCTCATCCATCAGGAATTCGACAGTACCCGCATTCGTGTAACCAATCTCACTGAGCGCGCGAATCACTTTGCGGCCCATCTTCTGCCGGGTCTCAGCGTCGATCTGGGTGGAAGGTGATTCTTCCAGCACCTTCTGATGACGCCGCTGGATGGTGCATTCGCGCTCTCCAAGATGGATGACCTTGCCATGCTGGTCGGCCATCACCTGAAATTCGATGTGCCGGGGCGACGGAATATATTTCTCGAGATAAACGGCCGAGGAACCGAAGGACGCTTCAGCTTCGTTCTGAGCCATCTGCAGGAGTGTCGGCAGTTCCTCAGGGGAGTTGATGATTCGCATTCCCTTCCCGCCGCCACCCGCCGATGCCTTCACCATGACGGGATATCCGATCTTTTCGGCGGCCTTCAGAGCCTCCTCTTCCGAGCCTAGAACTTCAGTTCCGGGAAGCACGGGCAGGCCGAGTTCCGCCATGCGCTTTCGCGCCTGGTTCTTGTCGCCCATCAGGCGGATCGCCTCGGGCGAAGGTCCAATAAAAGTCAGTTTGCAGGTTTCGCAGACCTCGGCAAAATTGGGATTCTCAGCCAGAAAGCCATACCCGGGATGGATGGCCTCGGCGCCGGTGATCTCCGCGGCTGAGATGATGGCTGCTACGTTGAGATAACTTTCCGAGCTCCTGGCAGGGCCGATGCAGACCGCTTCATCCGCGAACCGCACATGGAGCGAATAGCGGTCGGCCTCCGAATAAACCGCAACGGTGGGGATACCCAGTTCCTTGCAGGCGCAGATCACCCGCAGCGCAATTTCTCCCCGGTTGGCAATCAGAATCTTTCCAAACATGCGTCACACTGGTCGCTACGGCTCCAAGCCCTATGGCGGCTCACTACTACGGGTCACGCTGAAATTTCACTTCTTAAGAGGGCTTGATGGTATAGAGAGGCTGTCCGTATTCCACCGGCTGGCCGTTCTCAACGTGAATGCGCGCAATCTCGCCGGCAAATTCCGACTCAATTTCGTTCATCAGCTTCATCGCTTCCACAATGCAAAGCACCTGGCCCACGTGGACCCGGTCGCCCACATTGACAAACGGAGGAGCGTCCGGCGAGGGCGCCGAAAAGAAAGTTCCCACGATGGGCGATTTCAGAACATGCACTTTTTCGGAAGCCGGCTCAGGCTGCGGCTCTGGCGCCGAGGGCTCCAGGGTCTCAGCCGGCGCCGGGGTGGCAGCCGGCTCAGCAGACTGCCGTACGAAATCGCCACTCGAATTTGCCGGGGAGGCCGGGACAGGCGCAGGCGTTGCACCGGCGGGCGCCTGCCGAAGGATGCGGATCCGCATCCCATCCTTTTCCATCTCAAATTCTGCGACTTCCCGCTCGGTCAGCAGGTCAATCAGTTGCTGGATATCTTTGAGTTCCCAGCTCCGCTCTGGCGGTGCTTCTCCGCTGCGGGATGGTTTCTTGCCGGGCATATTTTTCCCCTGTGATTCAATCCCTAATTGGTAAACCAGGCATCTTTGGACGCCGGGGTCAGAATCTCCGGCTCTCCACCGGTTACCAGCACCGTATCCTCGGTCCGGACCCCTCCGAACCCCTCAAGATAGACACCCGGCTCTACTGTTATAACATACCCCTGCTGAAGCCGCCTTTTGTCACCACGGCTTACACGAGGCATTTCATGGATTTCGAGCCCTACGCCGTGACCGGTGCTGTGCGTGAAATACCGCTCCAGCTTCCTCCGTTCCAGAACTCTCCGAGCGGCCGCATCAACATCGCCTGTCAGCCGTCCTACTCGCGCAACCCGGATGGCTCGTTCCTGGGCCTCGCGAACCTTGTTATAGAGCGTACGAACACGCACCGATGGTTTTCCCAGATGGACGGTTCGCGTCATGTCGGCTGCGTATCCGCCAAGTATAGCACCGAGATCAATGATAACCAAATCGTTTTCCTTCAACAACTTGGCAGACGGCATGGCATGCGGCCAGGCACTCCGCACTCCAGAAGCCACAATGGTTTCAAAGGCCGCGCCTTCGGCTCCCTTCCGCTTCATCCGATATTCAATCTCAGCCGCCAGATCACTTTCCCTGACGCCAGGACGAATCTTCCCCCTGACCTCCTCGAAAACCTCGACGGTCAATTTCCCGGCCTTCCGAATCCAATCGATCTCCCCGGGGTCTTTCACGATACGCAGGTCTTCGACCATCCCGCCGGCAGAAATCCAACGCCGCCGGGGCCCGCCGACCCTTTCAAGACTGGCAAACTCCCGGCATGTGAGAACCACGTCATCGTAGCCCACAGGCCCCAGCCGCTTCTTTCGGATCCAGCCGGCAACTTCCTTCAGAAGGCCACTTTTCGCCTCGACAACTTTGACTCCCTCTGCTTGTTCAGTCGCCTGCAACGTATATCGCGGGTCAACCCAGAGAATACTCTCCGACGGCCCGACCAACAGGACGCCGGCGCTCCCGCGGAAACCGCTCAGGTAATAAATATTGGGCAGGCTGGTGACCAGCAGCGCGGCAATCTTTTTGCGCTCGAATTGCGCCCGCAGGCGCTGCTGCCTTGCCGTGCAAGGATGCGGCATTCCGTTTGAATTCATCGTCTGAAAATAAAACGAGGAAGCCTTCGCCTCCTCGTTGGGAATTATAGATTTTACTACGAATTGCGGGATGTGGTCCCGGTGAAGACGTTAGGCTAGATCAGAATCTTGGGTGTTACGAAGAAGAGCAGTTCCTGGTCATTCTGTTGCTTGTTGCTGCTCTTAAAGAGATTTCCGAGAACCGGGATGTCCTCCAGCAAGGGAACTCCAGTGGAAGAATCCGACTTGGTGTGGACCGTGACGCCTCCAAAAACGACCGTTCCCCCATTCGGCACCAGAACCTGGGTGGTGGCGGACTGGGTATTGATTGTCGGCCCCGCGAGCGTCAGGGCCGGGCCGGGCGTGGAATTTTCGATGTCGATGGTCAGGAAAACGTTGCCGTCCTGCGTCACCTGAGGGGTGACCTTCAGTTGGAGCGACGCTTGCACGTACTGGACGCTGATGGTGTTATTGATCGTGGTCTGGATGGGGATCTGGGTCCCCTGAATCACAGTTCCTTCCACATTGTTCTGGGTCACAATGGAGGGCTGTGAAATGGTCTTTGCCTTGTCGTGGGTTTCTGCCGCCGAGATCGCGGCATTGATGGCGTAATTCCTGCCCAGGTTGGAAAGCACAAACACGCCGAATCCCGCTGCCGAGGCCGTCGTCACCGAAGGCGGAGCCAGGGGTTCACCCGAAACCCCATTGCCCGTAGCACCGCCCGTCACAATGCTTCCGGAACCATTCCGTTGCGCGAACGAAAGCGCCGTCGAAAGGTTACGCGCAAAGTCTGAGGTGGCGCGAATGATTCGTGCCTGAATTGAAATCTGTTGTGCCTTCGTGTCCAGTTTCTTGATCACGGATTCGATCCTGGGGATATGCGAGGCAATATCTGAAACGATCAGTGTATTGCTGCGGTCGTCCACCAGAACGTTGCCCCGCGAGCTCAGCGCACCCCCGCCCACCCAGGTCTTCAGAAGAGCGGCAAGTGTGGCCGCCTTGGCATAATTCAACGGGCGGAAAACGGTGACCAGCGGCGCCGACTCCTCCTCGGCGTTGCCCAGCTTTTTCACCTCCTCCTCCTCCCGCGTCAGGGTAGACATCTTGGCAATGCGCAGGACACTCCCTTCCAGCCGGTCGCCTAGCCCGTTGTTGTTCAACACCAGAGCCAGTGCCTGGTCCCAGGGCACGTCGTCAAGAACAAGAGTCACGGTGCCGGAAACATCCGAGTCAACAATAGTGTTCAGACCGCTAACCTCGTGGATCAGCCGGAAGAAGTCCTTAAGATCGACTTCCTTTAGATTCAGGGAAATCCGCTTCCCTGTATACCTGGGCCCGTTGGAAATCTCTGTAGTCTGGGAAACCGGCACCACAACCCGGCTGAGGTCCACATCCTTTGCCGCGGCCACAACCTTCGCGGCCTTGGCGGCGTGGACGGCGTCCGGAAATTCCCGTTCCATTCGGGGCTTCGGTTTCGCAGCCGGCACCGCAGGCTCCTGTGTTACGGCCGCTCTCTTTGTACGGACTGGCCGCGCCGGGACGTGCGCCTCGGCAACCGTTTCAGGTTTGCGCACCGCGGCTTTCTTCTCAGCTTTTCTGGCAGGCGGCTGGATAGCGGTTGCAGCAACTTTAGGGACCGCCTTGGGCGTGCCGGGCCCCGCAGGCTCTTGTGGTCGGACACGGGCATCCGCCGGATGCTGCGACTTTGCCTGCGTGCCACCCTCTTTGGGCGTCAACTCGATGCGGAATCCCGCCGGTTGCCGGTCGACAGTGTAGGAGGTGTCCCCTTGAAGGTCCGCGACAACCCGGATAATGCCCCCGTATTCAGTGCTGAACTTCCCCACTCTGACCTGTTTGAGCAAAGGCGAATGCGAAGAATACCTCCAACGGTTTGTTCCGTTCTGAGCGCCTTCCAGGTCCAGCACCAACCGGTCCGGGTTCTCCAGGTACAGAACGCGATAGTCCGTGCGGCGGCTGGTTGCAACCTCAATGGTTGTTTCCACTCCGCCTGCCGCCGTCTGAATCGAAATGCCGGTCAGCCGGCTCAACAGCGGTTCTTCCGCGGAAGGGGTTGCTGCTGCCATGTTCACGGCGCGAGAGGATCGAGCACCGGCAACTTCCTTCGCCGGGCCCCCCGAAGCCTTCGTATTGCCGTCAAGCACCGCCCCCCAGGCCAGGCCCAGCATAGCGAGCATTGCCACCAGCACCAATAGATAGTCTCGTTTCATCTTGCCTCCTGCCGCGCGGGACCCAGTCTCAAGACAACCTCCCGGGCCTCCATCCGTCCGCGGGTATCCAGGCGTCTCTGCTGAAAATAGAGTGCGTCCGGCGTGATCTTGCTGACGACCCCGTTGTAAACATCCTCATGAATGTGGAGGAAATAGGCCAGGTTCGCAGCGTTGGTGACCACAGCGATCATCATGTGCGTATCCTCCTCGCGCAAAATCCCCTTCAGGCGCAAACGTCCGATCACCAGACCGCGAACCCCGGGCGGTAGCGACTCATCCATTCCCTCCCCTTTGCCATTCACCTGCGGCGGAGGGGGAATATTGAAGGGATCGCGCTTCCCCGCCAGAGCATTCACCATGGCGCGTTCTTCGGCCAGGCGTTGCCGGCCCTGCTTCTCCGGTGCAGTTCGGACGGGAACTGCAGCCGCGGCAGGCTGAGCATCCCGACCGGAGTCATTCTCGCCGCTGGCGCGGCCGACGGATACGCTACCCGCCAGCACCATCAAGACCGCCGCCAGACAGGCCCCTGCGCGAGTTAACCACGAACATCCTTTCGTTCTCCTGGTCATGGCAATACCCTCGTCCTATTTCGGCTTGATCTTTCCCTTAGGTATCGTTTCGGTCGCAGACCGGTTGTAATAGGTTGTAATCACGCAATTAGCTCCCACGGTCTCGTCGGTCGAAACTTTGTACGAACCCATACCGCCCCCCTCCGGTGCGCCCAGGGTCAGGCCGGACACCGTTACGATCCGCTGCCCGTGGGCCAGCCGGTCAAAGAAATGCAACAGCCGGTAGTAGGTCCCGTCCAGGTGCAGCCGGAACGGCATTTCGACATAAAGTTCCTTGCTCACTTGAGGTTGGGAGATGAAGGTCCGGATATGCACATCGCTGTTGGTGCCGGTGTCATGGACGGACCTGACAAAAACGTCCGTCGAGGGCGCGTCAGGCACAATCGACTCCAGCGTCTTCAGTTGCTCACTGAGTTGCGCAATCCGATTCAGGTATTCCGTCTGTTCGCGTTTGAAAGCCTCGTTGCGGTCATTTTCCGCCCGCAACCTCTTCACCTGCAGCTTCAGGGCATCCAGCTCGCTGGATTTGGGCAGCACGAAGTACCAGAAAGAGAATCCCGCCAGAGCAAGTGCCACAACAACCAGAATGGCTGCCTGAGCGCCGTCCGACAAATCGTTGAATTTCCTAATCATGACGGCGTCCTCCCTTACCTTCCATTCCCCGACGGCAGATCCGCCATGGTCGGTTTCCCGCCAGCCGTAGCCTTCACCTGCTCAGGCGAAACATAAACACAGTCCAGGTTGAACTTGAAGTTAACGCGGTCGTTCTGGTTGTCCTGGTAGTATTGCTTCAGCTTGATGTCCGAAAATTTCGGCGAACTCATCAGCGCGTTAATGAACTGTGCGATTTCCGGGACTGCGGTCGCCTGTCCGTAGATGTGCAACACGTTTCCTTCAGGTGTCACCTGCAAGAGGTAAAGATTCCGGGTTCGGTTCACCGTTTCCCCCAATCCCTCCATCAGGTCAACCGGACCCTGGCGCTTGGTCTGGAGTTTCTGGATGGTTTGAATGCGATCCTCGAGTGTCTTGAGTTGCCTCTGGTATTCCACGTTCTGGGCCTTCACCGATGCCAGTTCCTTCTGCCGGATCTGCTCGCGTGTCAGGGCGGCCTGCTCCTGGGTGATCTGATGGCTCCAGTAGTAGGAGACAAACCCCACCATACTCATCGAAACGGCCATCGCAACCACAAACACCAGGACCTGGCGTGCCGCCACGGAAGACCCGCCTGATATCCTTAGCTGGGGAGTATCGTGTCCGAGCAAATTGATTTTCATCATGGCGCGTCAAAACTCCTCAGGGCCAGCCCCATCGCCACGCAAAGGCGGGGAGCAACCTCCGCCGTGTAACCCAAGTCATACCGCGAAGGGTCGACGTTCACGCGGCGGAAAGGGTCCATCATTTCAATCGGAACTTTGAATTCTTCCTTTAGCAGTTCCAGAAGGCCTTCCACTTTGGCCGTTCCCCCCGCAAGATAAATCGCCTGGATTTCTTCCGGCGAGGTCGTCTGCCGGAAGAAATCAAAAGTTTTCTGGATCTCCAGCAGCAGGATCTCGGAGACCGAACGAAGGTGCGGCGTGGCGGCGTCGGTGGAGACGTTGGGAAGCGAACGGCCCTGCTTCAGCAGCTCCGCGTCATCAAAGCTCAGGTCCAGCTCCTTCTGGAGCGTGTCCGTGTACTGGTTGCCTCCCACCGAAACGTCGCGCGTAAAAAGCGGCGTCCCGTCCCGTGCGATGTTGATGTTCATCGTGCTGGCCCCGATGTTCAGCAGAGCCACCAGGGAGCCTGGTTGCGGGTCGTAATTCACCTCAAAAGCGTTTTGGAGCGCAAAGACGTCAATGTCCACGACAAACGGGACTCTCCCCGCCTGGCTCAGAACGTTGGTGTGGTTCAGAATCTTTTCCCGTTTCACCGCCACCAGCATCACTTCCGTCCCGCCTCCACCGGGAGCAGGTCCCATCACCTGGTAGCTGAGGTTGACGTCGGAAACATCAAAGGGAATGTGCTGCTGGGACTCATAGGGAATCGCGGCGGCCACTTCGGCGTCCCCAATCGCACTCAGGGTGATCCTCTTGACGATGACCGAATGCCCTGACACCGACGTCGCAACTTCCTTCACCTTGATTTTGTTTTGAGCAAACACCTTCTTGATGGCCGAAGAAACCAGCAGCGCATCCATAATGGAACCGTCAACCACAACATCCTGGCCCAGCGGTTCAATCCCCAGGCTTACCAGTTCGTAGCCCGTGCCTTTCCGGGCCAGCTCAACCGCTTTCACTGAACTGGAGCCAATATCCAGGCCCACCAGTCTCCTTGATTTCCCCCAAAACATAAGCCATGCTCCCTGCGGAACCGGACCCGCAGCGTCGAGAAGCCCTGCCGCGCGGGTGGTCTGAATTTCCCTGCCAGCGGCCCGAAGCCACTGCATCATCCATCCTGAAACCAAACACTTGCAGACATAGGAACCTCTCGCAGGCGCCATGGAGCCAACGAGGGATTTCCAATTCGCTTAATACATCGGCAGATAAGGTTGGGAACAACAGTAAGGTGAATCTTTTTTGATGACTATTCCTTTTTCGCTGTCTGCCCTTCGTCTCCCGCCCGCTTGCCTATTGCACCTGGAGCGTGACCTTGCCGGCATGGCTGAGCGATTGTGCAGTGGCGGTAATGTCCAGGGTATAAGTCCCGGCGGGAGTTCCGTCGTTCGATCCCGGGGAAACGCCTCCTCCGCCTGCGCCGCCGCCGCAGGCCGCCATCACAAGGGAGATCAGCAAGACCACTGACGCGATGCGAATGGCCACGACCAGCGGGCGCCGACGGGCCCCGGTCAAAAGCAGGACAACGGCAAGGAAAGCACACCCGAACCACACCGGGAACCACGGAAGTGGCCGGCCCCACCAGTCGCTGGCAGGAGGATGGACCAGAGACCGCGCCGTGGTGTGCAGGGTGAGAGTGGCCTGGGCGGAGCCGGAAACGGGTATCTGCACTGTGGATGAGGAGAACGAGCACGTTGTTCCCCTGGGGACGCCGCTGCAGGCGAGAGAAACGGGCACATCAAACCCGTTGAGAGGCGTAATCGTCAACGTATATTCCGCCGTCTGTCCGGCCTGGATCGAGGCGCTCGCCGGTGAGGCCGCCAGGCTGAAATCCGCAAACTGCACCGAAAGATCGAGGGTTGCCGTGGTTGTTCCGGAACTGGTGGTGGACGATGTCGAGGTTGTCTGGTTTGCCGTCGTCACGGTTCCCGTCACCGTAAAATTGAGTGAAGAAGAGGTCACCGCATCCAGGTTCCCCACCGTCAGCGTGCTCGATTGCCCGGGAGAAATCGAGGCCGGATCAAAAGCGCAGGTGGCGGGGGCCACATTGGCGCAACCGAGAACAATGGAGCCCGTAAATCCGCTGCTGGACGACGCGGACAGGGTAAACTGAGCCTGGCTGGTTCCCATCAGCACGGTTTCCGAACTCGGGTTCGACGACAGTGCGAACGGAGCCCCACCCGCTCCGGTCAGGGTAACCGTCTGCGGCGAGCCGAGACCGCTGTCCGTGATCGCCACTGTTCCCACGCTGGTTCCCACCGACGAGGGTGTAAAACTGACGCTGATGGTACAACCAGCGCCCGCATTCACTACGCTGCCGCAGGTGTTTGTTTCCGAATAATCACCGCCGGTCTGGATGCTGGAAATATCCAGCGGCGACTGCGCGGGGTTCGTTAGAGTCACCGTTTGTGTGCTGGTAGCGCCCAACTCCACGGTGCCAAAATCCAGGCTGGACGCCGAAAGACTGACCGCACCGCTGGCCCCATAGCCGCTCAAATGGATCGTCTGCGGGCTGCCCACGGCGTTATCGGTTATCACCAAAGTGCCCGTCTGCGTACCGGTTGCCGTGGGGGTGAAGGTTACATTGATGGTGCACTGGGCGCCCGGGGCGACGCTCTGCCCGCACTGGCTGGTCTCCGCAAAGGGCCCCGTAACGGAAATCCCCGAGATGCTGAGGGCCGCGCTGCCGGCATCGCCAATCTTCAGTGCGGACGGCGTGCTGGTGGTATGGATCTCCTGGTTTGGAAAAACCAGCGGGTTGGGAACCGCGGTCAGTCCGGCGGCGTTCAGCGGGGCTATTTTGGCGATCCAGGCATCGTAGGAGCCGCCCGTGTAGCCGCTGGTTATGGCGGAGGGCGTAATCGGGAAGTCGGTGGAGAAGGTGGCTCCGGTCACATAGACGTTGCCGGAAGCATCGAGGGCCAGGTCGCCTGCAACATCGTTGCCCGTCCCGCCCAGGTAGGTGGAAAAAAGCAGCGTGGAACCGGTGGGATCAAACTCGCTGACAATCGCGTCGTAAATTCCGCCGCTTGCCGCCTGCAGCGGAGACGCCACGGGAAACTTCCCGCCATAAGTAAACCCCGCGATCCAGGCGTTGCCGCTGCCGTCCACGGCGATGGCGTTCGCCTGGTCAGGATAGATATCGCCCAGATACGTTGCGTAACTGATCGCCCCGCCTCCCGGAGCGACCTTCGCCACGAAGACCTCGTTGGTCCCGCCCCAGACCGTGTCATAAGCTCCCTGGGTCACGGGAAAATCTCTGGAAGTCGTCCAGCCGGCGACGTAGGCGGCGCCGGAAACATCGAGTGCAATGCCGGCTCCGTAACTTGCCGCCGTTCCGCCGAGATAACTGGAGTAGACCAGCGCCGAGCCGGTTGGATTCAATTCGCTGACGAAGCTTTCAAAACAGGGAAAGCTGCTCAGCGCCGATCCACACGATGCCGCCGTATATTGCGGCTGGAAACCGCCCTGTACGGGGAAATTTGAGGAGTTCGTCTGGCCGGTCAGATAGGCGTCGCCGGAAGCATCGAGCGCGATACCGTTGACGTGGTCTTCCTGGCTGCCGCCGAGATAGGTGGAATAGACAAGAGAAGAGCCGGTCGGATTGATCTTGGCCACAAAACCATCAAACGGTCCGCCGCCGTGACTTGTTTGCAGGGTCCCGTAGGTCACCGGAAAGTTGGGAGCTGAAGTCAGGCCACCGACGTAGGCGTTGCCGCTCGAATCCTCCGCGATGCTGCTCGCGAAATCGTCACCGGTCCCGCCGAGGTAAGTGGAATAGACCAGGTTGGACCCCGCGGCCGTGAGCTTGGCGACAAAGGCGTCATAGCAGGGAGTCGGGTAGGCCGTGGTGCCGCAGGCGCCGCCTCCGTTGGAACCCTGCACGGGGCCGGCGGTTGGGAAATCGATCGAATCGGTGAAGCCGGCCACGTAGGCCTGGCCGGAAGAGTCAACGGCAATGCGAACGCCCTCGTCGTCACCCGTACCGCCAAGGTAAGTGGAATAGACGAGGCCCGTTCCCTGCGGATTGAGTTTGGCGACAAAGGCGTCAAAGCACGGCGCGGTGTTGACCGCAGTGTCGCAGTTTCCGCCCGCGAAAATTCTCTGAACGCCGCCGTTGACGGGGAAATCAACCGAACTCGTGTAGCCGGTGATGTAAGTGTCACCGGACGCGTCCACCGCGATGCCGGTCGCGTAATTGTAATCGGTGCCGCCCAGGTAAGTGGAGTAACTCAGCACCGGATCGATCACCAGGGGTTTCGAGGCGTCGTAGCCGCTGACTTCAAAGCCGACCTGGCCATCCGTTTCCGTCACGTAGCGGGCCGCAAGAAAACGTCTTCCCTTTCCCGGGCTGCCGAGGGGCTGATAGGCAATCGGTTTGCGGAACCGCACATCGCCGGCGCGGGTCTGCGCCACAAGATCGCCGGCCGAACTGACATGCACTTTGGCTGCATGTTGATCT
>Ga0315535_1001723_pt1 | contig 14344 bp, 10 predicted proteins | sample SalMarSW160220MG_2_FD_203092 | JGI IMG/M metagenome (GOLD analysis project Ga0315535, IMG submission 203092) | Salt marsh sediment microbial communities from the Plum Island Ecosystem LTER, Massachusetts, United States - Salt Marsh Sediment SW1602-20 ...
CGGTCAATCCATCCTTACAGGAGTCAATAAATTCAGATGTTTCCTTTTTGTGAAAGAATCAAATTTATATACCTTTGGGTTGCTTTTAAGTCCATGGTCAGGCTGTAAGACCGGTTAAAATAAATTTAAAACAAGATGAGTAAAGTGAAGGAAGATGGAGGCAAAAAGGTTACTAAAGCTTCAAAGACTAGCGGTAAATCCAGATCTTTTTTCACTGATGAAAGAGTAAAATTTATTTTCGGGATACTGATTACAGGTTTTGCCCTGTACCTTCTGCTGGCATGTGTGGCATACCTTTTCTGGTGGAAAACGGATCAGAGTCTCCCCGATGCTGATATCATCTCCGGTGCCAATGTCGCTGTAAAGAACTGGGCGGGTAAAAGCGGGCATTACCTTGCAAAGCTTCTTATCGGGTACGGATTCGGATTCGGTGCATTCTTTGTACCACTTATTTTTGGTGCTCTGGGACTTTACCTTCTTAATTTTCCAAAGATCAGACCCGTGAGACTTGTTGCAAAATTTGCTTTTGCAGCAATCATTATTTCACTTCTTCTCGGATTTATCTTTGGTGAAGCTGACGGTTACCTGATAAGCGGTCCCGGCGGGGCCCAGGGCTATCTCATTACAAGATGGCTTGATGCTTTTATGGGCATGATAGGAACTGGTATCTTTCTCGTCTTCGTGACTATTACCTACCTGGTCCTGGCACTGCATCTACGACCTGGTTCCCTTGGAATAAAGATGCCATCCTTTATGCAACAGGGAAGGCAAAAAGCCGGTATAAATGTTACATATGCCACCGACCTGACGGGTACGGGGGAAACTGGGACCCAAAACGTGGTTACTTCGGATAACGATCTTAAAAATGAAAAAGATATAGACTTTGTTGTCAGGACCTCAACTGATACAGATGATAAGGGTGATGAATATACCGGGGATCCATTCAGGGGCGGATCAATAATCCGTGATTTTGCTAATAAGGAAGGACCGGAAAAGGGTAATGAAGAAGAAATACCTATCAATATCTCGAGGCCTTTTACGGATGATAACCTTTCGGATAAGGAAGTGGAAAGGATGATGGGTAATTACGATCCGCGTCTTGATCTTTCACATTACAGGTTTCCTCCGGTGTCTATCCTTAAGGAGCACAAATCGGAGAGTGCATTTGATAATACTGAGGTTCTTGAAAACAAGGAAAACATCATAAAGACACTTGGTGACCACAAGATAGCGATCAAGAGTATAGCAGCAACTGTAGGTCCTACTGTAACATTATACGAGATAGTACCCGAAAGAGGTGTCAGACTTGCTCGCATTAAATCACTTGAGGATGATATTGCATTGAACCTTTCGGCCCTGGGTATCAGGATAATTGCACCTATACCCGGAAGGGGAACAGTGGGTATTGAAGTCCCGAATAAAAATCCTGAAATGGTTTCGATGCGATCATTGATAACATCCAAATCATTTCAGGAAACCAAGGCAGAGATAGCCCTTGCCCTTGGACGGACAATAACCAATGAACCATATATTGTGGACCTGACAAGGATGCCTCACCTACTGGTTGCCGGTGCTACAGGACAGGGAAAATCAGTGGGCATCAATGCCATCATTACCTCCATCCTGTACAAGAAACATCCTGCGGAAGTTAAATTTGTACTGATAGATCCCAAACGTGTTGAATTACCTCTTTATGAGAAGATAGAAAGGCACTTCCTTGCCAAGCTGCCTGGCGAAGATGATGCAATAATAACTGACACACAGAAGGTTATTAATACTCTTAATTCTCTTTGCATCGAGATGGACAGCAGGCTGGAGCTCCTTAAACTTGCACAGTCCAGGAATATTAAGGAATACAATGAAAAATTCATTTCCAGGAAACTAAATCCTGAAAAAGGGCATAAATATCTACCCTATATAATACTTATTATTGATGAATTCGCCGACCTCATTATGACCGCTGGCAGGGAAATTGAAGGCCCGATTGGCAGGCTGGCACAACTGGCCAGGGCCATAGGTATTCATCTTATCATTTCTACACAGCGGCCATCAACAAATATCATAACAGGCTTTATAAAGGCAAATTTCCCGACCAGGATAGCATTCCGTGTCTTTTCTTCAATTGATTCAAGGACTATTCTCGACGCCACAGGCGCTGACAGGCTTGTCGGCCGCGGAGATATGCTGGTCTCTTCAGGCAGTGAGCCGGTAAGGGTACAATGTGCTTTCATCGACACCCCGGAAATAGAGGAACTTACTGAGTTTATAGGCTCCCAGACGGGATATGCTGATGCAATGCATCTGCCGGAATATATTGATGATGCTGACTCCGGGGTTACAGATATTGATCTTCGTAAAAGGGATCCTATGTTTGATGAAGCAGCCAGGCTCGTTGTGCAACACCAGCAGGGATCAACATCGCTTATCCAGCGTAAACTGTCAATAGGCTATAACCGTGCAGGCAGAATTATCGACCAGCTTGAAGCAGCAGGTATTGTAGGACCATTTGAAGGGAGTAAGGCCAGGGAAGTACTTTGCTCAGATTTTATAGCTTTGGAACAGATTTTGAAGAGCCTTGAGTAAAGAGCTTATCATGAAGAACAAAATAGTTAATATTATTTTCCTTTGCAGCTTTTCAATGTCAGTCTTTGCCCAGAAGGATCCTGAGGCGATGAAGATACTTGACAGGTTCTCTGAAACAGCACGAAAGGCTCCATCTGTTTCAATGGAATTCTCCATTGTTACTGTTAACCAGATGGAAAAAACAACCGACACGCTAAACGGAAGTGTTATTCTTAGCGGTGACCGGTACAGGCTAGAATTACCCGATAACACCGTATGGTTCGACGGGGTTACCTCATGGAGTTACCTGCCTGCAGAGAATGAAGTAACAATAACCAAACCCGGGAGGAAGGACAATTCATTTCAAAGTAAACCTTCTGCTATCTTCTCAATGTACAAGAAAGATTATAAAATCAAGCTTGTTGATGAGACAACCAGGAATTTTATCATAGACCTCTACCCGGAAGATATCAAAAGTGACCTGGTAAGGATAAGGTTGACGATAGATAAACTGAAATATAACCTTGTAAGTCTTGAATACAAGAAGAAGGACGGAATCACCAGTACCCTGTATGTCAAGAAATATAACCTGGACCAACAACCGGGAGAGGACGCTTTTGTATTCCAGCCTTCCAGATACAAGGATGTGGAAATAAACGATATCCGATAGCCTGTCAGGCTTCTCTTTCCGGATATGCTATTCTCGAATGATAAATGTTAAGAAGCCTTTTCTTAAAAGTAGATTTTATGTCTGTAATATCCCTGAATGTAAGCGGGGCATTTGAGAGTTGATCATCCTGCTCCTGCAAATACACCACCCGTTCAACCAGCTCATTTATCGCTTCTTCTGTATATTTATCAAGAGTTCTTGAAGCCGCTTCCACCGCATCAGCCATCATAACTATGGCTGTTTCCCTGGTTGATGGCCTCGGACCAGGGTAGGTAAAATCCTTTTTCTTCTCTTTATCTTCAGGATGCTGATCAACATATTTCTTGTAGAAATAATATGCTACCGTTGTACCATGGTGTGTTTGTATGAAATCAATTATCTGTTCCGGCACCTTGAAGTTTTTAGCAAGCACAACGCCATTCCTGACATGATTAATAATAACCTTAGTGCTTGCCAGTGGATCCAGCTTATCATGAGGGCTACTACCATCAAGCTGATTCTCAATAAAATAATCAGGATACGCTATTTTACCAATATCATGATATAGAGCACCGGTCCTCACCAGCAGCAGGTTGGCACCTATTACACGGGCGGCCTCCTCTGCCAGGTTAGCTACCAGTCGTGAGTGCTGAAACGAACCGGGAGCTTCCTCTGCAAGTCTCCGTAAAAGAGGCTGGTTATAATCTGATAATTCCAGCAATGTGGTATCTGAAAGGAAATAGAAATTTTTCTCAAAAAGAAATATCAGGGGATAACTGAGAAGAACAAGAATACCATTTCCCAGGAACCACTTATATTCTGACCAGTTAAAATCAATAAACGTTCCTTCCCGCATAAGACTTATTCCGGTATAAAGCACAGAATAACAGACAAAGACCATCAATGCTGCAAAGACCATTTTTCCTCTCCGGTAAATATTGGTCAGAGTGAATATGGCAACTACCCCGGCAATAAAGCTGGAAAAAACAAAACTAAACTTATCAGGTACTATCAGTCCGGCAAGCATAATTGTGACAAGAAGTATAAACAGTGCAAGCCTTGCATCGTAAAATGTCCTTATCACAATAGGAATAAGTGCAAATGGGATTAGATATAGAATGTTGTCATTACCAAGATCAATAACGATCCTGGTCATACCGACAAAAGCCAGTATGATGAAAATGATAAAGAACATCTTCCTGTTAACCTGCAGTATTTCGGGACGAAAATGTGAGAGGAAGAGATAAAGGACAAGATAACATGAAGTAACCATAATAAGTGTACCCAGCAGGGTAAAGATATTATATTCCCCCCCGCGTGGCCACATCGCAACAACAATAACAATACTTGCTATGAATAGCATAGTATTGACAATTGACTTGCGGGCTGATTCCTGCGTATTCTTTATATCAGACATCCCTCCTATAAAAATAAACACTTTAAAAGTTAAACAAAAATAAGCTAAAATCCCAATAACAAATTCTTTGCTGATGAGTGATCGCAATGCCGGGTCATCAAATATCAGGCAGAAATATCTTTTAAATTTATTCATTGAACACAGGGTCATGATTTTTGTTCATGATGTCTTAAAAGATACCCGTATCATTGCACTAACGGTGGAATAGATATTTTTACAGGTTTATTTGTTAATTTTGAGACAAAATACTCATTGATGGAAATATTCGTTTGCGAGAATGTCTTTGTACCGTTACGCTCAGGTCCGACACATAAGTCGGAGATGCTGAGCCAGGTCCTGTTTGGAGAGAAGTATACCGTCACAGACAAAGCAGGAAGCTGGATCAGGATAACCACACTCTTTGACAACTACAGCGGTTGGCTCGATACCGACCATCTTCAGCACAGACCCGCTTCTGACGGTAGCAGTGGCGCAGTACTTAACCGGGCCCTTCCCTGCTTTAAGGAGGATAGGACCAGGATGGTCCTGGAAGCAGGATGTGAAATTTACAGTCCTGATTTTAAATCAGGGATGTTCATACTGGGTGACAGGCAATACACTACCGGGCAAGGATTTAATGAGCACTACATCAATGTTAGGGAGAACCTTCCGGAAACCGCTGTGAAATTCATAAACAGTCCTTATATCTGGGGAGGAAGGATACCATCCGGGATAGACTGCTCAGGACTGGTACAGCTGGTTTATAAGATCCATGGTATTGCAATACCACGTGACAGCCTCGACCAGGCAGAAGCAGGGGAAGTCATTGATTTCATTGATGAATCTAAACCGGGTGATCTTGTCTTCTTTGATAATGAAAGAGGCAAGATATCACATGTTGGCATGATCTTTTCCAGGGGCCTTGTAATTCATGCTTCCGGACGGGTAAGGATTGATACAATAGATCACCAGGGCATCTTTAAAGCTGAGAAAGGTGGATATTCCCACAGGCTAAGAATGATCAGGAGGATAGCTCAGCAATCATGACCCGTGTTTTCAACTGATCTTCTGATCAACCAACGCAAGTATCTCAGCCTCCTCTGCTTCAGCTCTGGTTACAATCTCAAGACCGGAAGCAATAAGTGAACCGGCAAATTTCCTGTCATCGAGACCGGCGACATTTATCCTGACATTGAGGTAGGCACCCCTGATGCATGTCCTGATGGCAAGAGCTCCGACACCCGCATCGGTAACAGAATTAGGGTTTCCGACTTTAACCATTTCCTTAACAAGATCGAAAGCCATATATGCTGTTTCCATCACCCTGTAAGGTACCATGGCAGCATTTTTTGTCGCTTCCTGAACTGCAATGTTTCTAACCTTTTTTTCCTCCTCTGTATTCTTAGGAAGGGAAAAAGCCGTCATTATACTGTTAAATGAATTAGTATCCTCATCGACAAGGCCAAGAAGAGTATCCTGTATATTTTTTCCTTTCACAGCCCAGTCAGAAAACTCTTTCCAGCGTTCATCCCATCCTCTTTTATGTCCCGACAGGTTTGCCACCATAGTACCCAGTGCCACGCCAAGGGCGCCGGTGTAAGCAGCCACAGACCCTCCTCCCGGGGCAGGTGATTCTGAAGCTGTCTCATTCATGAAATCCTTTAGGGTCATACCGACAAGCAAAGGCCTGTCTTTGTCAGCCATGACAAATTCAATTATCTTTTCTTCAGGCACGAACTCATGAATATCACTGAGCCCCATAGATCTGACTGCGATTTTAATCAGCTCATCATCCGACACACCAAGTGATCTTTGTTGTTTAACAAGGAAATATCTTCCTGCATCCAGTAATGATTTTAAAGGGATGAGCCCAACCAGTTCGGACCCGGTAACTCTCACTCCCCTTGCATCTGCTTTTTTGCATACTTCGTCAAATGCCACATGTACAGGAGTTACCGAAATATTTGTCAGGTTCATCGAAATCTGAGCTATCCCGTATTCCCTGATATACCATCCTATAGCTTTCACGCTCTTCAGTGTTCCGGGCTGATTTATTTTTTCACCTTTTTCATTCACAATATTCCTGCCTTTCTCCCTGACATCAAAAGCTATGGCATTCGCTCTCCTTGTAGAGGTTGTATTCAGGTTAACATTAAATGCAACCAGAAAATCCCTGGCACCCACAGCAGTAGCACCCGACCGCTCATTGAGCCTTGCAGGCCCGAAATCAGGTGTCCACTCACTGTTGCCGAACCTGTCTTTAAGTCCCTCGTATTCACCTGAGCGGCAATAAGCAAGGTTTTGTCTTTCAGGTTTATAGGCTGCATTTTCATAACAATATACAGGGATACCCAGCTCATTACCTATCTTCTCCGCAACTTTGCGTGCATATTCCACAGTTTCCTCCATTGTCACTCCTGCCACAGGTACAAACGGACATACATCCGTTGCACCCATACGGGGATGTTTGCCATGATGCTTCGTCATATCTATCAGTTCCGATGCCTTGCTTACAGCCAGAAAAGCAGCTTCTGAAACAGCATCAGGGCTGCCTACGAAAGTCACAACTGTCCTGTTGGTATCCTCGCCAGGATCAACATTCAGGAGCTTGATTCCATCGACTGATTCTATAGCATCGGTTATTTGCTTAATGACAGACATGTCCCTACCCTCACTGAAATTGGGAACACATTCTATAATTTTCCTCTCCATATTATATATTTTTTGTTTCCAGCTGTGTTCAGCATCATATGATCAGTATGTTTCACACTTTTTAATGATCTTCCCTTTAAGAATTACGGTATCGATAAGATCACTCCCAAAAGCATATGGCAGGTATTCATAAGAAGGTATCTTTCCTGTTATGAAAACACTGGCTGTCTTTCCTTTCCCGATATAACCATGCGTGTCTGATATTCCCATAGCATAGGCCGAATTAACCGTAACCGCATTTATAACCTCTTCCGGAAGCATTCCCAGTTTGATACAGCCCAGCGACATTATAAGCTTCATATTTCCTGACGGTGATGAACCCGGATTAAAATCGGATGCAAGGGCCACAGGCAGACCCGCCGAGATCATTTTTCTTGCAGGCGGATACGGCATCCCCAGGAAAAATGCGGAACCAGGAAGTAATGTCGGCATTGTATCCGAGTCAAGGAGCACCCTTATCTCTTCATTCCCGGTACATTCAAGGTGGTCAACCGATAATGCATTATACCTTACACCTGCCTGGATTCCTCCTGAGTATCCAAGTTCATTGGCGTGGAGCTTTGCTCGCAGACCATATTTCATTCCTGCCATAAGTATTCTTTCAGTGTCTTCTTCCGTAAAAAAACCTTCATCGCAAAAGACATCGATATAATCAGCCAGTTCTTCCGCAGCTACCACGGGTATCATCTCGGTGATTACAAGATCAACATAAGCAGTCCTGTTATTCCTGTATTCCGCTGGTATGGAATGAGCGCCCAAAAATGTCGCTTTTACTTCCAGCGGAAAGTTATCCCTGATACGTCGTATTACCCTCAGTATCTTTAGTTCATCTTCGGTATTCAGGCCATAACCACTTTTTATTTCTACGGCACCTGTGCCCATAGACATTATTTCCCTGACCCTTACAGCCGATTGATCGTACAGTTCATCCTCAGAAGTATCGTGAAGCAGCTTTGCCGAGTTGAGAATGCCTCCTCCCGCGGCTGCTATTTCTGAATAAGACAGACCCCGTATTTTATCGATATATTCTTTTTCGCGGCTGCCTGCATATACAAGATGGGTATGAGGATCACAGAATGCCGGAAAAACCATCCTGCCGCTTGCATCTATTATTTCATATTCTTCTTCACCGGTATGATCATCCTTTCCAAGTTCAGCCATTTTGCCGAAATCCTTTATCATACCATCCGACATCAGGAGAAAAGCATCGTTTATAGTATCCAGTTCAGACATTGCGGCACCTGAAACGACTATCCTGTCTCTGTCGCCGGCCTGAACAAGACACTTAATGTTCTTTATCAGTATCCCTTTGCCCATTCTGCAATTATTAGGGTTCTAAGGTAGCAAATAATAAAAAAAGAGTCTGATATTTGCAATTTTCTTTATCTTTATCACAGTGAACCAAACCTCTGACCCGTGAAACCCACATGATTGAATAATCATAGAGAAGTATTAAAACAGCTAATACATATGGGTTCCCTGCCTGACAGCAGGCAGGCATATGACCTATAAATTCAAAATTACTTACATATGAAAAGGATCTTCAGCTTAATTCTTATCGCTTGTCTTGCTATCCCTGTACTTGCACAGGAAAATACCGGCGCACCTCAACAGAAAAAGGTCAAAACCGGATGGAAATTCGGAGGAGCTCTTCCTGCTATTTCCTTTGACTCAAACCTCGGCTTCCAGTATGGAGCACTCATTGAATTCTTTAACTACGGAGATGGCAGCAAGTATCCTGATTTCTACGACCATACCTATACTGAAGTATCTCATTTCACAAAGGGAAGTGGTATTTACAGGTTTATGTATGAGTCTAACCATTTAATCCCGGGCGTAAACCTGTCAAGCGATCTTAGCTACCTTCCTGACCAGGCTAATTCCTTTTACGGGTTTAATGGTTATGAATCGGTTTACAATAAAGACTGGATAGACAAGTCGAGTGATCAGTACAAGTCAGCAATGTTCTATAGCTACCAGAGGAACCAGTTCAGGTTCAAGAACGATTTCCAGGGTAATCTTTCGGGTAACAGGATACAGTGGAGTGCGGGTTTTGCTTTTGAGAAATTTGATATAGATTCGGTAGACATCCCGAAGCTTAATAAAGGTAAGAAAGACACACTTCCTTTTGTTGCAGATCAGCCAGGCCTTTTTGAATATTACCAGGATCTCGGTATAATTAGCCCTGATGAAGTCAAGGGTGGATGGGTCAATACTGTAAAAATAGGTCTTGTGTATGACAGCCGCGATAACAAGCCCAACCCGATGAAGGGTATATGGACCGAAATAGGCATCGATGTTGCTCCCGGATTTCTCGGAAACGACTGGTCCTTCTCAAAACTATTTATAACACACAGGCAATATTTTACCTTGATAAAAGACGATCTTTCCTTTGCATACAGGTTGGGTTATCAGACTACTTTATCGGGACACACTCCTTTCTTTTACCAGTCACAGGTCATCACTTCCAGGCTTACAGGAGCAACCAATGAAGGTTTGGGAGGTGTAAGCACTTTAAGAGGGGTTTTAAGGAACAGGGTAGTAGGTGACGGGTTCCTGTATGGTAACTTCGAATTAAGATGGAAACCCTGGTATTTCACTTTCCTAAAACAGGACTGGTATATGGGTCTTGATGCTTTTTACGATTTTGGAGTGATAACCAGGGAGATAAAGATGCCATCTAACTTACAGGCAAACTTTTCACAATTGTTTCCTGCCGATAATTTCTCCGATTACTTCAAGCTTGAGAATGATAAGTTGCACCAGGATGCCGGGATAAGCATCATGTTTGCTATGAACCGCAACTTTGTCATTGCATTTGATCTTGGTAAAGCTTTTAATGCCCAGGATGGTAATATAGGAGTTTCTATCGGGCTGAACTACCTGTTTTAGTTTACATTCCCTTTAAGAAAAAGCCCAGGGCTACTCCAAGGTAATTTCCGATCACATATCCGATGATTCCAACGGTTATACCGGTTATTATAACGTCCTTGTTCTTCAGTGCGCCGGCTATGACAGGAACGAAGGGAGGTGAGAATACAAATGCCGTAGTGGTTATAAGGTAATCGTCTGCATTGACCCTGAATATCTTCGAAAGCAGCAGATGAAGGAGAAGTGATCCGAAATATGCATAGAAAACATATGCAAAGAGCCCAAGGAATTTTATATTGAAAATGATACTCAGGTCAGCCATTGAAGCCATGACGAATGAAAAGACCAGTATGAAGTACATTCCAAGCTGAAAAGTCTTTTCAATCCTGTTTACCCATTTAACAAGCGAAGCTATGATAGCAAATGTTGATATTGATAATATTACTACAACCGTTAGTGATATGCCGGGAATAAGCAGGCTTATTCCATATGAGGCAATGAACATCAGTATTGACAGCCCCAGGGCTTTGAGGAGAGGGACCAGTCTTCCTCTCCTTAACATTCCGGAATAATCTTCAAAGCTCTCAGTTTCAGCCAGGGCTTCATCAACATCCTTGCTTCCGCCATTATGATTAAAAGGAGGAAGAATAGCTCTGAAAATCCGGGGACCTGATGTAAGAAAGAAGATCAGTGTTACAGCTCCCATCAAAATATCATATGTGCTGGTCATAATAAAAAGGTTTGGATCAACACCCAAAGCGACCTTAATTGAGGCAAGGTTTGGCGACCCGCCTGTATAGATACCTACAAGCATCCCCGCCACCTTCCACGAATCGGGGACAAGATTCCTGAAAAGAAAATAACCTGTTATTAGAATGACAAGGACAGATACCAGTGCCAGTAACATGGACAGAAATCCGTCTTTTGCAAACCTGATCCACTTCCTTATATTCAGAGAAAACAGTAAAAGAGGAAATGCAAGAGGAACAATTATATCTATCAGCATATTCTGTATTGCGGATAATTCATTTACAAATACATCCTTCTGTGTTAAGGTGCCAGAAGCAAGCAATGTTTCCATCTCCGGCTTGGGTATGGATTCACGGCCCTGCAGAGTCATTTTGAATGCATCACTCCCATGGGGTAATATACCCGTTGATCCCAACAGAAGCCCGAAGGCGTATGCGAGTGTAATGGAACCTATTTTTTTCAGGATGGACCAGCGCTTACACATCCGGATTATTACAAAAGGAAAAGCGAAATAGATAATGACCAGAATTACAAGTTTAATCATGGATGGAGATTTAGGTAACCAAATATAGAAAAAGCGGCTCATCTAGTGATAAGCCGCCTGAAAAATAAGCTTTTATACTTAGTCAATTTAAAATCCGTGTATCAGTCACATTCTTCAAAGCTCTTTTGGTACTGTTCAATAGCTTTCAGGCTCATTCCCATGCTTGAGAAACCTCCGTCGTGAAAAAGGTTCTGCATGGTGACTTTCCTTGTAAGGTCGGAGAATAATGCAACACAGTATTCAGCACATTCTTCGGCTGTTGCATTTCCCAGGGGAGACATTCTCTCGGAGAAATCGACAAGTGAATCAAAACCGTGGATCCCGCTACCGGCTGTGGTAGCTGTTGGTGACTGAGATACTGTGTTTATCCTCACTTTTCTGTCTCGGCCATAAATATAGCCGAAACTACGGGCAATAGACTCCAGAAGGGCTTTGGCATCTCCCATATCATTATAACCGACAAGAGTTCTCTGGGCCGCCACATAGGATAATGCCACAACTGACCCCCATTCCTTAAGTGCATCCAGCTTGTAAGCTGTCTGAAGCACACGGTGAAAGCTGAGAGCTGAAATATCAAATGTTTTGAGCATATTCTCATAGCTTGTCTGTTCATAAGGAATATCCTTCCTGACGTTAGGCGACATACCTATCGAGTGAAGGATGAAGTCGAATTTGCCACCGAACAGTTTCATTGTTTCACTGATCAGGTTTTCAATATCATCCATCTTCGTAGCATCGGCAGGTATGACCTTACTACCGGTCGTCTCAGCAAGATCACTTATATTACCCAGTCTGAGAGCAACAGGAGCATTGGTCAGAACAAGTTCCGCCCCATTCTCCCATGCCTTCAGGGCAACCTGCCAGGCTATCGACTTTTCATTGAGGGCACCAAAAATGATACCTTTTTTCCCTTTTAATAGTCCTTCTCTCATTAGAAAAAAATAAATTAATAATTAGTTTATGGCAGCCTGTAACAGTTCACGTGCATTACTGAGTGCTGCTTCGGTGATCTCACTGCCACTAAGCAACCTGGCTACTTCCAGGATACGTTCATCAGGGGATAACAATTTAACCCGGGTAATTGTTGAATCTTCTGTGTCATCTTTATAAACATGATAGTGTTTTGTCCCGCGTGAAGCCACCTGCGGCAGGTGGGTTATGTTGATTACCTGCATGTAATTTCCCATAGAGGAGAGTATCTGACCAACTTTATCAGCTACCTCACCGGACACTCCTGAGTCAATCTCATCAAAAATTATTGTTGGCAGGTTATTATTCATTGTCAGCAGCGATTTGAGGCTCAGCATTACCCTGGATAATTCACCACCCGAAGCTATCCTGGCAAGATTCTCAGGCGCAACCTGTTTGTTAGCCGAAAACAGGAAATCTGCCTGGTCGACACCTCTTGCCGTAAACTGATCCAGCTTCCTGAGAGATATTCTGAATCTTGCATTTGGCATACCCAGCTGTTTTAAAAGGTCGGTGATCCTGGATTCAATCTGCGGAATCACAGCATTTCTCATTTTCGATATCTCTGTTGAAAGAAACCCCAGCCTGCCTACTTCTTCGGTTATCAGTTTTTCAAGCAGCTCCAGCCTTTCACCTCCTGATTCAACAGACCTGATCATTTCCTTTATTTCATCTTTCCGGGCGATAAGCTCATAAAGGTTATTAACCCTGTGTTTCTGTATGAGAGAATATAATGTGTCAAGCCTGTCATTAATAAAACTGAGCCTCTGAGGATCAGCTTCCACTGATGCAGAAAGACGTTCAATTTCTGTTGCAATATCGTCCAGTTCGATAAGAACTGATCCGGTACGGGACAGGAGGCTACCTCCTTCGGGAAGAAAGGGCTCAATCTTTGACAGATGATTCTTCACTTCCCTGAGCATAGACAGTATCGAAAACTCATCATTATAGAAGAGTGATGAAGAGCCGGTCAGAGCAAGTTTTATCTCTTCCGAATGTTCAAGCCGTTCCTGTTCGGATTCAAGGTCCTCCTGTTCTCCTTCAGTAAGACTGGCATTATCAAGCTGGGTCAGCTGATACTGGTAATATTCAAGGTCGGCCTTGTTCTTATCTGCTTTTTGCTTCAGTGTTTCATACTCTTTTTTCAGCCTCCGCCAGTTATGGTATGCCGATTGATAGGAATTTCCGAGTTTTGATGTTCCGGCAAAAGAATCAATAACATTAAGCTGGAAAGAATTATCATTTAGCATCAGGGTCTGATGCTGCGAATGAATATCTATCAGTTTATCCCCCAGCTCCCTCATCTGGTTAACAGTTACCGGTGTATCGTTGATAAAAGCTCTTGATTTGCCTGTCTGGGCTATCTCTCTTCTCATTGTTGTTACAGGCTCGTAATCCAGTTCATTGGCAGAAAAGAAATCATCCAGGTCATAATCATCAATCCTGAAAGTGCCTTCCACTATACATTTTTCACTTTTGTCAAGAAGCACCGAAGTGTCAGCCCTGGTTCCGAGGATAAGTGACAGGGCACCGAGAAGGATTGACTTTCCGGCACCTGTTTCCCCGGTAACAATGGTAAGTCCTTTTTCCAGTTCAACGTCCAGTTCCCTGATCAGGGCGTAATTTTGAACAAAAAGTTTTAACAGCATAATCAGTTGTTAAGGTGCTTCAGTGGAATTTATCTGCTCGTACTTGGCTTTATTGGCAGGATCGATCTCGGTCATTATCTGAACGACACGACTCTTTTCCTCCGGAAATGCCTCGGAGAAGATGTTAATTATCTCATTTGATTTGGCATCCATCACCACCTGAAGAAGATACATAAACGGATCCGGCTTTCTGCGATAAACATCCTGTACCAGTTTAAGGCTTTCAACAATATTGACCCTTG
>Ga0315535_1001724_pt1 | contig 14343 bp, 10 predicted proteins | sample SalMarSW160220MG_2_FD_203092 | JGI IMG/M metagenome (GOLD analysis project Ga0315535, IMG submission 203092) | Salt marsh sediment microbial communities from the Plum Island Ecosystem LTER, Massachusetts, United States - Salt Marsh Sediment SW1602-20 ...
AAAGTAATATATTGGGTAGAGAAAACTTATAGTTTTAATTAAAACTTAAATAAGTCATTATTAATTATTGCTCCTTAGCGCTGAAAATTGAATATTGACAAGTGAGAATTTCAAAACTGTTTAAAACAATTGTTAAATATTTTATAATCATTCTTCAACATTTTATTGAAAATGATAGAAATCAAAAATCTGCATAAAAGATTTGGAACTAATAAAGTTTTACAGGGGGTAAACCTGGATATTCATCCAGGCGAAACTCTGGTAATTATAGGAAGAAGTGGCTGCGGGAAAAGCGTTCTTCTTAAACATATAGTAGGTTTATTAATCCCAGATGAAGGCTATGTTAAATTAAAAGATAAAATTATAAACGAGCTTGGTAAGCAGGAACTTTATGAAATAAGGAAAAAATTTGGTTTTCTTTTTCAGGGTTCCGCTCTCTTTGATTCAATGACAGTGGAAGAAAACGTTTCTCTGCCCCTTGTTGAATCAAAAAACGGGTTTTCAAAAAATGAAATATTAAAAATTGTAACAGAAAAATTGGACCTTGTTGGATTAAAAAACACACTTGATATAAAACCCGCTGAATTGTCCGGAGGGATGAAAAAGAGAGTCGCCCTTGCCCGTGCACTTGTTACAAATCCTGAATACATCCTTTATGATGAGCCCACAACCGGGCTCGACCCGATTATGTCTGACTCAATCGACAGTTTAATAAAAGAGCTAAGCGAAAAAATAAAAGTGACTACTGTCGTAGTCACACACGATATGTACAGCGTCAAAAATGTGGCCGCCAAAGTTGCAATGATGCACGAAGGAAAGATACATTTTTATGGTACTCCTGAGGAAATGTTGAAATCAAAAGATCTTGTAATTGTTGATTTTATTAAAAGAACCGGCGCATAATCATCTAAATGCAAAAGCCTTCAAATTCGATAAAAAACAAATCTTTTTACGATTTTATACGGATGATTCCCTTCAATTTGCTGTAAAAACTGATTATATTTGAACTTACTTTTTCCAAATCACGGACTAATTTTGAGCAACGATAAAATACTTGTAACATCAGCCCTCCCTTATGTAAACGGACCAATTCATTTAGGACACCTGAGTGGTGCCTATCTTCCTGCTGATATTTATGTAAGATACCAAAGACTAAAAGGAAGTGACATTCTTTATATTTGCGGCTCCGATGAACATGGCGTGCCGATAACAATCTCTGCTGACAAAGAAGGAGTAAAACCAAAACAGATTATTGACAGGTATCATAAGAGTAATAAAGAGACATTCGAAAAGTTCGGCATGAGCTTTGATATTTATTCTCGCACCAGCCTGCCTCTTCATCATGAAACCGCCAAAGAATTCTTTTTAGACTTCTACAATCGCGGGATCCTAAAAGAAAAAAAATCAATGCAGTTTTATGATGAAAAAGCAAAAATGTTTTTGCCTGACAGATATGTTGAGGGGGTATGCCCAAATTGTGGATATGAAGATGCAAGGAGCGATGAATGCGAAAATTGCGGTGCGCTTTATGATCCGAGTGAATTAAAAAATCCCAAAAGCAAAATAACTGGGGATACACCGGTTCTGAAAGAAACTTCTCACTGGTATTTTCCACTTGGTAATTATCAGCAGGCATTGGAAAAATATATCAATGAAATGAATGAAAAGTATGGCTGGAAAGATAATGTATTACAATATTGTCGCGGATGGTTTAAAGACGGTTTAAAAGATCGTGCTGTAACTCGTGACCTTGACTGGGGAGTAAAAGTCCCGCTGGAAAACGCGGAAGGAAAAGTCATTTATGTATGGTTTGATGCAGTACTTGGTTATATTTCTGCAACTAAAGAACTCTCCCAAAAACTTGGTAAAAAAAACCTCTGGAAGGATTACTGGCAGGATAAAAGCACAAAGTACATTGCATTCATAGGCAAGGATAATGTTGTGTTTCATTGCATAGTTTTCCCTGCAATGTTGATGGCTTGGAATGAAGGAAATAAAGAACAATATATTTTACCTCAAAATGTCCCGGCAAACGAGTTCTTAAATTTTGAGGGAAAGAAATTTTCCAAAAGCAGAAACTGGGGAATAGATGTAATAGATTTTTTGAAAATATTCCCTGCTGATCCTTTACGATATACTCTTTCAGCTAATTTACCCGAAACGAGGGATACAGACTTTTATTGGAAAGAATTTCAATCAAGGAATAACAGTGAACTGGCGGATATTTTAGGAAACTTTATCAACCGTTCTCTGACATTTGTTCACAAGCATTTTGATGGCAAAGTTCCTCCAAAGGGGAAACTGGATAGAATAGATACCGGGATGCAAACAATGCTTGAAGAAGCACCACAAAAAATTGCTTCATTATTTGACAAGTATAAAATTAAAGATGGTGTTTTCGAGGCGATGAGTATTGCCCGTAATTGCAATAAATATTTTAATGACTCAGAGCCCTGGAATACTGTTAAGGCTGATAAAGAAAAATGTGGAACGACACTCAATATATGCCTTCAGGCTATTTTTACTCTGGGAGAGATCTTCAGTCCGATAATTCCCTTCTCTTCTGAAAAAATATTTAAGATGATAAATGCAAAGCCAACACTTTGGGAGAACGCAGGAAGAGAGAATTTACCTGAGAATCATCAATTGAATAAGACGGAAATAGTTTTTCCAAAAGTTGAGGATGAAATGATTGAACAACAAATGTCAAAATTAGGAAATGAAAATAAGATAACGGAAACAGAAAAAGATGAGAGCATAACTATAGATGACTTCTTTAAGGTTCAATTAAAAGTAGCGGAAATAATTCAAGCTGAAAGGGTGGAGAAAAGCGAAAAATTGATGAAATTAAGGGTAAAACTTGAAAATGAAGAAAGACAAATAATTGCTGGAATTGCAAAGCATTATGCACCGGAGGAATTACTGAATAAAAAGATAGTCGTTGTTGCAAATTTAAAAACTGCAAAATTAATGGGCCTTGAATCGCAGGGAATGGTACTGGCTGTTGAAAACGAATCAGGAAAACTTAATCTGCTCTCTGTTGATAACTCCGTTAGCAACGGAACAAGAGCGAAATAAAAATCGTATATGTGTGCAACCTGCAAAAAGGAAGGATATTACAATATTTTGCCTTGTAATTACATCATTGTATAACTAGAATTACCTTTTATAAAAACCGGAAAGTTTATTAAGGAGATAAATAGAATGATATTCAGATTAACAGCAATTTCAGTTTTAATCGGTTTCGTATTTATCGGTTATTCATTATCTCAATCTAAAAATGACAGCGAGGTAATTGCAAAATTCGACAATCAAAAAATCACATTTAGTGAATTTAAAAATGCCTATGCAAAAAGCGGTTCCGGATCCGGAAATGTTCAAAAAGATAGCTTATCTCAGCTGAAGAATTTCCTTAGTCTTTATGTCGATTACAGAATGAAACTAGAGGATGGGAAAGAAAAAGGTTTAGAAAAAGACCCGCTTGTTATTAAAGAATTAAATACATATCGTGACCAAATTGCATATAAGCTTTACATAAATAAGTATTTAATTGAGCCCAACATAAAAGCTCTTTATGAAAAAAGGAAATGGGAATACCGGGTAAGCCATATTCTGTTTAGACCTACAAGTAATGATACCGTAGATGAGCTGAAACTGGCAAATGCGGTACTCGACAGTTTAAAAAATGGTGCGGATTTTTCTGAAATGGCTGCAAAATATTCATCGGATAACTTTTCCAAAAACAAAGGCGGTGATCTATATTATTTCTCTGCCGGCCAGGTTCCACCTAATATTGAAAATGCAGTTACTGAAACACCCCCGGGACATATTTATCCTAAAGTTCTTAAGTCAAGATATGGATATCATATTATAAAGGTAACAGAAAAAAATAAAGCCGTGCCTAAAATTAGAGTTAGCCATATACTTGTAAGATATACCTTCAACGGTAAACCTGATACAGCAAGAGCAAAAGCAATTATTGATACAGTATATCAAAAACTAAAAGATGGTGCCGATTTTGATAAACTTGTACAAGAATATTCAATGGATAAAGGTTCGGTTGAAAAGAATGGCGATATCGGATTTATATCAAGAAGACAAACAGTAATGCCATTCGATGAAGCAGCATTTAATCTTAAGAAGGTTGGGGATATTTCCGGAATTGTTAAATCACGGTTTGGCTACCATATTATAAAACTTACAGGAAAAGAAGATTACCCTAGCTTTGATGAAGATAAAGACCAATTAGTAAAGCTTTTTAAGGCGGGCCAGTATTGGAACAAATATGATAAACTTGTAGATAGCTTAATCAATAAATATAATTTAGTACCAAACAAATCACTGGTTGATTATATAGCTTCAATTACCGATACATCTTATTATGGATTTAATATTGAAAGTTTGCCTGACTCAATTAAAAATTCAACTCTATATACACTTCCGGATAAGAAAGTAACACTCAATGATTTTCTTCAAATGGCATCAAACCAAATAACTGACGTGAATATTAAAAACCTTGGTTTTGCCTTTAAAATAATTTTTAAAAGAATTGCCGGAGGATTTTTAATAATCAAAGATGCCCTGAATCAGTTTAAAAATGATCCCTCATTTAATGCCATTATGGATAACTATAAGGAAGGCACAATTATATTCAAATTACAACAAGATGAGATTTGGAATAAAATAAAAGCAGACTCAGTTGCCCTTTTAAATTACTACAAGAAGAATACCGAAAAATACCAATGGCCGGATAGATCACAGTTCACAGAACTTTTTACGATGAGCGATTCTTTGATTCATCACTACCGGGATTTGATAAATAACGGTGAGAACTTCGATACATTGTGCGCAAAATATACTGAGAGGCAGGGTTACAAAGAACAAGCCGGTCGCTGGATGCTTAGAAATAAAAATTATAATAATCTTTATCAATTAGCTTGGTCAATGAACAAGGATGGACAGTACTCAGATATAATTAAAAACAATGGCGGCTATTCTATTATAAGACTGGATGACAAGGACCCTGCTCGTACAAAAACTTTTGAAGAAGCAAAGGCAGAAGTAAGTTCCGATTATCAGGAAATGAGGACTAAACAATTACAACAAGCTTACTTGAAGAAATTAAACGAAGAATTTAAACCTGAAATCGATTATAAAAAATTTGAAGAATTACTGGCAAATAAATAATAATTTCATTTTTATTCTTTTTATCTCTGTGATTTTAGCGGGATGCACAAAAGAGCCTGAGAAAAAAGAGTATGTTGCACGTGTTAATGATAAATTTCTAACACAGGAAGAGCTGAATAATATGCTGCAGACTGCGGACAATAAAAACTTTTATAAGGATGAAATTATAAGAAATTGGATTAACAATGAACTTCTTTATCAGAAAGCAATAAAAGAAGGAATAACCGACGACAGCCTTTATAAAAGACTCACGGATGAATCAAAAAAAGAATTGGCAGTTACTCTTCTGTTAAATCAAGTTTACCTGAAAGAGAAGGAAAAAATTAGCAGCAAACAGATCGAAGACTTTTACGAAAACAATAAAAACGATTTTAAGGCCTTCTATGATAGCTACGTTATTAACGTAATCAACTTTAATAATGAAGATAAAGCTATAAAATTTCGATCTACATTGTTGGAAACTGACTGGAATCGCGCTATAAATGCTTTTAAGGGTGATACTTCCATTATCAATGTTACTGTAAATAAATTGTACTACGATTATGAACTGCAGCCGGCATCCTTAAGCCGAATAGTTAAAGAACTGAATCCAAACGAGGTGAGTATTATATTTTCTAATAGACAAAATGATTTCTCCATTGTACAATTGGTTAACAAAGTTCCACAGGATTCAATTCTGCCGTTGGAGTATATTAGGGATGAGATTGAGAACAGAATAATAGCTAATAAAAAAGATGAATTCATCAGAAATTATATAAAAGAGCTCTATTCAGAAAATAACATTGAGGTCAAAAATCAGGATTAGTATGAAATTAAAAATTTTTGTTTTCTTATTATTTGCTGCTTGTAATTTATACTCGCAGCAGGTTTTGGACAAAATTGTTGCGGTGGTTGATAATGAAATTATACTTCAAAGTGAACTTGATTTTCAAGTGCAGACATATGCTGCTCAACAGAAAATCAATCCGGATCAGCCTGGTCTCAAAGAACAAATTCTTAATAATATGATCGATGAAGATCTTGTTTATGCTCAGGCAGTTTATGATTCTATCCAGGTCAGTGACGATGAAGTAAACCAGAGAGTAGATTATCAAATAAATTATTTCATTCAACAGTACGGTTCAAAAGAGCAGGTGGAACAGATTTATGGAGCGAATATTGAAAAAATTAAAAGAGAGCTCAGGGATGGCGTTAGAAAAAACGTAATGATTCAAAAGCTTCAAGAGAAAAAATTTGGAGATGTGGTTGCCACCAGAAGAGAAGTAGAAGATTTTTTTAATACCTACAAGGATAGCTTGGGAATAATACCCGAAAAAGTGCAGATTGCTCATATTTTAAAGATTCCCGAGGCTTCCGAAGCAACAAAAGAGAAATACAAGGCATTTGCTCAGGCGATACTCGATTCTATAAAGGCCGGAGCTGACTTTGCAACTATGGCTAAAAAATATTCCGAAGATCCGGCGAGCGCAAAAAACGGCGGTGATCTTGGTTTCGTTAAGCGTGGTGTATTCTATCCAGAATTTGAATCTGCTGCATTTGCTCTTAAACCAGGGCAATTATCAGATGTGGTTGAAACTCCTGTCGGATTCCATATCATCCAGCTTTTGGAAAAACGAGGTGAATCAATTCACACCAGACACATTCTTATTAAAATTAAAAAGAGCGAGCAGGCAGATCTAAAAGCAATTGAATTCCTTTCTGATATTCGTGATAGCATTATTAACAAGAAGAATACTTTTGCATATTATGCAAAAAAATACAGCGAAGATAAAGAATCAGCAGCTTTTGGCGGCGAATTAGGAACCTTCTATATCAGTCAGCTTGATAAAACCATATCTGATGCTATTGCTACAATGAAACAAGGTGATATAAGTTTTCCAAAAAGAATCGATCTCGGAGGCGGTAATTACGGATATCATATCATCTACCTTGAAAAAAGAATCCCTCAACATCCGGCAAATCTTAAAGAGGATTTCAATGAGTTGCAGAAACTTGCTGACCAGAATAAAAAGCAGCAGGAATATCAGGATTGGATAAAAGAATTAAAAAAGAAAATATATTGGGATGTTCGTCTTTAAAAATTAATAAGGGAATTAAGTTTGAAAGCTGATGAAAATCTTAAAAATGATGTAAAGCTTGTAGAACATCTCAATGACGCTATAAAAAATATTAAAGCTGAAATAGCAAAAGTTATTATCGGACAGGAAGAAATTATTGATCAGCTCCTGATTTCCTTGTTATCTCGCGGACACTGTCTCCTTGTTGGCGTTCCAGGTTTGGCTAAAACATTGCTTATTAAAACTCTTGCTGAAGTAGTTGATCTTAAATTCAGCCGAATTCAATTCACTCCGGATCTTATGCCGAGTGATATCACCGGAACTGAACTGGTGGAAGAAGATCCAGTAAGTAAAAAAAGAAATTTTCGTTTTATTCCTGGTCCAATATTCGCGAATGTTATTCTCGCTGATGAAATAAATAGAACACCCCCTAAAACACAATCTGCACTCCTTGAGGCAATGCAGGAACACAGGGTCACAACCGCCGGAGTTACTTCAACATTATCCGAACCGTTTTTTGTACTGGCAACCCAAAACCCGATCGAACAGGAGGGTACTTATCCCCTTCCAGAAGCACAGCTTGATAGGTTCATGTTTAATCTTTGGCTCGATTATCCTTCATTTACTGATGAAATGAAAATTGCCGAATCTACAACAAGCGAATACAAGCCCACTTTAAATAAGGTTATAAATGCTAAAGAAATAATTAATTTTCAGGATCTGGTTAGAAAAGTACCGATTGCAGAAAATGTTATTAAATTCGCAGTTGAAATAGTTAGCAGAACAAGACCAACAAATAACAATTCTCCAGAATTCATAAAACACTGGATAAGTTGGGGAGCCGGACCGAGAGCTTCTCAATATTTATTACTGGCCGCCAAAACACGTGCAATAACTCAAGGCAGGTTTACTCCAAATATTGATGATATTAAGTCTGCAATGATTCCAGTTCTTAGGCATAGAATAATAACAAATTTCAATGCAGAAGCTGAGGGAATTTCTTCTATTGAAGTTATAAAGAAATTAATTGCCGGCTAATTTATCTATTCAAGTTTAACCTTCATTACAAGTATATAAGCGGCTAACATTAATGTGACAACATTAGCAATTATGACTGGTGCTGACGCAATTAAAAAGCCATAAGCAATCCATAATGCAACTCCGGTTGACATAAGAATAAACATGCCCAGACTTATATCATTAGTCTTTTTTGTCTTATAGACTTTAATAGCCTGAGGGATAAAAGAAACAGTCGTGCAAAAAGCTGCTATAAACCCGATAAAATTATCCAAATTTAATTTCCAATAATTAATAACCAATAAAATATTGTCTATCAAATTACTAAACTAAAATTAAGAATTTATTAAAAATTAGCTCAAAACGAAGCAAAAGAGTTTTGAAAGCGGGTCAAAAATCCTTAATTTTGCGGCGCACCCTTAGCTCAGTTGGTAGAGCATCTGACTCTTAATCAGCAGGTCACCGGTTCGAGCCCGGTAGGGTGCACTGATATGCGAAAACAATTTGTTTTCGCATTTTTCATTTCTACGTATTACAAATCAGTAAAACTGAACCTGCACTTTAAGGTAATTTATTGCTTCAGTTAAAAACAAGACAATCGTGCAGTGGGAAAATGTCTTGCTTTTACTGCGTTTTGAACAAGAAAAGGCCTGCCTGGGAATGCTGTTTTTCCTTATTTATTACACTCAGGATAAGTTAATAAGAAATAAGCAATATTTAACAGAAATATGAGAATTAACAAGACGATAGAAAATAAGCTTACTAGATGAATAAATTAAAATTTCAATATGAATTCCAGAACTATCTAAAACACTCTATAGAAAGCTGATTAAGCATAAATTTATAAAAGATTCGCAAAAAGATGTAATGATTTCAACACTTTAAGTACGTACGTTTATTACATATAAAGTCGTTAATTCATAGGGTTGTAAATCTTAAATTGGATTTATGATGTCTAATAGGATATAGAGAATGAAACAAAAAAAAAATTTAATGTCGTTAGTTTTAACTATAAGTATCGGTCTATTTGTAGTTTTGGCGTTTGGATTCTTTCATTCTTACTCATATAGCTTTAACAGTGGTACAAACATTACTCCTGCTGTATTAGATACGACACAATCAAATAATAATACTGGAATGATGGGTAAAGGTATGATGTCACGAGGCATGATGGGTGGAATGATGATGTCTGGAAATATGATGGGATGGAAAAATAACAATAGAAAAAAATCAAATAATAATTGGACAATTCCGTCTGACGCAGATAATTTAGTTAATCCTTTAAAAGATATAGTTAAGGCAACCAGGGAAGGTAAAGAAATCTTTCAGAAACAATGTTATACTTGTCACGGAATAGATGGAGATGGGAACGGACCTGTTGCGGTATCACTTCATCCCAAGCCAGCTGATCTGACTTCTTCTAGAGTTCAAGCCCAGTCTGACGGCGCAATTTTCTGGGAAATAACAACAGGCAAATTACCGATGCCCGCATTTAAAAATACGCTGACTAAAGATCAGCGTTGGGCTTTAGTTACTTATATAAGAACCTTAACTAAATGAATTAAATCTAAAAATTACTAGATCTTCTTTATCAAAATCATTGTCGCATCGTCATCTGGAGAAACACAGTAGTTCATAAAATCAGATTTGACACCTAAAAAGATTTCTTTGGCTGAAAGGTGCTTTGTTGCAATTAATTGCTTTTCAAGCCTGTCAACTGTATAGTTTAAATCGCCGCTCTGCTGTTCCGTAAAACCATCCGTGTAAAGAATTAAAATATCGCCATAGCCCATAACATTAAGCGTATTTACTGCATATCTTTGTTTATAACCCAAAACATCTTTCGCATTCTTACCATCAATATCCGATTCAGAAGGCAGGGTACCAATAGGAGGAAAATTTATGAGATTAAGATTATCAATATTTACTATTCTATTAAATTCATTGGAGAATATCAAAGGAAGTGGATGTCCCGCAGATATAAACCTGAAATCACCGTTATTTTGTATTTCACCATATATCATAGTTATGAATTTATCAATGCTGGATGATTGATAAAATCTCTGATTAATAGTTTCAAAAAGATCAACTGTAATGTTGCCATAGCTTGAAAGTTCATAACTGGCACCTACAAGAAAAGCCTGGTGAAGCATTGCATTTAAAAGTGCGTCGGTAATGCTGTGACCACTTACATCAGCAAGCAAAATTCCGGATTTATTCTTCAACTCTTTTAGTTTATTACTGACTTCCAAATTGTTAATAAGTTCCGCATGCTTGATCCTTTCATCTAGGTTAAATCTTTTTGAAAAATCAACGTAAATTATATGATCCCCGCAAACTTCGCCGAGCAAAGATATCGTTTCTCCATAAATATCAAGCCCATGCACTGATGGGATTTCTCCAGGGTGAGGTTTTATATTTCTAGCTATCTTTTGAAAATTATCTATTTCATTAACACCACTTATCAATTGCATATAATATCCTTAAATTTTGAATTACTAAGATAATAATTAAAAAGATAGGCAGCATAAAACGAAGATTAACAAATTATTAATTAGGACAAATGGAAAGTGACTACCTGTAATCAGTAATTTAAAATCAATAGGCTTATTTCTGCCCAATAGAGATAGAAATGTCTTTTATTCAATCAATAAATTAAATTCCTATTTAGCAGACAATAATTTGTAAGAATAGACTATTTTGGAACAAAAAAACCCGGCATTTTCATACCGGGTTTTTATAAACAAAATTAAAATTAACCTAGAAATCAACCGCAACTGAGAATTTAACAGAGCGACCAAAGATAGGACGTCCGTTTGGTGCAGTTGAGCTGCGTGGATCACCTTCAGTTAATCCATGAGAGTTATTAATGTTATCGCCATAAACATTAAATGTAATTCCACTGGCTGTAGCTACAGAAACACCAAGATCAATTTTTGTAAATGCATCAAGTTGATATGCATTAGTTCTGTCATTCCAGCGCTTACCAACATATTTGAGTGATCCAAATATTGATGCTGAGACATTATTACTTAATGCAAAATCATAGCTTGGTGCAAGGCGGAATTGGAAAGACGGCTGGCGCCATATTTTGTTTCCAACTGTATTTGGTGCAAGGGGAGCATCTGTTATTTTACCGCTTTGAAAAGTTGCTATTCCGTTTAACTGGAAACCTTCCACTCTCAATCCCCCGTCAATTTCAGCTCCAAATGTTCTTGTTTCTAATAATGCATTTGCTCTGCTAGACAATACGTCTCCGTCAAATTGTTGCACTGTATTCCAGAAGCCGGTAATGAATAAACTGTAAACTCCCTGATCTAACTTAATTCCACCTTCAAATTGATTAAATTTATTTGGCTCAACTGTAGCATCAACACCTACTATATTACCACTCGTATCTTTGTTTACAGTTCCGCTTTTTAAGTTATAAACATTACTTCTGACATCGTCAAAATTGGGAAATAGAGATCCTTTTGAAGCACGGGCAAATATACTCGTACTTTCATCAAAAGCATAGTTAATAGCGAAAGTTCCTGCCCAATCGTGTCCATCAAGTTTTGCAGCAAGATCAGGAATTCCATCGGGGAATGTCCCGCCACCATCGAAAGTATAGTTAAGATTAAAGAAATCATAGCGTGCACCATAATCTAACCTAACCTGATCTGATACCTGCCAGGAATCACCTGCATAAAGAGCTGACATTCTTGCATCGCCGGCTTCGTTAATCGTATATCCTGGTGCTCCTACCGGAGCTTCAGTAATGATACCTCCATTAGCAACATTGAGCACGGTTACATCATTGCCAAGATTCCAGAAATCAGTTGATGTCCAATAAGACTGAAAAGCACCAATAGTAATTTTATGATTATCAATTTCATTATTAGTTAAACTTACATCATTTGTAATGGATTCAATATGTTTTAATACAACCCAGTATCCATAATTCTGCAACCAGCCGGAAGAAACAGTTTGACCATCATTAGTGTGCAATGCACTTACATTCAATGATGACATTAAACTGGTTGCGGTAAATGGAGATCCGTCAGGAACAAATCCTAAAGTGTTTGCATCACCGTTTGTATAAGAGAGGTTATTACGTACTGCCCAACCTGCACCTAATTCATAGTTAAAATTTAATCCACTTACTATTCCTTTCCATCCACGACCATCTGCAAAATCAAACTGGGTACTATCACCATTAATGCCTGTTCTCAAAGCTCTGTAACGGGTAGCATTGCCGAGCTGTGCAAATGTCCCCTGGTCGTTTCCGGTTCCAAGTGCCATAGGTAATATCCATTGCCCATGATCGTTTGTAAAACGAGCGAAAGCGTTTACAACACCTTTATCAAAAACTTTTGTTAATTCACCAGTAAATTGTGCACCCTTTTCTGCATTAAATTGAGCGCTTCTTACGCCAGGGGAAGTTCTGGCATATCCACCAACCATATAATAGAACTTGTTTCCAAGAGGACCACTCAATACAGCATCAAATCTTTGCGTATTATAATCAGACGTAGTATACTTAACTCTTCCTTTTGTTTGATCCGTTCCTTGTTTCAGATTAAAGTTTACGGTTAATCCTGCTTCCCCATTATTGTAAACAGAGCTAGGCCCGCCGCGCAGTGCTTCAGTGGACCCTACTGTCTCATCAATACGGAATATACTACTTTGTTCTAGGAATGAAAGAGTCTCAGTACCGTAAATTGGGGCGCCATTTATTGACATAGTAACAAATGGTGCATCGCCGGATGAAGGTAAACCTCTTACGAATATATTTGCACCGGCAACACCACCTGAACTTTCAGACCAAACACCTGGGACGAGACTTAATGCGGCCGCAGTACTTGGCGGTGATAAAAGATCAAGAGTCTTGCCAGAGATTGTTGTGATCGCAAATGTAGCGTCTTTCTTTTTTATACCAATGCCGCCTGGTGTACCTGTAATTACAACACTTTCCATATTGAGAACATCCTGTGATAATGAAAAATTATGTGTTGTTGTTCCACCGGCTGTTACTGTTATATTTGCGCTGCTTTGTTTATAGCCTATCACTGTTACTCGCAATGTGTAACTTCCTGCTGGAACATTTGATATAACAAAATTACCGCTAACATCTGCAGCAGCCCCCATAGTTGTGCCCATTAACACAACGTTTGCGTAGGGAATCGCAACTCCTTTTGTATCAGAAACATTACCTTTTACAGTTCCGTTCTGAGCAAAAAGTGAAAAAGCCGGTATTAATGTAACCAGTGCGATTACAGAAATGAATCGGCTTAATTTTAAGTAATTTAATTTTAGCATACTGATCTCCTTTTTTTAGTGAATTTATTTGGCTAAGGATTATTTTTACTACTAAGGTATAAAGGTTTTTAACGTAAAGTTATAGATAGTTTCTAGCATATTATTTGATAGGCTCAAATATCAGACCATGAAAGAATATCGATCTTTTTCGAATTTTGCCCAAATATTACGTATTATGAGCTTTAATATTATTATATAAATAATAATTAAAATTATTATTTTAATAATATATGTTGGCAAGGGGGCTATTAACTATTTTGCGGTGATTTTGAAATTTAGATTTAAAAAAGTCTTCAATATTTCCAATTTCCCATTGTGGACAGTTCTGTTCGCAATAGCGGTTCTGTCAATCTATTTTTACATAAACGAACATAATCGGTATGAATCGAGTACTGAACCAATAAAAATTTATTTTGCTGCAGATATATCTTACGCTCATCAAAAAGTTATTGATGAATTTAACAAAGAGTTTAGTGGCAAAATAAAAGTAATTACAATTGATCTCCCATTCAAAAAGTTCAGCACAAACGAACGGAAGGAATTGCTTGCGCGAACTTTAAGGAGCAACAGCGATAGATTAGATGTTTTTGCAGTAGATCAGATTTGGGTTCCAAGGTTTGCAAAATGGTCAGCCCCAATCGTTAATTTTTTGCCTGAATTTAAAAAGAAAAATTTTCTGCGCTATGCACTTGCAACCTGCTATTATGATAATAAATTGCTCGCTGTTCCGCTCAACATAGATGTCAACATGATGTATTATAGAAGTGATCTTTTGAGAAAA
>Ga0315535_1001725_pt1 | contig 14337 bp, 15 predicted proteins | sample SalMarSW160220MG_2_FD_203092 | JGI IMG/M metagenome (GOLD analysis project Ga0315535, IMG submission 203092) | Salt marsh sediment microbial communities from the Plum Island Ecosystem LTER, Massachusetts, United States - Salt Marsh Sediment SW1602-20 ...
GGCCACCCAGTGGATGTCGGGCTCGCGCATTAAGCTGTCCACCAGGGCGTAGAGCGCCTTGTAATCCTTGGACAGCAACGGCTGCCGGCTGTTGTAATTGAGATTCTTCGCCAAGGCCTTGCCGCGGGCGAGATACTCCGCCCGCAGCGTGTTGCGCTGCTGCAGGTAGCTGGGCACGAAGGTCAGGAAGCTTACCCCGATGACGAGGGCGTAAATGAACCAGAGAACCGTGGTCTTTAAGCTTCTGTCCTGAGTCATGGCCGTGTTCTCATTGCACGTATTTTACCTCGGGAAACACCGACAGGTCTTCGATCCCGAGTTGCTTCTGCATTTTGGGATTCACGTAGACAATGATTTTACGGGGAGTTTCGACTTCGCCGCTCATGCCCTGGGCCAGAACCCGGCGGGCGTAATCCGCCGTTTGGGCGCCGATGTCCTGAAAATCCACCGAGAAGGCCGCCAGGGCGCCCGCCTTGACGTGATACATGGACAAGCCGATTAAGGGCAGGTTTTCCTGCGCCGCGTGCAGTATCAACTGTTGCACGACGGCCGGATGCGCGACGGTCTTGTCCGCCACCATCCACAGGAGGTCGACCTCGTCCGCGGTGAGTTTGCGCAGTGCGTCCGGGACCTTATCCTGGTCGTCCACCGCGATCGGGTGCAATGTCAGCTGGTATTGGCGCACCAGTTGCCGGGCTTGATTGATGTCCTGGGTTGAATAGCGCGGATTATAAATCACGCCCACCCGCTTGACGTTGGGAAACATTTTCTGGATTTTGGCGAATTGCTCGTCTAAGGGGATCTTGATGACGACGCCCCCGGCCTCGTGGTTGGGAATGACGGGAGGGTCCATGATCATGGTATAGACGATCGGGATCTCAGCGTTCAGTTCCCGGGTGGTTAAAACGGCTTCAGTGCCGATGGGCACGACCACGCGGATTTGGGCCGGTTGATACCGGGACATGATTTTCCGGCCGCCGGCCAGGTCGCCTTCCAGATTGACGGCAACCGTTTCGAACGAGGCCTCCTGTTGCAGGCCTTTGGCGGCCTCCAGGTAGGGAGCCACGGACCGGCTCAGGACCACGGCCACCTTCTCGGCGGCGCCCGCCTGCCAGGCGCACAGGGCCACGCCCGCGGCCAGCCCCAGAACCCGGGTCCCGTGTCGTATCATGACGGCTTTCCGCCCTCAGAACGCATAGGTGTAGTCCGCGGTCAGGCGCAGGACGCGCGGTCCCTTGACATAATGGTTCCCGACCTGGTCATAGGTAAGGTCGTTCTCGAAACAGTTGTAAATGGAAGCCGTCAGATTGACCCCTTTTAACCGGACGCCGGCGCTTACGTCGAACTGATTCAGCCAGATGTTGACGATCCGCGCCCCGTTGTTGTACCGCGCGTCAAACTCCACGGTCCGGGGCACGCAGCCCAAATGGGCGTAAAAGTTTACGAACACCCGGTTCTCGTAATTGAAACCCAGGATGCCGTTGATGAGGTCGCTGTCCCCCTCATCCACGATGTAGGAGGGGGGAACCCGCATGAGGTACAAGGTGTAATGGGTGTAATTCACGGACAGCTTGGCGTAGGGGAGGGGATGGGTCGTGGCCTCCAGCTCGAAACCCCGGCCCAGGCGACTGTTGTTGTTGGACAAGGTGAGATTGGCCGAGGCGTTGTTCAGAATGTTGTTGTAATACAAGCCAGGTTGGGCCGGAAAAGACGGGTTGATCTGGCTTAAGTCCGGGGAGTATACGTACACGTTGACCCTTTCCGGAAGCGGCTGGATTTCATCCTGGGTTTCCCAGTAAAAATAGCCGCCCTTGGCCTGCAGCCATTTCCCCAGTTCGTATTCCACGCTCACTTCGCTTTGCTGGGTCCTCTCGGGTTTGAGCTTCTCGTTGCCCTGCCCTTCGACGAAGCCCACGGTCGTGCCCGCGTAGCGTTCCAGGAAAACCGGGGCGCGAAAGGCGCTGCCGTAGAGGGCTTTGAGCCGGAATCCCGGCCAGAAAGTATAGATCAGGCTGCCCCGCGGGCTCAGGTTGCTGCCGTACGCGGTGTTGTAATCGAAACGCGCCCCGGCTAAAAGCAGCAGGTTCTCCCAGGCGTGATATTCGTCCTGCACGTAGGCGGCGTAATTCTGGTCCCAGACCGTCGGGGTTCGGAAGTAATTTTGTCCGGACCAGTCATGGGTGTAGCTGATCCCGGCCAGCAGATAATTATCCGCCGGCCACGCCAGATCATACTGGACCTCGCCGAGGAGTTCGTTCTCGGGGCCGGTCCAATACAGATAGGTCAGGGCCCGGCCCGTCAGCAGGGACAGAGCGTCGGCCTGGTCGATATAGTACCACCCCACGGCATCGGTGACCGGATGGGTCTGCCCCGAGTCTTCCACGATGATCGCGGCGCCCGGAGGCAGATCGGAGGCCGAGGCGATAGAATGCCGGGGGATCGTGAAATTCGTCTGCCGGATGTCCCGCTTCAGGTAATAGGTATCTTCCACGCGGGCCGTCACTTTCGAGAGGTCGTTGAGCTCCCAGACAACCCGGTTGTCCAGGTAGAGCGTATCCTGGTAGGCCCGTTGCTTCGGGGTGGGCGAGAAGAACAGGCCCTGGTAGGCCTCCTGGCTCTTGTGGAATCCGGCCCGAAGACTGAACCGGTCCGCCTGCTTGACCGCCACGTCGAAGTGGTCGCCTTCGTAGAAATCGTTGGGAGTGGAATTGATCAGGTCCAGGCCGTGCTCCGCCCAGTAGCCCGCGTCGGCCACGAAGTCCCATGCGCCGTCGCGCCGCCCGTAAGCCGTGAAGAGGTAGCGGGAAAGTTCCTCGTCCCCGTTCTTGGTGCCCACGCTCAGCTTGGTGTAGAGCCCCCCCAGGTCCGCGCCGTCCTTGGTGATGATGTTGATGACGCCGGCGAAGGCGTTGGCGCCGTAGAGGGCCGAACCCGGCCCCTTGATGATCTCGATCTGTTTGATGGCGTCCAGGTTGTTTCCGAAGGTGTCGTTGAAGTTCCCCCAGTCGATGGTGTTGAGTTTACGCCCGTCGAGCAGCACCAGGATTTTATTGTTGTAAGCGGACTGCATGCCCCGGAAGCGCACGGTCTCGAAAATGCCCTCGTGCGTGAGGTCCGCGCCCGTGAAGTTGAGCAGGATGTCGGAAAGGGTCAGGGCGTTGCGCTCCCGGATTTCCTGCGCCGTGATGATGGTCACGTTGCCCGGCACTTCGGAAAGCTTCTGGAGATGCCGGGTCGCGGTGGTGACCAGGGCTTCTTCGCCGTAAATCATCAATTCGGGAATATCCAGCGCCGGGATTTTTTCCTCGGGCCGGGTTTGCGCCGCAGCGGAATTTCCGCTCGGGCCCGGGGCCGTGACGGCGGGCAGCGCCTCCCCGGATGATGTGGTGGACCGGGCGGCCGGTACCGGCACCTGCTGGGCCAGGACGGCCGGCGCGCAAAGGGCCCAGAAAAAAACGCAAAGCAAACTCTTGCGCTTGACGTTTTTCACGCTGACCTCCCTGATTGGCCGGCTGCGGGCGGAAAACCCGGCGGCTGCACGCCGGCGGCAAGGACCGCACGCCTTTGGTCAGACTATCATACCCCACTTATCCCGGACGCGCCAAGCCTTTTAGCTCCAACTCCCCGGGCGTGACCCGTATGGAATAATTTTTTTTCGTGGAAAATGGATATTCCCGGCCCCCCGCCGCAAGGCGGACGCGCCCTTCCGCCACTTCCAGACTTTCCCACGCTGCTCCCCGAGGCCGCAGCACGTTCAACAGGCAGATTGCCTTCTCCAAGCCGTCGCCCCGCCCGAAATTGACGACCTCGTCGGGTGTGGCCAGACCGCTCTCTTCATAAATGGATTCGGCCGGCAAGGCCTCGAGCCGCGCGTAGACCTCTTCCGGCGCCACCGAGGCGAAATTCTCAAGGCTTACCGGGTTGCGTTCCAGGCAGGCCTTGAGGAAGGGCATCCAGCCCTCGGGCGGGATCTGGCGCGCGGCGTAAAAGGCCAGGTCGGCGACGGGATGGTCCCGCCGCCGCGAAGCCAGGTACGCAACGATTTGGTCACGGGACCATCCCAGGGGCAGCGACAGCGGCGGCGGAGAAACGTAATTCTTCCCCGGGGACGGCAGGCGCGGCTGCGTGCAGGCGAAGCGCTTGATGGCCTCGCAGAAGGCCGGCAGGTCCGGCAGGCGATCCAGCAACTGCCGGAATTCCTCATGCGTGCTTTCCAGCCGGCAATCCAGTTTCTTCCCCGCCAGTTGCTTTTCCAGCACATTGAGCACGTAGCGCTGGGGATCCGGCTCCAAGTCCAGGTCGTCCTCCTCGACTTCTTCGAGCAGTTTCCGCAGGGTGGCATCATGCACGCGGTTGGGGCTGGCATGTTCGTAGCGGAATAATTTTTCGGCCGCGATGAAGTAGCGGTGGCCGTCGCGGAAATATTCAAACTGGAAATACCCGCGGTATTCCCCGTGCGCGCGCAGAAAATTCGTGAAGATTTCGAAGGTGATGGGCGTGGACAGGAAGCGCTGCAGGTGCCGGGTCAGGCGGAGGTAGGCCTGCGGATCGATGCTGGCCTGGGGATATTCGCTGTGGATGACGCCGGACAGGTGCGCCACGAGGGTGACCCGTTCCTTTTCCAGCGCCCGCCTGGCCTTGGCGGACAGTTCCGTGCCGTTGAACCACATGGTGCGCGTGACCAGCCGGCGGTTGTTGGTCAACACGCCTTCCTCGCGCGCGATGAAATTCTGGGAATGCAGCGGCGTGGCCAGCAGGAAGATGTCTTCCAGCGGGATCTCCGCCACCAGGTACAGAGCCGCGGCGTACAACGCCGACAAGGACACGCACTCCCCCGCACCCCGCCGGTGGCCTGTTTTATGGACAAAGGCGTCCATGGCCTCCACCGTCTCGGTTTTCCAATAGGGGATGGTTTCCCCGCTGTACCGGTCCAGCCCGAAATGGCGGCGGATGTCGAGGTCGAAATAATACTTGTCCCCTTCGTATCCGAACAGGGCGTTGGACCGGGACAACATGTCGAGGTCAATGAAATCGCGGAAGCGTTCGGTTTCCCGGCGTTGGGTCGTCAAGCCCCAGGTTTCCAGATCCAGATTGAAACTATAGTGTTCCATGATGTACTGCTTGAGCCGCTGCAGCCGCCGGTTGAACCCGAGTTTTGACATGCCGGCGAACCACGGATCTTCGCGCCACCGCCAGATCCGGGGAGACATCAGGTTGGCGAGCACCAGGGCGTAGAGCAGCTCCGGAAAAATGAACACTTCCATATCCGAGAGCGTGAACGCCGAGGAATATTTTTCCAGGGTCCTTGGATCCATGCCTTCCTCCGGGCTTCAAGCCCCGCTTCCCGAGGCCGGCCCTCTTCCGCCGGGTTAAATCCAGCCCTCGATCCGCGACCAGATGACCAGAATGGTTTCCAGGCGCGCGTGCAGGTCCCGAAGGCGGCGCCCGTCCAGCCGGCCTGCGGGCGCCAGCAGCCGCACCGGCAGGTCCACCCGGAGCCACGGCCGGCCCGGACGCGCCAGGGCGCGAATCAGGCGGCCGGTCTTCAGCGGCCGATTCAATCCGATGTCGCCCGGCAGATCCGCCAGCCGCGCGGCGGCCACGTCCCGGAGATTGCGCAGTGTTTCCGCCGGGCAGGTTGCCGGTTCCGCGCCGGGCCGGTTTTCCCCGTAGACGTCGCCGCCGTTGGACAGCCATAATTTCACGCCGGCTTCGTTTCCTGGCCCGCCGCGGAAGCCGGACGGCAGCAGATGACAATCCACTCCGGCGCGGACTTCCCCGCCATCCTGGCACGCCCGGACTTGCGCGTAAAACTCCCGCTCCCCCGCCGGAGCCCGGAATCCACGATCTTCCGGCGTGCCGCTCCGGGCCCGGGGTTCTTGCTCGGCCGGGACCGGATTTCCGGCCGAGGCCGCGAACCAACCCCGTACGCGGTGTGCGAAGGCATAAACTTCCAGGGCGGTGGAAGGAGAAAAGGCGGAGGCCCGCGTCCGCATCCGTTCCGCGGGCCCCGAAAATTCGGATAGGGTGACGGTGATCAACAACGGCAGGCGCTTGGGCAGACCCGCTCCGGAAGCCATGGCCTCATTCGCCTTTTTCCAGAAAACCCTTGCCCAGGCCCTTCAAAAAAGCGCCTAAGGTTCTCCCCGCGTGTTTGAGCCAGTGCGCCACGGCGCGCCCGACATTTTCGGCTTGGACCGCGCCCTGTCCCCCGGCTTTTTCCAAAGCCCGCCCGGTTTTCCGGGTGGCCGCGTGCACGGCCTGTCCGGCGCGTTCTCCCCCCCGCTCGGCCGCATCCGCACCCTGGCTGAGCCAGCGGCCTGCGGCCTGCAGGGCATCCTTCCCGGCCGGCTCCCGGCCCGCAGCCGCACAAACGGCGGCCGTCCCGTGGAGTGCCGCGGCCACCAGCAGGCACGCGAGCAGGGTTCTTATTCCCATGTGATGCTCCACCCCCAGGCCTCGGGGTCCGCGTCCACGTGCTCGACCCGCACGTGCTTGGCGCCGGTGGTCTCCGCCGCGGCCGTGATATTGCCCCGGACCACCTGGCGCATGTCCGCCGGCAGTTCCGGGTATTCCCGCAGCCAAAAGACGGCGCTTTTGGCGCCGCTCACCTCGACGCTGGCTTTCCCCTGTTCGAAGTAGGTGTTCCACAACTTCGCGGCTTGATGAATAACGAAGGAAGTGGACGGGATGCGCAGCAGGAATTGATACACTCCCGAATAGCTGCGCCGGGCCATCTCGTAGCCCAGCCGGCGCAGGGGATCCGGGCTTCCGGGGAAAAGCGCCTCCGCGGCCGCGCGGTACAGTTGGGTCTGCAGCTCGACGGCGTTCCATTGAAACGCCAGGCTTTGCTGATAGAGATCGCGCACGGCCGGGGACAGCCGGCTTAAAAATTCCTTTTCCGCCGCCTCGCCCTTCTCTTTGAACATCTTGCGCAGAGCGACCACGTCCGTGCCCTTGGTTCGGGACAAAGTCATCACCCCCGGTCTTGCTCCCGGCGAGCGTTCCGGCCGCGTGGCCGCCGCCGGGTCCCGGCGGAAGCTCTTACGTCCAGGAGATCCGCCAGCGCCAGGCCTTGGGGTCCTGGTCTTGCAGGGTCACGCTGATCTGATGCGCGCCGGTGGCCTCCAGGATCACGGTCAGGTGGCCGCAGATGACCTCGCGCATTTTTCGCGGCAGTTCCGGAAAATTCCTGACCACGAAGACGCCGCCCTGCCCCTGGAAATCTTCAATGCAGGCCTCGCCTTGGTCATAGTACGTTCCCCACACCTGGGCCACGCGGTTGATGATGAAGTCCACGGTCGGCAGGCGGAGAAAGATCCGGTACACCCCCGAATAACTGCGGCGGGCCATCTCCTGGCCCAGCAGGCGCAGGCCGTCCGGATTGCCGGGAAAAAGGGCTTCGGCGGCGTGGGCGTAGAGTTCCGCTTGCTTTTCCACCGGCGACCACGTGGTATGCACGATCTCCTTGTACATCCGCTGCAATTCCTCGGGCAGGCGGTCCAAAAAGGATTTCTCCACATCCCCGCCCCGCTCCCGGAATATTTTCCGCAATGCCACCACGTCCGTACCCTTCGTGTTGGGCAAGCGTCCGCTCCTTGACTTCGAGATATCGGGGCTCCGGCCCCGGCCGCAGGTGTTGCTTCCCTGGCGACGGTCCCCTCCCGGGGGGAAAGGTCTCCGCGCGTTCGCTCCGGCCGGCGGTCCGTTTCCGGATTTACGCGCGCCGGCGCCGGGGAAGTCTTTCCGCCGCGATCCGCGCCAGCAACGCCAGGGCCGAGGCTGCCGCCAGCAGGCTGGTCTTGGGATTGTCCGGCGACGGCCGGTTTTCAATGCGCACCGTCATCCGGCCGAAAGCCCCCTCGGCCTCCAGGGTATGCGTATTTCTCCTCGCCCCGGGATCGGCGATCACGGAAACCCGTGTGCGCCGCGGCCCCAATCCGGCCAGGGCCACGGCCGCCGCCACGTTGACGTTTTGAGGAAAATGCCGGATGGCCTCGCGCGCGCTGCCGTCGAACAGGCGCGCGGGACGGCGCAGGGCGCGCAGACGGGGATAACGCCGTTGGCAATAGGGCGCTCCGGCCAAGCCGGCCGGCGGCTTGCGCGTGGTCAACACCACGCGCCGCAAACCGCCGCCCGCTGCCGCCGCCCGCACACCGTCCAGGCCGGCGACCGCCCCGGAAGGATAGTACAGACTCAGGCCCGCGCGTTCGAAGCTGCGCTGCAGGCCGGGATAGCGGATCAGGGCTCCCACCGACATGACCATCAGGTCCCGGCGGGCGCGCCGTGCCGCCGCGGCGATGGCCGGCACCGCCTCCTGGCCGGCGCTCTCGAACAGAAGATCGCACCCGCGGGCGGTCTGAGCCAGGGTCGCCACCGCCGGCTGGGGCTTGAAGCCGGAGGCGAGCCGGCGCGCGCGCTCCGGCAAGCGGTCGTGCACGTGCGTCACGCGAATGCCGGGCACGCGCCCGGCGGCCAGCGCCCTCGCCAGCTGGCGGCCGATTGCCCCGCATCCGATGATTCCCAAACGCATGGTTTTTGGTTTCATAGGCTGATATCCGCTGGAATGATTAATTGTATCGGAAAACCGCCGGGGGAACAAGGTTTGAGTTGCGGGCGGTCCCACGCGCGGCCGGGCCGGAAAAAGGCCTGCGCCTCACACACGCAGCATGTTTTCGAGGGCCGCGGCCGCCCGCTGACGGATGGCCTCGGGAACTTCCACGGGGTGGGACAGATGCTCCAAGGACGCCACCAGGTTCGCCAGCGAAGTCAGTTTCATGCTGGGACAGATCATGCGGGCGGACAGCGGATAAAATTGCTTGTCCGGATTTTCCAGGCGCAGCCGGTGAAGCAAGCCGATCTCGGTGCCGATGATATATTCGCCGTCCGCGCCGTCGCGCGCTTGCCGCAGCATTTGGGAGGTGGAAAGCACGGCGTCGGCGTCCGCGCATACTTCCGGCCGGCATTCCGGGTGGGCCAGGAACCTGGCGCGCGGATGCGCCCGCCGCGCCGCGGCCACATCGGCGGCGGTCATGCGGTGATGGGTGCAGCAGCTGCCCGACCAGGGAATGATCCGCTTGGAAGTGTGCCGCGCGACCCAGTCCGCGAGATTGCGGTCCGGGGCCATGATGACTTCGTCCTGGGGCAGGGCCTGCACCACCTCCACGGCATTGGCCGAGGTGCAGCACACGTCCGCTTCGGCCTTGACCGCGGCCGAGGAATTGACGTAGACCACCACGGCCGCGCCGGGATGCCGTCTTTTTTCGGCCGCGAGTTCCCCGGCGGTGATGGTGTCCGCCAGCGGGCAGCCGGCTTCGGGCACGGGCAACAGCACCTGCTTCCCGGGGGACAGGATCTTGGCGCTTTCGGCCATGAAATAGACGCCGGCGAAAACGATGACGGCCGCGTCGGTGGCCGCCGCCCGGCGGGACAGTTCCAGGGAATCGCCGGTGAGGTCCGCGGCGTCCTGAACCTCGGCGGGCTGGTAATTGTGGGCCAGGATCACGGCCTGCCGCTGTTCCCGCCAGTAGCGCAGGCGATCCAGGATTTCGGCGGCGGCCGGCTCGAGTCCGACGGGGGACGGGGGGTTCATGCGGGACGGCCCCGGCGTCCGGGACGCAGGCGCGGGTAGGGTTGCGGGGTCTGGACGCGGATTTCGGATACGCGGTTTTTGGCGTCCACGAAGACCACGCGGGATTGAAACGCGCCCAGTTCCGCCTCCTCCACCTCCGCGTAGGCCAGGATGATCACCCGGTCGTGTTTGGAAAAAAAACGCGCGGCCGCGCCGTTGACCTGAATTTGGCCGGAACCGCGGCGCCCGATGATGACATACGTCTCCACGCGGGCGCCGTTGTCCAGGTTGAGGACATGCACCCGTTCGCAGGGCAGGAGGTCCGCGGCCTCCAGCAGGTCGCGGTCGATGGTGATGCTTCCCATATAGTGGAGATGGGAACCGGTGACCGTGGCCCGGTGAATTTTGGATTTCATCATGCTTCGTCTCATGCCATCAGCTTCCCGTGGATACATCCACCAAGACATTATCGATGAGCCGCGTGGCGCCCAATTTGACGGCTACGGCCACCAGCACGGTGCCGGCGAGAATATTGAGATCCTCCAGAGTACCGGCGTGCTTGGTGGCGATGTATTCGACTTCCATTTTCGGCTCCGCCCGCAGGCGCTTGCGCACGGCCTCGATGACCTCCTTGGGATTGCGTTCCCCCACCTGGAGCATGCCTTCGGCCAATTTCAAGGCCTGGTAAACGGCCGGAGCGCTGGCTCTTTCCTCGGGCGTCAAATAGGCGTTGCGGGAGCTCTTGGCCAGGCCGTCGGCTTCGCGCACGGTGGGCAGCATCACGATTTCGCAGCCGGTGTTGAGGTCGGCCGCCAGGCGCTTCACCACCAGGAATTGCTGGTAGTCCTTCTGGCCGAAAAAAGCGCGCTGCGGGCGCACGAGGTTGAACAGTTTGGCTACCACCGTGGCCACGCCTTCGAAGTGGCCGGGACGCGACGCGCCGCACAGCGTCTGGGTCAGCTGCTTTTGGACCACTACGGCGGTGTCGAAATCCGGCGGATACATTTCCTCCGCGCCGGGGGAGAACAGCACGTCCACCTTTTCCGCGGCCGCCAGCCGGGCATCCCGTTTGGGTTCGCGCGGATAGCGCTCGAAGTCCTCGCCGGGTCCGAATTGCTTGGGGTTGACGAAGATGCTCACCACCAGGCGGTCGCCGGCCTGCCGGGCCGCGCGGATTAGGGCCAGGTGCCCTTCGTGCAGGGCCCCCAGGGTGGGCACGAAGGCGATGGTTTTCCGGTTGCGGCGCCAGCGTTCCACCACGGTCCTGATTTCCTTGATCGTTGTCACCGTTTTCACGGTCGAATTCCTCCCCACGCGCAGTAGAAATTCCCTCCCGGGGGGTTGCGCGCCCCGGCCCGGTCAGGTTGCGCTCGAGCGGCGGCGAGCCCGGACGCGGCGGCCGGCGCGCCGGGGAACCTCCGGCGCCGGAAATTTCCCGGACGCCACGTCGGAGGCGAAGCCGGCCATGGCCTGGATCGCGGTTTCCCCCAGCCGGGCGTAGCGCTTGACGAACGGCGGCGTATAGTCGAGGAACAAGCCCAGCAGGTCGTGGGCCACCAGGACCTGGCCGTCGCAGTTCGGCCCGGCGCCGATGCCGATGGTCGGGATGGACAGCGCACGGGTCACCGCCGCCGCCGCCGTATCCGGCACTTTTTCGATGACCACCGCGAACGCGCCGGCCGCGGCCACGGCCCGGGCGTCCGCCAGCAGGCGTTTCCGCCCCGCGAGGTCCGTGGCCTGCGTGCGGTAGCCCCCGAGCTGATGCACGGCTTGGGGCGTCAGGCCGATATGGGCCATGACCGCCACGTCGGCGCGGGTGATGGCCGCAATCACCGGTGCCATGTCCGCGCCGCCTTCCAGCTTCACCGCCTGGGCCCCGCTTTCCTTCACCAGGCGCACCGCGTTGGACACGGCCTCCGGAATGGAGATCTGGTAGGAGCCGAAGGGCATGTCCGCCACCACCAGACAGCCGGGGGCGCCGCGCACCACGGCCCGGGCATGGTGCAGGATGTCTTCCAGCGTGACGGGCAGGGTGCTGGCATGCCCCAGCATCACCTGCCCGAGGGAGTCCCCCACCAGCACCACCGGGATGCCGGCCTTGGCCACCAAAACGGCCAGGCTGTAATCATAGGCCGTCAGCATGGTGAATTTCCGGCCTTCGGCTTTCCATTGTGCCAAATTCCGCACGGTACAGGACATGACGCTCACCCGTGGTTGCCGCTGGGCGTGTAGTACTGGGTGCCCTTGCCCATGTGCTGGATGTATCGCAACAAGTCCTGCAGGTCCTCGGGACTGTGCACGAAATCGATGTCGTTCGTGTTCACCACCAGCAACGGCGTTTCCTGGTAATGGAAGAAGTAATAATTATACGCCTGGTTCAGCCGCTCGAGATAATCCCGGCCGAGGTTTTTTTCGAAGGCGCGCCCGCGCCGGGCCAGCCGCTGCTGCACGACCTCCGTGGAGGCCTGCAGGTAGATCACCAGGTCCGGTTTTAGGACCTGATCCTGCAAGAGCGAGCACAGCCGTTCATAGAGGTTCAGCTCGTTCTCGTCCAGGGTAAGGTAGGCGAAGATCCGGTCCTTGGCGAACAGGTAGTCGCACACCAGGCTGCGGCGGAACAGATCCCCCTGCGCCAGTTCCATCTGCTGGCGGTACCGGTTGAGCAGGAAAAAGATCTGGGTCTGGAAGGCATACCCGCGGGCATCCTGGTAAAACTTCTTGAGGAAGGGATTGCCCTCGGCGTCTTCCAGCACCAGCCGCGCGTTCAAGGCCTTGGCGAGCTGTTCGCACAGGCTGGTTTTCCCCACGCCCAGGACGCCCTCCACGACGATGTAGCGGTTACCCTCCATGGTCTTCACCTCGAACGGAACGGAGCCAGGCGGCTCCCTCCGTCAGACGCCAGATTTTTCCGGGAGGCAGGGCCGCGGCCAGTTCGGCGGCCGTCCGCCCCGTTCCCGGCACGCGCGCCCGGGGCGCAATCTCGGCCAAGGGCGCCAGGACGAAGGTGCGTTCCGTCAGTCTCGGATGCGGCACCTGCAGGCCCGGCGCGGACAAGCTCTGGTTTCCGTAAACCAGCACGTCCAGATCCAGCGGGCGCGGGCCATGGCGCGGCCCGGGCCGGCGGCCGGCCCGCTGTTCGAGCATTTTAAGCCAGTCCAGCAGCGCCCGCGCTCCCAAGTCCGTTTCGATCGCCACCACGGCGTTGGTAAAATCGGGTTGACGTTCGTTCCCCGCCGCCGCGCTCCGGTACAGGGACGAAACCGCCAGCACCCGGATCAGCGGATGCGCCCGCAGGCTGCGCACGGCTCCGGCCAACTGCCGCCTCGGTTCCCCCACGTTGGCGCCCAACCCCAGGTAAACCAGCATGACTCGGGCCTCCCGATTCAAGCCAGGGCTTGCAGCCGCCGCACCGCCTCGAGCAGGCGCTCTTCCGGGGAGGTCAGGGAAAATCGCACAAACCCCTCCCCCGCGGCTCCGAAGCCGAGCCCCGGGGTGGCCACCACACGGGCCTGTTGCAGCAGGCGGGCGGCGAAAGCCGTGGAATCCGTCGCGGCAGGCACGGGGCACCAGACGTAAAAAGTCGCACGCGGCCACGGCGCCGGAAAACCCGCCTGCCGCAAACCGGCCACGAACACGTCGCGCCGGCGGCGGTAGACCGAAACCAGGGACGGCACGATCTCCGGCAGGTGCTTTAAGCCGGCGGTGGCGGCGACCTGGATGGCGGATACCGTGCCGGAATCCAGATTGCCTTTCAAGCGGGCCAGCGCCGCGATCAAGTCGGCGTTGCCGACCGCAAATCCAATGCGCCAGCCGGCCATGGACAAGGTCTTGGAGAAGGAGTGGAACTCCACGGCGACCTCGCGTGCGCCCGGCACCTGCAGCACCGAGGGGGGCGCTTCGCCGTCGAAATAAATTTCCGAGTAGGCCATGTCGTGCGCCAGGATCACTTCGTGGCGGCGGCACCAGGCGACGGCTTCTTCCAAAAAAGCCAAATCGGCGGTGGCCGCCGTGGGATTGTTGGGATAATTCAAAAACAGCAGCCGGGCCCGCCGCGCCACGTCCCCGGGCACCCGGTCCAAATCGGGCAGGAAGCCCCGCTCCGCCCGCAGGGGCAGGCGCACGGGCTCGGCGCCGGCCAGGACCGCGGCCGCTTGATACACGGGATAGGCCGGCTCGGGCACGAGGACGCCCGCTCCAGATTCGACCCAGGCCAAGGGCGCGTGGCCCAACCCCTCCTTGGAGCCGATCAGGCACAGCACCTCGCGGTCCGGGTCCAGGCGGACCCCGAACCGCCCCGCAAACCACTCGGCCACGGCCTGCAGAAAGTCGCTGCGGCCCCGGCCGAGGGGATAGCCATGGTTGGCGGCATCGTCCGCGGCGGCGTGCAGCGCATCCAGAACGGGCTGCGGCGTCGGCAAATCCGGATCCCCGACGCCGAGATCGATCACGTCCTCGCCCCGGGCCAGGGCCGCCTGTTTCTGGCGGTCGATTTCCACGAAGAGGTAGGGCGGCAAAACCTGCAGCCGCCGCGGCTCGGCAAAACTCATGGAGCCTCGCCCTCCTCCTCGGGCGCCGAGGCCGGCTCCTCGTGTTCCATGACTTCCATCAGGGTCGGGCGCGCGGCCTTCCAAGACGGGTAATGCTTTTCCATCCATTCGCGCGCGGCCTCTTCCAGGGTCAGCGAAGAACCGGCCTCGAGCTTGCCGGCCTTGACCAGGTTTTCGGTTTGCAGCCACTTGTAGTTCAGGATTTCCTCGTAGATCTCG
>Ga0315535_1001726_pt1 | contig 14332 bp, 12 predicted proteins | sample SalMarSW160220MG_2_FD_203092 | JGI IMG/M metagenome (GOLD analysis project Ga0315535, IMG submission 203092) | Salt marsh sediment microbial communities from the Plum Island Ecosystem LTER, Massachusetts, United States - Salt Marsh Sediment SW1602-20 ...
GTTCCCGCAAGGCCAAGGAGGATGAGGTCGCCCATTTTCAAGTTTTACATCAACAGGTACTGCTCCAGATTGTGGCATGCCTGCCCGGCAATACCGTTGATCTACTAAAAATAAATGGTGTCGGCAAAAAAACCATTGAGAAATACGGTGAAGAACTTGTGAAACTGGTTTTGGCTTATCGCGAAAAACACGGGATAGAGAAGGTCGTACTGCCGGAGCCTGAAAAACTTCCTGAAAAAAATATTCCGGCAAAAGATGCGGCGCCACCTATCAGCACGAAACAGACAAGTTTCGATATGTTCAATAGCGGATTGACTATTGCCCGGATTGCACAAGAAAGAGGCCTGGTACAATCTACCATTGAAGGGCATCTGAGCTTTTTTTTGGAAAAAGGCGAATTAGATATCAACAAATTGCTTTCACCTGAAAAACAGCAGGCCATTGAAAAGGAACTTGCTACAGATCACAATAACTCCCTCAGTGAAGTAAAAAATGCCCTGGGGGCTGACTACTCCTATGGAGAAATCAAAATGATGTTGGCTTACCAGAAATATCTGGCAGCTCAATAAAAAGGGAAGGGGGACGGAAGGAATAAAAGTTGGAAGATCATAGGAAAAAGATAGAACGGCTCAATCTCGTATTGCAGACCATGCGGGATGTGAGTGGCCTTATTATCAAGGAAAAGAACCGGGAGCGACTCCTCAACGGTATATGCCGAGCGCTCATCCAACATCGAGGGTACTACAACGCATGGGCTGTTTTCCTGGACGAACAGGGAAACGCGACTATGGGTGCGGAGGCCGGGATCGGCCCAAAGTTTTCGCAATTAATGGCGTTCATGCGCGGCGGAGATCAGCCGCCATGTTTTGACGTGGCCTTGGCGAGAAAGGATATTGTGGAGACGGATGATCCGGTATCGACCTGCACGGGCTGCCCTCTTGCAGGGGATTACCATGGAAGGGGGGCACTCACCGTCCCTTTTGTACTCGATGGGAGAGTGTACGGTGTTTTGTCTCTTTCCATTTTGCGGGAAGTCACGCATGATGAGGATGAGAAGTCCCTCCTGAAAGACCTTGCCATGGATATCGCTTTTGGTTTGCGCGCCCTGGAGCTCGAAGAGGCGAAAGAGGAGGCCGCAAAGGCCTTGGTTGAAAGCGAAGAACGCTTTCGCGATCTCCTGGAGAAATGCCCTATTGGCATTTTTATTGTCAAGGACAATCAGGTCGTGTACCAGAATCCGCAGCAGAAAGAGTTGCTGGGACCGCTTCCCCGATCATTTGACCTGGGAACGTTCGAAGGCCTGCATCCCGAGGACGTGGAGAAGGTCAGGACAATGTGCAACAATGTCGCTGAGGGCAAAGCTAAGACGCTCAGTGCAGACTTCAGGTTGTGCCCCGTTACCAGACCGGACTGCCGCCTCGGCATGAAATGGATCTATTGCTACGCATCCCAGATACACTACCAGGGAAAAGATGCAACACTCGTCAACATGATGGACATTACCCGCTCCAAAGAACTTGAGCACCTGGTGAGGATCCAGGACAAGATGACTTCTCTGGGGCGTGTTGCCGCAGGAATCGCCCATGAGATTCGGAATCCATTGTCTGGTATTAATATCTACCTGAAGACCCTCGAAAGGCTTCTGGAGCGAGGAATGGATCTGGAGAAGGCCGATGATATCCTCAATCACATTCAATCTGCCTCGAATAAGATTGAGTCGGTTGTGAAGAGAGTCATTGATTTTTCCAGGCCTGGCCGCCCCAATTTTATTCTGGCGAATATAAACGGCCCTATCGAAGATGCCATTTCTCTCTCCGCGGTGACCTTAAGAAAAAGTCAGATCAGTCTCGAAAAAAACCTTCTGGAGGACCTACCAGAGTGTACCTTTGACAAGCATCTCATGGAAGAGGTCATCCTGAATCTGATTACCAATGCTGTCGAGGCCCTGAGAAATACGGAGGGTAAAAGAAAAGTGGAGGTGAGTTCTTTTGCCGGAAGTGAGTCCATATTTGTGAGAATAGCCGATTCAGGGCCGGGAATTCCCCTGGATCTCAGGGAGCAGGTTTTTGATCCCTTTTTCAGCACGAAAGACGGGGGCACGGGCATCGGTCTGAGCCTCAGCCACAGAATAGTCGTGGATCACGGCGGGTCTTTAAGTGTATCGACCAGCGAATGGGGTGGCGCAGAATTCCTGATTGAAATACCCTGTCGAAAGGGAGGGCAGAAGACTTGATGACTAGGTGTACCATCTTTGTGATTGACGACGAGGAAGTCATTAGGGAGGGAATAGCGGTGGCCCTGGAAGGGGAGTATTCCATCAAACCGTTTGCAACGGCGGAATCCGCCCTCGAGGACATGGGAAGTGAACCGCCTGACCTGATCCTGCTGGATATCGGCCTGCCCGGGATGGACGGTATACAAGCCCTCAAAGAAATAAAGAGAGGGAACAGCGATATACCGGTTATCATGATAACCGCTTATGAGGACGTACAAACTGTCATATCAGCCATGAAACTGGGCGCCCATGATTACGTGGTAAAGCCCATTCACATGGATGCCCTGGAAGTAAGTATCCGGAACGCACTGGAGACGGTAAAGCTGAAAAAGGAGGTCCAGGCGCTCCAGGAGAAGTACCTGAAGGAGAATCTCCCCTGTTTTATTGGCGAAAGCAATGCGATCCAGGATGTAATGGAATTTATCGAACAGGTGGCGAAGAGCCCTGACACGCCTATCCTGATTATCGGAGAGACCGGAACCGGGAAAGAGCTGATTGCGAGCGCGATCCATTACCGGAGTCCGAATTTCCGGGGGTCCATAGTGACGGTCAATTGCGCTGCCATCCCCAAGGATCTCGTGGAGAGTGAACTTTTCGGGTACGAGAAGGGTGCCTTCAGCGGGGCAAGTCCTTCGGGCAAGATCGGTTTGGTTGAAAAGGCGGCGGGAGGGACCTTGTTCCTTGACGAGGTGGGTGATCTCAGCCAGGAGGCCCAGGCCAAGTTGCTCCGGTTTCTGGAAGATGGCCAGTTTTACCGGGTGGGCGGGACCAGGCAGCGCAAGGTGCAGACAAGGGTGGTCTCCGCTACCAATAAAAACCTGGAAGACATGGTGAAAAGAGGTCAGTTCAGGAAGGATCTCTATTTCAGGCTGGGAGTTATCAGGGTAGAGGTCCCGTCGTTAAACGAACGTAAGGATGATATCATTCCACTTGCGCGTACATTCCTGCTGGAATTCACCGCAAAATTCGGGAAGAAAATAAGTACACTGTCAAAAGATGCCGAAAACGGGCTGCTTGACCACACGTGGACAGGCCACGTGCGGGAACTGAGGAACCTGATTGAACGAGGCGTTCTCATAGGCAGCGGTCCTGTCCTCACCATGGAAAATCTTGGTATCGCAAAAAAACCGGGCGCGGAACAAGGACCACTAAAAGGGGAAATAATGCCTTTTCCACCCTTTCCCAAGGAAGGGATGGAGCTGGATGAGGCAAAAGAAGCCTTTGAAAGGCATTACATTGAGCAGGCGTTCAAGCTGGCCGGGGGGAATGAGAGCAAGGCCGCGCGGCTGTTGAACATGAATCACCACACCTTCCGCTACCGGAGAAAGAAACTGCTCGGGTTGTAAGAGTCACGGTGCACGCTTCATCTTTTCGGGATTTAATAATGCCGGCTGTCTACCAGGGAAGTAAAGCCATTTTGAAAATCTTCTAAAAACCATTTCGAAGTTTTTCTATATTCTTCTTTTAAAACCTTAATTATGTGATCAGGTCTTTCATAACCAATTGAAACCACTTGATTTTTGCATCTGTATGTGATTGGCACATATTGTGCTCTAATAGAGAGCTGATAATCAAATGAATTGGCCAGTCCCAAGAGGAGGTCCTTTATGGAAAGGATGTTTGGACCATATACAATAGGCGATAAGAAACTGGTGAACCGGTTTATTTTTCCACCCATAAAGCTTGGATATGGGAACCCGGATGGCAGAGTAACAGACCGCCAACTGCTCTTTTACAGCCAGATCGCAAAAGACGGGCCCGCCCTGATTATCCTGGAACCCGTTGCAGTTACGCCGGACGGAAGAGAACATCCAAAGCAGCTTTGTGTCCATCTGCCCGGGAGTGCTGCCGAGTTGCAGAAAATCGTTGATGTGATACACGGACAAGGGCGGCTCGCGAGCCTCCACCTGAACCATGCGGGTGCGGCGGCAAATCCTAAGGCGTCGGGCGGGCAACCAAGGGCTCCATCAACGATCACGTGTCTCACTACAGGGCAGGAATCCACAGCCCTGACAGTGGATGAAATCCAGGAAATTCTTGACGGATACAGAGCTGCCGCGGCGAAGGCAGTGACCGCAAGGTTTGATGTGATAGAAGTCCAGGGGGGCCACGGGTATCTGGTGTCACAGTTTCTTAACAGCAAGATAAACAAAAGAGAAGATGACTTCGGTGAAGATCGTCGGTTGTTTGCCAGGGAGGTGTTGTCAAAGGTGAAAGAAGGGGCTCCCCATATCCCTCTCATCTTGCGGATTTCCGGAAACGAGATGTCCCCGGAATCTGGGATCAGCCGGGAAGACCTGGCGTCGCTCCTGCACCTGGCTGATCAAGAGGAGATCGCAGCGATTCACGTGGGCATGGGAAATTCCTGCTTCAGCCCGCCCTGGTACTTCCACCATGGCAGTCTTCCTGAAAAGCCTCAGATGGATTCCCTGTCCTGGGTTCGCGGGCAAACCTCCTTGCCTGTCATTGCAGCCGGGAGGATGGGCAGAAAAGAAAAAGTCCTGGAAGTGATAGAACAAAACCTTGCGGATCTTGTGGCGCTGGGAAGGCCCTTGATCGCTGACCCGGATCTGGTTGAAAAATGGCGGGACAGCCGGGAAGAAGAGGTCATGTCCTGCGGGTACTGTCTCCAGGGGTGCCTCCATCGTCTGAAAAGCGGAAATCCCCTCGGATGCAACCTGAATCCGGAGGTGGGGTTGCCCCCATTGGAGCAGGCGGTCAATCCATTGAAGGTCCTTGTTGCCGGCGGCGGGCCTGCGGGCATGAGCGCCGCCCTTTACCTCTCAAAGCGGGGACACCAGGTTACCCTGGCAGAGGCGGGTGATCAGCTGGGAGGACAATTTACCCTTGCCTGGCAGGCGCCTGGCAAGTCGGGCATGGAAGCGGGTCTCAAGGCCCTCGAGCACCAGGTCATGAAAAGTCCGGTTTCAGTCATGCTCAACAGGAAAGCTGATGCGGCTCTTGTGCAGGAACAGGCGCCGGAATTGCTGGTGTGGGCCACCGGAGCGGTGCAAAACATCCCGGACATCCCCGGGCTTCAGGATCAGCAAGTGCTGACGTCTCTTGAATACTTCAAAGGAGAGAAAGAGGTCCTGGGGCCGAGAGTGTTGGTGATCGGCGCAGGAAGAGTCGGGCTGGAAATCGCGGAGAAACTGGGCAAACAGGGCTATGAAGTGGTGGCCACGAAACGGACAGATCCTATCGGGAGCATGATGGAGATGATCACGAGGAAACTACTCCTCATGCGGCTCGCAAAAATAACCAAGGTGACTCTTATGCCCCATACCACGGTGAAGAAATTTTCTGCTGGAGAGGTTGAAATGGAACAGGGCGGGTTTCAGAAGTCTCTTCAACCTTTCCAGACGGTCATTCTCTCCTCGGGAATGAATTCGGCGAAAGGACCTGACCGGGAGATAAAAAATGCGGTCTCCAGGATAGAAATCATTGGTGATGCAAATCAGGTGCAGGATATTTTCAGCGCGATTCAAAGCGGCTACGAGCTGGCTCGCCAGTTGTGAAGTCAGGGGACGAAAAATGGAAAATGAAGTCGGTCGTGAAAAAGAGATTCAAGAGCTGAAGGCGAGGGTTGGAGTAATAAAGGAGCGGCTGGCAACACTGGAGAGGCGGATCGGAAAGGCCCGGAAGCTTCAGTCGATCCAACCCCAATGGAAGGCCTTCGTAGATACGGTGAAATGTGTTGGATGTGGAATGTGTGACTCTGTCTGCCCTGTGGAGGCGATCACTATCCACGAACAGGCCCAAGTGGATACCGAAAGGTGTATCGGTTGCGGATACTGTGTTCGAGAATGTCCCGAAGATGCGCTTTCTCTACAGCCTTCCCAAATTTCGGATCAGTTTCACCGGACACTTGAACGCAGGTTTCATCATTTTGGATAGGAGGAATGTGATGGATCAGGTATCTTTTTCAGATATAGCCATAGTAGCGTGTGGAACAATAAGTTTGGAGTTAAGCCACTTGCAAAAGGAAGGCTTTCTGGATGCAAGACACATCTTTTACAATACCCCGGGCCTCCACGAAATACCAAAAGAACTTGAGCAACGGTTGATTTATCGGGTCAACAAGGCAAAAGAGAAAGCGGACAAGATCCTCGTGGTTTATGGGGGAAAATTCTGTTACGTGAACAGCGACGATCCTTACCGGACCATGAAAAAAATTATTGAGGAGATGGGGCCGAATGTCTCAAGGATAGACGCGACCCACTGCATGGACATGCTGGCCAGTGAAGAAGAACGGGAGCGGATAGCCCAGGAACTGGCAGGTGGAGAAAAGGTCTGGTGGATGACACCGGGCTGGGTGAAATTTCGGCACTACGTGTTCAAGGGGTGGGACCAGGGGCTCGCGAATGAAAATTTCCCGCGGCATACAGGAGGGGCGATCGTCCTGGACGGCATCGGTTACATTGACCGCTATATGGCGGAACGTCCCGAGGATTTCCTTGAATATTCCGATTGGATGGGCATCCCTATCCAACCATATGCCATTAGCCTGGATCGGTTGAAATCCTTGCTCGTTGATCAGGCGAATAAACTGCATAACGCATAATTTTTCAAAAAGGAAAGAAAGGAAAAGAAAAAATGGTGAACGAAATAACTGAACAGAATTTTGAGGAAGAGGTCTTGAAATCGGAAATGCCGGTCCTTGTAGATTTCTGGGCACCGTGGTGTGGCCCTTGCCACATGGTTTCGCCGACTGTTGAGAAACTTTCCGGGGATTACGACGGCAAATTCAAGTTTTGTAAGATGAATGTTGATGAAGCCCAAGGAACGGCAATGAACTACGGGATCATGAGCATCCCCACGCTGATGTTTTTCAAAGACGGAAAAAGGATAGATGAAATCATAGGAGCGGTCCCGGAATCAATGATTACAGAGAAAATCGAGTCCATTCTTTGAGCAGTAGCTGATAAAGGGGTTTCCAAGGGATTTGGGGGCAGTGGATTGGAATCTCTGCCCTCTCTTTTAACTGCCTTCATTGCAAGACATGGGACATTAAAGATCCTTATGAAAACATCACATGGGTTCCACCAGAGGGTGGCGGAGGTCCAAAATACTCTGTGCTATAATAGCTGCTGAGGTCAGAAAGAATATTTTTCAAGAAGTTCGTTGGAGTCAATCATTATTATTGAAAAGGAGGTGGACAGTATGCCGAGAGGAGATGGAACAGGCCCGAGAGGGCAAGGTCCCGGTACCGGAAGAGGCATGGGAGGCCGCGGAGGTACGGGAAGCGGTGGTGGAAGAGGTCGAGGAGGTGGTTCCGGCGCAGGATCGGGCGGGGATTGTGTTTGTCCGAACTGCGGAGAAAAGGTCCCGCACCAGGCAGGTATGCCCTGCTATGATCAGCGATGCCCGAAATGTGGCACTGCTATGACACGGTAATGAGCCTCAACCAATGACCTTTCACAAACAAGGAATTTGTGTATGACAGCTCTATATTTCCTTGATGACCCGTCTCCCGAACGGTTTGAGGCGGTGATCCAGAGTATCAGTGATGGCGTGATGACGGTTGATTCTGACTGGCGGATCACCTGTTTCAACAAGGCGGCAGAACGCATCTCCGGGGTATCACGGAAAAAAGCAATAGGTCGCCGATGCTATGAGGTCTTGAAGTCAAATATCTGCAGGGACACCTGTGCCATGCGCTATACCATTGAGACCGGAAGGCCGGTTGTGAATCTCGCTGTATATCTTGAAAACAGCCATGGAACGCAGGTCCCGGTGAGCATCTCAACTGCGGTGTTCAAAGATAAAGACGGCAATTTGAGAGGAGGGGTGGAAACCTTCCGCGACCTCAGGCAAGTTGAGGAGTTCCGGAAGGAGATTAAAAAGAGTTACTCCTTTGGAGATATTATCAGTAAGAGTAATAAGGTAAAAAAGATTCTGGGTATTCTTCCTACCATAGCGGAAAGTGACAGCACCGTGCTGATAACCGGAGAGAGCGGCACCGGGAAGGAACTTTTTGCCCGGGCGATTCACGGATTGAGCCAGAGAAATAAAAACCCGTTTGTCGCTGTCAATTGCGGGGGGTTCCCCGAAACCCTGATCGAATCAGAACTCTTTGGCCATGAATCAGGCGCCTTTACCGGCGCCACCAGGGCAAGGCAGGGCCGTTTTGCGAGGGCCGAAGGAGGCACCCTGTTCCTTGATGAAATCGGGGACCTGCCTCTCCCGCTCCAGGTGAAGTTGCTCCGGGTACTGCAGGAGAAGATCTACGAGCCTCTCGGGGGCACCCGTCCCTTGAACGCCAATGTGCGGATCATTACGGCAACCAACCGCGACCTGAATAAGATGGTGGCGGACGGCACTTTCAGGCAGGACCTTTATTACAGGGTCAATGTTATAAAGCTCGAGATCCCGCCTCTGCGGGAACGGTTGGAAGATGTGCCGTTGCTCGTTGACCATTTCATCAGTCGTTTTTCGGCCCTGTACAGCAAGGATATAGCAGCCGTTTCCCACGACGCCTTCGATATTCTGATGAGCTATGACTACCCGGGTAATATTCGGGAGCTTGAAAATATTATCGAACATGGGTATGTGCTTTCCCCGGGAGGTCTGATTCACGTAAAACACCTGCCGGATTCGTTACGTCCCACCCTGGATTCCTTTGTCCGCGCCGACACCTTCGAAGAAATGGAGCGGCAATTCATCATCTTTATGCTGAAGAAGAACAAGTGGAACCGCCTCGCTGCGGCCCGGGAGATGGGGATCCACAAGACAACCCTTTTTCGCAAGATAAAAAAGCTTGGTATTCGTCTGCCCGATCAGGACGGCCGGCACAAACCGGAAGGCAGGGTAGCGTTCATGCACTCTTAGCTAATTTCTGCGGTAGCACAGTTGCGACTCTTCTCCGCCCCTTCTCTTCTTGTTATCCTGTTCATTATTTCTAATATATTGAAAAAACAAGGTTATTTTTTTGAAGAAACGTTTTCTCCTTTTTGGCACGTTTGATGCTCTATGTAATTAAGTAACAGGAATCAAAAAATATTTCAGCATCACAAAGGAGAAAAGAAAATGGCAGAAGACAAAAGACTCGAGGCTACCACCGATACCCACATTCCTGCCCGTCCTTTGAAGTACTTTCAGGACAAAGACGGGAACGGCTGGCTGTGCGACAAGGACATCGATTTTGGCGGTGACCTGCGGGAGCAGGGTTGCTGGAGATGCGATGAAATGGCCTTCCCGAACGGCGGAAGGTAATCGGTGCCATCCCGTGGTTCGGGTGGGATGGAGATACGTTCACAGGGATATCCTGGTGCGTGCATGAGGATACGGAAACCGCACCAGGATATCCCCTTGTCCAGGAAGGGGGGAGGACGATGTACAAGAAAATTCTGTTTTGTACCTGCCTGACGGAGTATTGTGAACACATCCTGCACTTTTCGCTCAATATGGCGAAAGAACATAACGCAAAACTTTGGATTTATTATGGGCTCGGACGTCTTAACCTAACCAAAGATGAGACAGTGAAAGAAATAAGCAAGGCGGAAGCGCGTGTTAAGGAGGCCTACGTTGACAAGATGAAGGGCCAGGGGTTTGACAATTATTCCATCAATGTGTCGGATGGAGATGTGGTGAGTGAGATTGTCAAGCTCGCCAGGAACGCATCGGTGGATCTTATTGTCATGGGTACCGACACAAAAGTTCCCATCCAGACAGGAGAAGATGTTCGGGTAGGTCCTTTGGGGGCGGTGACAATGGATACTCTTCTGTGGTCGCCCTGTCCCGTACTGGTTATTCCGCCGGCCATGGTGCCCGGACTGACAAGGAGATAGTTTTTTCATGGAGGAGATATTATTGTAGTTGGTAGCCCTTAGGTTGGAGAGAATTGGAAAAAAGTGGGTGAAATGATGCCGCCGAAGTATGATCCCATTCTCAGTGAGGAAGAGGCCATTAAGGAAAGGCTTGTAGATCTGAAATGCCAGCTTCTCGATCTTCACGGGGCGCTTTCCTGCCTGAAGCAGTGTTCTTATCTGAGTAATTTCCTCCAGGAAATATATGAAATACGAGAAGGACTTACCCGATTGGAGAAGGGTTTGCTCCAGAGGCATCTGAAATGTTGTATCTCTCCCAACATAAGGGTCCCCGGGGAGGTCATCCTTGCGATTTCCCGGCTGAGTTCGAAGCGTCATGGAGCCATCATTGTGATCGAGCAGAAAAACGATTTGGATCAGTATCTTCGGCAGGGAGTCATCATTGAGGCCGAGGTGAATGCAACTCTCCTGGAGAACATCTTTTATCCGGGAAGTCCACTCCATGATGGGGCGGCGCTTATCAGAAATGGCCATATCCGAAAAGCCCGGTGTCTGCTCCCCCTGGCGCCGCAAGCTGTTGAACTGGAGAGGCTCGGACTGGGAACTCGTCATCGTGCAGCCGTTGGTCTCAGCCAGGTAAGTGATGCCCTGGTTATTGTGGTTTCTGAAGAGAAAGGGTGGATATCAATGGCGCTCAAAGGCCGATTATACCCGAATCTGGGCACATTTGCTTTGTTGAAAAAGCTCGAAAATGAGGTGGATGCGGCCAACATTTAGATTATACGGATGCATGGCCGGAGAAAAGGTTCCCATGGGTGTCTGACATGGCCGAAGAGGATGAGTAGTGTCTGATAAGACGAGGAAACACCCGAGTGGTGAGGCAGAACAAGAGCTGGAAAGAGGCCTTGATCTTGCTCGAAAAGGCAAGTTGGAAGATGCTCTTCGCGCCTTTACCCAAGCGAGTGAGTTGAGTCAAGAAAAATGCAAGGCATTTCGATACAGGGGCATAACGTATGCCAAGATGGGACATCATGATGCCGCCATATCGGACTTTGACAAGGCCATTGAAGAGAACCCTGAGTGCGCAGAATGTTTTTTTGAACGCGGACAGGTAAAGATGTACAGCGGCCGTCCCGATGACGCGCTGGCGGATGCATCAGCTTGTCTGCAATTGAACAGGTCCTTCGCACCCGCCTTTTCCCTTCGGGCGGGGGTTCATGCCAGAAAAGGGCTGCTCCAGGAGGCACTGGAAGAAATAAACAGCGCCTTATCCATCAGCCCTGAAAGATCTGATTACCTGCACAACCGCGCGGTCATCATGACCGGTCTCGAACGGTATAGAGATGCCATCAAAGATTATCAGAAGGTAATCGAAATTGATCCCATGAGTGGGGGCTCCTACAATAATCTTGCCTGGCTCTTGGTCACCGCCAAGGATCCGAGGTATCGCGATTGCAAAAAGGCGATAGCCTTGGCACAAAAAGCACTCGAAATAGGGAAAAGTGGAGCCTGGATGGATACCCTCGCAGCCGCCTATGCCGAGTGCGGGGCATTCAAAGAAGCAGTCAGGGTCGAAACCGAGGCCTACCGAAAATCAAAACCTCCGAACAAGAATTTCCAGAAACGGCTTCACCTATACGAAAATAGAATGAGTTATGCCCAGTAGCACGAGAATGGGAGCATGAGCGCGAGGCTCGGGTAACCGGTACGTATAGATGTTTAGGATGCTTTATTTTAACCAGGATACTTGATATACGGGAAACCGAAATGAAGCAGTTGACGGCGGGTTTCTATGAATCATATTCTCACCTTAGCCATTGTTTTGGTCCTGGCTCTTGCAGGGGGCAGGATCGCTTCCTTGTTCCGGCTGCCGCGGGTAACCGGATACCTATTAACCGGGCTCCTGATCGGCCCATCCATCACCGGCTTTTTGACAAGACAAGAAGTCGCCCACTTTACTTTTGTTAGTGAAATAGCCTTAGGGATCATCGCGTTTTACATTGGAACGGAATTTGAGAGCAAGAAATTCCAGAGGCTCAAGAAAACACTTCCCCTTTTTTTCATAACTGATGTGTCGATCACATTTTTGATCGTTTTTCTCGCGGTACTTCTTGCAATCAAGGGCGCATTTGGCATGGCGTCCATGCTCGGAATACTTTCCATTGCTACGGCCCCGGCCGCCACTCTTCTGGTCATACGGGAATTTGATTCCGAGGGTCCCCTTACCGACCATATTATGGCCCTGGTCGGCTTGAACAACTTGCTATGCATTATCGCTTTTGTGATTGCCATGAGCATGGTCTCATCAGCACCGCAAAATACGGCCATGGGATCCACTTTTCTTTTTGCAGCTACAGAAGTCGCTCGTGGAATACTTGTCCCCATTCTTCTCGGTGTGGGGATCGCGCTGTTTCTGCACTACTATCTGCGGAGGGGCCTTGAACAGAATGAGATTCTCCTGGCTTCCCTGGCAGGGATACTGCTGGGAGTAGGATTGTCTCTCTATTTTTCTGTTTCTGCCCTGCTGGCGAATCTGATAATGGGAGGTTTTCTGGTCAATACCTGTGACAGGGCAAAAATAGCCGTGAAACGATTAAGCGAGGTTGATTATCCGCTGTATGCGCTTTTTTTCGCATTTGCCGGGGCAAGTTTCCATATTGAAATGGTAAAGGAAATGGGGTTGTCAGGCGGGATATATATTCTTGGCAGGGCCGCCGGAAAGATGTTTGGGGGACTCCTGGGAAGGAGCATTGCCGGGGTGAATGTACCGAGCGGCATCTATTTGGGCATGGGGCTTTTGCCCCAGGCCGGTCTCGCGATCGGCCTTTCCGCGTGGGCGGCAAGGGAAAATCCCGGCATCGGCGGGCCCCTCCTCGCCCTGATCCTTGCCACCACTGTGGTCTTTGAAGTAGCAGGGCCCATATTGACCAAGCTCAGCCTGGTTAGAGGAGGAGAGGTTAAGATAGTAAAGATATTGTCAATCCCCACAGTTGGGCATTTGAAGGCCGATCTGTTGTTGTTGCGCGACCGGTTGATGGAGGCCATTGGAAGGGCCCCTTTCTGTAGAATCGGCGGGCAGGAAGGACCGATTCTTGTCAAGCACCTTATGAGATATCATATTGATACCATCCCGCAGGACGCGACATTGGATAAGGTCATAAAGACTATGCAGAATAGCAGGTACACCATGTTGCCCGTCATCGGAAGAGACAATGAATGGATAGGAATGCTATCGCTTCGTTCCATCCGTAATCTGTCTTTTGACCGGGACCTGACACGCTTGATCATTGCCCGCGATGTGGCCGAGAAAATTGAGACCATAAACCCCGATGATCCATTGGCCCTTGCCCTGCGTCAGTCGGAGATCTCTCAGCTTCCTTACCTGCCGGTTGTTGAAAAAGGTGATCAAAAGCGATTCCTTGGCGTGATCCATCGGAGAGATATCTGCCTGTTTCAATTGGAAAGTGATGATGAAATATCATCAGAGGAGCCGGTAAAACGTTGAAGAAACAACTTATTGGTCCTGCATCTCCCGGTCGGGTCTTTTCCTCTCTTTCTCAATTTTGGGAAAAGATGATTTGAATTTTCTCGAATTTTCTCGCCTTTAACCCGGTCTATTCCTCGCATAACTCCTTGTATTTACGCTTATTAACCTCCGAAATGAAGGTGGCTTATTTCATGCTTAATGGTATTAGCAGAGATCTGTTTCAAAAGATCAATTGACAGTATAGACTCTGCTGTGGTGAAGTTTATCGAGATGGACCTTTTTTCTGAATTGAAAAATCTCAGAGTATTACTCGTCGATGATGACGAATGGATCAGACTTTCCTCATGTCAGGTGTAAGAAGTGATTCCGCACGAGGATAATCGCAATTATGAGTGCAGCTCTGTATAAGGTGTTCGACGTTCATCATGAACAATATGAGGAGTGGTTTATTCGCAACCATGCAGCATATCTTTCAGAATTGCTTGCTGTGCGCGCATTCTTACCTCTTAATGGCCTGGGTCTTGAAATAGGAGTAGGAACCGGGCGATTCGCCGGCCCCCTGGGAACGGATATCGGATTGGATCCTTCCGGGAACATGCTCGGCTACGCCGCCAGGAAGGGAATCTCCTGTGTCCAGGGAATAGCAGAAGCTCTCCCTTTCAGGAACACATCTTTTGACTACTGCCTCATTGTGACAACCATCTGTTTTGTGCATGATGCTGGAGCCGCTCTTTCAGAGGCGTATAGGGTGCTCAAGAAAAAAGCCCCCATCATTCTTGGATTTGTTGATCGAGTCAGTGC
>Ga0315535_1001727_pt1 | contig 14328 bp, 10 predicted proteins | sample SalMarSW160220MG_2_FD_203092 | JGI IMG/M metagenome (GOLD analysis project Ga0315535, IMG submission 203092) | Salt marsh sediment microbial communities from the Plum Island Ecosystem LTER, Massachusetts, United States - Salt Marsh Sediment SW1602-20 ...
AAGGGTGGGAGCACTGGCTCCTGATACCAAGATGAGCATCCTCAAAATTGCACACGTTCCCCCTGCCAGGGTTGAGACGGGGCAGACAGTTCTTGAAGCGGTTCGGGTGATGGCCAAGGAAGGTGTTGGAGCCGTGGCGGTGATTGAAAAGGGTGAAAGGGCAGAGCTCTGCGGCGTTTTTACGGAGCGCGACCTGATGCTACGCGTGGTGCTTCAAAAGCTCGATCCGGAACAGACAAAGGTTCGGGACGTCATGACCTCGCCGGTTACAACGATCCCGGAAAACATGACCGCTGAAGATGCCTTCAACCAGCTCGTGGAGCGGCACATGCGCCACCTGGCCATTGTTTCACCGGACGGTGAGCTTCTCGGAATGCTCTCCATTCGCAATCTTCTGGAACATCTGATCGAGAACCTGCAGCGCGAACTCCACTCCCTTGACCAATACATTTCAAACGACGGCCCGGGCGGATGATTTTGCCACACACCACAGCTCCCCCATCCTGCTGAATACTCCGGACGAGTTGCTTCCCGAAGTGAGAAGGTGTTGGGTGGGATTTCAGGTATAGACCGGTTGCATCACGGTTCCGAACCCCCACCCGGCTTGCCGTGTTCTTCCTCGTCGCTGGCGGCTCCATAGGCAGCCAGGATGTCGGCAATGGAAATAATCCCCTGGAGATTATTGAAGTCGGCCCTGTGGATGACCGGCAGAAGCGGCCACTCCCCGATCTGCCGCAAGGCCACATCAAGGGGTTGGTCCGGGTGCAGCCAGGGGAGCAAGGGGCTGGACAATGCCCTTGCCAGCGGCAATGTACCCTTTCCTTCCTTGGCCAATCGGCGCAGGTCCTCTTTAGTCACGCTGGTCCAGTCCCCATTCCGATGGCTGACCAGGAAAAACTCCAGCGTGGTAGCACTGACGCGCCTTGACGCATCGGCCACGGTGTCCTCCGCGCGCAGGACGATTTCCGCGGGTGGACGCATCGCATCCTCAACCAGCAGCGTTGAGCGCTCGCGCTGCTCTTCCATCGAAGGCAGGTCAGTGCCGTCCTGGCGGGAAAACATATCGAACAGAGACACGGGCTGGTACTTCAGCGAGATCAGGTAAGCGATGGTATTGGAAATCATGACCGGGAGAATGATGGAGTAGTTTCCACTCAGCTCCATCACCATGAATACAGAGGTCATGGGTACACGGAGGAAGCCGGCAAACAGCACTCCCATTCCCACCAGCGCAAAACCGCCGACCGTGCCTCCCAGGTGAGGGAAGAAAATGTGCTCGACGCCTCCAACTGCACCGCCGATCATGGCGCCGACGAACAGCGTGGGTGCAAACATGCCGCCGGGCGCACCGCTTGAAAATGAAAAGCTGGTGGCCAGGATCTTAAAGACCGCCAGCAGGACCAGCAGCTTCCAGGTGAACTGGTCATGCAAGGCCTGATCGATGATGTCGTAGCCCGCTCCCATCACCTGGGGCGTCCAGATTCCCATGACGCCGATCAGCAGACCCGCTGCCGCAGGCTGGACGTAGAGAGTCCATTTGGGCATTGCTTTCGATCGCAGCCGGAGATAAGAGACCAGTCGGACAAAGGCCAGAGAAGCAAATCCGCCGATCACGCCCAGGGCAGCGTAAGAGAGCAGTTCGCTCGGGTGAACCAGGTGGAAGGGAGGGACGCGGAAAAGAGGGTCTTCGCCCAGGAACAGGTGGAGTACCGTCACGCTGGACACGGCGGAAAGAATAACCGCACCCAGCACGCCTGAACTCCATTTCCCAATGACTTCTTCAATGACGAAAAGGACCGCCGATATCGGCGCGTTGAAGGCTGCCGCCAGTCCTGCCGCGGCGCCCACGGGAGCAATCAGCCGCACTTTTTCCCGCGAGAGATGAAGCCGCCTTCCGAGCGCCGAAGCGATGCCTGCACCCATCTGTAGCGAGGGATCTTCTGGCCCCAGCGACTGCCCGCTCCCAATCGCCAGAGCGCAGGTCAGGAACTTGCCGATCACCGTGCTGAAAGGAATATAGCCGTCATAAATGTAGACGGCGGCCTTGGTCTGGTTGACGCCGCTGCCTCGAACACGTGGAAAAATAAAGATAACCAGGGCGGCAACGGCCAGCCCTGCCAGTGCAGGAATCAGAATAAGGCGAAGCGGACTCGGGGCCAGGCTGGATCCCAGAAGCTTGATCCGGGTCCAGTCGATGGAGATTTGGAAACAAACAACGGCGAGTCCTGAGAAAAGTCCAATAATAACGGCCAGGAGGAGAAACAGGCCTTCTTCATGAAGAAACAGGCGCGGCGTATGCATATTCTTGAGCCGTTCGCGCACTCTGCTCCAGTTTTTGTGAAGGATCGGAATGGAGGGTGGTTCAGCAATATCAGGATTGGTTGCTACGGGATCAGTCACCGTTCTGTAACTCCTCGCGTATGAGAAATCATCAGTAAAGCCTGGTCGGGCGGCGGAGGCGTTCCACAGGCCTGCTGGGCTGTCTCTTCCATCTGCATCACCAGGTCCATCACGTTGGTGATCAAGTCCGGATCGCGCTGCAGGTTTGCCCGGGTGACTTTCGGTTGCATATTCTTCACGCTGGAATAAATGCTCGCAAAGGGACCGGATTCCTGTTGAGACTGTAAATTGACTCCCCGGCTCTGAGCGCATTGCTTTAGACGGGAAAGAGCTTGCTGAAACGCAGCAATCGTCCGCCTGCCGCGTTCGTTCTGGGAAAGCCTGCGCTGGAATGGGTCCAGTTCAAGAACCAGTCTGCTGATTTCGAGCTTCTTGGCCGCTTCCTGGTCCTTGGGATCTATGTCAAGGGCCCTTTGGAAATAACGGCGTGCCTGGGCGTAATCGGCAAGCTGATAGGCCGCTTTGCCGGCGCCTGCTGAAGCTCCGGACTGTTTGGGATTGAGTTTCAATGCCTGCTGAAACTCCTGGAGCGCGCGCCGGTAATCCTCTACTTGTGCGAACATCAGTCCAACCTGGGTGTGAAGGCCGGCTTCCGGCGGCAACTCCGCCTGGAGAGCGATGAGTTCGGATTCCGCGGCGTTTCTTTCACCTTCTCCCAGGAGGAATTTGCATAACTCAATGCGCACCTGGCGCCGATGCGTTTCCGGGTTGCCTTGCCAGACCCCAAAAATGGCGTTGTGATAGTAGCGGATAGCCTCCGGCACGTTGTGCGCATTGGCAGAGAGCCGGGCGAGTTGGAGGTTAACGTTTCCATCTCCCGGCTGCCGCACCCAGAGTGATCGAAGATAAACCTCCGCTTCGGCCCGGTGGTTGGCTTTGACGAGCGCCTCGGCAAGCCGCATCTGATATGTTGCGTTGTCACGTGCGTAGATGAGTGCGGTGTGAAAGTCGTTCACGGCCTCTTCCGGGCGATTGGCCTGGAGGGCAGCGTCACCCCTTTGATACCATCTCCCGCCGAGTGCCGCCTGCGCGGCATGATATCGCTTGACAGTAAATCCGGTGATCACAAAGAAAACCACCAACAGCACAATACTGAACAGGACCAGGGTTTCCCGCTCCAGGGACCACAAGAACCCCTTCGGTCGAGTACAGACTGGACAGGCTGTCCGTCCGGCGGGAATCAGTTGCCCGCACCTTGGACAAAGCCGATCACCCTCTGGAGGCATAGTCTTTGTTCTTCTCCCGTTGCAAGTTCAATCGCTCAGGCTCCCGAGGCAGTTGAGGATTCCATGGGCGGGGTTGCGCAGAAAGCACAGCGACTGCCAGGACTCTCCCCGGCACCGGAATCAAGCCAATGATCTTCTGTATCCCGGGTTACCCCCCACCAACGGGAGCTTTTGGCTGTCCTGTGGATGCCGGACCTTTTACACGAAGTCATTGTATTAAGTTATCACACCTTGGATGCTTCATTTTGCGTCCGGGCTGGCTCGCTGCCGTCATTAATCCTTGCGCCCTTATGTTTCGGACTTGCCATGCCGGACTTATTTCCAACGCGGAACCGGCGGTTGGGAGCAAGGTGCCCCGCTTTTTATTCTGCCGTGCATCCCTCATTCTTCCACGGTATCGGATTCCCGAGGCTTGCCGTTCTTAGCTCTCCTCCTCACTTAAACGGACGAAATGATTTTCCAGCCACTTCCGGCCTTGCGGTGAAGCGATCACCAGCAGGCGATCGCCTGCCTTGAACACCGATTCCGGACTTGGCAGTAAGACGTCCTGACCGCGAAGGATAACGACTATTTCCACGTCAGCTTCTCCAGCTTCCTGCGAACACCGCTGAACCTGGCAACCTATATAGTTGCTTTCCGGCTGGACTTCGCAACCGAGGATCTGTTTGCCTTCCGGGAGATCCACCGAAACACCCGAACGAAGCAGGGTCATCACATTCAAATGCCCCAGCTGCCCCGATTCCTGAATTTTCCGCTTACCCAGAAGGTTCAGTCCCACGCGAAGATATTCTGCATAGTGGGCTGGGGACTGCGTGCGGTCGGGAACCTGGGCCTCATACATGCTTCGGTACTTCAGATTCAGGAATGACGACAGCCGGGTCTGGACCAGATAGCTGATCAGCACGGCGAGCGCGGCCGCGCCCAGCAGCCGGTATCCACCTGTCATTTCCATCACCATCACCAGCGTGGCAATGGGAACCCTCGCAGCCCCCCCGAACACGGCGGCCATGCCCACCACCGCAAAGTCAGGGGAGGGTTGGTGGAAGATCGCTGCGACGGCAGCTCCCAGCATGGCACCCACGTAAAGGTTTGGCGCAAACACGCCGCCTGATCCTCCCGAGGCCACCGTCAGGCCAAAGGCCAGCATTTTTACGAAGATCAGGATCAGCAGAATCTTCAGCACCAGATGGCCATTAATGGCTTCCTGAATCCACCCATATCCGCCGCCCAGTATCTGTGGAAATTCCAGAGCCAGCAAACCCACTCCCAAAGCCCCGAGCGCTGGCTTGAGCTTGTCCGAAATGGGCAGCAGGTGGAACGCGTCCCGAAGTTTGTAAAAAGCAAACGGAAGGAGGGTGGCCAGCAGACCGCTGGCGATGCCCAACGCGGCATACCAGACATAGTCGGGAGGGCTGGGAGAGGCTAGAGACTCTGGCACCTGGAACAAGGGTTTCCAGCCCACAAAGGATCCCTCGATGGCATAAGCCACGATTGAAGCAATCAGGGAATAGAGCAACGCAGAGCCTTCGAATTCCAAGCTGCCGTACAGAACTTCAATGGCGAACAAGGCTGTTCCGATGGGCGAACGAAAAATGGCCGAGAGGGCAGCTCCCATGCCGACTACGACCAGGAGCCGCCTCTCCTCGTCAGAACGATGTCGCAGTGTGGCGTATACGGCTCCGAACCCCGCACCAATCAGAGCGGTGGGTCCTTCCCGCCCTGCCGAACCGCCCGATCCGATGGTGATTGCAGACGCAACCATCTTGAGGGGCGCCACTCGAGCCCGGATGAACCCGCCCGAACGATGATACGCCTTGACGGCGGTATCCGTGCCGTGGCCTTCGGCTTCCGGGGCCCATGTATAAACCAGAAATCCGGAAATCAGTCCTCCGACCACGATCACAGGGATGACCAGCCACAGGCCGTGGGGTCCGATGACCTGCTGCAGCGTGCCTCCCTCACTCGCCAGCCGGGGCGATTGATAGCCAGCCACCCAAACCAGAAAGAACTTTTCGCACGTGTGCAGCATCCAGCCGAAAAGCAAGGCTGCGACGCCTCCCACGATTCCCATCAGGATGCTGTCGAGAAGTAGTTGCGACTCAGCTTCCTTGGCCAAGGTTCCCCCCGATAGGACGGTTAGTCGATTTCTTGTCTGATGATTGGATCCGCCGGATGGCCGCAACTTGCAGCCATGAGCATTCTGCCGGAGTTTTGTGTGACCCAATCGAAGGACTGGAGACGTTTTCGTTAGTGACTGTCTCCGGGATATTTAGAGATTCCGAATGGAAATCAAGGTCCTGTGCAACAAAAATATTAACACACTCAATTGAATCCTCCGTGGCGAAGTGCCGACTCAACGCACCTGAAGCGTGGCCTGGGGCAGGAGACGTAAAGACAAAATCCTGAATTCCCTGTTCTCCGGCGCAAAAGAAATCCCCTCATTAAGTTGTGCGGGTTGGGCTAAAGTCGCGTCGGTTCCAGACCGATAACCACTGTGGAAGTCAGGCCCAGGGGCCGGGGATTTCCGGCCTGCTTCTTTTCAACCAACGGAGGAACAAATGGCCTCGTTTCGAAACATTACGCAACCTCTGGGGCAGGCAGAACACTGGGAGTATTCCGGCAGCATGGAAAGAAATCTGCGGGATCTTTCTCACATGTCGCTCCTGGTTTTTGCTGTGGCGGCTTTGGCAACGGGCATTCTGGCGGGGATCTCGCTTTCATCGAATTTTGGCATCGGTTTGTCTTCGTCTTTCATCGTTGTGGCGATTCTGTTTCCCCTGTTGTGTGGATTGTTGGCCAAAGAAGTGTGGCACACGAAAAAGCTCGAAGACCAGATCAAGGGACAGGAGGCCAGGCTCGGAATGATGGAAAGCGTCCTGAGATGGTGCGACAACACACCCGCCGGGTTCTTGATTGTTTCTCATGACATGAGGGTGCAGTTTGCCAATCAGAAATACCTGGAAAGCACTCTCCAGGAGCCGGAGGAGGTTCTGGGCTGGAAGGTCGAGGATGTCCTCTCGACCGATGCGCTTGAGGACCAGACCGATGCGCTGCTGAGGCGTTCTGATCCGGCGGCAAGTTGTTGCTTCGACACTTCCATCCGGACGGGACTGGCCGGGGAGCGCCCTGTGCACATCACCATGACGCGGATTGCTCCATGGCAGGGAGAAGGCCGCGTCCTCGTTATTGTTGAGGACCTGCTTCCGGATACTTCTACGACGCCAGGCGAGCCGGTAGAAGGTTATGTGTGCTGACCGTTGCCCACCCGGGAAGAAAAGACTAGCCCGTGGGCAGGTAGAAAAACGCTACGCCCTTCATCAGGGCAGGGATGACCGGTCGAAGAAGGGCGACGGACTTTACGGTGAGGTCGCTGCTCCCTCATCGGATTCAATCAACCAGTTCCACATTTCTACGACTAACACGTGAGGGATGGCCTCTCTTGTCTTGATTGGCTTCCCGCACGGAAGGAGAGGTGTCGATGATGAGACTTTCATGTGCGGCAGGCCTCCTGGCATTAATCCTGTTCGCGATTCCGGCATGGGCCGTCAAGAAGCCGCACCGTATTAAGTTGACGAAGCTCGACACGCTGGTCTACGTTGCGGCGGAATTCGACGCAGCCACAACTTACCATCTGCTTCAGAACTGCGGAAGCAGATGCTACGAGGCCAACCCGATGGTCCGGCCCTTTGCACGCAACCCGGGTATCTTTTTTGTGGCGGGCGCCAGCGCTTACGCCGTCAATACCCTTTCCCAAAGACTGAAAAACAATGGACATTCCCGATGGGCGAAGGCATTGAGGGTTGTCGCGATCGGGGCGCACGTCTTTGCTGGGGCGCACGCCGTCGCGGCAGACCATTAGCGGATAGCTTCCGAACCTTCCCCAAGGCGCCTGAGTGCTTTCCGCAAGAAGGCCTTTCAAAATTCTTCCAAGAAGTCCTCGCCGCAGGAGCAGCCGCGTTCTCCCGTGACCGCCGGGACCCATCCCTCTTACCCTGCCTTTTGCGGTAGAATGGGCACGAGCTTTTCCATGCGACAAAAAACTGACTACTCCGGTCCTGCGCATGCCGTGCCCTCGGCGGCCATCGGGTTTCGCCCGGAGTTTCTGGACTTCCGGCGGGGGATCCACGTGGGCAACCTGGAAGAGAACGAGCGGATCACCCGCATCCTGAAGCTTGGGCTCGAGTCGCGTTACCACCAGTCCTTCGTGACGGAGAGGTGGGGGCGCGGGGTTTACTGGCAGTGGATTGGATACTTGCCGCGGGCCAATCGCGAAGCCAAACCCCTTTCGAACAGGGTCAGTTTTGGCTGTTCGAAATTTTTTCTTTCCGTGGATACCGACGAAGGATTTTTCAAGTGTGGACTGCAGGTGGAGCGCGGATATGTGAAAGCGCCTCGCGACTTCCCCGCCTGCAAGCTTGAGCGCGACTGGGACTGGCACAGGCTGATGGGATCTCTCAAGGCCGGCGGCCCCATGGAAAAGGAATTGAAGCGGCTGGTGATGAGGGAAGGCTTCAGGATTCGCGCGGGCAGCTGGGAAGACAATCCCGCCTATCTTTCGAAAGCGAATTTTGCCGGGGTTTCGGGAATCGCGCGGACGCTGCGGAAGGCGTCTGGGGATGATTGGGCCGGCTTCCAGCTTTTCTATGCGATGGACGAGAATGAGGTGCGCCGTTCGACCGGAATTGATCTTGTGGAATCGATGATGGCCGTGTTCGAAGAAGTCACCCCGGTGATGAACCTCTGCATGCAGATTGAGCTGATTTGATGACGGAGAATTGACTCTGCGGGAAGGGCCATACTTTTCCGGTCGCAACATGGATCGGCAGATCGAATTTACCCGGGATACGGGAGAAGGAGCTTCACAGATGCGAAAGGCGATTAAGCGAACGTTTGTTATCACTGGGACCTTACTTGCCACGGCACTGGCGGGAGTTTGCCAGCAGAGCCGGTATTCGAATCCGCCGCTGGCCAAAACAGCCGCGGAGAAGAAGATCCTGGCGGTCTTGGACCGTATGGCGCGGGATCACGAGACGTACCTCAGCGTTCCCAGGGAGGACGGTGAAGCGCTGTGGGTGCTGACCGAAGCTGCGGACGCCAAGCGGGTGGTGGAGATTGGCACATCAACAGGCTACTCGGGGTTGTGGTTCTGCATGGCCCTCTCGGCGACGGGCGGGCATTTGACCACTTTCGAGATCGACCACGAGAGATTCACCGAGGCGCACCAGCACTTTGAAGAAGCCGGCGTCGCAGACCTGGTCACCCAGATTGAGGGCGACGCACACAAGAACGTGGAGAAGCTGAAAGGGCCGATTGACGTGGTCTTTATCGACGCCGACAAAGGCGGCTACGTCGACTATCTACACAAGGTCCTTCCGCTGGTCCGTCCGGGCGGCCTGATTCTCGCCCATAACATTGACATGGCGCCCGACTACATCCGCGCCGTTACCACCCATCCTGATTTGCAGACCATCTTCTACATGCAGGGCCGGGGGCTTGGGGTAACCCTCAAGAAACGTTGAAGCCTGCATGAGCGCTTGCGCGTGGCTATGGGGCTTCCATAGCGGGGGGTTTGTCTCCCGCTGGCGGCGAGGTGGGCGGCTTCCAGTTCGCCCGGCGGACTGCATCCACTTTGGGCGAGCAGGACCGGCACGCCTCGACATGCTTCACAGCAGAATCAAGCTTCCATCCGATGCACCAGTGGAGATAGGCGATGGCGACGGTCGGAGAGCGGTTGACGCCCGCCGTACAGTGGAGATAGACCGTGTGGCCTTCTTCCAGCAGCCGGGCGAGTGCGGCCACGCATTCCGGCAGCCTCTCCCGAAGGTGTGACTCGTCGAAATCGCGAATGGGTACACGGCAGAGCTTGACGCCGCTGCCGTCATAAAGTTTCTCCAGCGGCTCTGCAAAGAATCTGTCCATCCGGAGGTCTTCATCCGTCTGCAGGTTGATCACTGCGGTGACGCCTTCGCGGTTCCGCAGCATTTCCACTTCGTGCGAGGACTCCAGAAACGTACCGACGAGAAGCCGCGGCTGAATACGGTTATAGTCGATCATTCGTCCGGCTTTCTCCGGGATAGCTCCTGCCGCAGAGAACGAGTTGAAGGTTGGGCAAGTCGTTTACCCGGGGGTGCTGGTGGAAGCCTGGACCTCTGCAGGGACGGGACTCTTCTCAAGCGCCAGATCAATGGCCTCGCGGATGGTCTTGACGTAACTGAGTTTCACGCCTTCCAGCATGCTGTCCTGCAGGTCCTCTTTGACGTTGGGCTCATTTTCAGCGGGCAGCAGGACTTCCTTGACGCCGGCTCTGCGCGCGGCCAGGACCTTTTCCTTGACGCCTCCGACGGGAAGGACCTGCCCGCTGAGGGTGATTTCGCCGGTCATTGCCACGTGCGGACGAATAGGCCGCTGGGTCAGCGCCGAAACCAGCGCGGACACCATGGTGATGCCCGCCGAGGGTCCGTCCTTGGGAATGGCGCCGGCGGGAACGTGGATGTGGATGTCCTGGTTCTGGAAGAAGTCCGGATCGATGCCGTATTCATTCGCGTGCGCGCGGACCCAGGCCAGCGCTGCCTGCATCGACTCCTGCATCACTTTGCCCACGTGGCCGGTCATGGTAAAGTTCTTGCCACCCTTCATGCAAGTGACTTCGACAAAGAGGATGTCGCCTCCCGAAGGAGTCCAGGCCAGTCCCACTGCGACGCCCGGCTGGCGGGTGCGTTCAAGCAGTTCCGTCTCCATGCGAAACCGCTGGACGCCAAGAAATTCTGCTAGGTTTTCGGGCGTCACGGTCAGTTTTTCCGGATGGCCTTCGGCGATCTTGCGGGCCTGCTTCCGGCAGAGCGTGGCGATTTCGCGCTCCAGGTTGCGCACGCCCGCCTCGCGGGTGTAATGACGGCTGATGGCGGCAATGGCTTCGCGGGTAAACTCGATCTGCTCCCCCAGCTTGATGCCATGTTCCTCGGTCTGTTTGGGGATCAGGTGCCGGATGGCAATCTCAACCTTTTCTTCCTCCGTATAACCCTGAAGGTCCAGCATCTCCATGCGGTCGAGGAGCGGCGGCGGGATGGTATCCAGCACGTTGGCCGTGCAGATAAACAGCACCTTCGAGAGGTCAAACTGCACGTCGAGATAGTTGTCGCGGAAGTGCGAGTTCTGTTCCGGGTCGAGCACTTCCAGCAGTGCGGAAGACGGATCGCCCCGGAAGTCGCGCCCGATCTTGTCCACCTCGTCCAGCATGAAGACAGGATCGCGGGTTTCGGCGCGGCGGATACCCTGCATGATCTGGCCGGGAAGGGCGCCGATGTAAGTCCGGCGATGCCCGCGGATTTCCGCCTCGTCGTGGATTCCGCCGAGCGACATGCGGATAAACTTCCGGTCCAGCGCCTTGGCGATGGATTTGCCGAGCGACGTTTTCCCCACTCCGGGCGGTCCCACAAAGCAGAGCAGGGGACCTTTCATTTCGGGCTTCAATTGCAGGACGGCCAGGTAGTCGAGGATTCTTTCCTTGATCTTTTCCAGGTCGTAATGATCGTTTTCGAGCACCTCTTTGGCTTTGGTGACGTCCACCTTCAGCTCGCTGATTTTCTGCCAGGGAAGCACCACCAGCCAGTCCAGGTAAGTGCGGGTGACGTGATAGTCGGCGGCGGCGGGCGACATCTTGGACAGGCGGTTCAGTTCGCGCAGCGCTTCCTTGCGGGCTTCTTCCGTCATGCCCGCAGCCTCGATCTTCTTGCGCAGCTCTTCAATTTCCTGATGCTCGTCCGCCTCGCCCAGTTCTTTCTGGATGGCCTTCATCTGCTCGCGCAGGTAATACTCGCGCTGACTCTGTGTCACCTGGTCCTGAACATCAGACTGAATCTTGGAACGAAGCTGCAAGACCTCGACCTCGCGGGCCAGCAGGTGGTTCAGACGGTCGAGTCGGGCTTCCAAATCCAGGCTTTCCAGCAATTCCTGTTTTTCGGTGCTGGAGAGCGAGGGGAGATTGGCGGCGATAAAATCCGCCAGACGGCCCGGGTCGTCAATGTTCATCACCACCGTCTGCAGGTCGTCGGAAAGCGTCGGGGAAAGCTGCACGGCCTGCTGGAACAACGTGGTGACGCTGCGGACCAGCGCATCGAAGTCGGCCTTCTTGTCTTCCGGAACGACGTCCGGGATCTGTTTGACCTTCGCCCGGATGAAAGGCTCCATCTGGAGAACTTCTTCCAGCGCGATCCTTTGCAGCCCCTCGACAAAGATGAACAGGCTCTGGGTGGGAAGCTTGATGATTTTGTGGACAAAGGCCACGGCGCCAATCTGGTAAAGGTCGGCGGGCTGGGGATTGTCCACGCGCGGGTCCCTTTGCGCGATGATGCCGACGAATTTTTCGCCTTCCGGCAGGGAATTGATCAGCTCCAACGAGCTTTCCCTGCCCACCGTCAGCGGCAAAATCGCATTCGGAAACAGGACCGTATCCCGAACCGGTAAAATGGCCAGATTTTCAAAATCGGCGGTCTTCTTTATTTTTTCGCTCATCTTCAGGCATCCCCGGACAGACGAATTTGGGTGGTGCTTTCAACTGCGCGTTTGCATTCTACCAAAACCTTCTTCGCTGCCAACATATTACCACGCAGGATTTACAGGGGGAGGCTCTCAGGCTGCTTCGATTGAGGAACCAACCGAAGTGTTCTGTTCCAGACCTCTTGTGGCTTTTAACCCCCAGACATCTATTGATGCGCCCGTTGAGGAAAGGGTTCATGGGTGGATTCGCGGCCATGCAGAAAGGAGACCGGGCAGGGACCAGGGTGGCCGGAAAGACCGTGAAAATGAGTTATGCGGCTAGATGGTGTGCCGGATTTTCTCCGGTTCGTTTTCGGTTCGTTTTTTCGCCATCATTTATTTTCAACAACATGGCCCGGTTCGTTCTCAGGTTCGTTTTTTCCACAGCTATGTATTTTCAACAACTTCCCCGCTTCGTTTTCCGGTTCGTTCCGGTTCGTTTTTCAAAATAACATCTTTTTGTTGTCCCATCCGTCTCAAATCCCGCCGCACGTCGGCATTTTAAAGACTACCATGCTAGCCGACAAATGTCAAGCAAATTCTGCCTTTGCGCAATGATGGGGTTGCCTGGGCCTGCGCCATTGCGCACGTCCGCGTATCGATTGTGTGGCATAATCTGGGCCATGAAAATTCTGATTTCCGGAGCGGGAATCGCCGGACCGACTCTAGCCTTCTGGCTGGCCCGTTACGGTTTTGAGCCCACGCTCATCGAAGCGGCGCCCCGGTTTCGCACCGGCGGCTACATGATCGACTTCTGGGGCGCGGGCTTTGATATCGCGCAGCGGATGGGGGTGTCGGAGGAAATCGGCAGCAAGGGGTACAAAATCAGGGAGCTTCGAGTTGTAGACGGCAAAGGGAAGAAGGTGGCGGGATTTCCGGTTGATGCTTTCTCCCGGATCACTCACGGTCGTTTTACGAGCCTTCCGCGAACGGACCTGGCACTGGCGATCTTCAACCGGCTCGAAGGCCGGGTGGAAACGATATTTGGAGACAGCGTGGACCGCATCGACCAGACTGAAAACGGCGTTCGAGTCACGGTGCAGAGCGGGGACGTGCGCAAATTCGATCTGGTGGTTGGCGCCGATGGGCTCCATTCCCGGGTGCGCGAGCTGGTCTTTGGAGAAGAAAGCCGGTTTGAAAGTTATCTGGGATTCAAAGCCGCGGCTTTCCAGGTGCAAGGCTACACGCCAAGAGATGATCTCGTTTACATGTTGCACACGGAAGTCGGCCAACAGGTGGGACGATTTTCAATGCGTGGGGACCGGACGTTGTTTCTGTTTACTTTCAAGGATGACGATCCTGACATCCCGGCTGACGTTGCGGGTCAGAAGGCGCTGCTGCGAAAACGATTTGGCGCGACCCAATGGGAATGCCCCCGGATTCTGGAGGCGCTCGATGCCGCCGATGATTTCTATCTGGACCGCGTGAGCCAGATCCGGATGAATTCACGCCCGGAATTGTGGACCGCGGGACGGGTGACGCTGGTGGGCGATGCTGCCTGCTGCGTCTCCCTGCTGGCCGGGCAGGGAACGGCCCTGGCCATGATCGCTGCCTACATTCTAGCCGGCGAACTGCATCGTGCCGGCGGGGACTATGCCATGGCTTTTCGGAGATACCAGGAATTGTTCGCGCCCTTCGTCCTCAACAAGCAGAAGGCCGCCCTGCGTTTCGCGGGGTCCTTCGCGCCAAAATCGAAATGGGCGCTCTTTCTGCGCAATCAGATTTTTAATCTTCTGGCGGTTCCCTGGGTCGCGGATTTTGCCGTCGGACGGGACCTTGCCGACAAAATAACGCTTCCGGAATATTAGCCCCGGCAGCCACTCGCTCCGCATCAGTCGGGAGCAGAATGGCCAATCGCACTGTGCGCCTGCGGCCTTGGCGCTTCATCTCACAAACCCGCCAGCCTCGGTTCCGGCGAATGGCGGCAGGGGCGGCGCGCTGTTCAGGGCGATTTTAATCCCTCCACCTGGAGCTGTGATAAACTGGTGCCATCAATGAATTGCGGGGCGAAAAAAAACGTGGAATCAGAAATTCCTTCCTGGGCGGAAAGACTTGCCGCCCGGCTGACTGAGTCCAGCCAGGGTTGTGCCGGACTCGGGGAGCGGTGATTCCGTTCCTCTGTGCCCCGCTGATGAGGGTATACAGACCGCGCGGCCTCGATTGAGAG
>Ga0315535_1001729_pt1 | contig 14322 bp, 13 predicted proteins | sample SalMarSW160220MG_2_FD_203092 | JGI IMG/M metagenome (GOLD analysis project Ga0315535, IMG submission 203092) | Salt marsh sediment microbial communities from the Plum Island Ecosystem LTER, Massachusetts, United States - Salt Marsh Sediment SW1602-20 ...
CAGATCCCACCCAAGTTTCAATAGTATTGACCATCAACGTAGTGGAGTGATTATTGATATTTTCAGCCCCACTATAGATTACTGAGTATCCACTCCCTGCTGGATTAAAATCGTCAGTATCCCAAATAGAATATGTGACATTACGAATCATTCCAAATCGTTCATTGACAGGATCAGTCACATTACCCCATGTCCCACCATCAGAGATTATGAAAAGGCCTCCTCCTGAACTAACAAATTCCTCTATAATATCAAGCTCTGAATTGGTATACTCTGCAACACCATGATAGTCAGCTGCAGAGATGACCAGAATTTCAGCAGCTTGTAAGTAATCTGCATCAAAGGTGTCCATACCCGACACAGCAAACCCTTGATTTGCTATATCTTCAGCAAATGCACTATAACCACTGGTAACACTATTCAGGTTGTCATGCGAATGATCGAATACAACATTTCTGTGAAGTCGAATTGCATTTGCTAGAAGAGTGTCATAGTTGACCTCACGAGTGAAGAAATCAAATCCTAATAGTACAATATGTCCAGCACCCATAATCTTGTGCGCGACAATAGCGTGACTGTTGTATTCAACAACTACAGTGGCATCTGTAGTATCGAAAAGTACTGTACCATCTGCTGCACTCCAAGAAGTTGCAACTCCACGAGCTAGCGCATCTGTTGTGTTCACCAGATTATTTGTCCACATGAATCCGTCAGAAGCATTATAGACGTGCATAAGTCCAGTATCATTAAGGATCTTCATCGTTGGGCCATCTGATAGATCTGAAGGAGCTACTCCATTGCAATCCATGACTATCAAAATTCCACCATTATTTACAAAAGTAGTCAATGGTGTAGCCCATGCACTAGATATTGCGTTCACATCTGATTGATTCAAATTTTCTTGTTCCGCAATAAGGAAAACATCATAATTTGCAAGTCTTGAAGAGAGCTGAGTGTATGAGGTCAGATTGTCATACCGGAATTTTTCACCATAGGTGTCTTTAATCGAATCCAGTGTATTTCTGAATTCGTTAAGTGGCGCTGCGGTTGTTGTATCAGCAAACTCATTGTAAACCAGTATTGAAACTGGTGAATTTCGATTATCAAGGTCTGTAGCAGGGTATCCTGCAGGTACTGCTCCTTGAGTACTATTTGAGAGAGCAATCTGAGACACCGACATCATACCAACTCCCACAAACAGAGTTGAACTAAGAAAGAGTGTCACAAACAAAATGCTCAAGATTCTATTCTTTTTAATCATGTAAGTTTCCGCTCCCATCTACGCTATAAATTGGAATAGCAGGCGTGCCCCATAATTAAGGAGCCCATCCTCACGCGTAAGTAGATAGTCCCTTAAAATCTACCACCTACATATATGAGTCTTCTTAGAAATCTCATAAGCTTCAAGTCCCAATGTTTTTATCCATGAGCACCATTTCATCACTTGGTGTTACTCAGATGACCTATGGATTCATTGTATTCTATCGTTTCCATCTTATGACTCCTGAGGAGGCAGGTAAAGCAAAGGAATTCTGGGAAGAGTTCGGAAAAGGGAGCTGGCCTGCTCATCTGAAATTGATAGGTGATTACAAGCATGCGTGGGGTTCTGAATGGAGTGGTTTTCTCCTAATCGAAACTGATGACCCACAGAGCTTCTTTGAGTTCTGGCCAATTTTCAGAGATAAAACTAGATGGTATATTGAAAACACGCGTACCATTATTGCAATTAGAAGAAACGCCAAAGACTGGATGTAATTACAAAAAAGCGAGATGAATCGGGACAACTAATGGTCATCCCGAATCAACTTTATTACTACTCGGTTGTAGCAGATATCATTAGATCGATAAGCCAACGAGCATCCTTTTCGAGAATGCCATCTTCGGTCTTGAAGATCACCAACGAACCACTTTCACAATTCACTACGGTCTTTAGTGGTGCATTACTAGGGAATGTAAGAATTCCACTGAACATAGAAATTACACCACCATGCATTGTCCCGTAGACTGTGACTTCCTTCTTATTTTGAAGATAATCACCTCTGAAATCAGCTCTTCTCAAACCCTGCACAGCAACATCAGAATACACTGCATATGTAATATTGGTATTTTCCTTTGATTTGATTTCACTAGCTTTTATTATACTAGTATATAATTTCTTGGAAACTTTATCTTCAACCAAGTTGAATGGTTGCATAATTGGTGCGTTTTCTGAAAACTCACTGTAGAAGTATCTACGAAAACGTCTTGCCAGACGATCGGATCCACGAATTTCAACAATCTTTGTACCAAAATCTATGAGGACCATTCCCCTTTCAACACTCATATAGTACTTCTTCTTCGCTTCATTTTCCTCATAATACCGAACAGGTACTTTGAAGCTGATTGTGAACTCTGCTCTTACTTTTCTTGCTTTACTTTCCACATTGGCAAATCCTTCACTTGGAGTAGTTTTCTCGGGAGGAGTGTATTGAACACTCGAAAGCTTGGTTTCCAACTGAGCAGGTGTCAGCCGGTTAGCCTCCAGGTGGAAAAGTTTCACGGATAAGCCGGGTCCTGTGGGCATGATTATTCTTGAACTCAAGTTGCTCATCTCACTAAATTTTGTCCGTAGTATAACAGACCTTTATTTCCATTGGAAATAATGCACTCTTTCTCATATAAACTGTTCATTAACTCTAGATACTGTGAGTGTCACACGTAGGTATTACAGAGGGATTATCTGGAGTATGATACCGAATAGTAATTTCCAAATATCAGGTTTTTATTCAAAGTAATTGGCGCCAAATATTGAGAACGGAATCAGTTGTGAGGTTTCATATCAAATTAAAAGGATGATATTGATGATAAAACGACCCAACATGCGTTCATGTGAAATGAACGGAGTGTTATGGTCAACTTGAGAGTTCTGTTTGTGCTTGGGTCTGGTGGTCATACTACAAGAGGAATCATTCTCAGCAACCAGAATAAAGCGGACAAATATTTCATGGTTCCTAAGGAATCCGTTGCGGCGCGGGAACTAAAATGTAGAATGTGACCAAGGGGCACAAACTCATCGTTATCCAAAATCCAGATATCACCGGTTGTCATGAGTGGGAAATAGTGACCAAGATGGAAAAGGGTGAACATCTTGTGTGGTGTAAAAATATTGAAGATTTAGCTGAGGCAATTCAAACACTTAAAACAAAGAAATTTTCTTCGTTCAAACCTAAGCAATTTTCACTTGAAGAAGTTATCAAAGAATTGATTGTATCAGAATAGGAACTATTGGACAGAGCGTTGATTACTTATACAGCTATGTATTGATAATCAATTGAGGGTCCTCGATGACGATTGTCAAATCTTCGAAAACACACCCACTCTATGAAGAATTGGTTTCTATAGCTGGACAAGAACGAGTCAGTGATAATCAGGTCATTATCGCAGCATATGCACAGGACGCCTGTCATCTTGAAGCTGAGAGACCTGGAATTATTGTAATGCCAAATAGCGTCGCAGAGGTACAAGAGATTGTCAAGCTTTGTGCTCGGACTAAAACTCCAATTGTGCCTGCAGGAGGACGCAACGGTATTTGTGGTGCAGTCTTACCACGAGTGCCCAATGTTGTTATGCTTGATATGGTGAATATGGATAAGGTCACTAAAATTGATGAAGATGTCATGACCGTTACTGTTGAAGCAGGTCTAAGATGGGCAGAACTTATTCATCGTCTTGATGAGAAAGGATACAAGCTTGGTTTCCGCGGCCCGTATGGTGGAAATGTGGGCACCGTTGGTGGTTCGGTTAGCATCAACAGCATTGGATACGCGGCATCCAAGTATGGACCATCCACTGAAGGTGTCGTATCACTGGAAGTTGTCCTAGCTAATGGTGAAGTCATTAGGACAGGAACGGGTTGGAACCCTGATGCTCAGCTCTTTGGAAGGTACTCCACTTTCAACGATCTTACTGGAATCTTTCTCGGAGACCATGGCACTCTCGGAGTTAAGACGAAGGTCACTCTCAAAATCTACCCGAAGGCAGAATTCTTGACCTATGGAGACTTTGGTTTCAAGACCTTGAAAGAAGCGACAGATTTCATGCTGGAAGCACAAAGGTATGGTTTCACTGAAGAATTGATTTTACTCGCTGATAGACAGTCAACTGAAACCTTCTTCCCAGGGCTGTTAAACAAACACAAAGAAGTACATGCATTCATCTCCGCGATAGTTCAAGAAACGGACTCACAATTAGCAAATCGCAAGATGGAGATTCTTCGAGAGATGTCTGAAAAATTCGGAGCAAAGGACATCGGTAATTTCGCCGCTCAGATGCACTGGTCAGAGATGTTCAATCTTGTCCAACCATTGTACAATAACGGTTTCTGGTTGAATACATGCCACCTACGTCCAATAAACAGGATTCCCGAGGTCATGGAAAGATTATGGGCGATATTCAAGAAATACAAACTTCTTGATAATGACATCAAATGGATTGCCAGTTGCTTAGGAGCAGATAGAGCATATGCTACTGGTTGGATTACAATCTTTGTTCCTACAAAGGATAAGATGGAGATGGCACTCAAAGCATGGAATGAGATGCTGGATGAAATCTTTGACACCGGCGCCTGTCCGTACTGGAGTGGATTACTATGGGAAGAACGGGCTGTCAAGAAGGCTGACAAAAACTTTCTCGATACATATTGGAAGATAAAGAAGGCTCTCGACCCTGAAAATATCTTTGCACCAGAAGTCTTCAAGGGAGGTAACTAAGATGACTACTAATTTGAAGAACCTCTCGAAGTACGAAGATGAAATGTGGTTGTGTGCTCGGTGTGGAGATTGCTCCTTAGCTGATAAAACTGTAGCATCGAATCGAGATGTATACCTTCCATGCGCAATCAAGAATGTTCTTGGTTTTGAAGCATTTGCAGCAAGAGGTCGTATCATGATCATGAATGACCTCTTGAACGAGAGAATTCCTCTGAGCAATGATATTGCGGATTGGGCATATACCTGTACAACATGTAAGAGCTGTATGGAAACCTGCACTGCGACAGCAGATGGAGTCAATTTGCCTGATATGATGGAGGCGCTTAGGAAGGATCTTGTAGCAAATAGCTTCTCAATTCAGAAACATGAAGAGATAGAGAATTCAATCATTAACGAATTCAACCCATACAAAGAAACTCAAGATTTCAGATTGAAAGTGTTCGGAGACCGAGAATTTCCACCAAAAGCAGAAGTCGTCTATTTCGCCGGTTGTACTAGTTCCTTCCGTGAGAAGGAGATTGCAGTTACAACAGTCGAACTTCTTACCAAACTTGGAGTCAACTACACAGTTCTTCCGGATGAGCGATGTTGTGGGTCTGTTCTACTGAGGTTAGGTCGTGAAAAGGCATTCGGAAATCTCACTAGCCATAATATTGAATCCATAAAGCGTACAGGCGCAAAGACAGTTATTACAGCATGTGCTGGCTGTTACAGAACATGGAAGGTCGATGTTGTCAAAGCTGGGTATGAATATGATTTTCGAATACTACACATCACAGAATTCCTTGACGAACTGGTTACAAAAGGTGCCGCTTCGTTCGAATTAAAAGATAAGCTGAAAGTCACGTACCACGATCCATGTCATCTTGGAAGACATTCAGAGGTATATGAAGCACCTCGTCGGGTTATAGAATCGATAGAGAATGTAGAATTAGTTGAAATGGCGACAAACAAAAGATATGCTCACTGTTGTGGTTCTGGAGGAGGAGTGAAAGGAACCTTTGGGGATTTAGCAAACGAGGCGGCTGGAAATAGAATTAGAGAAGCTGAGGAATCTGGAGCTGAGTTATTGCTAACTGCATGTCCATTCTGCTATCGTGGACTAAAAGATGGAGCCAACCACATTGGAAGTAATATCAAAGTGCTTGATTTGCCAACATTCCTTCTGGATGCAAAGATTGGCAAGAGTATGAAGAAGGTAAAAGATGAACCACTAAAGCTGGAATTCATGGAATATCTTGTAGATCATCCAATGATTTTTGATGGATTGAAGAAAGGTGCTGTAATAGACTACGAAATAGAAGGCAATCGATTCCATATAGAAGTCATTGGAAAGGGTGAAGTGATAGCAAAGCCTCAACGAGCTGAAAATCCTGATGTTGAACTAACGTTTTCACCAGCAGCAGTCAAAACACTAGTCACTTTTTCCTCTGAAGACAAATATGCGGAACAATTTGGAAAGTTCTTCAAGGAACCGACGGATAGCGAGTGGATTAGATTCAACCTCAGACTCAATATTGTGAAACTGCTGATGAAAGGGTACAGAAAGTTCGCTCAAAAAGCTGGACTCATCTAGAACTGGATTCGCGTATAGAGCCTAAGAGTATTTTCTAAAATGATACTCTGAAGTTCTTCTTCATCTCTTCTCAATATTCTAGCAACCTCTCGTATTACAAGTGGTAAATTCAGAGGAGTATTACGCAGTCCTTTCTCTGGTGAGAGAACGGGACTATCAGTTTCGATGAGAAGGCGTTCAATGTTCACTGCTTTGACGAGTTTCTGTTTTTGTGGAGACCGGACCACAGAGGTTGGGATAGAGAAATAATAACCCAATTCATGTGATGCATTTCTAGCAAGACTCGCTTTTCCATCAAAAGCATGCATATGCACACGGTCTGTATCTGCATGTTCAAGGACCTCAAGTGCGGCTCTACCAGCAGATCGAGAATGGACTTGAACTGGTACTTTCATATCACTTGCTATCGATATCAGTTGTTCAAAAGCCGCCTGTTGCTCGTTCCTTTCACCGTGGTCCCGTATTAAGTAATAATCAAGACCTGTTTCACCAATTGCTACCAAATCATCTTGATGTTCAGAAATCCAGTTCCTAGCTGATTCGATTTCTGAGTATCTTATTGGATTTAGACCAGCTGACAAAAATACAGAAGGATTCCTCTTAGCAATTTCAAGACCTTTTTGCCAAGTATCTGTTTCAATTGAAGAGGAGATTATTGCAATACCCATCTCTTTTGCACTTTGAATAACAGAATTTCTATCAGCATCGAACAGGAAATCCTCCAGATGGCAATGTACATCAATCAGACGATATTTTTCCATGAAGGATATCACCTCTTCGATTAATGATTATACGTTTCCTCTGAATTCGTCAACCTGTTTCTGAAGTGAAATGAATTCTGTTTGTTGTACAAGATAATCAAGTCGATCCCGCACCTCTTTGAGAGTGCTCCACCAATATGGGTGCACTAAAACCAAGATTTCCTTTGACTCTGCTGAGGTTATGACATCATCTAGTGATAGTTTTTTGGGATGCAGATCTAGATTATCCAACCAAAATATTGAAGGAATGTAGACAAGCCCCTTTAAATTCTTAAAACTAGAATCGTACTCGGTACCATTGCCAGAAAAATACTCGAAGCCTAATTCCACACCATAATCAATGAACTTGTTTGCATCATATTCCATATCATGCATTCGAGAAAGCTTGAGGTCCCCAGACCCATGTTTACTGAAGCCCCTCGGTGTCGTTCCAAAGCTCTGCTCCCATTTTTGGACCTCACTAGCAAAATTCTCTAATGTATTAGTTCTTTCAGCATGAAGTGCAAGATCGAAAGGATTCTTTCGAAATTCTCTAAGTAGTGTTTTACTAGGAGCTGTGATATTTCTAAAGAACCAAGTTGTTGCTACAGAATTTTCATCCAGATAGTCTCTCAGTTTCTTTGCGTGGTCTAGAAAGCCTAAAGTTGATAATTTGGGGACTAGATTGTAGTCAAGTGAAATTCTGTTGAGAATCTTCTTGTAGAGAGTCGCATAACCAAAAGGGTTATCGACATCGATTCGGAGGGACAGACCCATATTATCACCAAACCTTACGCACTGATTGATCGATATATCTATTGTGAGGCGATTTTGACAGAAACATCAAATCACATTTCTGATTCTACACTTATCTCTGTTTCAATCCAATCATCAGTTCCACTATCTTTGAGAATTCTAAGAACCAAGTGGATCATAACTACTTGAATGAAAATCACTATTGATACATAACCAATGGCAGCAATCCAACTAATCGATAATAAATCTGAAGGCCCTATTGTGAGTTCAACTAGGTACAATGCAGATATTAGAGCGATGTAACTATAGAATAGGATTTTTACCATTATTGCTGTCTTCTGAGATGCCTTTACATTATCATCAATCTGGATTATAACCACAAGAAGGAATGCCACGAAAATCACGGAATAAAACGAAAATGATTTTTTACTGAGTAGCATGAAGGTGAGAGAAAAGAGAATCATTACACCCGGCATTCCGAGGTTCAGAATTCTTTCGCCCCATTCTCGAGGTTTCTCCAACCAATTCTGATTTGTAGCGAGTGTTGGTAGAAGACAGAGAACAAACAAGATTCCCAAACCACCGAGAGATATGACATGCGGCAGTATTCCAGTTTGAATTCCTAGAGATTCCAGGATGACCCAAGGATTGGATCCAACTGCACCATACCCAGCTTCATTTTTCAGAGGTATGAGTATGTCTGCACCTGTAAGAATAAAAGGAATATAACCTATCAGAACAATAAATGTAGCAACAAGAACAGAACGAATAGGTTTCCTGTAATATATAACCAATGGCAAACAAAATACAATGAATAAGAATTTGGTAAACAAGAAACCAATACCAAGTGTAACTGCAGATTCTTTCTCACGACCATGAGAAAGGAGATACGCTGCAGTGAGCAAAAAGAAGGATAAAAGAACCTCATCCTGATTCCAATAAACAATGAAGAGCCAGGATAGCGGGATGAATGAATAGAACCAAACGAAAGTACGCGTATTGGATTCATTAAGATATCTTGAAACGAGTTTGTATCCAACTAAAAGGGTCAAGAAATCAAATACGAAGAAAACCAAGTTAATAGCAATGGGATCGTTCCATAATAATAAAGGAAGGGCGATTAAGAAGCAGAAGTATGGAGAATAGTTAGTAGAGAAATCTACGTATGGGAAACCTCCTTCAATCAAAGTTCTTGCTTGTAAATAGAATACATTATTCAGATCACCAGTTCCTCCGTAGCCAATTTCAAAATAGAGTAAGAAGAAAGATCCCAATCGTGAAACTATAAAGAAAAATAGAATGAGAACCAAAAATGTACGTTTACTTAATTTGTCTATCCCAAAAAGCCTTGGCCCAAGAATCATGATTGAAAGTGATGCTATAATTATTGCAGCATACCAGTCGGGAACACCCATAATTGTAATCAAGAAATCCACGACACTCCTTATGATGTGTCGAGCTCATAGAACTATGCTCGTTTTATTGCTTTCCATTTTTGAAAATGCGTTGTTTGAATTTTGCTGAATTATCCAGGCTACTCACTCTTTTTCTTGTTTCAATTCGATTTCATGGAAAAGGTTCGAGTCATCCACTACCTTTCAGGATCGATTCCAGGTATAAAACGATGAATGATGGACATACCTCGGTCTACGAATTTTCGATATTTCTTAGCTCTAATCCATGAGATGTAATGATTTGCACGTACGATTAGAGGTTTAGAGGTGATGAAAGGATTTTGGTAAATTTCACTCCGTCCTCGTTCAATTATATCTCTAAGGGAATCTTCACTGTCTATTGGTGTTTCAGTGGTGTTATAGACACAACCGAGCTGAAATAAAATATGAGCATCACTCCCACCCAAACCGATTTTTCCATGAGTCTTAACTAGTTCAACAGCCTTTTCGTTTTGCCATTGTAATTTTCTACCGTTTATGGCTTCTATCACATCAAACTTTTTGATATCCATCTGATCTAGCTTTGTGTGTGAAGCATAGGGATGTGGAAGATAGACGAGGCCATTTTGATCGTGTATCTCACTAATAACATCATAGAACTCTCTCGATTTGATCTCTTCGGATATGAATAGACCAATAACGTCACCTAGATTTGTTGTGACTTCTGAACCTTTTATTACAATGAGATTGTTATCCTTTGCATATTCAGAAGCTTTGAAACTACCTTGTATTGTATTGTGGTCAGTTATAGCGATTGCACTCAATCCAATTTTCTTTGCTCTTCTGCATAATTTCTTTGGATGCATAAGTGAGTCAAAGGAATAGTGTGAATGCATATGTAGATCAAAGGTGAACATGTCCATTCGATAATATCCTCGGTATTTTCCAAATAACTAAGAGGATATTAGTAATCCCATTTAAAGAAGTTCTGGATTATCCAAATTTACAGAGAGGGTATCCTTCGTTCATCTACGCATTTTCTTACGTATATTATTGATAGTGATAATAAGCTGGAGTGGTAGTGGTCCAATATCACTGAGCAGGATATCATCATGAATTCTTGAATCACCAAAAGATGAGATGAATCTAGAAAACGTGTGGGTTGAAAGCGCATTCAAGAAATCACCTGGAAATGGCCATCTAAATACGACATCTTTTCTATAATTCGTTTGAGGAGGTATCGATTCTCCCTTGGCAAGTTTGTATGCAAGATAGGGAAAATCTACACCCGACGCAATAGCTAATTCAAGTGATCCCCAGAATTTCGGATTCACTTCCATTAGCTTGTATTTTCCATCTTTGATATCTTTCTTGAATTCAACCATTGCCACACCATGCCATCTAAGATTGTCAAGAAGTCTTCTTCCTTGCTTTCGAAGTGCAGGAGAGAAATAGGACCTGGCGACGACACTTGGTCCACCGGTGGGAGGAAATTCTCGGATGCGTTTATGCATGAATTCAGCAACGCACTTACCATGGTCATATAATGCAAAGTACCCGCAGCCATATCCTTCTATATATTCTTGAATAATAGGTCTAGTCTGTTTGAGTTTTTCAAAGGAAGTCTTTAGTTCCTGAAGATCGTTTGCATAGCTGACAGCTCCTGAATCTGTCGATCCTTTGACCACATATGGAAATTCTTGTTCCTGTACGAGTCCTTCGATATCCTCTGATGTTTTTGGGAAGTATGTTTTGGGGGTTGTCACTCCAACGTTCTCAGCATAACTCATTGTCAGGTCCTTGTTTGCTGCAATACTCATCGTACGATAATTAACGATTGGGATTTCAACATATGGAGTCAATGCATCGATATATTTTGAAACGTAGTAGCTAGCTTCCCACCCAATAGGAAGAAGAACATCATGTTGTCTGTTTTGAAGAAGTGCTCTCAAAGTTTTGATATAATTTATTGGCGATTGGCCGGGAGGTGGAGTTCTAAATCGGTTTATACAATATTTTGAATAAAATGACTGTGCGAGAGGTGAAGTATCTGCAATTGAAACCTCAAGCCTATGTCTACCTAATGATCTAGCTGCTGCCAATGTGTGTTTAAATGAACCATCAGTTAGAAGAACGGACGTTATCTATTCCCCCTGACATCCATTTTTTCCCCATTGTTATGCCTTTTGGTTTTTTCAATGATTCACAATTAAAAAAGAAAGAGTTAGTTCCTTTAATCGTAATTACTTTTGAACCCGGCATCTAGTCGGAAACCTTACCTTGTGTCTTGATAAGATTCGTTAGAATCCAGAGTTGTGATTTGCCATGACCGTAGAATGATAGGACATCAGAGTCTTCACACATCCATGTGCCTTTTTTTCTTTCGAATAGATAACCACGAAGCATTTCGGTTCCATATCTTCGAAGAATGAATCTTCGCAGTGCTCTAAATAGAACTCCAAGAAATGGGCGTCCCACATAATAGTTCAATCTACCCTGATAGAACATACCACTTGATGAAGTACCTAGGGAGGGCTCATCTTGAACTACTGGTACACGCCAAATTTTTAGCTTGTAACCTTGTTTTAGAGTTTTAATATTAACGAAAGTATCAGGAGAAAGAGACCAGTATTTTTCTATGGTTTTGATAATCGACCACCGTGTAACTTTACAATCACCCATTGGCATTCCAGATTGCCTTGCCTTCTCTTCTCCAACCATATATCCTGATGAAGCTCCGATTTCAGGATGCTCGTTCATGAGTGACATAATTTGTTCATAATAATGGGGACAGGGTTCAGTCCCGACATCTTGAATTGTATAGTACTGAATGTCATAATTCTCAAGTTTCTTGATGAATTGAGGCATATGCTCAGTGTAGGCATTTCCAATGGTGCTTAGATTGCCCTTCTTTTTCTTTGACATCCGCTCTACCCATATTGTAAGTTCAGGAAATTCTTTCGAAACTCGGAGAATTTCCTCATATGAACCATCGACTGAACCATCATCAATCCAGAGCCACACAAGAGGTTTAACAGATTGTTTGGACATTCTATGAAAGGCACGTTCTATCTTATCCTTCGCATTCCAAATATTTGTAGTCATGACATAATTTGATTCAACAGGTTGAGTTACTTCGCAGTGATTCTTACAATAATCACAATAGCGATGAAATTGAATACGTGAATATCGTGATTTTCGATTCATATTCGACTCACCAGTTATCAGGTGAAGCTACAACCTTTGAATTATAGGAGATATTAAAAGGAGTTCTGTTTTTTTCGCAGGTTGATAACTAGGTATGAAACCTGATTTTACTGTATATTGCTCAGAGGTTTTGGTAAATGAGCGGAAAGAAATGGATGATGAAGCAGTATTGGCGAGTGGGAACATTTCGCACTCTCTTCAGCCTAGCGCTTAGTATGATGGTACTGGGCAAATACTATTATGAATACATTCCAATCCTTGCACCGCTCGGTTTAGTAGGAGCATTAATTCTTGGATCGCTGCTCATTCTTCTGTTTCTTGGTTTGGGATATATCTACGATGAGAGACTCAAGCTATGGAACGAAACATTCCAAGTAGGTGTTGAACGTGACCCTTACCAGCAGACGCCTAATATTAGAAGCTTCGCTATGGAACTTCCCATGATGTACGCATTCCTTTCTGTAATGAAAGAATCACTTCATCGAGACAACATGGAAACTTCAAAGATTGATGAACTAATCAAGTATTATGTTGGCTATTTCCAAGGATGCGCCACGAGAAAAAGCGATCTAGTAGACTCGATAAAAAGCAATGAAGAATTTCTCAGGAGAAATCCATTCGCTGAGGATTCTGTTCAGATTCAGGAAAAGAGAAGCTTCGGAGGAAGAGTAAAGAAAGCATTTCAGACTCAAATACTCAGAATTAATTACATTCAATCTCTTACAGGTTCTGCACAAGATGTCCTAATTATCTCTGCTCTCTATGTACCTATTCTCTTGGGGGCATCATTACCAGAAAATATGCTTCTCAATATGATATACATCATGGCACTTCCCCTGTTTATTCTATTAGTTGCTCTTGGTTGGTACTATGACAAGCGGCTAAAGATGTGGGGACCAGAATTTTCAGTCAGGCTGGAAAGAGACCCATACAGCTATGTCCCTGAACCAAAAATATGGACATCGTTTTTTCCATTCATGATCGCATATCTAAAAACCACCAAAGAAGTTTTGGAAAAAGACAGTTCGGATACAAGCTACATTGAGAAGTTAATGAACTATTTTGACGATTATTCTGCACTGAAAGCTTCAGTGGATAATGATATGGATCGAGGAAAAGAAATTCGATCTAACCTAGGAAATCCTTGGATTAAACGTAAAGGAGATGACTCAGATGGGAGTTAAAAAATGGCTAATGAAACAGCAATGGCGACTCACTCAGATTAGAGGAATTTGGAGCTTGTTCTATGGAACATTTATGTTAGCAATTGCGTTCTATGGTTTTGTGCCGATTTTGAAAGAGATGGGGCCTATAGCTCCCTTCATATTCTCGGGGATTCTATTTCTGTTGTTTATCATCGGGGGCTATATCTATGATAAGGTATTGATTATGTGGGCACCTTCCCAAGAGGTTTGGATGGAACGCAACCCGTACCAGTATGTTCCTCAACCAAGAGACCGTATCTTTTGGTTCCCATTCTTCTCGGTGCTTCTCGATGTTTCAGAAAAGATGGCAAGTAAGCATAATGTGGATACTTCTATAATTGATGAAGTCAGGGAATATTATTCAGAACTTGAAAAGTACACAGCAGAACGTAAGGAAGACATAGATGCTGCAACCAAGTTACGAGAGAACTTTCATTCTACGCATTCATTCAAGGATTTACTTCACGAAGAAAAATAAAATCAAGAAATTAATTGGCAGAAGGATGTTGGTGCAAATGGAAGAAGTTGTTATAGTCGCGGGAGGATTGGGAATTCGACTTGAAGAGATACACAAGACCATACCAAAGACTTTGCTTGAAGTAGGTGGTAAGACAATTTTAGATCGCATCGTCGCGACCATTGAAGATGTTACAAAAGGGGATTTCGTACTGTATATTGCAGCAGGGTACTATTATG
>Ga0315535_1001730_pt1 | contig 14321 bp, 7 predicted proteins | sample SalMarSW160220MG_2_FD_203092 | JGI IMG/M metagenome (GOLD analysis project Ga0315535, IMG submission 203092) | Salt marsh sediment microbial communities from the Plum Island Ecosystem LTER, Massachusetts, United States - Salt Marsh Sediment SW1602-20 ...
AGGAGTGGGGCGGCAGCGTTGTGGTAGATGCGGCCATATACCGAGGGGCAAACCTGTTTGCACTCAGGGTAACGGGCGATTCCATGAAGGATGCGGCCATTTTGGATGGAGATCTGGTTATTTGCGAGCCGCGCCAGTTTGCCGAGAATGGTGAAATTGTGGTTGCGCTGATCCATCAGGAGGAAGCAACGGTCAAGCGCTTTTTTCTCAGGGAAAAACAGATTGAACTGCGTCCCGAAAATCCTGCATTTCGACCGGTTCATTACAATTTCGACCAGGTCCTGATCCAGGGCAAGGTGATCGGTGTCCAGAGAGGACCCGAGGTCGTGGAGAGGCTTTGAACATTAAGCCCTTGTTAAAGCTATATCAACAAAATTCAAACTACATTGAAATATCCAATATCCAATTTCCAATAATGAATGTCCAACGGAAAAATACTTGGAAATTGGATATTGAGAATTCGACATTGGATATTAACCCATGGATTTGGGGTAGAATATGACCGCAATAATTACTGAAGAACAACGAGACCCGAATACCTGTGGTCTGTTTGTGGGCACCAGCGGCTTTTCATATACAGAGTGGGTCGAAGCGGGATTTTATCCGTCCGGCACAAAGTCGGGGAACATGCTGTCTCTGTATGCTCGGCAGTTTTCCACCACCGAACTTAACTACACCTGGTACCAAATGCCCAGGGCGGAAGCCGTTGAGCGCCAGCGCCGGCAAGTTCCACGGGAGTTTTTGTTTGCTGCCAAATTGACCCGCATCCTAACTCATGAAATCGATATCCGGAACTGGCCGGACCAGGCGGCGAACTACCGGGAGGGTATGTCGCCGTTGGTCCAGGCCGGGCAATTGGCAGCCGTGTTGATTCAGCTTCCTCCCGGGTTTCACCGAACCCCGCCCAACCGAACATACCTGGCAGCCTTGCTTGACAACCTCCACGGCCTGCCTCTGGCAATAGAATTCCGACATGGCTCCTGGGCCAACGATCATGTATTTGCCGAACTGGAACGGCGCCGGATTGCCCTGGTGGCCGTGGACGAACCGGATCTGCCGGGCCTGTTTCCGGCCTTGGACATCGTGACCCACCCGGATCTGTTTTATGTGCGCTTTCACGGTCGCAATGCCAAAGGTTGGCGTTCGGGGAACATGCAGCGTCAATTTGATTACAATTATTCCGACGATGAACTGCATGAATGGATCGAGAATAAAATTGGGCCCATGAGTGACCGGGCTCGCAGGGGCATCATTTTTTTCAACAATCATGTCCGCGCCCAAGCGCCGGAAAACGCCCGGAGGATGGTAGCGTTGCTCAAGGAGCAAAACTTGACGGTCTCGTAAAAAGTCCAACTTCTGCGTTGTGCTGCATTTCGCAATCATTCAACGTACGAAAAGTACGCCTCATGATTACAAAATTTGCACGCCTTGAATTTGAACTTGTTACGAAACCGTCTACATCGGACTTTTACGAGTTTATCAAACTTGATTGTGTAGGAATTTCCTTTTTTGGACACGGATGAACACAGATTATCAAGATTCTTAAATTGTAAAATAACAATATTATCTGTGTATATCTGCGAAAATCTGCGTCCTATTTAATTCGGGCACGGAAAAATGGAATGATGGAATATTGGAATGATGATTTAAAGAAGATGACATCCCTCTATTTAATTCCCATCAAGAAGAATTTTAAAATAACCCAACTTTCCATTTTCCCAGAACCCAATATTCCAGTGTTCCAATATTCCATCATTCCAATTGTGAGCGAAGCGAACTAACTTGGTATGCGTGAACGTTCGATCATCCACATAAATGTGGCCGATTTTGCCGTAGCTGTGGAACGGCTGGTGAACAGCCGGCTGCGGGGACGTCCGGTGATTATTGCGCCGGGGGGTGGGGCACGTGCGGCGGTGTATGACATGAGCGAAGAATCGTATCAAAGCGGCGTGCGCAAAGGCATGACCCTGGGACGGGCGCTTGGCTGTTGCCGGGATGCCGTTGTGCTGCCGCCCCGTCCGGCCCGGTACGAACGTGCAATGACCCGGCTCGTTAAACACGCCCTGCCATATTCGCCGTTGATTGAGATGACCGACCACAACGGACATCTATTTGTCGATGCCACCCGAACGGGAAGACTGTTCGGTCCGCCGCCTGATGTGGCGTGGCGCATTCGCAAGGCGGTGCGCACGGATATGGGATTCGATCCTATCTGGTCGGTGGCTCCCAACAAACTGGTCGCCAAGGTGGCAACACGAATGGTCAAGCCTGCCGGTGAATATGTGATCGGCGCCGGCGAAGAACAGGATTTTCTGAAACCCGTGCCGGTCCATCTTATCCCCGGTATCGAGGGGGAAGACCTGAAACGTTTTCGGGAATTCAATTTAACCCGTGCCGGACATGTGGCCAATCTGTCCATGGGACAATTGAATATTATGTTTGGCACTCGCAGCGGCAGCCTGTACCATGCCGTTCGCGGCATTGACCTATCCCCGGTTCTGCCTGTGGGACAGAAGCCGCCGGTTGTCCTTTCAGATCATGAGTTTGCAACTGACACCAACCAGGTGGCGGTGGTGCAAGGCGCATTATATGGACTCTCCGAGCGGGCCGGTGCGAATTTGCGCAAGCGGCGGCTGACAGCAAGACGGATCAAGGTTCTCATCGAGTACTCCGACGGCAGGCGGGTTACCCGTCAGGCTGTGGCCAATCCGGCAACGGCTAATGATTTTCGCTTGTTTGTTCTGGCAAAGAGCGCCCTTGAACGGGCCTGGACGCGCCGGGCCGGCATCCGGCACTTGCGCTTGGTTTGCGACCGCCTGACGTATCCCCCCGCACAGATGGCGCTTTTTGCCGAAGATGAAGAAAAAGAAAACGCGATGAGTGACCCCCTGATTTTTGCCCTCGACGCGATCCGACTTCGTTTTGGTTTCAACGCAATTCGCGTGGGAAGAACACTTTAGTTCCTTAATTGTAAATTTTGTTCATCCTATAGCAAAATATTTTTACCGGTAAAATTTCTATATCTTAAAATAATTGAAGATTTTCGATTGAAGATTGAATATTTAAGGGAAAAACCTGATGAAATATTGATATGGTTTCTCAGTTATTCAATCTTCAATTTTCAATCCACAAGTGTTTTCTTTATGATTCCCCTTACCGTTCGTTCATATTATTCATTGATGTGGGGTACGTGTTCGCCGGAAAAGATTTGCGCGGTCGCCAAACAGCGGGGGTACACGCAATTGGCCCTTACGGATACCGACAATCTTTACGGCCTGTGGCCTTTTTTAAAAGGTTGCGAACGGGAAAACATTACGCCCATTGTGGGGGCGGAGCTGACGGACCCCGTGTCCGGGTGTCGCGCGGTTTGCCTGGTGGAGAACGAGCAGGGGTATGGTAACCTGTGCCGCCTGATCACGCGCCGTCACTCGGATAAAGCATTTGATCTGAAATCCGCCGTGCCCGAGCATGCCCGGGGACTAATCGTACTCACACAAAATCCTGAGCTTTTACCGGAGTGGTATGAAGCCGGTGTAACGATCGCAGGGGCGGTGCCGCGCAGGCCCCATGGCAGGGCCTTTGAATTGCGGAAGATGTGCAAATACCTTGGCGTGCCGGTGGTGGCAACGCCCGGGAGTTTTTTCCTGGACCCGGAGGACCTAAAAGTCCACCGTATGCTGCGGGCCATCGATCGGAATACATCTCTTTCCCGGTTATCCCCAAACCAGACGGCGCCCTCCGACGCATGGCTGGCGCCGGCATCGGAATATGCCAAACGGTTTGCCATTTGGCCGGATGCGATTCGTGCGGGCCGGGAAATTGCGGAACGGATGACGTTTACCGGACCCTGTTCCGAACTTGTTCTGCCGCCGTGGGGCAATTCACAAGGACAAAGCGCCAGGCATGGCCTGCGAAATGCCGCGTATAAAGGGGCGCGAAAACGGTATGGTGACGATCTTCCCGAAACCGTTGTGGACCGCATGGAACATGAACTGCTTATTATCGAAAAAATGGGATTTTCATCTTATTTTCTTGTGGTTCAAGATATCGTATCCCGCAGTCCGAGAATCTGCGGTCGCGGAAGCGGCGCGGCGTCCCTGGTTGCATATAGTTTGGGGATTACCAATGTCTGTCCCATCAAGCATAATCTGTATTTTGAGCGTTTTTTGAACCTGGGCCGCTCGGATCCGCCGGACATGGATATCGATTTTGCGTGGGATGAACGGGATGAGGTTATAGATTCCGTATTAAAGCAATACAAGGGTCACGCCGCCCTGGTATGCAATCACGTTGCCTTTCAACCGCGTATGGCCATACGGGAAGTGGCCAAGGTCTTCGGACTCACGGACCCGGAGGTCGGCCGGGTCACCCAACGCCTCCCCTGGTTCTGGCGGAAAGATCATGTGAATGATGATCTGTTGTCCCAACTCAAACAACTGCCCCGGCTCGGCCAATTCGATTTTCCGGAGCCCTGGCAGCAAATCATTCACACCGCCCGGCGAATCATCGGAATTCCACGTCACCTGTCTGTTCATCCCGGAGGGGTGGTGATCACTCCGGATCCTCTTTATCATTATGTGCCGGTGGAACGTGCGCCCAAAGGGGTTCCGATTATCCAGTGGGAAAAAGACGGTGCGGAACACAGGGGTCTGGTTAAAATTGACCTTCTGGGCAACCGCAGTCTGGGGGTTATCCGCGATGCCATTGCAAATTTAAGAGAAAACGGTACAATCTTTGATGAAGGTCACTGGGAACCGGAAGACGATGCAGCCACACAGGCAACTGTTGCCGGGGGAAATACCATGGGGTGCTTTTACATTGAAAGTCCGGCCATGCGACTGTTGCAAAAAAAGACAAAAATCGGTGATTTTGAGCATCTGGTGATTCACAGTAGTATTATCCGTCCGGCCGCCAATGAATTTATCCGGGAATATATTTGTCGTCTGCACGGGGGCAAATGGGAGCCCATTCATCCGTTGTTGGCAGATGTGCTTGAAGAGACCTATGGCATCATGGTTTATCAGGAGGATGTGGCCAAAACCGCCGTGGCTCTGGCGGGATTTTCACACGCGGACGCGGACGGGCTTCGTAAAATCATGTCCAAAAAAGATAAGGCCCGTAAGTTGGGTCACTATAAAGAACGTTTCATTGCCGGCGCACGGAAACGAGGGGTTGCCCATGAGCAGATCCATGCCATTTGGGACATGATGATGAGTTTCAGCGGTTACTCATTTTGTAAGCCCCACAGTGCCAGCTATGCCCGGGTCTCTTTCCAGGCCGCCTATCTTAAAACCCATTATCCGGCCCGGTTTATGGCGGCAGTCATCAGCAATCAGGGCGGTTTTTACAGCACATTCGCTTACGTGTCCGAAGCTCGGCGCATGGGAGTAAAAATTTTACCGCCCGACGTAAACGAAAGCCATATCCGCTGGAAGGGCAGGGTCGGGGCCATGCGGGTGGGATGGGTGTCCATCAAAGGTTTGAGCACCCGCACGTGCACACGTATTGTTGCCCAACGAAAAACAACACCCTATTGCAACATAATGGATTTTCTTGACCGGGTCCGACCCGAAGACCCTGAGGCGCGCTCGCTGATTCACGTCGGCGCGTTTGATTCGCTTTATCCGGAAGAGAGTCGGACGTCATTGTTGTGGGAGCTGGCCTGCCGGCAAAAGTCACGGTCAAAGCGATCCGGGGCAGGAAATTTGTTTAATGGTGGGACAGATGTTCCCAAACCGTCATTTCCTCCCGAAAATGAATCAGAGCGTCTGCGGCATGAATTTGCAACCCTGGGTTTTTTGTGTGATCGGCACCCCATGGTGTTGTACGCCAATGTTTTAAAAAAACAAAAAATTGTTAAGGCCGGGGACCTCCCTCGCTTCATCGGCCGATATGTATGTATTGCCGGTCTGTTGATTACCGGCAAGGTCGTTCATACCAAACATGGAGACCCCATGGAATTTCTGACGTTTGAAGATGAGACCGGCCTGGTGGAAACCACGTTTTTCCCCAAAGCCTATGGCCGTTTTTGCGCCATTCTGGATAAAAACCGGCCCTTCATCCTCTATGGCAAGGTGGAGGAGGATTTCAGCGCTGTGACCCTGACCGTGGAGCGGGTGGATTGTATTCAAAGGTTTTGCTGATAAAAAAAAACACGATATACGTAAAAACGAGCGAGACGTTTTTGCCTTGTATTTACTGTTAGTTACTGTTAACAATATTTTTAAGATGGCAACAAGTGACCATATAAGTTATAATAATTTTTGATAACGAACCAATTAAAAAAAATTACACCGGACGGCTGATGTTCACGAGCAGAGAAACATCCTGTTTGGTTTGGAAAATATTCTGAGGCTTCCGATTGTTTTTGAGTATAACAAGGTAAAAACAATGACCCAAAAACCGACCTATGAAGAATTGGAACAGAGAGTAGAGGAATTAGAAAAAGAAGCCGTCGAAAGGAATCGAGAGGAAACGGCAATAAGGGAAAAAGAAAATTTTCTCAAAATAGTCTTTAATGCCATTCAAGACGGAATTAGTGTTAGAGATCGGGATTTTACCTTAACATTTATCAACCAATGGATGGAAAACAAATATGCATCTCAACTGCCGCTGGTGGGCAAAAAATGTTATTCGGTTTTTCAGAAAAGAGACTCCAATTGCCCATGGTGCCCGGCCGTTTTAGCCATGAAAACCGGTGAGATGTCCAGTGAAAATGTTCCGTATCCCTCCCACGATGATCCCGAGGGATGGTTTGAACTCACGGCCTTTCCGGTAAGAGATCTCAATGGCGAAATCGTGGGATGCATTGAACATGTAAGGGATATAACCGAACGCAAGAAAACAGACGAAGCATTGAAGAAGAGTGAGGAGAAATATAGGGAGCTTGTTCAGAATGCCAATAGTATTATTTTGCGAAGGGATACCAAGGGCAACGTAACCTTTTTCAATGAGTTCGCACAAGATTTTTTCGGCTATGCAGAAAATGAGATATTGGGTAAGAACGTGGTGGGCACGATAGTTCCTAAAACAGAGACCACCGGGCGCGATCTTTCTGAAATGATCCACGATATCGGGATTCGACCGGAAAGATATGGCACGAATGAAAATGAGAACATGCGCAAGAATGGAGAAAGAGTCTGGGTTGCCTGGACCAACAAAGCCATTAAAGATGAAAATGGAAATATAACAGAAATCTTATGTATTGGAAACGATATTACTGAACGTAAACACGCTGAGAAGGCGCTTTGGCAAGAAGAGGAAAAATTTCGAACTTTTGTTGAACACTCTCCATTTGGAATATCTATTATTGATGAGAGCGGCAACTATAAATACATCAACCCAAAATTCATCGAGATTTTTGGATACATCCTCGAAGATATTCCTACGGGTAAAGAATGGTTTAAAAAAGCGTTCCCTGATTCAGAATATAGACATCGGCTTATTTCAATTTGGATAAATGACTTGAAAAAGTCAAAATTCGGAGAATCCCGGCACAGAAACTTCAAAGTGATCTGTAAAGACGGATCAGAAAAAATCATACACTTTAAACCGGTTACGATGGAGTCAGGGAATCAATTTGTGATTTACGAAGACATAACCAATCAGGAGCAACTGGAAGATCAACTCAGGCAGGCTCAAAAAATGGAATCCATGGGGACCTTGGCCGGAGGGATCGCCCATGATTTCAATAACATTCTCGGGATTATTCTGGGCAATGCCGAATTGGCAATGGATGATATTTATGAGGGAAATCCAGCTCGGCTCAATCTTCAAGAGATCCGAACCGCCGGTCTTCGTGCAAAAGATGTTGTTCGCCAGCTCCTGAGTTTTGCGCGCAAAACAGCAGTGGAGAAAAAACCGACAAATATTGCACCGATTATCATAGAATCACTCAAGCTGATGCGGGCATCTATTCCCACAAGCATTGAAATTCGCCAGAACATTACGGAAGAGGTTGATACGATTCTGGCAGATCCCACTCAAATCAATCAGGTTCTTATCAATCTTTGCACCAATGCACATCATGCCATGCCCGACGGAGGCATTCTTGAAGTCAGCCTTAAAAATGTGGAACTCGATGAAGATGCCACGGCTCAATATTCTGATTTGGACCCGGGACCATATGTCCATCTGACCGTAGCCGATACCGGTCAAGGAATGAATCCTGAAATCAAAGGCCGAATTTTTGATCCCTATTTTACGACAAAGGACATTGGGAAAGGCACGGGCTTGGGCTTATCCGTCGTGCACGGTATTGTCAAAAACCATGGGGGTGGAATTTCAGTAAACAGCGAACTCGGTAAAGGTACTAGTTTTGAGATTTATTTTCCCGTAGTTGAAACGGAAGCAGTGACAGAAACTGAAACTGACGAAAAACTCCCCACAGGGAATGAACGAATACTGTTCGTTGATGATGAGGAGTCAATGGTTTACGTTGCACGAAACAGACTGGAGCGATTGGGCTATCAGGTTGAAGCCAAAACCTCTCCTGACGAAGCCCTAAATCTATTTCGTGACATCCCGAATCAATTTGATATGGTCATTACCGACATGAGCATGCCAGAGATGACCGGCGACCGGTTTGTTCAGGAAATTTTAAAAATTCGACCTGACATTCCGGCGATTCTTTGCACCGGATACAGCGAAAAAATAGATAAACAAAAAGCAAAGGAAATGGGGATTCGTCAATACATTGAAAAACCGATCAAACGGTCTGTTCTGGCCAAGATGGTTCGCAAGATACTGGATGAAAAATGATGCCGGTTGTAACCCGCAATTTTGCCCTAACGGTGCGCAAGGTGCTGGATGAAGCATGACCGCAGGAAAACTCAGGGGCTTGGCCCCGATCATGCACCAAGGGAACTACCTTGTTTTCCGGCTTTCCTTGCTTTGAACCAAAAAAGAATTCCTGAAATCCCAAAGATAATGGAGACACCCATGACGGCCTTTTCCCATCGGATAAGGGAGCCTAGTTTTAAATTTCCGTTTTCCGGGTTTGCTTGCAACGCCATAGCTTTGTCAACCGGTACATGGACCTCCAACCGATGCCCCATCTCGTCATCGACCACTACCTTCCAGTTACCGCTGACGTCGGGAAAGAAACAGAATCTGCCGTTTCTGTCAGTCCTTCCGGACTGAAATTTTAAATTCGCACCCGGCGCTAAAACGGTTACCCTGGCATAATCCATGGCTTCGCCCGTGTCATACATTGCGCTGACAACAATTCCGCCGGTGTCTATTTTGCTCGTCACCCCATGGGCGTAAAGCAGTGCGGGTGACATGGCAGCCATTGCCAGAAAGAAGAATATCAAACTTCTATATTTCATAATTTTTCCTTGGCTTGTTGAAATAAAGATAGACCAAAAGGCCCAAACCGATTGTACCCAGCCCGAACAAGGATGCAATGGGCCTGCTTTTTATGGAAAAAAACACAATCCAGAGATTTCCCAGGATAAACACTATCGGCGTTACCGGGTAGCCAAATGTCTTGTAGCTCCTTTTCAATTCCGGCCGTGTTTTCCTTAAGACGATCATTCCCGCCACAGTGAGCATAGCGCACAATGAAAGGGTAAAACCGATGTATATGAGCAGCTTGTCAAAAGCGGCGGTGACGACCATGAGAATGGCGATGCCTGCCTGCAGGAAAATGGAATAGGCCGGGGTCCTTCGAAGACTGCTCACCTTTCCGAAAAGCTCAAAGAAAACCCCGTCTTTTGCCATGGCATAATAAACCCTCGGTCCTGTCATGATCATAGCGCTTAAGACGGAGAGAAGGGCGATGGTAATGGCGCCGCTGAAATATCGGCTCAGATGTTCGCCGAACAGAAAGACCGCGGATGTTGCGCCCACTTCAAGAACCCCACTCATCTGTTTCGCATCAAGTGCATACACATAAACAATATTCAACAAAAGATAAAGGCATAGAACCATAAACGTGCCCGTAAAAAGGGCAAGGGGGATGTTTACAGAGGGCCTTTTGATCTCACCGCCCAGGTAGGCGGCGGCATTCCAGCCACTGTAGGCAAATGAAACAAATATGAGAGAGACCGCGAACTTGCCCTGAAAAAGAGTGCGCATATCAAGATTGCAGGAGAAGTGATCTGTTGAGCCGTTGCCCCAGCACAGGCCGGTGACAATAAACGCCACGATGAGTCCTATCTTAAACAGCGTCAAGGCGTTCTGAACCCGGGTTCCCATAAGCAGGCTGTGATAGTGGATCAGGGAAAAGATGATGATGATCCCAATGGCCAAAAGACCCTTTGATGAAAGACTGACAATGGTGACGCCGAGAAATGCAAAGGTCACTTCAGGACCATGGGGAAGGGAAAAGGTTCGATAAAAATAAGTGGCAAAAGCAATGGCCGCCGCGGCAATGGGTGCGGAAAATCCAACAATCAGGGAGATCCATCCGGAAAGAAAGCCCATGCATTTTCCGAAGCTTTCCCTCAAAAACACATATTCCCCTCCGGCCATGGGGAACATGGCGCCCAGTTCTCCGTAGCAAAGGGCTCCGCAAAGCGCAAAAACCCCTCCCACAAGCCAGCAGATCAGCAGGGCCTGAGGATTTCCGAGTTCCTGAATGATAAAGCCGGAGGTGGTGAATATTCCGGTCCCCACCATATTGGCAATGACCAGGACGGTTATTGAAAAAAGACCGATCTCTCTTTTAAGTTGGTTGTTGTTCAGGTTGTTTTTCAGTGTGATTTTCCTTTGTTCTTTTGCAACGATCCCTGATACATTCAAATTCAAAATTGCGCGATCCGTGTCATTCGTATATAAAAAAATACAACCCGTATCCAAAAATAAAAAAGCCAGGAATGCATGAATGGATTTCGGTCCAATCCAGCCTTCTTGGCTTATTATACCGCTTAACTTATGTAATAGATGTTTTTACAACAAACGCAATTTCTTATTGCATATTATATAACCCGCGTCTGTTTATTAAAAATATTCTATAATTGTCAAGGAGTTTTTCCCGTCCGCCGCAATTTCCTGTCCAACACATCCTTCACACACATATTTCATGGCTGACAGTTTATCTTTGGACATATGGGCATTGTCAATCTTTTTGTAAAAAATAATTAACATTCAAACTTTAAAGAGGTATTGATTTTCTCAAAAAAATAGGGTACAGAAATTTGGAATAATTGAACAGGGGATAACGCTATGGATCAATGTGTTTTGCTCAATGCCGACTATACTTTTCTGAATGTTGTAAACTGGAAAAGGGCTATGTGTCTGATCGCAAAGGGTAAAGTGCAGGTGATAAAGCATTCTGAAAGATTAATCAGAACCGCTGAAGGGCTTGCCGTTAAAGTTCCTTCGGTAATGAGGCTGATAAAGCTTATCAGAACACTTTACATCAACAGGGTCCCTTTCAGCAAAAAGAACGTTCTTATTCGGGACGGATTCAAATGTGCGTATTGCGGCGGTGAAAAAAGAAAATTGACAATTGACCATATAATTCCCAAATCCAGGGGAGGTAAAACAGATTTCGAAAACTGTGTCGCTTCTTGTCGGTCGTGTAACAATAAGAAAGGAAGTCAAATCCCCTCGGAAGCTAATATGTATCTTAAAGTCAAAACGTATCAACCGACGATTGCCGAGTTCCTGATATTGAAAGTCAAGAAACTGGGTATTAATGCCGTTTTGAGAGATCTTGGCGTGTATTAGAACCGGTTCCAGATCCAGTCCAAAAAAACAACAGTCGTTTTTAACATCAATAGGCCCGAACAAGATATTGTTCGGGCTTTTTGCTGGAGCGGCTCGGGCTTACGGGTGGTTAAGCACGAGTTTCAATCGGTTGGAAAGAGATATACGCCGTCGTGGAGCGTTTTTCCTGTATTGGGATTCAAATGCGTTTGCCCTGTCATGTTGCACCTATTTTCTTGACAGAAGACGGTTTTGCAAGTATTTTTGAGATTTTGTCACCAGTGGGCTCTATAAACTGTTACCCTAAATGATCGTAAACAAAATGGAAAAAATATTTAAGTTTTACAAAGATTGAATCTCAGCTCAATTAAAATCCGAATTTGGAGGATGTATGGACTATAAAAAAACTCTCAACCTTCCCAGCACAAAATTTCCCATGAAAGCCAGTCTTGCCAAGCGGGAACCCGGGCAGCTTAAAATCTGGGATGAGGAAGGTTTATACGAAAAAATCAGACAGGCATCCAAAGGCCGTGAAAAGTTTATATTGCACGATGGCCCCCCTTACGCAAACGGTCATATCCATATCGGCACGGCACTCAATAAGATTTTGAAGGATATTATTATTCGTTCGCGACAAATGACCGGTTATGACGCCGTTTACGTGCCGGGATGGGATTGTCACGGACTTCCGGTGGAACACAATGTTGAAAAAGAGCTGGGCTCAAAGAAATTAGAAATGTCCCAGGCACAGATTAGAAGGTTATGCCGGGTCTACGCTGAAAAATATATTGATATTCAACGTGAAGAATTCAAGCGCCTGGGTGTAATGGGCGAATGGGATGATCCGTACTTAACCATGAACTACGAATATGAGGCTACCATTGCTCGGGAGTGCGGAAAATTCGCATCCCAGGGCAGCCTGTTCAGGAGCAAAAAACCGATCCACTGGTGCTGCAGCTGCAAAACCGCTCTTGCAGAGGCTGAGATAGAATATCAGGATGAATCATCACCGTCCATCTTTGTTAAATTCCCCATGAAAGACGATTTGAGCGATGAGATTCCCGGCCTGGGTGATAAAAAGGTTTTTGTCGTCATATGGACAACAACACCCTGGACCCTTCCGGCAAACCTTGCCGTAGCGCTTCATCCGGATATTATTTATGTGGCAGTTGACACAAAAAATGGTGACGTGCTGATCCTGGCAAAAGAACTTGTGGGAAACTGTATGAAAACCTTTGGTTTTTCAGATTTCTCCGTACTTGCCGAAATTCGAGCGGACCGTCTTGAGCGAAAGAAATGTCTCCATCCGTTATATGATCGCGATTCCATAATTATCCTGGGCCCCCATGTCACTCTGGATGCCGGCACCGGTTGTGTGCACACCGCTCCCGGCCATGGACGTGAAGACTATGATGTGGGCCTTTTGTATGATTTGGATGCGTATTCTCCTGTAGATGACAGGGGGTGTTTTACGGAAGATGCCGATTTCTTCAGCGGTCAATTCGTTTTCAAGGCCAATACGGATATCATTGCCCGGCTTCGGGAAAATGACCTTCTTATTGTTCAGGAGACAATGGAACATTCTTATCCCCACTGCTGGCGCTGTAAAAAGCCTGTGATTTTCAGGGCCACTCCCCAGTGGTTTATTTCCATGGACAAGACAGGCTTAAGAAAAAAATCCCTTGAAGAGATCGATAAAGTTACTTGGATACCGCACTGGGGAAGAGAAAGAATCTACGGTATGATTGAAAACAGACCGGACTGGTGTGTATCCCGGCAGCGTGCCTGGGGGGTACCCATAGCGATTTTTTATTGTGAAAAATGCGGCGTTTTACACATAAACCCGGAGATAATAGATCGAGTATATAAAAAATTTAAAGAGCATGGCGCCGATATCTGGTTTGAAAAAGATGCAAAAGAATTTCTTCCCGAAGATGCCGTCTGCGGACATTGTGGTCATACCACATTTGTTAAAGAAGACGATATTCTGGATGTATGGTTTGATTCCGGTGTAAGCCACGCTGCGGTGCTTGAACGGCGCCCCCGTTTGAAGTGGCCCGCCGATCTTTATCTTGAGGGGAGCGATCAACACCGGGGATGGTTTCACAGCTCGCTCCTTACGGCTGTGGGCACACGGGGGGCGGCGCCATTTAAATCGGTATTGACTCATGGGTTTGTTGTGGATGCACAAGGCAAAAAGATGTCCAAGTCTTTAGGAAATGTGGTTGCTCCGGATGAGGTGATCCAAAAACACGGGGCGGAAATTCTCCGTCTCTGGGTCTCGGCATCTGATTACCGGGATGACATTCGTATTTCTGAAAACATCTTGAAACAGTTGAGTGATGCCTACCGGAGAATCAGAAATACCAGCAGATTTATGCTGGGCAATCTATATGACTTCGATCCTGAAAAACATGCCGTCTCATATGATTCTATGCCGGAAATCGACAGGTTTGCACTGCACCGGCTCCAAGAGTTGATTGAGCGGACACTCAAAGCATATGATACCTATGAATTTCATATTATCTACCATGCGTTGTACAATTATTGCATTGTCGATCTTTCTGCGTTCTACCTTGATATTCTTAAGGACAGGTTATACACATTACCGCCTGAATCAGCCGGCAGAAGAAGCGCACAGACCGTTATCCACATTTTGCTGGACA
>Ga0315535_1001731_pt1 | contig 14321 bp, 13 predicted proteins | sample SalMarSW160220MG_2_FD_203092 | JGI IMG/M metagenome (GOLD analysis project Ga0315535, IMG submission 203092) | Salt marsh sediment microbial communities from the Plum Island Ecosystem LTER, Massachusetts, United States - Salt Marsh Sediment SW1602-20 ...
CTTCATGAAAGTGGCCAACAGGGTTGAGAAAAAGAGGATCGCCAATGAGCAGGTCCCGGTGGGTGATAATATCCTTTATCAATTGGGCTGGTTTCTCATTTACGGTCCATTGGTGGACAACCTGGGGATGAGCAAAATCAAGGTGGCCTACACAGCCGGTGAGGCGATCGGCCCGGAGATATTTGAGTTCTACCGGTCTTTAGGGGTTAATCTGAAGCAGCTTTATGGCATGACCGAGAGCTGCGCCTACGTATCCATGCAGAAAGACGGGGAGATTGACTCCGAAAGCGTGGGCCCTCCGGCCCCCGGCGTGAAGGTAAAGATAGCTGACAATGGGGAGGTCCTGTATAAGAGTCCTGGCAATTTTCTGGGCTATTACAAGAATCCCGAGGCAACGGCCGAAACCCTTGAGGACGGGTGGCTCCATTCGGGCGATGCGGGCTATATGACCGAGCAGGGCCATCTCAAGATCATCGATCGCGCCAAGGATGTGAACAAATTGAATGACGGCACCATGTTCGCGCCCAAATATATTGAGAACAAGCTCAAATTCAGCCCCTATATCAAGGAGGCAGTAGCTCATGGAATGAATAAGGATTATGTCGGTGTCTTTATTGATATTGATTACGGGGCCGTGGCAAACTGGGCTGAGAGGCGGCACATCGCCTTTACAAGCTATACGGATCTCGCTCAAAGACCCCAGGTATATGAGCTTATCCGGGAGGCCATCGTTAAGGTGAATAAAAGCCTGAGCGAAGACAAAAGGCTCAAGAACTCCCAGATCAAGCGGTACCTCCTGTTTCATAAGGAGTTGAATCCGGATGACGGAGAGATAACCCGCACACGGAAGGTGAGAAGAGGGTTTATCGCTGAGAAATATGGCAGCCTCATTGATGCCCTTTACGACCCGACAAAGGATAGTGTGGACGTGGAAGCGACATTTACCTACGAGGATGGCCAGACCAAGACCATGAAGGCCACCCTTAAGGTCAGTGACGTCGATACATTTTGATGAAGGGAAGATTTTGGCGGTTACTTTGAGGGAGAAGACAGACCATGAATGAAAAAGGGGAACCGATACTTCTCGCTGAGAATATCAGCATCACTTTTGGCGGCCTGAAGGCCCTGGATAATGTCAGCCTAAAGATCTACCCCGGCGAGATCCTGGCCATCATCGGCCCCAATGGGGCCGGAAAGACCACGATGCTGAATATCCTCAACGGATTTTATAAACCCGATGAGGGCCGTATCACCTTCGAAGGGAAGAAGCGGTCCAGGCATATGAAGCCGAACCATATTGCGGCGCAGGGAATTGCCAGGACCTTTCAGAATCTGGCCCTGTTTACGGGGATGTCAGCCCTTGGAAACATCATGGTGGGGCGAACCATGAAAATGCATTCCAACATTTTTTCTCAGGGGATTTACTGGGGTTTCAGCCGGAAAGAGGAGATCGAGCACAGAAAGGCCGTGGAGAGGATCATCGACTTCCTCCAGATCGAGAACATCCGCCGGACACCGGCCAGCATGCTCCCTTATGGTCTCAGGAAAAGGGTGGAATTGGCAAGGGCCCTGGCCGCAGAGCCCAAGCTCCTCCTCTTAGACGAACCGATGGCCGGCATGAACCTGGAAGAGAAGGAGGATATCGCCCGGTTCATTCTGGATGCCAACGAAGAATTGGGTTACACCATCGCCCTGATCGAGCATGATATGGGGGTGGTTATGGATATCTGTGACCGGATCGTGGTTCTCGACTTTGGTAAAAAGATCGCCGAAGGGACACCGGATGAGGTTAAGGCAAGCCCAGAGGTTGTTAAGGCCTATCTTGGGACGGCAGGGGAATAAGAGAAGTGCGTCCCGCCTCGGGAGGGATGACTTAAGTGATCTGAATAGTCACTTATCAACTGAACATTAAGGAGATAACGGATGGCTTTTTTCTTTGAGGTACTGGTTACCGGGCTTATGGTGGGGATCATGTATTCCCTGGTCGCCCTTGGATTTGCCCTGATCTTCAAGGCATCGGAGGTCTTCAACATGGCCCAGGGTGCCATGAGCCTTTTTGCGGCCCTTGCCCTTTACGGTTTTTTAGAGCAGTATCTGCATCTCCCGTTATGGCTTGCCCTCCTCTGCACCGTGGCCGCCATGGTCGTCTGGGCATACGCAATTGTGTTTATTGTCCTGAAACCCCTTGTGAACCGTCCCCCGCTCATGCTCTTCATGGCAACATTTGGCGTAGCATACCTCATGGAGGGGATAGGACAGTCCATCTACGGCACGCAGGCCAAAGGTCTAAACCTCGGCATACCGGATCAATCCTACGAAGTGGCAGGCATATTTATCAGCTCCTTTGACGTCTTTTTTGCAGTAGTGGCAGCTGTTTTGGTGGCAGCACTTGTCTGGTTTTTCCAGAAGACGAGGAACGGAAGGGCGCTCAGGGCCGTGTCCGATGACCATGAAGCGGCCCTCTCCGTGGGGATACCCCTCCTCAAGGCCTGGACCCTGACCTGGATCATTGCAGGCGTCGTGGCCACGGTAGCGGGTGTGGCCTGGGGAACACGATTAGGGGTCCAGTTCAGCCTTGCCTTAATCGCCTACAAGTCTCTTCCCGTTCTCATTATCGGTGGGATTGACAGCATCCCCGGCGTGATCATCGCGGGGCTCATCGTGGGTGCCTGCGAAAACTTGGGGGAGGTCTTCATCGGGCCCTATGTGGGAGGGGGCATTCAGACCTTTTTACCCTATCTCCTGGCCCTCCTTGTCCTCTATTTTAAACCATACGGCCTTTTCGGTAAGGAGATCATAGAAAGGGTGTGATGTAAGTACAGAAGTCGGAGGTCAGGAGTCCGGGGCCGGGATGATTGGATGAATAGGATGGTTGGATGAGATAGAAAAAGACAGAAGGCAGGAGTCGTAGGTCAGAGGTCACGAATTAAGGGTTGTGAGGTATTCGTTGAGAAGGAAAAATAACCATATTACACTATCTTCCCCGCATAGATACGGGAGCGAAACATGATGGAGTTAACCTATGTTCTATAGAGAATGCGGTAATTTCAAAGACAGTTATGACAAGGATATGGCTATCTTCCCCATCCCTTTGGACCGGTGGGGATTCATTGTCATGCTTTTTGTGGCCTTTGTCATTGTTCCCTTATTTGCCAGCGAATACCTGATCATGAACATCGTTGTTCCCTTTTACTGTTTCGCGCTTTCCGCCTTCGGACTTAATGTCTTAGCCGGATATGCCGGCCAGATCTCCATCGGGCACGCCGCCTTTATGGCCGTCGGGGCCTACAGCTCATTTATCCTGTACGGCCGGTACGGCGTGCCGCTCATCCCGAGTATCATTGGCGGCGGCGTGGTTGCCTCGATTGTAGGGACTTTTTTCGGGCTCCCTTCCCTCAAGATCAAGGGATTCTATTTAGCCATTTCCACTTTAGCCTCCCAATTTATCATAGAATGGGTTATCGTGCATGTACACTGGATCAGCGGCGGTGTCTTTGGAACCATTGAGGCGCCGAAGATGTTTATCTTTGGGTTTGCTTTAGACACACCGGTCAGGAAATATTATCTGGTCCTCTGCATTTTGGTCCTGTTTATGACCATTGGCAAGAACCTGGTACGGGGTCAGTTGGGAAGGAACTGGATGGCCATCAGGGATGTTGACTATGCGGCCGAGATCATCGGGGTGAATCTCTACCGGGATAAACTGATCGCCTTTGCCGTTAGCACCTTTTATGCCGGAATTGCCGGCGCACTGATCACCTTCTGCTATATAGGGGCCGCGAACATTGAGGAGTTCAACGTCATGACCTCATTCGCCCTTTTGGGCATGATCATCATCGGGGGATTGGGGACGGCCCTCGGTTCATTTCTTGGAGCAGGTTTTTTCGTCATGCTCCCGATCGCCATTAACCATGGGTTGGGGACATTCATGGAGGTGGTGCCTGCTGATATACTATCCAATATTGAATCGATCGTATTCGGAGGACTGATCGTTCTCTTTCTAATTGTTGAACCCTATGGTATGGCCAGGCTGTGGCACACGATTAAAGATAAGTTAAGGCTCTGGCCATTTCCATATTAGATATTAGATATTGGTAATGATCAAAACCAATAACTAACAACGAATAACCAATAACTAATAACGATTAACTAATTTTTGGGGAAGTTTTTTTAACCACGAACTTTAAAAAGAGGAGGAGATGGACATGGGACGTAAATTGATTTTTGGTTTATTTGTTAGTGTTCTTGCAGCGAGTTTTGTCCTGCTTTCAGGACCGGCAATGGCTGCCGAGGAAAAAAAGGAAGCGCCAACCCAGTTTGTCGGTATCTTGGCTTACCGAACCGGCCCATTTGCCGCTGGCGGCAGCGGGTTCAGCAGCGGTATGGAAGACTACATGGAACTGATGAACATGAAGGGCGGGATCAACGGCATCAAGTATTCATTTGAAGAGTGCGAAACCGCCTATAACACGTCACGCGGTGTTGAGTGCTATAACCGCTTCAAGGACAAGATGACCTTTACTCATCCATTGAGCACGGGTATTACTTACGCCCTGATCCCCAAGGGCACAGAAGATCACATATGCATTATCTCGAGCGGGTATGGTCGAGCCGATGCCTCGGATGGGAGGGTCTTCCCCTGGGTCTTTACCATCCCCACCAATTACTGGTCTCAGAATACTGCCAAAATAAAATTCATCGCCATAAAGCAGGGATGGGACGGGAAAGATATGGCGACCATCGGGAAGTATCTGAAGGGTTTGAAAATCGCCAATCTGCACATCGACGTTCCCTACGGCCAGGAGACCAAACCGATCCTCGATGCCATGGCCAAGAAGTACGGTTTTACAGTGAGGCACTTTCCTGTGCCCTGGCCGGGCATTGACCAGAAGGCCCAGTGGATGGACATAGTCCGAAGATACAAGGCAGACTGGGTGATCAACCGAAACTGGGGTGTCTCCTGTACGGTGCCGCTGAAAGAGGCGGCCAGGCTACACTTTCCCAGCAACAGGATTCTCGGTGTCTGGTGGTGCGGATCCGAAGAGGACGTGCTTCCGGCAGGTCCTGCAGCCAAGGGTTATTACAGCGCCAACTGGCATGGTGTTGGCAGGGATTTCCCCGTTATCCAGCAGATCGTGGATAAGGTCTATGGCGTAATGAAAGGGCATATCGCATTTACCCGTGTGGGTTCGGTCTACTATAACAGGGGCGTTTATGCAGGAATCATCGATCATGAGGCCATGCTGACAGCCCAGAAGAAGTTCGGGAAGAAGGTGCTTAACGGGGACGAGGTGCGTTGGGGCTTTGAGAACCTGAATATCACCAAGGAAAGACTCAAAGAGCTCGGCGCAGAAAAGTTTATGCAGCCCATCAAGCTCAGTTGCGCAGACCACGAGGGTGGCGGACCGGTCTTCTTCCAGCAGTGGAATGGTGAGAAATGGGTCATGACAGGAATCGTCGTACAACCGATGAAGAAGTTTGTCCGGGAGATGGTTGAGAAATCTGCCAACAAATATGCCAAAGAGCACAAGATCAAGATAAGAGACTGTAATTAGAATCAATCCCTAAATCTGTGGGTAGGGGAGCCTGAACGCTCCCCTACTTCTCGCTAATGACGTAAGATATTTGAGAATTCATAAATTGTGAAAAGCCTTATCAGCTTGGTTTTAACTTTTCCAGCTTATCCGGGTTAGGCGGGGGTGAAAGGATATCATGGCCACAGAGCAGACGCCATTACTCAAGGTTAATAACATCGAGGTCATCTACGAGCATGTGATACTGGTCCTTAAGGGGGTCTCCCTTGATGTCTATGAAGGGCAGATCGCTTCTCTTTTAGGCGCCAATGGGGCAGGGAAGAGCACCACCCTGAAGGCCATCTCCAACCTGGTGAAGGCTGAGCGCGGAGAGGTGACCAAAGGGACTGTGGAATTTGATGGGAGGCGGGTGGACAGGCTGTTTGCACCCCAATTGGTGAAGATGGGCCTTATCCAGATCATGGAAGGGAGACACACATTTGAGCATCTGACCGTTGAAGACGATCTTCTCACAGGCGCCTATACAAGGGGTCGAGACACGAAGGGGACTAAAGCGGCCCTGGAGAAGGTCTACGGATATTTCCCCCGTCTTCGGGAACGTAAGGGCGCCAAGACCGGTTATATATCCGGGGGCGAGATGCAGATGTGCGCCATCGGACGTGGCCTCATGGCAAAGCCGAAGATCATGCTCTTGGACGAGCCCTCCATGGGCCTGGCTCCCTTACTGGTGGAAGAGATATTCAGCATCATCCGGCGACTTAATAAAGACGAACATGTGGGTATGCTCTTAGCTGAACAGAATGCGGCCATGGCCCTCGAGTATGCCGAGTACGGGTACGTCATGGAGAATGGGCGCGTCGTCTTAGACGGTGATGCTGAAACCCTGAAGGACAATGCCGATGTGAAGGAGTTCTACTTGGGGCTGACCGCCGTGGGAAAGAAGAGTTACCGGGATGTGAAGCATTACCACAGGAGGAAACGCTGGCTGGCATAAGGCATGGAATTGTCGATTGTTGATTGAAGATTTGTGAAATATCAACACCTTCCTCTCGTCTTGATTCTTTTCAGAATCTTTCGTGCGATGGCCGGGGCCTTTCCGGGGTGAATATTCTTTCCCTTTATCGATTCATCTATCATTGAACGGGCCTCATCAAGCGTGAGACGTTCTTTACTCCCACGAAAGGCGTATCGTCTTTTATCATTGGACGAAAATCCCCTCTTGGTTTTCGCAAATCTATTCTTCTTTTCGATCCTCTTTCTGCAGTCGTTCTCGACGATCTGTGAAAGAGCCTTGATATCTATCTTGGAAAAATTTCGCCTTACATCGGATACCATTGAATCCAGATCTCCTGAACCCTTGATCACAACCAGCCCGTTAACAAGAATACCTCCTAATGCATTATATTCCTGGGTGAATACAGATGTGAAAAACCTCTTCTCCACTTTTAGGAAATCTCTTATCTCTGAAAGACGGAGGTAACGTATTTCTGTGCCTTTTGGCGCGGTCCATTCATAAACGAATTTTTTATCACCCTGAGTGACAACAAGGATATCGATATCTTCTATCTCATAAAGCGCCGATTTTGAATTGACAGCGCTCCCGTAAATAAATGCAAAAGCCACATTATGGCTCGCATATACCCTGTTAATGAATTCTGATATGTTCTCCGGGTCATTGCCAAACCCCTCCAATATCTTTAAGACAAAAGCTATTCGCTCCTCGGCCGTTTCCCCGGTATCAACAAAAAACCTGTTATCAGGCCGGATGAATGGGAGTTTTTGATAGTCCAAAGATGGTGGTCTCGCAAAAAGACGGATAGTTCGATATCTGGGTGATTCCCTAAGAGCTAACTCATTACAACAATTCGCAATTCCCAAATTCCTCAATCTCCAAATTCATGTAAGGGATACTCCTAATCGCGAACCAGAGGAAGGTTGTACTTCTTCATCTTCTTGTAGAGCACAGACCGGTGAATACCAAGTAATTCGGCTGCCTGGGCCTTATTGTAGTTGGTGGACCTCAGGGCGTGGCGAATGGCCTCTTTCTCTGCCGTGCTCTGGACAGCCTTGAGAGCACTACGATCCGATTCAGGAGACTCCTTCCTGTTGCGGTAAAGGTGAAAAGGAAGATCGCAAAGGTAAATCTCATCCCGTTCCAGGGAAGATAGAACCCTTTCAAGCACATTGGAGAGTTCACGCACATTTCCGGGCCAGGCATATTTCTTCAAGATCTCTTGGGCTGCGGAATCAATGCTGATTTCTTTCAAGCCCGAATCCTGGACGACCTTCTCCAGCAAATGATTTGCCAGTGGAATGATATCATCTCTCCGTTTTCTCAATGGTGGTATATGTAGAGGGATCACATTCAAGCGATAAAAGAGATCTTTGCGAAATCGGCCGTTAGCCAACATATCCTCAAGGTCTTGATTGGTAGCGGCAAGTAGGCGGAAATCCGCCCTGATCAAAGAGGTCCCACCCAACCGTTCGAACTCTTTTTCTTCTAACACACGAAGTAGTTTGGGCTGCATTTCAAGAGGGAGATCTCCAACCTCATCGAGGAATACCGAACCGTGCTGCGCCAGCTCAAACTTACCCGGCTTTCCATTAGATTTGGCACCCGTAAAGGCGCCCCTTTCATAACCAAAAAGTTCCGACTCGATAAGATCTCTGGGAATAGCGGAGCAGTTAATCCTTACGAAGGGAAAAGGCCTCCGGGAACTTGCGTGGTGAATGGCCTGGGCAAAGAGCTCCTTCCCGGTCCCTGATTCACCCGTAATGACAACAGGTAGATTGGTAGCAGCGGCCTTAAGGGCCTGTTCCTTCAGTCCATTGATAGCCTTGCTGACACCCACAATACTATCAATGGTGTAGCGTATTGAACGAAGTGAAACGAGCTCGTTTTCATAAAGGGTCAGTTTTGACTCTAAGAAAGAAACCTTTTCCGCAAGCCGGCTGGCCGTAGTTGCACTGTCAAAAAGCACGAGACCCAGGGCCGCAATGACCTTTCCGTTCTCTTTGATGGGCACCCGATGCACAAGAAAACCGGTATCCTTGAAACGGTGCGGGTAATTGACTTCTGCCTTCCCTGTCCGTGCCACAATGTGCAGACGGCTGTCTACGCCCAATTCGGTGGCGTGCTTCCCGATAGAGGCCTCAGGATTCATGTTCAGAAACCTGGCATAGGTCTCATTTATATAGATGATGTAACCGTTGCGGTCAGCGACGATAACGCCAATCTGCATATTGTCAACAAGATCCTTAAACAGGTCTGGTCTTTGGATCAGAGGAACCTTGCTCTCACCGAAGTCCCGCTTACGGGTCATTTCACTCCTCCTTCTCAATACAGCGACATGTCTCTATTTCGAGACATTGTCCTCTTTCTACACCCCTTGGTTTTCCTTGGCAACAAAAAATTTGCTGCCTAAGGATAAGTATCTGAAAAGTCAATCAAAGAGCCTTTCTTTAGGGAACAGAACCAAGAAGTAAGTACCAAATTTGGGATAAAGAGATGGTCTGGCACGATATTCGCACAACACTCAATGAAACGCGCAATCTGCCAGGTCCAGGGTTTCTGTCACTTCATTTCGTACTTCGGATGGATAATTGCGTTTGATCTTATTGCTAGTGGAAAAAGGAGGCTCTAATGAATCTTGGCACGCTCTTCTCCCGGCATGCCCGATACCGCCCCAACCATCTGGCCCTTGTTTTTGAGGACAAACGTCTCACGTATCTGGAATTGAATAGGGAGATTAACCGTCTGGCAAATGCATTAGTGGATATAAGAGTGCGACTGGAAGACCGCGAGGTATGAACTTTAAATCCCCATCTGTGTTTGATTATAAGTGGCTTAAGATTTTATCTGCTTACTATTCATTGTTTGCTTTTCCCGCTTTATATCTAGGGGGATTGAAAAGACCGTGACTTAGAAAGAGGCGTACGGGAACCTGCGTTAAAATAGCAATAAACAATTAGGAAAGGGGGCATTTTTAATGGGGAAATCAGGACGTTTAATGAAGACTTTTTTGGGGCTGATTCTTAGCGCATTCTTGCTAAGTGGAATTTACGTTTTCGCTATGCAAAAAGAATCTTCCAAAGGTTTTCAAAAGAAGATGCGGCTCAAAAGTACATACTTACTGTATGAGAATAAATGTCTGGGTTGTCATGAATCTATAGCAGATCCTGAAAGGCCAGGGAAAACCAGGGATGAATGGTATGTCGTGGTCAACATCATGCATAAATATGGACTTGATTTAACAGAAGGACAAACGGAGATGCTCACGGATTTTCTCTTTGATCTCCGCAAAGGCGTCAAAAGCGAATTTGGACCCCCAAGACAGTAAATGGCTTAACCCGCCCACTCAGGTTAGCTTATTTTCTGGTTCCATAACTTTAAATCTTTGATGACTTATTTTCCAGAAAGATCTTATTTCTTGTATATAAAATCTACTCGGAAGAAAGGTCAGGCTAAATCTAAATAGGGAGGTATTCAAATGAAACGAAGGGATTTTTTGAAAGGCATTGCAGCTACATCAGCAGGGGTAGCGTTAAGCGGAGGCGTAGGATCTTTGTCAAAAGCCTATGCCAAAAGAAAAAAAGAAGACTTCGGTGAACTCAAGAGCATAAAGGTCCACTGTATTTCCGAGACCAGCTGGTTTGATAATGCCACTTTGGGCAAAGATATCAAGGCGGCAGGTGGCATCAATACTAACCAGTACGACATTCCTTACACCCAGGACAATTTGGGGGGGTATGCTGCTTTAATCGAGGCAGAGGCTCTTGACGGCACTAAAACAAAGTATCTCTTGGATAGCGGATGGAGCACCGAGTGGATGGATTATGTTTTTGCCAAAGACGGGATCGATCAGATGCTTAAAAACAAAGAAATCAACACGCTAGTTATTACACACGATCACATTGACCATCTTTGGGGAATTGAGAGTACCCTCAAACATCAACCCGATATCAAGATTTATTTTCCCCCGACTGCAATGAAAAAGAGCTTTCAGTTGCTGAAAGGGGCAGAATATAAGTTACCTCAGTGCAAAAATACCGTTCCTCACACAGGTGAACTGATCGTAACTGAACAAGACAAAATCTATAAGCTCCAGGACGGGGCGGCAGTCGTCTTCTTTGATTGCCCCGGCACCTTACAGCAGAGGGGCGAGAACGTCATGTACTTCAAACTCAAGGACAAAGGTTATGTGACCGTGACCGGATGTTGCCATCCGGGGATTTTGACCCTGGTTAATTATGCCCGCCGGAACTTCAAGGATGGGAAAAACAATTACGGGTGTTACGGAGGCTTGCACATTTCGGTCTTCGAGAATTGGGACCCAAAATTCGATGATATCATCACAGGGATGAAGAATTACAACATGAGCAAGATCGGGTGTAACCACTGCACAGGATGGGTCTGGGCAGAAAAGGCATTGGAGGCGGGTCTTCCCATAGTGAAAGGTACGACCAAAAACCTCACATATAAAAAACAGGGAAGTTTGGTGCATTCCCATAACTCCAATGCCTATATTGGAAATGGCGATGATATATCCTTCGGTTAAGAATTATCCTCTCTACGACATTAGAGTTTGCATAATAAAAAAAAGGGGGGGGTCATATCACGAGGATCAGCAAGGTTGACGATAAGACCCCCTTTCGTAAATAGTATGATGAAGGGCGCATCAATTTTCTAATTTACTATATCTTAAAGAAAGGAGTGGGAATATATGAGCGAAGCAAAATCGAGTGAAAATTGGATCGCCACCAGAGAGCTCGTACCCAAGTGGTCAGTAGGAATCTCTGGCCTTGTGAATTTGATTGTCGTGATGGCGGCAACATTTGCTATATGGTGGCTTTTCTTTTCGGATAAAGGACCCATTAAGCTCTATACTCCCCTTTTAGGCTTTTCCCTTGTGATCTGGGTACTCTTGATCATCGTTTGGCAAACAGAGTTGTTCGACTTCTGGCCGTTGAAACGAGATTTCCTAAACAATGCACACCCCTTAGCAAAGGGAGGGCTGCTGACTGCCATTACACTCGCATTTTATGCGGTATTTATATTTGTGATCTTTTTCTTGGTTATTGGAAGGTATGGAATTACCTATTTTAACTGGCATAGCCTCCATAAATTTGGGAAAATGGGAACGGACGTCTTAACCGCAAGGGAGACAACTTCTTGGGCCTATATTTCCCTGTCAGTGTCTTTTTTTTGGATAACAATCCTCTTTGCAATAGGAGGGGGAAAAGATGTCTTTCGTGAGCTTAAGCAGCCGAAACAGGGTGTGGCCACTTGGTCACTAATGGCAGTTATCAGTATCCCTCTTTACTTTGTTTTTTTCCATCCCCATCTCGGTTCGATGTTCTATCCTGCTCAGATATATACGGCTGTACCGCCCTGGTGGGAGAGTATGGCACAGACAAACAGCGCTGAATACAGCATGGGATGGATTTTCCTCACTGTGGTTGTTATCTTTTATACTGTTCACCTGTGGGAGGGGAGGCCTTGGAATCTCGTAAAAAAACAACCTTGGAAATTTATTATCCTGTTCATAGGCAGTCTTATTCTCGGTATCCTATTGTTTAAACTCGAGCTCTACATCATGGAGTACTGGTGGGATGAGGCCTATATAGGTGGCCAAAATGAGGCAAACTTTGGTTGGCGCTACAGCCACTCCGTAACAATGGCGGTTTTCATCCTTACGGTCGGGATTATGTTGAATTTCTACTTCTCTCAGGCATTTTCCAGGATGAACCTGGTTCTCAGGGGAATTATAAAGACCATTATCGCGATAGTCGTGGGGCTTCTATTTGCGATGGCCTACTATGCATGGGCGCCAACGCTGCTCGGCGTAGCGAGCGGTGTATCTCACCCCACAGAGAACGCCACTGCATTCCTTCTGTTGATCGTCAATCTGCTTATGATACAGGATAGTTTCATGGATGGATGGCCAGGTTACAAGCTCTTAAAAAAATAAGGGGGAAATGGGTCAGGGAGAGTTCTTTTAAATGCTCTCAGAGAGGCTCTTCATGGAGATAAAATCGAACATCGATCCCGTGGTAATTATTGAAAGCGCATTTTCCTCAATGTTTTACCACCTCTTTCAGGATGAAGGAGCAAGGAAGTATTTTGGTTTTTCGCAAATTAGCGCTTTCGGCAGCGAAGAGGATATGCCCGTCTGGTACCTTTGGGTCGAGGGGAAAAACGGCTGTTTCCAGCTGGAGCTGATCGAAGGAAGCCTCTTGTACCCAAAGGATCAGCAGCTGGAAGTTTGCACCTCTAAAATGCCAGTCATCAAAGGCCGCTTTGCCATACGTTACTACCCTTCGGAAGACGAAGATAATTTCGAAACTTATTCATATTTTGAAAAATTGATTCGGCTTGGCCCCCTTTTTGATCATACAGGTACTCCAACTCTTAAGGGGAAAGACCAGATTCACGAGAGTTATTTTATTGTAGGGCATATCGATGTCCGGACAAATATCGCTCGGGATTTTTTAGAATTGGAGTGTTTTGCCCCTGAAAGATGGGAAGACTTCAGAGTGGATGGTCTTTACCTGAAAACACCTGATCAAGATAATTATGAGGCCGTTACCCCTGGGGAGCAGGACCGAAGTGTTTTCGGATGGAGGCTTTCCTCCTTTTTGTTTGACAAGATTATCTCTGGATTCTGTTACACGTTCAAGGTTTCCCCCCTTGCGGTTTTTTTATCCAGGGAAAAAGGATTTAGTTTTTACATCGATGAGGAAAATCGTGTGGCGAAAAGAAAGAATCCTGATTTGAAGCAATTTCGATTGGTCTGTGGCCTTGGCCTTGAAAAAGAAGATAGCAACCCATACAGGGAAGATAAAAATCTTAACCTTTACATTCAAAGCGTGTGCAATCGTTTAAACCAGGAAGAAAGTGACATCATGGGAATCTGGAAGCGGCACGAAGATATAACTACTCGGCGAATAAACCCCGACTGGTGGAAGGCGAAGGAGATGGAGTTTATGGAAGACAACATTTTGCATTGCATCTGCTATGAGAATCACTGAACCTTACAGAATAAGTGGAATAAAATATTATGGATAAGGCAAGGAGAAATTTTTTTAAGGACTACTTTATTCGTGATACAGTAAAAATTATCCGAGAAGCTCAGCAATCCTTTCAGGAAGAAAAGACAAGGGCGGAGTATTTTCAGTCCTTTGAAACCGCTTATCCTTTGATATCGGAGACCATGTTATTTATGGATGACGAAGTAAAGGAATTAGGGATCAATACTTCAGGGAAAACCAATCTCGAGATTGTCGAAGATATATATTCAAAAAGAAATAAAAATAACAAGGCCCACTGAATTTTGTTGACTGCCTCGCATATACTGAGTGCCAAGCCATGTTCAACAAATTCATCGTCAAGCTTTGAGCGCAAGGCTCCGCTAGTGGTGTGGCGCGTAACATCCTCGCATCCTTCAGCTTTGAAGGATAGCTGCTTGTCTGATACCTACTGTTCGATGGCGGGATAATTCTTATTCAGTGACCTCCGGCAAAGTCGGAGTTTTACTCCGATTAATTATACCCAAAATAAGAGCGACAGGCAATTTTATCCATAAACGCTAAGCATGTAGAAAATCTTATTTTGGAGGACGTTCACATAATAGATAAATGGAGGCTCTAATGAATCTTGGCACACTCTTCTCCCGGCATGCCCGATACCGCCCCAACCATCTGGCCCTTGTTTTTGAGGACAAACGTCTCACGCATCTGGAATTGAATAGGGAGATTAACCGTCTGGCAAATGCCCTCCAGGCCCTG
>Ga0315535_1001732_pt1 | contig 14319 bp, 10 predicted proteins | sample SalMarSW160220MG_2_FD_203092 | JGI IMG/M metagenome (GOLD analysis project Ga0315535, IMG submission 203092) | Salt marsh sediment microbial communities from the Plum Island Ecosystem LTER, Massachusetts, United States - Salt Marsh Sediment SW1602-20 ...
GCTGAGAGACTCTCCATTTACAGGCAGGCGATCAGGTCAGGCGAGCTGCAATGCGCTGTTGCCGATGTTGAATCCATCTTCAGGAAAGGCTTCCCTTTAGGTTCCTCAACATTCGAGAAGATATTCAAGGCAGTCGGATGGGGCGATACATATGAGGTATTGGCAACCTATGATGAGACTGCGGCAGCTCTGAAAATAATAAGAGAGCTGGTAGAAGAAAAAGGGCTTGGCAATTTCCCAGAACTGGAGCAGCTCCTCCAGGATTATGGGCTCGGGACAACGATACCCAACCCTGGTTTCGTGCTCAAGGACATGGCGTATGACAGCACCACCAAGTTCGAGAAGTCAGGTGACAGGTTCGTAACAAAAGCGGAAGAGAAAGAGCTGAGCGGGCTCAGTCCTGAAGGCTATGATGCATGGACCCAGGAGATATTCCCAAAATTCGCTGCAGCGCAGATAAGATACTGCGATGAGAGAAACATCCTGAATATCGATGGGAAAGGGGAATGTGTGACATACCAGGGAAGTCCGGTCGTGACTGATTTCGCCTGCACTGTCGATGAGAACCGAGAGATGATTATCGTGGATATCGACGGGGTAGAGTTTGCAATACCTTCCAACAAGGAGATACAAAGGGCGATCTTCAAGAAGGCCGGTGTCGATGTTGCCAAGAGGGAGGCTATTGAGCTGGCTGAGAGAGCAGGTGACAAGGACACCTGGAAACAGTACATGCCTGAAAGGCTCAAGGCAAGAGGGATTGACCTAAAAGCAGTCTCGGACTATTCATGTGAACTCATGGGTTATGCAATCGCTGAGGTTGCCAACAGGACTTTCGGCATGAAAGTCTTTGATGCCAAACCCCTTGACACATGGGTTAGGGATTTCGTCCCTTACGCAAGCAGGATCGAGAGGCAGGAATAGGGTTCAAGATGACCGTATCATTAGATGACATTATATTTAGTTTGAAGACAATGCACAATTTCTCAGATGGCAGTATATCGTTGCTGGAAGACAAAGGTTTCAAGTACAAAGAATTTATGGATATTTTGGATGGTCTAAGTATAACCCTCCCTAAGTTTGACGAGACCTTTGAAGATAGAAGAAAGAAGAAGTCAAGGTTCGAGCTCATGATCGAGAGGGGTGACTCTGAAGAGATAACCACCGGCAGGTACAATCGCTTTGTTGCAGGTTTCAAGGACATCAGCTCTGAGCAGGCTATGGTCAGAGGCAGGATGAAGTTTGCAGTGGAGTACGCGATCGAGATTGCAGATCTTGTCGCAGGTGTGCCTAATGCTGAGAAGTTTGTTGATAGGCCATTCACAGGAGAGGAAAAAGAAAAACTAAGGAGCATCTACAGGGATTTCAGGACCAAAGATTATATCGCTGTAAAGATTATAGAGGGCAGGACCAAGCATGATGTCGTCGCTCCCAACACTTGGGTGACCATTAGGGGCCAACAGCTGGGAATCGATGATGCCTTGTTAAGAAGGGTGGTACATTTTGCAAGGACCTCAGCTGATGTAGATGCTAATGTTTCTGGAGAACTCTACATGAAGGCATTAGGCCAATGGAGCAAGTCATTGAGCAATCTTGTGAAGCTACTGCAGAGCAAGGCGAAAGAATGCCTGAAAATCACCTGCATAGGCAGGACACATGGCCAGGATGCGCAGCTTACGACCTTAGGGCATATCTATGCCAACCTTGCTGAAGAGATAAGGCAGTATTCGGGCCCGCTGATGCAGAAAAAAATGCATACACTTCAGGGAAAGGTGGCTGGTGCGATCGGGACCGATGTCGACATGAAAGGCACGTTCCCAAATCTGGACGTCGAGCCCATGTATAGGAAAATTGTTGAGAATGTCTTTGGCCTGAAATATACTGGCCTTGGCTTTGACCAGGACGGTCCTAATGTTGGTTTGGTTGAGACCCTGGATGCCATGGTCAATGTAGGGATGGTTATCCAGAAGGCAGCTGCTGACACCTGGCTTTATGCATCCAGAGGTGTATTGGGAAAGATTACAGACGAGGGTGAGTCAGGATCTTCAGCTATGCCCCAGAAGACGAATCCTTTCCTCGCAGAAGGATGCGAGGCACTGATGGTCATTATGCGCAATATTGTCAATCCTTTGAAGGAGATGATAGTTGCCTACAGGGAGCAGGGTGATTTGAGAAGATCCATAACCAAGAGAGAGATCTTCCACCCGATAATGCTCTCTATAATCGGTATCGAGAGGCTTATTTCTGAGGTCAATAATTATCAGCCTAATGTCGTCGAGATTGAGCATGCGGTCTATAAGCAGGGTCCAAAGTTCGCATCTTCGGTTATCAGCAATTATCTCAGGTCCCAGGGAGCTGCTGATGCCTATGACAGGATTAAAGGGGTTGTCATGAAACCTAATGTGAAACTGACTGAGGTTCTCGGATGCGTTAATGGTATGAAAGATGATGGGATAATAAATGCAGAAGCAGCATCCTATGTCGGCAGCATTATGAAAAGCATCATTGACCCTGACCGTAATATGCATATGCTGGATACAGGAGGATCAGGAGACCAATATAAAATAATATCCCTTATTGAGAAAAGGAACCAGGACATCAGGGCCAGAAAGCCTCTTCTTGGAAATGCGGTCAAAGACACCTACAGTATGATACGAAGGGCTGAAATTACACAGAAAAGATTGTTAAGATATGCTTCGTAATGAAGGAGGTTGGATAAGATGGAAATATCAGAAATGACGTATGCAAGTCAGGGAGTCTCACTCAATGAGCAGAACAGGGTGAATGCTGCGGTTGCAGAAAAATTGAAGAAGAAAGGCATGAAAGCAGAAGGCCTTTTCGGTGGTGCCGTAGATATTTCAGGATTTAAGTCTCAGGAAAAAGTATATGTTGATATCAAGGGTTCTTCAATCATCGAGGGTGACAATCATGTTGATACGGGGGCTCGGACCACAAAATCCGCGTTCCTGTTTGCTGAAGGAGAGGTAGTGGCTTCACTTGATTATATTGCGCTGACGACGATGGGAGACATAGTCCCGGATTTTGTAGAGGGTGTTGCCATGACCTCAGCCTCATACGGTGTTCCTGTCATAGGCGGTGAGTCAGCAGAGCTGCCTAATACATATCAAGAAGGTAAGATTGATTCCTTCGTCCACCTTTTATCTATAAGAGATGATGAGGGTGCTGATATCACTGATCTGATAAGAGACATGGAAAGGCCCCTTTTGGTAGGTTCAACAGATGGTACAGGGACCAAGACCAAGATAACCAGGAACCCTACAGATATCATAAGCCATGGATTCAATGATGTCTCTGCCCAGGGTGTGAAACCGATCGGCTTTGCGATGTATGTTGCGGGTAATGTTGACGAAAAAGAGCTGAAAGAGATAGATATCAAGGCTGGTAAGCTGGCTAAAGAGCTAGGAGTGACCAAGCTTGATACGATAATCCAGCAGAGACCTGAAACATATCTGCCCGGCGAGGTGGATATAGCTGCAACTGTCATCGGGGTTGTTGATGAGAAAGATCTGATCACAGGAAGTGATGTGGGGACTGGTGATAAGATCATCGGCATTGGTGTTGATGGTTATATGACCAACGGCTGCTCATTCGTGAGAGGGTTTGTAGATGCATTACTTGAGAAAGGGGTAGTGTCCCAGATTGATCAGCCAATGGATGATCTCGAAGGAAGGACCCTCCTGTATGAGATGTCCAGGCCGCACCGACCTATGACTGACATCCTGTTCGGCTATGATAATGTGCAGGGCATACTTGAAAAATATAAAGGAAAGATAAAAGGTATGGCGCACATTACAGGAGGTGGGCTGATCGACAATATCGTCAGGATGGTGCCGGACTCATGCAAGGCAGTGGTCAAGGGGGAAGTGCTTCCTGTTCCACCATTGATGGAGCTGATGCTGAAACATGGTGCAAATGAGGAGGAATTGTACAATACTTTCAATATGGGCGTCGGGTTTACCCTAACTGTCGCTGAGGATTTTGCCGATGAGATTGTGAAGTACATCAATGATAATTTCAGGTACAGGATTGAGGATGTTGACAGGAAAGCTGCGATAATAGGTGATATTCAAGCTCGCGAGAAAAAATATCAATGGGCAAATTGATTTTTTTCAATTAATTTTTTATATTTACACTTTCTTTCAACCATACCATGAAATACACAATAACAGCCCTCGACCTGCATTTCCTTGTCAGAGAGCTGAAACAGCTTATAAGCGCAAAGGTAGACAAGATATACCAGCCAGAGAAGAATGAGTTTTTGTTTGTGCTCCATATCCCGAATTCCGGCAAGAAAATACTAAGGGTGATGCTGCCTGGCTACCTTTTTCTCACAGAGCTGAAGGGCGACGTTCCCGAGACGCCATTGCACTTCTGCATGATGCTGAGAAAATACCTGGGCAGCGCAAGGCTTCGTGATATAAGGCAGCTTGGCTTTGAGAGGATACTTGACCTGCTCTTTGAAACAAAAGATGCAAAGTACAGGCTGATCATCGAGCTGTTTTCAAAAGGCAACCTTATCCTGTGCGGGGAGGATTATACGATCAAGTCCCCTCTGTTCCCGCAGAGATGGAAGGACAGGGTCATCAGAGGAAATGTGAAGTATGAATATCCCAAAAGAGAGCATGATTTCCTCACAATAAAATATGACGAGTTCGCCGATGTCATCAGAGGATCTGATAAGGAATCAATAGTCAAGACACTGGCGCTTGATCTCGGCCTTGGCGGAAGGTATGCTGAAGAGCTTTGCCTGAGGGCTGGTATTGACAAGAACAAGAAGAGTCTTGAGACAGGCGCGATAAAAAAACTCTTCTCTGAAACAGAAAAGCTCAGGGATGCGGATATCAGAGCATCTGTTGTAAAGAAAGACGACCATGTAACAGATATCATGCCGATAGATATGCTCGTATACAAAGATCTCACTGCCAACCGGCTTAAGACCTTCAATGAGGCTCTAAACGAGGTGCTTTCTGTGCAGATAATTGAAACACAGAAAGAGAGACACGAGGAGCGCTATACAAAGGAGATAAAACGCCTTGAGAAGGTCAAAAAGGAGCAGGAAGAGACCATTGAAAAGCTGAAGGCCTCGATAAAAGACAACCAGATGAAGGGCGAGTTCATATTCGAGAATTACCAGGCCATAAGTGAGATCCTGACCGAGCTTAACAAGGCCAGGAAAAAATATCCCTGGAAGGAAATCAGGAAAAGGCTTGAGGGGCATAAGGTCATAAAAGAGATAAATGAGAAAAACAAAGAGGTTGTCGTAGATATCGAGTAAGTGATTAGTTTTGCCCTAATTTCTTGATGGAGCGCAGCTCAATCCGAGAAAAGCGGTGTCATCCAAAAAGTAGGTTAGCATCAATATGCACAGAGCTTTAATGATTTTTTCTGTATGAGCACATTTTTCCTTGCAGTGCAACAAACAGGCCCGGAGGGCTACTCAACCTGAAATTTTTTCATGGCGCTGGTTCGGCAGGCACCCTCAGTGCCGTGTTTAAGCCGAACCAGCCGCCAGTGGATGGAAAAATTTCTATAGCACAATCAAGAAAAATCAACATTGCAGTTCTGATACTAACCCGAACGTTAGTGGGTTTTTGGATGAAGCTAGGAAAACCCATACTTTTATATACACTCTTTTTATATTCCAATATTATGGAAAAGATCTTTGTCAAAAACAGAAAAAACCAGAAACTGGCTGCATTTTTCCATAAGCCGGAGAGGCAGACAAAAAAGATAATCATATTCACGCATTCATTCAAGGGAGATAAGGATTACGAACCGATAATCGGCGAATTTTCAGAAGAGATGTGCAGCAGAGGTTATGCGGTCATCCGTTTCGACTGCTGGGGAACAGGCGAGAGCGATGGAAAGTTTGAGGATTCCAGCATAAGGACGCAGATAGAAGACCTGGAGGACATTATCAGGTATGTCAGGTCACAGGGATATACAGACATCTGCCTCGCCGGCCTCAGCCTTGGAACATCGGATTCTATCATGGCCTATGATGATACCATAAGATGCATGGTCCTGTGGAGCCCGGTTTTCTGGCATGATAGGATGTATAAAAAACATCGGGATGAGACGCTGCAAAAAGGTTTTTTCACTTCAAAGAGGCTCCTCACCGGTGAAGTGGTCAGGTCTGGAAAGGCCATGTGGCAGGATTTTAAGGATATAAAGCCGTACAAGAAACTTCGCGATATCAGATGCCCGGTACTGGCAATAGTCGGGAGCAAGGACGACTATAATTCTGAAGAGAAAGTTAAGGAGTTCATGAATATGATACCCTCTGAAAACAGGCTTGAGATTATCCAGGGCGGTGACCATAATTTCCTATCAATGGATGCGAGAAAAAAAGCCATCTGTCTGTCAGCTGATTTTATCAAGGCGCATCTGTGACTAAAGCATAGCCTATACCTTTCTTGCAAAGCTCAAAAACCCGCTGTGGCCTATCGCCTGCGATCTCGGCCTTATCTTTCTTCCGTCTATCTCCCATTCCCTTTCTATTGTCTCTGTTGTCCTGAGAAAGAGCATGCTGCTGTTTTTCCTGATCTCCTCGACAAAATCAGACACCTGCGGCAGTGTCGGCGAATAGCTTATCAGGAAGCCGCCGTGTTTTAGGGATTTTACAGCATGGGGTATGACCTTCCATGGCTCAGGCAGGTCAAGCATTACCATGTCAACATCCTTCTCGTCAATGCCGTCATAGATGCTCTTTTTCTTGAGGACAATGTTTTTCAGGCCGAGAAATTCGATATTTTTACTGACGATCTCAGCAAAATCATCCCTGATCTCGTATGTGTAGACCTTTTTTACGATATGCGCAAGAAAACAGCAAAGTGCGCCTGAGCCTGCGCCTGCATCCACAACAGTGCTTTTATTGCTGATCCCTGTCCCTGTGATTATGCTGCCGATATCTTTTAGCGGGATTATCTGCGCAGAGCGCTTGATCTTGCTGTAGAGGTCGATAAAGTCCGGCTCAAGCACGGTCATCTCCCTGCCTGTGTTTGTCTTTACTTTTGCGCCTGGTTTTGCCTCTTCCAGCTCTTCCTTTTTTATATAGCCGTATTGCGTGTGCAGGTCACTGCCCCTGAAGAAGAATTTCCTGCCCTGGCGCGTTATGAGTATTTTTTGTTTCACGAAGCAGCAGAGAGATTATGTATATTTAAATATAGTTATTCCACCTGTCTCAGACAGGTGGTCCTACCTAGTGGAATAATTATGGTCTGAGAAAACCGACCGAGCCACCAAGTGGCGAGCATGTCACCAGTCTGTAACTAGTGGTGTCGGTTTTCGATTGACTTTATCTGACAGCCGGATTTTCATCCTCAGCTATTTTTGATTATTCCCGCAGCCTCTATCAGGTCCTTTGCGACAAAATCAGGCTTGGTCCTGCATTCGTCCGGATCCCTGGTTTGGCCTGTAAGTACGAGGATAGTTTTGCATCCCGCCCTCTTTCCTGCCAGTATGTCTGATTCCTTGTCGCCTATGACATAGCTTTTCTCAAGCTCGATACCATACTCATTTTTTGCGTCAAGAAGCATCTTCGTATTTGGTTTCCTGCATTCGCAGTTATCTTCAGGCGAATGCGGGCAGTAATAGGTCTTCTTGATCCTGATTCCATTTTTCTCCAGCTCAGCCACCAGATGGCTGGTGATTTTCCTGAAATCTTCGTGTGTGTAGTAGCCTCTGCCTATACCTGACTGGTCTGTGATTATAAACAGCGTAAGGCCGGCATCCTGCATCTCTTTTAAGCCTTCAATCGCCCCCTTGGTGAACTCAAAATCACTTATCCTGTAGACATAGCCATGGTCAACATTGATTGTCCCGTCCCTGTCAAGAAATACCGCTCTCATCCTCTCAGGATTCGTTTTCATTTGTCATAGCCCAGGTATGCCTTTATCTGCTTCCAGCGCTTTTTGATCTCGCTTTTCGCGGTCTTCCTGTTTTTGACAGTCCATATCCTGGCCCTGAGTATCCACGCCACATTGTTCTTTTCCTTATCATAATAATAATACCCTACGACGATCAGCATTATTATCAGGGTAGGCGTTATTATATACCATAGGATCACGCTCAGTGTGCTTGCCTCCGGGGTCACCTCCTCTTGCTCTGCAGGCTGCTGGCTGGCGTTGACCTTTGAGGGCTTTTCTGTCTCAGCGGGCTTCTCGGTCTCGTTTGCCTTCGCCTGCTCCTTTTTCTCCTCCTCTGATATGCACGGCCCTATCTCTAGATATTCGAATGCGTTAGGATATCCGCGTTTTGACGCGACCAGCTTATAGTTTCCCGCAACAGTAGGTGTCAGGGTTATCTGGCCGTTGTCGTCGGATATGAAATCGTCAACATTGTCCCAGATGCCGTGATCGAGCAAGTACATTTTAACATCGACCTTTGAGAGGTTGCCGCAGACCTCCTTGCCGTTGACGATAAGGCCCTCTGTGCCACAGGTTGCCCTGTTATAAAGCTGGTATGTCCATATCGTGAAATTCCTGCCGAGGCAGTTGCGGGGATCGATGATTATGGTCATGTACTTGTCCTCTGAGCCAGAGCACTGGCCACAGTCGTTAGGGCATGTGTGGCAGTTCTCATAATCCTCATCGCACAACGGCTCGCCTCCTGCATCAAAGTCACCACAGTAGCCGACTGTGAAGGTTATATTCTCGGAATCGATGGCAGTTCCGTCGCTGACGTATATGGTGATGTTCCAGCTGCCTTCGTGAGACAGCAGCGGCGTAAAGTTGATAACCCCGTAGTATGATTCGTTCGAGACATTGAAATATGAGTAGATTTTGAACCATCTCAATGCCTGCGTCTTGTCAAAGATGAGCAGCTGGTTGTCGAGTATGTACTCATTTTCATTGTCTGGGTCGCTTCCATAGATATAATGCACGAACGGGACATGGAGGTATGCATTAAGGTTGCCCACAGGATTTAGTACTGGCGGGTCATTTGTCGGCGATACGTCTATTGTCACTGTCTGCGAGTCAGTGTCAGAGCCGTCGCTCACATTGAACTTGACATGGTTTGAGCCTATGTCGCTGTTTCGTGGCACCCACCATGCTACTGCCGACGTGGAATTTATGCTGTCAAAGGTAAAATTGTAGTCTGAGGAGAATGTCAGTGTGTCATTATCTATGTCAGATGCTGATATGATGAACGAAAAATTATAGCTCTCCAGAGCGACCTGGTTTGGTATGGTGTCGAGGACCGGTGCATTGTTGAACACGTTGATAAGGTCCTGCTGCTGTTCTGTCGTTGTATGGCCGACCACATCAGTTGCAGTCACTTGGTAATAAAGGATCTCTCCGACATGCGAGCTCCAGCCGCCGACAGGCTCACTCATCGTGTAGCTGTAGACGCCCCCTCCTGTATCTGTCATGTCCTGCCAGCTGTACCATCCGGCCGAGTCATATTTATAGCGGAACTGCGCAGGACTGCTGCTGTTCCATGTCGTGTCCGTAACTGTGACAGTAACAGTAAGCGAGCCTGAGCTCCCCTCGTCAAGGTCAGACGGATTTTGGGTCCATCCTGACAGTACAGGATCCACTGTATCGACCCATATCCAGTCGTTTGCATCACTGCCTATGTTACCCACAGAGTCTTCTGCCCATACATAGACAGTGTTGTTTCCCTGGGCTGCGCTACCCAGTGATCCCAGAACAGTTGTATTGCTCACCCTTGTCTGGGTCCTGCTGCCTGAATTGTCTGTAAAGTTGTAGTAGTACCAGTGTATCCCAGAGCTGGGGTCGCTAAATCCGGACCAGACAAAATCAAGGGTAGTGTCAGTCGAATGGTACCTGTTTCCTCCCTCCACTGTTACGCTTCCCGGCGTTGGTGCTGCCGAGTCTGTGGTATAGTTGCCTGTGTAGTTGTCTTCCGCTATCCTGCCTGTGGCATCATAGATAAAGGCATGCCATGAATGCTGGCTGCTGTCTGATTCTGCAGTGAACGTACAGCTAGGGTTGGATGCGGCTGTGTTGCTGCATCTTTGCGTGCCTGTACAGCCGGCTGCGGTAACCCCGGCGGTGTTGCACACGTACAGTATGACATTGTCACCGTCCACGTCCGAAGCTACGGTAGTTATCCTCACCCCTGCCCCGCCCTTGATATAGCTGGTGGATACATTGTCTGATGCCGACGTGAAGCTTGGATTGTCAGGCACAGGATTTATCGTTATGGTAAAACATGACTGGGACGAATAATCCTCGCCGTCATAGGCCCTGACACAGACATTCGAGCTTCCGCTCTGGTTTGCTGCTGGTGCTCCAATATCAACATATGACCCGTCAATAGAAGCACTCACAAGCGCCGAGTTTGACTGGCTGTATATGGAATATGTGAGTGGACTGCCATCATAATCATAGGAATAATCGCTCAGGTTGAATGCGTTGTCTATCCCTGTCGTGTTGTCCTCGTCCATGGTCTGGTCAGGCAGTGTCGCATTGAACCTTGGTGGAATATTGTCATAGGTTATGTTTAAGTAGAGGTTCAGCCCGGTTGCAAGACCTGAATTGGAGCCGTTGAACACACCAAGCCACGAGAAGGCATCAAATACATCAGAGCCCTGTGTGCAGGTGAAGGACCTGAGATAAAAATTCCCTCCTCCACCTCCAGTGGTTTCTGTCCTTTTCTCGTTTGTGCCCTCGTTTGTGATGTTTACGCTGGTGCCTGCAGGGACAGCAGTGTTGTTATGGAAAAACACATACCCCTGGATGACACATGTATCAGCATGGCTGCTGGGCGCGGGTAAGAGCAATGCGACTAGTAAAATGGATGCCGTGATCATCAGTCGTATGCCTGTTTTCATCTTCTCTTCCTTGCCTTCTTGTCCTCAGCTATTATGATTATGAGCAGCAAGAGCAGTATGCAGCCCATGATGCCCAGGGCAATGTTCTTACGGTTCTTTGAATAGTCATAGGGCTCTTCCTCGTGGGCTGTCTTATTTTGCGCAAGGCTCTGGCTGCTCTCGCTTGGCCTGCTCTTGTCCGGTACGATGGGTATCTTGTCGAACCTTACAGATGCCGTATCATCGTCAAGCCTGGTAAGCTCCGCCTTGGTGTCATCACTGCCGTCATTGTCAAGGTCCAGCGTGACAGGCTCATTAATCCTGAGCAGAACATCCCTGTCGAGAGTGTTGAACGCGATCCTTATCGAATCCTCTCCTGCCCTTGTTACGTTCCCTATGACCATCCTGATGTTAAGGGAATCGTTGATTATGTAGAGCCTGATGGCCCCTCCTATAGGTATCCTGTTTATTTTACTCTCATTGATCACAGTGCCGAAATCCCATGAGCCGGGCCCGCCACCTGCACCTGAACCAGAGCCCTTGCCGGCGTTGCCAGAACCTTCTGAGCTTCCTGAATCTTTGGCTGCACCGACATTGTCCTTCTCAACAGCAGGTATCGAGAGGTTAACCTCGTAGGGATAATGGTCGAAGACAAAATCCTCCCTCGTCACAGTGTCGCCTGATCCATGCACCACAGCTATCCTGTCAGTGCCGTAGTTGCAGGTGAAAGACTGCACATAGAAGTTGGGATATGGCCAGCTTTTTCCCCCTGTCTCAGTCTCATACACTGTCCCGAGGCTGATGTCAGCTATCCTGACCAGGGTGCCGCTCTCTGCCGGTGTCCCGTTTTCATAGCTGATATATCCCATCACAGTGCATACAGATGCCCCCATAGCCTGCAGAGGGAATGAAAACATGATTACCACTATTATGAGCAGCAGCAATGTTTTTTGTTTTCCCTCGGTTATTGTATCCATTTTAGCCTGTCCTGTTATAGCTCCAGTTGTACGGCGTCCCGACCGACAAAAACCTGTATCCGTAACCCGGACGCATGCAGCCGTCAGACGGGAACCAGTCGCTCCCGATGATGAGGAACGTGTCCCATCCCTCGTATATCCCGCCTGCATCTGTCGTGTTGAACCATGTGACAATGCCCGGCGCAGTGGTGGTGTTTAGGGCATGGCTCAGGTTGCAGTCTGTGATGAGTGAGTTCCATCCAAGGAGCATCATCTCATAGTTGGTCGGGGAACCGCTGGCAAATTTCATGGGTATGGTAACCGTGCCTTCAGGCACGTCCCCGACTATCGTAAGGTTGTACGGGTTCTGGACATTTATGAACACATAGCCCTCGAGCGGGTACATCGTATCAAACTGCTCGATCCATCCGCCTCCCATCTTGATATTGGTTTCCCAGCCCTCAAAATTGCTGCCTATGTCTGATGTGTTGAACCTAAGCACTATGTCGCCTGAGGTTGCGCCCCTGACTATGTTGCTGAAGGATATGTTATGCGGTACAAGGGGCATGGAGACCTGGTTTAGCTCGTATGCAGCAGGGTTTCCGTCTGCATACTTGATTGGTATGTCAAACTTGCCCACTGTGTTGTTGCTGAACTCGACCAGCCCCTCGCGCCATATCCCTATCCTGTAATACCTATGCGGGACCAGGCTTGAATTGGTGTCTGTCCAGTTCAGTGCCGTGATTCCTGTAACATTTGGATCGGAGATATCAAACCCTGAAAACGGGCTGTTGCTGATATATACGCTTACATTGTCGATACCGAGATCGTTCCAGGCGAGCATCACTGTCTTATTGTCATCTAGAAGAACTGCCCTGAAGTCAACCTCTGATACAGGCCTTATGACACTCAACTTGATTGTTGCCGTGGCCCTTCCGGTGACCTTTTCAACAGTATTCATGCCTTTCATTTCATCCGCCTTCTTGATCACTATAAACGGCCCTGTCATAGAAAGCATGATCAGCAAGACAGCAAACACTGCCAGCACATTGTTGTTGATGTGATGCATCATACCTCCTCCAGGTTGCCCTCTTTGGGTCTTGTGTATTTTTTGACTGATTTTGCAATATTTTTCTTGTCGATACCCACCTTTTGTGACTTGTCAACAAGCTCTGAAATGAGCTTCCTATGCTCGCCAAGCCCTTTGCTTTCGATCTTTTTAAGAAGGATCCCCTCACCTGTAATCGAGTACATGTAAAAGCCGGTGCCCTCATCTATACCGAGCTCTCTCCTGATGTCTTTGGGTATTACTATCTGGCCCCTGCTGTCGCACTGGACTATTTTCGGGTATTTTTTCATTCTTTTCTGAATTTCAGAATAATTTTCTGAAATTCTTACATATTAATCTTATTTTCCGATGTTTTTTCTGATATTCAGATTTATTAAAGAAATCATATATAAATATTGTTATTTTGATATACAATAAAATATACTAATTTATATTTTACATCATATAAATATTTAAAAACAAACACAGCTGATATAAGGATATGCCAGGAAAGGTCTCCTATGATTCGATGAAATCAAACACCCGGCTGACCGATTTCAGCGGGCTCAAGGAGTATGTTATCCGGAATTCTGTAAAGAGCATGCCCAGCACTATCAAGTCCAGGACAGGGGCGACAGATACGCTCTTAAGCTCGTTCTAGACAACATAGACAACAAAGACCGCCTATAAAAGCATGTTCTCATGGCATCTTTAACAAATAATAATACATTTAAACCATGAAAGCTTTCTGCAGCCAGGGATAAGGTGTAACAATATGATTAAAAACCAGTTAAAGACAGTTGTGCTGCTTGGGCTGCTAACAGCCCTGCTGCTGTGGGTTGGCCAGCTAGTCGGAGGTATGTCCGGCCTCATTCTCGCGATATTGTTCGTCGGGATAATGAACTTTGCGATGTACTTCTGGTCAGACAGGCTGGTGCTGATGATGTACAGGGCAAAGCCTGTAAGTGAACATGACAGTCCTGAACTATACAGGCTGGTGCGTGAAGTTGTGCAGCTGGCCAGAATGCCGATGCCGAAGATATATATCATCCCGAGCGAGCAGCCGAACGCTTTTGCAACAGGCCGTGATCCGCAGCATTCAGCTGTCGCTGTCACAGCAAGCATAATGCATCTGCTGTCGAAGGATGAGCTAAAAGGGGTTATCGCCCATGAGCTGAGCCATATCAGGCACAGGGATACCCTGATCCAGACAGTTGCAGGCACTATCGCAGGCATCATCGGCTTTGTCGCAGCCATGGCACGCTGGAGCGCGATATTCGGCGGTTTCGGAGGCGGGGACAATGACAATGGCGGTATTATAAGCCTCCTTGTGCTCGCCATAGTTACGCCGATAATCGCAACCATTATCCAGCTTGCGATCTCCCGCTCCAGGGAATATCTTGCAGACGAGTCTGCTGCCAAGACTCTGCACGATCCCAATGGCCTTGCACAGGCGCTCGAGAAGCTTGAGCATGCCTCAAAAAGGATACCAATGCGCCTTGGCAGCCCATCGACAG
>Ga0315535_1001733_pt1 | contig 14315 bp, 11 predicted proteins | sample SalMarSW160220MG_2_FD_203092 | JGI IMG/M metagenome (GOLD analysis project Ga0315535, IMG submission 203092) | Salt marsh sediment microbial communities from the Plum Island Ecosystem LTER, Massachusetts, United States - Salt Marsh Sediment SW1602-20 ...
GTAGATGACATACCAATTATGTTAATTGATGAATCCGAACAGCTTTCCCTGGAAGAGTGGAAATCAATTATGAAAAAACATGGAAAGAAAACGGATTAATTTGACATGGATCCATTAAACATAATTGCTGGTTTAAATCTTATTGCCACATTTGGCGCTAATATAACTGGTGCCAAGAAAGGGATAAAATCTACCGTAACGGTTGCCAAAGAAAAGCCAGTAACATTTCTCCAGAAAGTTCCGTTAGTAATCTCGGTATTCTCGCTTATATTTTTTATACTGGCAATTTTTCAGGTTGGAACTTTTGTCTATAAACCGGACTATCAGAATATTAGGATTATAGCCTTGATAGTTTACATTTTATTTTCCTGGCTTCAAATAATTTCTTTTAAGGCATTAGGTGATAATTATTCTCAGGAGGTGTTGATTTACAGACATCATAAATTAGTGACAAAAGGACCTTTTAGATTTATCAGGCATCCGCAATATATGTCACAGATTTTGATGGATCTTGGTGCTGGAATAGTGACCTTTAGTTATCTTGTAATTCCCCTGGCAATCATTCAAATACCTATACTTATAATGCGTGCAAGCTTGGAAGAAAAGTTATTGAACAAAAATTTTAAAGGAGAATATCAAGATTATAAATCCAAAAGTGGATTTATGCTGCCATTTATTGGTTAAGAATCTCAAATGATGAAATTTAAATTTACAGTTTCATTTTTGCTACTGTTTTCTCTGCAAGTATTTGCTCAGAAATCCACACTTGAATTAATTGACGGCGCAAAAAGTTACAAAATTCCAACTTATTTAAGATATAACACGGTTTATGTATCACTTGATGCTTTTGCCAAGGCATTATCGCTTAATACTTATTATAATTCTGTTGCACAAAAGATCGAACTTAAATTCAAAAACTATGATTTAAAATTTACTGCAGAAAATCCTTATATTGTTTTAACTTCTGATGCAGATAATACTACAAGCGTGTATCAACTTCCCACATCAACCTACTTGATTAATGGTCAAATTTTTGTTCCGGTTTTATATGCTATCAAACCGTTGCAGATTGCCTTGGGAAAAAGGATGATATTGGATAGCAATAATCATCTTGTATTAACAAATCAGACTGAAGATTTGAATAGTAATGATAATGGTAAAGGTGGTTCATATAATATTTCTGGAATTGATATTGATGAAAGGGCTAATGGTACTTTGATCCGGGTTAAGACTGATAAATCAATACCAAGTTATTCGAGTGATTTTAAAGATAGTGTCTTGACAATATTGTTTAGGGATGTAAATGCGGATGTTGCTAATATTCCAACTAAAGGCCCTGGTGGACTGGTAAAAAGGATAAAGGTAAGAAATGTTGGCGAGGATACTGAGTTTCAATTTACATTAGGGAAAGATTATACCACTAGTGAAGTATTGAATGCAGATAATTCCAACGATATACTGATAACTCTTCACAATAATGTATTCGAAAAGAAAAATATAAATGAAAAAAATAAAGCCAAGTGGGAATTTAATACAATTGTTATTGATCCTGGTCATGGTGGGATAGATCCCGGGACTATTGGTGTTGGAGGAATTAAGGAAAAGGATATTACGCTCGGCATAGGTCTAAAGCTTGGAAAGCTTATTGAACAGAATATGAAAGATGTAAAAGTAGTTTATACGAGAAAGACCGATGTTGCGGTTGATCTTTATGAAAGAGGTAAAATTGCTAATGAAAAAGGCGGCAACTTGTTTATTTCAATTCATTGCAACTCAACCCCGAGAAAGCCGAGCGATGTTGAAGGATATGAAATTTACCTGCTTCGGCCTGGTAGAACTGAAGAAGCTATTGAGATTGCAGAAAGAGAAAATAGTGTAATTCAGTATGAAGATAATCCTGCACGCTATCAAAAACTCACAGATGAAAACTTTATTCTCGTCAGTATGGCGCAATCTGCTTATATGAAATATTCTGAAGAATTTTCAGATATTCTTAATAAGGTAATGAGCGCAGAATTAAATATTGATTCAAAAGGAGTTAAACAAGCGGGCTTTTATGTACTGGTAGGTGCTTCAATGCCGAGTGTGCTTGTTGAAACAGGATTTTTATCAAACTATCATGATGCACAAATTTTGAAAAGCCAGAAAGGTCAGGAAGCCATTGCAAAAGCTATATATCAAGCGGTCAAGAGATTCAAAGCAGAGTACGAAAAAAGCCTTAACGCAGGTTGAGAATTCTCACCTATATAAATACCATTCCTTGCTTCCTCAAATAAATCCTCTCTTCCATATCTAGTTATATTCAGAAAAAATATTTGTTAGATTTCTTGACAGGAGGAATAATATTTATTAGTTTTGGAAACTAATTATACTTATAAAGTTTCCATAGTGTTAGTACACAAAAATCGGCTTCAATGACCGGTTTTTTTAGATATATTAGGAAACTCTATAAACTAAATAAGTTTCTAAAAGAAGAGAGGAAAAATTGGAAGACGTTGAATTAAAGGAGCGAATTCTGAACAAAGCCCAGGAAATATTTTTTCAGTATGGATATACTAGGGTTAAAATGGATGAAATTGCTGATGGATTAGGAATAAGCAAAAAGACGCTTTATAAATTCTTTGAAAGCAAGGAAAATCTATTAAGAGAAATAATCGAAAGGATAAAACTCAACATAAGAACAAATTGCGATATAATTTGTGACAATATCAATATGGAATTCATCCAGAAGCTAAAAACTTTGATGAATTATATTGCAAAGAATTCCTCCTTGTTAAGAGGCCCCTTGCCGGAAGATATACAAAAAAATCATCCTGAAATTTGGCGTGATATAAATGAACACAGAAAGAAAGAATCATTAGCAAAGTTTGCAGGATTAATAAACGAAGGCGTTACGTCCGGAGATTTCAGAAAGGATATAGACCAGCAGGTAATTGTCCTCGCATATGTTAATGCAGTATCATCATTAATTAATCCAGAACTTCTTTCGCAGCTTCCATATACTGGCAACCAGGTTTTTGAAATGCTTATAAAAATAATATTTGAAGGAATTTTAACTGATGAGGGAAGGCAAAAATATCTGTCACCTCATGCGACAACCAATAACGAATATGGAGTATAGTCATAATGAATCATATGAAATTTAATTTGATTGCTATTTTAATTTTCGGACTAATTTTTCAGACAAAACTACTTTCTCAGGAAACGAAAAAACTGTCTGTTAATGAAAGCATTAAAATCGGCATTGAGAATAGCAATCTGCTTCATAGCTCAAAAATGAATGTTCAATATACAGATGCAAAATGGAGTGAAGTAAATACTTTTCGCTTACCAAGTCTTTCTTTTAATGCCTCGTATACAAGATTGAGCGAAGTTGCACCATTTATTATAAACACTCCTTTTGGATCTTTTGATATAGCCCCCTCAATTTTTAATTATTATAATCTTCAGTTAAGCCTAAAGCAACCAATCTTTACGGGCTTTAAGCTCGAAAGCAGTTCAAAAATGGCTGAATATAATTTTCTGGCAGCTAAACAGGATTATACAAGCGAGGAAAAAAACCTGATTTATAACATTAAAAATGCCTATTGGTCATTATTTAAAGCTAACCAGATTCAAAAAGTGACTGAAGAGGTTGTTGTCGATATTCAGGCTCATTTAACAGATGTTCAGAATTTATTTGAACAGGGGCTGGCGACAAAGAATGATGTGCTTAAGGTTAAGGTTCAACTCGGAGAAGTTCAATTGAATTTGATTGATGCAAAAAATGCTGTTAAGCTGGCAAATTTATCGCTAGTAAACTTAATTGGGCTTCCAATTTTAACTAACGTGGAAACCACTGAACAACCCGATAAATCAATCGCTAAAATCGAGGATATTTCCCCACTGCTTTCTAGAGCTTATGAAAACAGATCGGAGCTAAAATCAATGAATTACAGGATCAAAGCTGGTGAAAGCGGAGTGACCGCTGCTAAGTCAGACTGGTGGCCTCAAATCTATCTTGTCGGAGATTATTATTATTCCCGTCCCAATCAGAGGATTCAACCTTTGGTTGATCAATTCAACAAGACGTGGGATGTAGGCGTTTCGTTATCATTTAGCTTATGGAATTGGGGTGCTACTGTGGATAGAACAGATCAGGCTGAAACCCAGCTTGAGCAGGCAAAAGATGCATATAAAATTATTAGAGATGGTATAACTCTTGAGGTCACACAAAACTATCTGAATATTAAAAAATCAGAAGAAAGAATGACTGTTGCAGGACAAAATGTAACGCAGGCAGAAGAAAATTATAGAGTTACAGATGATAAATTTAAAAACGGTCTGGCTCTTAATTCAGATTTGCTGGATGCGGAGGTTGCTTTATTGCAGGCAAAAACAGATTATATTCAATCGATTGTAGATTATGAATTGGCCCAAGCAAAACTTAATAAATCAATTGGTGATTAATTAAATTTTTAGAAGGAAGTTGAAGTGAAAAAGACTAAATATATTCTTATAACTGCTGTATCACTTGCCGTAGTAATAGCTATTTTATTTTATAACAAAGCAAAGATGAAAGCTGATACAGCAAATTTAAAATTTGATTCTTATCCTGTTACTGTTGCAAAAGTGGAAAAAAGACTGGTTAGCAGAAATCTTGAATTGGTTGGTACAATTGAAGCAAACAACGATGTACAGATAGTATCGGAAGCGCAAGGCAGAGTTGTAAAAGTTAATGCTAAAGTGGGCGATTATAAAACTGCCGGATCTGTTTTAATTGAGATCGATAGTGAACTTCAATTAGCTGCAATGAAATCTGCAGAGGTAAATTTTGAGAAATCAAAGAAAGATTATGAAAGGTTTCAAACATTATATAAAACCAACTCTGTAACTGATTCACAGCTTGAAGCTGCAAAGCTAGCTTACCAAAACGCACAAACTCAGTATATTACCGCTAAACGTCAATATGAAAACACAAAAGTCACTACCCCAATTTCGGGAGTTGTTACTTCACGACTTGTTGATATCGGCAGTTATGTTAAAATGAATAATCCTGTCGCTGATGTAGTTGATATATCTAAATTAAAATTTGATGTAAATGTTGCTGAGAATGATGTATTCAGAATGAAAGTGGGAGATAAAGTTGAAGTTACAACAGAAGTCTATCCGGGTGTAATTTTCGACGGTAAAATTGCCACCATAAGCGACAAGGGTGATGAAGCACATACCTATCCTGTCGAAGTAGATCTTTATAACTCAAAGCAGCATCCTCTTAAAGCCGGAATGTTTGGGACGGTAAATTTTGTCTCTTCAACTAAAGGAGAAGCCTTGATGATTCCAAGAGAGGCCTTAATTGGAAGCGTTAAAAATCCTAAAGTTTTTGTTGTCGATAATAATAAGGCCAGGCTTGTAGACCTGGTTATCGGCAGGACTTATGATAATTATCTTGAAGTGCTAAGCGGCTTGAAAGATGGACAAACAATAGTTATAAATGGTCAAAACAACCTTGGAGAAAATAGCAAAGTAAAAATCATAAACGAAGACCCGAATACGAAACTATAGTTTTTGTGAATAATAAACGAAATTAAAAGGAATTTAAAATGACAATTACAGAGCTATCAATAAAAAGACCGACATTGATTGTTGTGATTTTTTCTGTTCTTGCTCTGGTTGGGTTGTATAGCTATACACAATTAAATTATGAATTACTTCCCAAAATTACACCTCCGGTTATTACTGTCACCACTGTTTATCCTGGCGCTTCGCCTCAGGAAGTAGAAACATCAGTAACTAAGCCTGTTGAGGATGCCATTTCGACACTCGATGAGATTGATAACGTTACTTCTACCTCAGCAGAAGGAGTCTCGTTTGTGGTTATACAGTTCAATCAAACTGCAGACGTAGATATTCAATTGCAAAATGCGCAGAGAAAAGTGAATGAAATAGTTTCAACCTTACCATCTGATGTTAAGACACCAACGCTTTCTAAATTTGCTCTTGACGAGCTTCCCGTGATAAGAATGGGTGCCACAAGCAATATGCCTTCTACAAAATTTTATCAGTTTATTAAAGACAGAATTCAGCCAAGACTCGCTAAACTGCCTGGTGTCGGGCAAATTACTCTTGTCGGAGGCGATGAGCGGGAAATTAAAGTAAATCTAAATAGTGAGCGCCTGGAGGCTTATGGACTATCAATACCGCAGGTAACACAAATTATCAAGGCTTCAAACTTGGATTATCCAACTGGTAAGGTTAAAAATGATAGGGACCAGTTTATTGTGAGAATTGCGGGGAAATTTAAATCAATAAATGATTTGAGGAATCTGATAATAGGGAAATCAAAAAATGGAGGTGACATAAGGTTATCTGATGTCGCTGAGGTTGAAGATGGTCGCAAAGATTACACCACTATTAACAGGATAAATGGACTAACTTCTGTGGGCATTATAGTTCAGAAACAAACTGATGCAAATTCTGTTGATGTCAGCAAACTTGTTCGTAACGAGGTAGCAAAAATGCAGAATGATTACAAAGCTGACAATGTAAGGTTTGATATTGCACAGGATGGCGCTCAGTTTACTATTGACGCTGCTAATGGTGTTAAATTTGACCTTTTGCTTGCAGTAATTCTTGTTGCGATTGTTATGCTTCTGTTTCTTCACAGCTTCAGAAACTCTTTTATAGTAATGATGGCAATACCTGCATCGATGATATCTTCATTTACTATGATGCTTGCCTTTGGATTTACACTTAATCTAATGACCCTTCTGGGCCTTTCCCTCATCGTTGGAATTCTGGTTGATGATTCAATTGTCGTACTTGAAAATATACACCATCACCTTGAAAAAGGAGAAGAAAGAAGAGTTGCAGCTCTTAAAGGCAGAAATGAAATCGGCTTTGCCGCTCTGGCTATTACTATGGTGGACGTTTCTGTATTTGTTCCGCTTGCATTGACAGGAGGATTGATAGGCAATATAATTAGAGAATATTCTGTTGTTGTAGTAACCGCAACATTGCTTAGTTTGTTTGTCTCTTTTACACTCACTCCATTATTGGCATCCAGAATAGGCAAACTTGAAAAGCTTTCGCAAAGAACCATTATTGGTAAATTTTCAATCTGGTTTGAGAAGAAATTTCGAGAGCTGGTTCAGAAATATTTGATCCTTCTCAAGTGGAGTCTTAATAACCGGTGGAAGGTTTTGCTTGCGGTTTTTATTTTGTTTGTGGCATCATTATCACTTGCTCCCCTTGGATTTATCGGTGCAGAATTTATGACTCAGACGGATAGAGGTGAATTTGCAGTAATTCTCGAAATGCCTGCTGGTTCATCGATTGATAATACAAATTTACAAACTCAAAAAGTTGAACAATATGTTTATTCATTGCCCGAGGTTAAAAAAGCTTTCGTAACTGTAGGGGCTTCAAATGAAGGACTTGTCGGACAGACATCGAATAATTATTCTGAAATTGATGTTACTCTTGTTCCTAAAGAAGACAGGAAAAAGTCAACAAATGCAATTGGGGAAGAGATTAAAAAATATATTAATAATATTCCTGGTGTGAAAGTTCGTGTAAATCCTATTGGAATTTTTGGAACTGCGAACCAAACACCAATTCAACTTATAGTTACTGGATCAAATAGACAGGATGTTGAAAAAGGTGCGAAAATTTTAGCCTCTGTTACAAAGAAGATTCCGGGAACTGCTGATGTCAGATTATCTACTGAGGAAGGAAAGCCGGAAACAAGAATTGATATTGACAGGGCAAAACTGGCTAGCTTTGGTTTAAATATAGCGGACGTTGGCACTTCATTGAGGCTCGCATTAACCGGAGATGACGATTCAAAATTTAGGGAAGGAGAGAATGACTATACAATTATGATCTCTCTGGATGATTTTGATAAATCCCGGATTTCGGATATAAAGCAATTAACCTTCAAAAATCCACGTGGACAGCTAATTCAGCTTCAGCAGTTTGCGAACATTTACCAAACCAACGGACCTACTAAATTGCAGAGAAGGAATAGGATAGGAGCTATCACGGTTTATTCTCAGGTAATTGGTCGTCCGACTGGGAGTGTTGGTGAAGATATAAAGAACGCTCTGTCTAAAGGCATTATGCCCCCTGGAGTTGAGGTTGACTATGAAGGCGATTTGAAGAATCAGTCAGATTCCTTCAGCAGTCTGGGATTGTCCATGATAGCTGCAATAATATTTGTTTATATGGTGATGGTTGCATTGTATGATTCTTTTGTATATCCTTTTGTGGTGTTGTTCTCAATTCCTGTGGCAATGGTTGGTGCATTTTTAGCGCTTGCACTCACAATGAAATCCTTGAATATATTCACAATTCTTGGCATAATAATGTTAATCGGCTTAGTGGGCAAGAATGCAATTCTACTTGTAGACAGGGCTAACCAGATGAGAAAAGAACGCGGAGTAGGTATTTTTGAAGCTTTGATTGAAGCTGGAGAGAGCAGAATAAGACCTATCGTAATGACAACTACTGCAATGGTGTTCGGAATGCTTCCGCTGGCTCTTTCTACAGATTCCGGATCGGAATGGAAAACTGGGTTGGCTTGGGCCATAATTGGAGGCTTAATTAGTTCAATGTTTCTTACTCTTGTGGTCGTTCCGATTATGTATGTAAAAGTTGATCACTGGAAAAAAAGATTTAGTGTGTATCTTCGTGGAAGAATTAAAAGGAGAGAAATGCTGGAAGAGAAAACCGAATTAGTTGAAGCAGAAATGAAATAGGCAAATAAATCAAAGGGCAGGTTTTTCCTGACCTTTGATTTTAAGATATTAGAAAGACAAAACTCCTAATCTAAGTTAACTCGGTTTGAAAGTTCGTTTGTATCATCTGGTTTGATAGGGAAATGTTTGCTCAGGATTTTGCCTACCTCTTCTATTCCAAAGATAATTCCTTTACAGAACTCACCATGTGAAAAATTCTTTTGTATTTCATCCTTTATTTTATCCCATGTTCCCAGGGGAACTTTTTCATTTATACCACTGTCAGCAAGGATGTAAAAACTTCTGTTTGCTAACAAAAGAAAAATTAGTATTCCAGTCTTATCCCTTGTATTTGCAACGCCCAATTTAAAAAACTCTTTTTCAGCTAGTTCTCTCACAGACTTCTTCTTTTCAAGAAGAGATCTCTTTTCTTTTATGCTTACACAAATCTCGCCGGCGGTTGTTTTTTCCATCTCCTTAATTTTATTGGAAATGCGCAGGAGTTCATCATCGTTAACAAAGTGATATATTAGCTGTTTTTCCATTGGAATAATTATTATTGAAATAATAACCGTTTAAATATAGCATTAATGTAAGGAAATTTTTAGTAGGGAGAAAAGAAAACCCAATCCCTAAAGAGGGGTTGGGTTTGTTAATATTAAGACTTTTCCTAGTTCTTCAATACCTCGATATCTCCACCGGAGGTTTTTGCAACTAGTTGATTGCCGCCTTTATTCAGATCAGCCTCAAACTTCGAAGAAGTAATTTTGGATATATTAGTCGTATTTAAAGTGCAGGTAATGCTGCCCCCTGAAGTTGATAATCTTGCGCTGGCGTTAAAATCTTCAGGTAATCGTAATTTTATACTTCCACCTGAAGTTCCGATATCTATTCCCTTATTTTCCCCCACGTAGGTAATGCTTACATCTCCACCTGATGTATGAGCACTGATTTTTGAATTCTTACCTTTGAGGATGATATCGCCTCCTGAAGTTGAAGCGCTTAAGTCTCCATCGAAGTCAATACACTTGACCTGTCCACCTGATGTACTCAGATCACTGGTTCCCTTTGTGTTCGTGGTTTTGATATCACCGCCGGAAGTTGAAGCCGTCAAATTGCCGTTTGCGTCCGTTATTAATAAGTCCCCACCTGACGTTTTCATTTTTTGGTTGCCTGTGACACCGGTCATTTTAATGTCTCCGCCGCTCGATCTTATTTCCGTGTTAAAGTTGGTAGGAACTGTTATTTCAAATTTCATCCTGACGCCATTTCCAAACCAGTTAAAAAAGTTGTGCTCGTGCTCCGCTGTAACTTCAACATATTCGTCTGTTGATTTAAATGAAAAATCCACTTTTCTTTCCGCCTTCGAATTGCCAAGAATTTTTACGTAAACCTGAGGCTTATCCCAGGAATTAATAATAACATCTCCTGACGATGCATCCAGTTTCAGCAATTTGTCGGGTGAAATGTTAAAGGTTTTTTCGTGTAGTATACTTAGATTTTCATCTATCTCACCTCTTGAATCGATCCTGCAGGATTGAAGAATCGAAGTTGTAAAAATTACGAAAACAATCAGCAGACCAAATGCAATTGTATTTTTTTTCATAATTTGCCTTTATTATATATCTGTTTAGACAAAATTTTCATTAAAAGGTTACTTATAACTTATAAGAAAAGTGGACAAATTCGATTAGTTTTCAAAATAAATTATGATACCAGGTGATCTTTAAGGATAGACGACCCTTTTGTTTTTACGAAACTGATGAGGTAAGTTCATCTGACCGATTTGTGTCACTCAAAAGAATTATTATATTCAGATCAATTAAAATTTCGTACGAAAGTGAGCCAAATGAATAAACTTCTATCACCTAATTTAAAAGCAATTCTTCTGGCTGTGCTTGTTACATTTTTGTGGTCAACTTCATTTATTATAATAAAATGGGGACTGATTGAAATACCACCCTTGACATTTGCAGGGTTGAGATACTTTATAGCTTTTGTTTGCCTGTTCCCATTCGTTTTTAAAAAGACAAATATTACTCAGCTTAAAACATTAGATTTCAAAATTTCTATGAAACTCTTTTGGCTGGGGATATTGTTTTATTTTTTTACACAGGGGGCGCAATTCCTCGGTTTGTTTTTTCTGCCGGCAGTTTCTGTAAGCCTAATTCTAAATTTAACTCCTATTATTGTAGCAATTCTGGCTATATTTTTAATTTCGGAAACGCCTTCATTGTTACAGTGGTCCGGGATGCTGCTATTTATTGGCGGAGTACTGATTTATTTTTACCCGATCCTTTTTTCGGAAAATCAAATGCTGGGTTTAATAATAATGATGGTTGGCGTGTTAGCCAATGCTCTTTCGGCAGTTCTTGGTAGGGATATTAATCGCGGTGGAAAAATAAATCCCTATATTGTAACATTAATAAGTATGGGTTTAGGTTCTGTTATGCTCCTGACAGCAGCAATAATAATAGAGGGATTACCTTTGCTGGGTCTTAAGAGTGTTTTGTATATTTTATGGCTGGCAATAGTAAATACAGCATTTGCTTTTATAATATGGAATTTCACTTTGCGCAGTCTCACTGCAGTGGAGTCGAGCATAATAAACGGGACAATGTTAATTCAAATTGCTCTACTCGCATATTTGTTTTTGGGTGAGGAAATCAGCCTTAAAGAGGGAATGGGGCTTATAATAGCAGGTATTGGAGCAATTCTAGTTCAGTTGAAACTTAAACACAAAACAAAGATAATTCTGGACTAAAAATTATAAGACTTCGTAGGAACTAAATATATCAAAAATTGTTTATGCTATAAATTATTCAAGTTATGTGGAATTGTAGTTAATCCTAATTTAGGATATGTTATTATATAGCCTTAAAATATTTCTCTCATCAACTAAAAATTAGATTTATTCTCTTAATCGGAGGTAGCGTATGAAAAAAATAGCTCTTGCTTTTATTATTTCCATTTTTGTATTTAGTATTATATCGAATGCACAAATGCCTGACAAGTTTAAAAATCTTAAAGTCCTGCCAAAAGATATTACTAAGGATCAGCTTGATAAGATTATGGATAGTTTTACAGAAGGCCTTGGCGTAAACTGTGAATTTTGTCATGTAAGGGATGAGCAAACTCATAAGATGGAATTTAATCTGGACCGGAAGACTGCAAAAAGCAAAGCCAGAATAATGTTAAGAATGACTATGGATATAAATAAGAAGTATCTTTCACAGCTTTCACAGTTTACCGATAACATTATACAGGTAGAATGTATAACCTGCCATCGTGGAAATAAGATGCCGAAGATGCTTGAAGATGTTTTGTATCACACAATACAGAAGGCAGGAATAGATTCAGCAATATCAACTTATCATCAGTTACACGATGAATATTATGGCGGATTTACTTACAATTTTAAGGATCATACACTTGTTAAATTAGTGCAGATGCTTGATAAAGATCAAAAGTACGATGATGCTATGAAAATTGCTCAGTTAAATCTGGAAATGTATCCTAATTCCGGTGTAGCAACTTTTGGATTAGGACAGGTGTATGAAGCTAAAGGTGATAAAGAAAATGCAATCAAAACTTATAAAAAAGCGATTGAATTAATGCCGCGAGCGGCTAGATTCCTAAACAGAAGGATCGAAGAATTGGAGAAAAAATAAAGAATCCGTTTTTGTGATGTCATCTTTGCTATCAGGATGGCATCACATTTTTATTATTTTATTGACTTTTAAGGTTTCGTTTTACAAATTATATACAGTCTAACATACCATTCCATTACAGGATAACATTTTCGGATAAAAAGCTAATATTTTATTATTCATTTAAAACCAGGAGGTTCAAATGATATCGATTGTTTCTCTCTGGCTTCCTATCCTTCTTTCTGCAGTTGCTGTTTTTATCGTAAGTTCTTTGATACATACTGTGCTGGGTTATCATAACTCGGATTTTAAAAAATTACCCGACCAGGAAAAATTTAGTGATGCTGTCCGTCCCCTGAATATTTCTCCGGGAGATTATTTAGTCCCCAATTGTGATCATCCTAAAGAAAGAAAAGATCCTTCCTTTAAAGAAAAATTAAAAGCTGGACCCGTTGTATTGATGACTGTATACCCGAACCGTGAATTTATGATGGGAGGAAGTCTCATCCAGTGGTTTATATATACCATAATAGTGAGCATCTTTGCTGCCTATATTGCAGGACACGCCGTTGGTGCCGGAGCCCCCTACCTGGAAGTTTTTCGCTTTGCTGGTTGTACAGCTTTTGCCTCATATGCATTGGGCGGTATTCCGTCATCAATATGGTTTAAGACCAGCTGGAGTACTACAATTAAAAATGTTTTTGACGGATTAGTTTATGGCCTGGTAACTGCAGGTGTGTTTGGGTGGCTGTGGCCAGCGACCATATAACCCGCTCTCACTCTTAATCCCTCTTCTTGTAAAGCAGAGGGATTATTTATCAGTTTGTCTTTGCTATAGGCAGATATATAAGACGGGCCGTTAACTGTCCCAAAAAATCCTTCGAACACCTGGTCTTACCGTTAGAATAATCATTATTTCAAATGTACACTTTATTGAATACGTTGTACATTCATATTAATGAACATCTAAACGGCAATATCTGAAGGGGAAGTAGTCAGGATGAATTTACTTGTCTATGGCGTGCCGGATCGTGATTAATTCAACAAATTAAATTAATAAATAAGAACTGACGCAGATGAAACTTATAATAGAAAATGTAAGCAAAGTATATAAAGGTTCCGTTTGGGGATTGAAAGATTTTAACATGGAACTCAATGCTGGCGTTGTTGGATTACTTGGCCCCAACGGTGCCGGAAAATCTACTTTAATGCGTATACTTGCCACAATTACGAGACCGACAAAAGGCCGTGTAATTTGGAATGGAAAGGATACTGCGAAGCATCCTAACGATTTACGCAAAATATTGGGTTACCTGCCGCAGGACTTTGATGTTTATCCTAATTTGAATGCAACGGAATTTCTCGAATACATGGCAGCGATCAAAGGACTGGATAAAATCACATCAGGTAAACGGATTGAAGAACTTTTGCAGGTACTTAATATTTTCGATAATCGAAAACAACCTCTAAGCGGATACTCAGGCGGAATGAAACAGAGGGTTGGCATAGCCCAGGCATTGTTAAATGATCCCAAATTTTTAATTGTTGATGAACCAACCGCCGGGCTTGATCCGGAGGAGCGTGTTAGGTTCAGAAGTTTACTTTCCGAATTGCCGGGTGAACGAATGGTTATACTTTCATCTCACATTGTATCCGATGTCGAAGCTACCGCAATGGATATCGCATTAATAAAAAAAGGGGAATTGGTTTTTAAGAAAACCCCCGGAGATATGATTGAAATGATGAGCGGAAAAGTCTGGGAGTTTGAGATCCAGAGCGATGAGCTGCAGGCATTGAAAGAAAAATTCATTATAAGCAGCACCTTCCGGCGCAAAGATGGAATAGTTGTGCGGATAGTTTCTGATGATAAGCCTTCACAAAATGCAAGTTTAGCGGCCCCTAAACTGGAAGACGCTTATCTTTATTACGTTTCCCCAAACGGAAGAGG
>Ga0315535_1001734_pt1 | contig 14303 bp, 13 predicted proteins | sample SalMarSW160220MG_2_FD_203092 | JGI IMG/M metagenome (GOLD analysis project Ga0315535, IMG submission 203092) | Salt marsh sediment microbial communities from the Plum Island Ecosystem LTER, Massachusetts, United States - Salt Marsh Sediment SW1602-20 ...
TCAACAAGGCATGGAAGCAGGTCGGAGAGAAGCTCGGCATGGAGGGCGCGTTGCTCAAGGAAAGGATACTGCCGATGACGGCGATATACTCCATCGCAGAGCACACAAGGGCCCTGCTGGTCGCGCTGAACGACGGCGCGCTTCCTTCAAATGTAGGCGGCGGCTATAACCTGCGGGTGATATTGAGGCGGGCGCTCTCTTTCATAGACCAGTTCGGATGGAAGCTCGAGCTGAAAGAGGTCGCAAAGTGGCACGCAGAAGAGCTGAAGGACCTTTTCCCTGAGCTCCTAGAGAATATCGACGAGGTGGGAAAGATACTCGACGTGGAGACAGGGAAGTACCGCACTTCAAAAGAGAAGGCAAAGCAGATAGTCGAGAGGATAATCCACAAGGAGATAACCACAGAGACTCTTCTCAAGCTGTATGACAGCGACGGCATATCACCAGAGATGGTCAGGGAAGAGGCAAAGAGGCATGACAAGCGCATCGAAGTGCCTGACAACTTCTACGCCCAGGTCGCTGCGCTGCACGAGCAGAAGGAGAAGAAACTCGCGACGCACAAAGAGGTCGGAATCGACCTATCCGGAGTGCCTGACACAGAGATACTCTACTGGGGCACGCACAAGCTGCTCGACTTCGAGGCAAAAGTGCTGAAGGTCATCGGTGACAAGGTCGTGCTGGACAAGACCGCATTCTATCCCACGTCAGGTGGGCAATTGCACGACATCGGCAAGCTCGGCGACGCAGATGTGGTCGATGTCTTCAAGCAGGGAGCGCACGCAGTGCACGTGGTCAAGGGCGGAAAGCTGAAGGAAAGGGATGTCGTGAAAGGCCATGTCGATGAGGCGCGCAGGATGCAGCTCGCGACGCACCACACTGCCACGCACATCGTGAATGGGGCTGCCAGGAAGGTGCTTGGCCGTCATGTCTGGCAGGCGGGAGCGGCCAAGACAATGGAAAAGTCAAGGCTGGACATCACGCATTATGATTCTTTATCCACAGAAGAGATGGGCGCGATCGAGCAGGTCGCGAACGAGATAGTCAAGCAGGACCTGCCCGTGAACAAGATGGTGCTGCCGCGCAAAGAGGCAGAAGAGATGTACGGCTTTGTCCTCTACCAGGGCGGGGCAGTGCCGGGCAAGACCATAAGGGTCGTGGAGATACCCGGATTCGATGTCGAGGCATGCGGAGGCACGCATCTTGACAGGACCGGCGAGACCGGAGAGATAAAGCTGCTCAAGAGCAGCAAGCTGCAGGACGGCATCGTACGCCTCGAGTTCGTGGCAGGCAAGGCAGTGGCGAAAGCAGAGAAGCAGGAGACAGCGAAGCTCGGCGAGATAGCGAAACTGCTCGGCGTGGAGAACAGCCAGGTGCCTTCACGCGCAGAAGAGCTGTTTGCCGTGTGGAAGAAGGCCAAGAAGGCGGCGAAGAAGAAGCAAGACCTTGATCCTAAGGAGCTTGAGCTGACTGTACTGTCAGAATCCCCTGGAGACGACGATGAACTCCTGGAAAAGACCGCGCAGATACTCAAGACCCAGCAGCAGCATGTCGAGAACACGATAAAGAGATTCCTCAAAGAGATTGAGGAGATGAAGAAGAAGCTGTGAACTATTTCTTTCCTTTGGAGCTATGTTCCAACGAAGCAGCCAGCCCGTCAAAGAATCCATCTGTGTCCAGCACATACTGCTCAAGCACTTCCTCTACAGCATCCGCCTCCTGCGGATGAAGGAAAGACCGCAGCCTGTTCCTGCTGACCATCTGGATAGCATCAACCCTCTTACCATTGATAAAATTGTGCTCATTGCACAAGAGCTCAACAAGATAGAAATGCAAGTTCTTGCCAATATAGAATTTTGCAGTCACACGGGCATCATAGGACTGGCGGTCACCGCTGCTGTAATCCAGCCTCTTCACTATGCCTGTATCGCTCACGGATCCTATGTCAGAACACCCTACCAGCCTCTGAAGAGTGTCCCGTATACCTGTCTCATCATCAATCCCGGGGACGCGCTTTCCTTGAGGGAGCCTCCAGGGCACATCATAATAACCAGACATCCTGACCAGCAATATCATCTCCTGCTTGTGCGCGATAATAGCATAATCCTCACGGTAGTGCCTCACATCTGGACCGTCTACCCCGCTGTATGACTTATTCTCTTCCATTGCAGAAAAAGATGTGCTTCAGAGCAATATAAATCTTTTGTAAAATAGATAAAGACTACCAATCGTCATTTATGTCATCGTGGAGTTCTCTCATCCTGCTTCCATCGATCCTGTGCCTCTTCGAGAATTTCTTCAGTTTTCTCAAAGCCTTATCCTCTATCTGCCTGACACGCTCTCTGGTTACATTGAGTGCCTTTCCTACTACATCAAGAGTTGATGCGCCCCTACTCGCAACATCCAATACGCATGACTCTTCCATCCTGAACAGCCCATCCTTTGAATTGATATGATAATCTCCAGTCTTAAGATTTATGGTCAGCCCCAGATGATACCTGCACCCGACAAATATACACGGCCTTCGGACCTGCTTACAGTCAGCTCTTGTCCTTGGCCTTATCCGCTCCAGTTCCTCACATAGTCCAGCATACTCTTCCTCAGGTATGGCATCAACAAGATCAGGAAAATCCTTAAGCATCTTCTTCACGCGCCGCTTTTTCTTCTCAGGCAGAGCGTAACCTGTGCCTTGCTGTGAAGATGGCAGATCCTGCTGATACCCTGAATCCTGTGAATCCCTAAGATCCTGCAAGCCAGAAACACCTTCAGAATCCACATCTAATCCTAATGTCAACTCCAGAGGAGACGCATCAGCATCCCCCTTATCCTGCGGGTGGTGCATTGCTCTAACCTCGGGCTTTTTCCGCACAACTACAACACCATCCTCAACAGATGCAGAATAACCCTGCGGAAGCTCCTGAAAATATAGCCCATCCTTGCCCATATCTATCCCCGTGCAAAAATAATCAGTCTTGATTTATATAAACTCCTAAAAATAGAAGCAAAATAGAATCCTTCATATGCATATTTCAAAAAAATTTAAATAAGAATCCAGAATACCCCAGGATATGGGCGGTGGAGAAGCAGCTGGCAGAGAAGCGAGACTAGTCACGCATTACATCGACAGGGATGTGAAGCAGGGTTTCAAAGAAGTCATATATTTCTTCACGAAGGGCAATAGGCATGACAGGTTCTATTCCGCGCTTTCGTCGACAAAGTTCTCGTTGTCCAAACGCGACCTGGACGGTATCGAGCGGATAGTGCAGGTCGAGCTTATATTGCCCATCCATCCCGGTGAACTGGTGTTCAAACACCGTGATGGCAGCGTGTGGATCACAAAAGGGTATGAACCGCAGACAGATGATGACAGACGATGCATAAATAAGGCACTCAAAGGATATGCCATGCCTGATATTCGTCCCACCCAGCGGACGACAGAACAGCAATAAAGTATTTAAACTATAAAAAACATCTTATTTCTGGGGGGTTTGGACATGAAAAAAACAGTGTTACTGGTCTTTTTGGTCTTGATATTCACGATAAGCGCCTTGTGCGCGATGGCTGATTCTTCAGAGCTGAATATAGACAGGGTAGAAGTGACTGTCGACGGCGATAAGCTGCTCACCACCAGCAACTCGGGCAGCATAGATGTCAAGCCAGGGGATGAGCTGTACATAGAGATAAGGCTGGAGAACACGTTCGATGACGACACAGACATGAGGATGGATGACATACGGGTGACCGCGACAATCGAGGACATCGATGACGGCAGCAGCATAAGCGATGAGTCAGACAGGGTATACATAAGGGCAAACAGCAAGAGGACTGTGCGGCTGAAGCTGACCATACCCGATGATGCGAGCTCATACCAGGACTATGACCTCGATATAAAGGCTGTCGGGTATGATGAAGATGGAGCCCTGCACGAGGATGAGGTCAGCATTGACCTTGACGTCGAGAGGGAGGAGCACAAGCTCATGTTCAACAGGCTGTGGGTCAATGACGTCGCGTGCGACGGCGAAGCAGCAGTGAGGCTAGAGCTGGAGAACATCGGAGAGGAGTACGAGGATGATGTAGAGCTCTCCATCACCAGCGCAGAGCTGGGAACGCTGTTCCTAGACAGGTTCGACCTGCCCAGCGTGGATGACGACGATTCCGACCTGTACAGGAAAGAGAAGCAGCTCGACGTGTCTGAGCTGAAGCCAGGGCTGAACAGCCTCACGGTCAGGGTAGAGTATGATGACGGCGACGAAGTCCTGCAGAAGAAGATAGACTTCAGGGTGGATGACTGCAGGACGCCAATCCAGGTCGCTGAAGACAGGGAAGAGAAGGTACTCAAGACAACAGAGCCTTACACAAACCCGGACAGGGACACCAGCAGGCTGTTCGGGAAGCATGGCGAGGTAGAGGTCGTCCTGCCTGACATAACCGACAGGGCACCAACGGTGCCGACACCTCCGCCGAGAGAGAGCTGGTTCAGCACATTCGTGCTTTTCCTTGCAGACATAGCGATAATGGCGTTCATAATACTTCTAGTAAGGGCAAAGAACCAGTAGGCATCTGGAAAAAGAAAGAGAAACAAAAAAAGGAAAAAAACTTGGTCACTTAGGCAGCCTGTTGCCTGGCTCTCCCTCAGGGTCTGTCCTGTAGAGCCTGACGAGAAGCTCTATGCCCCTCCTCTTCCACGCCCTGACGAACTTCTCAGGACTTATGAAGTCCTCCTGCGCAAGCACGCCATAGGCACTTCCCTTGACATGCCCCCTGGCAAGCATCTGCGCAATTATCGCAGACGAGTAGCCTGTGGTGCGCTGCATCGCTGAGTGACCTGTCTTAGGGTCGAACCTGTCGATCAGCGCGAGCTCGACACCATGCCGGTACTTCCTCTTGAGGCCTGTCTTGATATCGACCTTCAACAGGAGGGCATCCTCGCCCTGGTAAGAGATATGGTCGTCCAGAAGCATCTTTGTCAGCTCTCTCGGGCTTATCGCGCTCCGGTCATAATCCCGCCTGTCTTCAGAGAGAAAACCCATCATCCTCAGCACGTGCTCCTCATTGCCTGACAGCTCATGGCAGGTATCTTTCTCGTACCGCTCTACAAGCTTCGCTGAAAACTTCGCAGGGACAAGGCCTCCCCTAAGCCTGACAGGCTCCGTGCTGAAGAATCCGAGCCGCCTGAGCACGCGCATCTTGTAGAAATGCCCCGGATACCTTATGGTCTTGTAGTCAAGGTCAATGTCCTCGCCCTTGAACCTGTCAATCAGGGTAGAAGCTCCGCCTGACGTGAAAGCAGCCTCCATCATCCCGAAAGGCTCAGGGAACCGCAACGTCTCAATCTCAGAGAGCGGCTCCACCACCCTGACCTCTCCACCCCTCAATATACGGACTGGCTCGTCATACTCATTGATAAGGCCTTCCATGGAGAAAACCTCCATGTACTTCAGGAACCCCTCCGGGTCCTGCGGAAGCCCGCCGACGCGGATCTTAACTTCCTCTGGCAGTTCTATGCCGAGCATGCCGATGCCATACATCGTGAGGATGCTGACTGCTCCGGGAGCTATGCCTGTGTCCGGCATTATCCTCACCTTCCTCATGACTGCCTCGTCATGCAGGGTGTACTGCTTACGGACTATAGAATCATTACCGCCGAGATCGCAGAAATGCGCACCTGCCTCCATGGCAGCCTTGGCCAGCTCATAGTTGAACTGGTAGCTCACAGATGCAACAACAACATCAGAACCCTTGAGCAGGCCCCTGATCTTCCTCATGTTCCTTATGTTCCCCTTAGTGGCTACAAAGCGCGGGTCCTTGAGCCTCCCCTCCAGAGAGGAGAGCACATCCCTGTCCAGGTCTATCCCTACGACAGTCCCCGTGTCCTTCGACCTGAGCAGATGGTCGCAGATGGCCTGGCCCTGCTGGCCTGCAGCGCCAAGCACGACGTAATCATAAGCCACTCACTCCACCTCCTCCTGCAGCCTGCGCTCGCAATCCATCATCATCTTGTACCGGTCTTGCGATTCCTTCATGAACTCGAGGTATTCCTGCGCATCCTCTGCCCTGATGTTCCAGAGCACCTCCCTGAGGTTCGCGATGTTCTTCCCCTCCCGATAGAACCTGTACATCCAATGGTGCTCGCCGTCATCACCGACCTCATGGTCCCTTGCTGCTAAGATCTCCCATCCGTCGTACAGAACTATAGCGTCTGACTTCCCGTCAGCCGAGAACGTGATCTCGCACCTGTAACGGTTGTTGTCGCCCCACGGCTTTGTGGAGTACTGTTGTACCGTGGCGCATGAAGGCGCCAAAGATATGGCCAATGCTGCTGCCGCACCCAAGACAATGTCTCTCAATCGTTTCATAACACAACACCCCCAAAATCTCCTATCCATACTGCTCCTTTTGAATAGACAAAATGCCCCCCACACTACTAACCAAACTACCCATACATAATATAATGAAATCAAGTTTTAAATAGGTTGGGACGCCAAAACCTGACTATCTGCAAAATAAGACGTGGATATTACGGTTTTGCAAAAAAATCATTGTATTGTACCCAGATAAACACGTCCAGCCATGCTCCCATCCTATTAAAAGTCCGACAGGAAAATCCCTTTTAACGCAAAACAACTATGCTAGAACACCCTTTTGGAAAAAAGAAAAATTTATGCGACGCGCTCAACAGGCTCTTCAAGCTCCTTCTCAATCAGCGCCACTGCACTGTCAAGGCAGTCCTCTGGCTGGTCGCCGTTATTGCTTAGCAATAGTCCTTCGACGCACTCATGGCATGCCGCGAACACAGGCAGGAACTGGCCTGACTTAACCTTGTACGCCCTGCAGAGATCATACCCTTTACCCCCCCATCTCTCAAGCTTCTCATGATAGGTATCAGCATCCTCTGCAGAGTCATTCAGGTACATACCTTCACTGTTGTTCTTGACAATGAAGACAAATTCCGTTCTCTCTTCTGTTGACATTTTCACCCAACACCCCCAAACACACTCAGTAATATTTCACTCAAGGTTGTTTATAAAGGTTTCCCACAAACTATTTAAAAAGACCTTCCTTTGATAATCCCATCACTACGGAGGTGATGTTTGATGGCTAGAAAATCGTATCCAGCCCATGGCGAACACTGCACCGGATACAAGGGATTCGCTGCACTTGTGCTTATCGTCCTGGGAGTATTGTTCCTTCTGAGGGACCTCAACGTGTGGAACTTCTGGAACATCCAGTGGTGGACAGTTGTTTTCTTGCTGTTCGGCATAAAGATGGCTTACTGGAGCTGTAAAAGATAATAATATCTTGATTATTTTTCTTTTATTTTTTTCAGAAATCCTTCAGCCTCTTCTGCCTGTCAATGTGATCAAGCAGCCTGCTCTCCTTGAGCAGGATGTCGAGGTCGAAGCTGAACTTCTTTTTCGCGAATGCCTTCGCGTACTTGAGCATCAATTCCTTGGAGCCGAACTCTATCGGCTTCGATGACATTGATTTCCTTGTCGCCTCACGAACCACCCATACACCTAACGGTGCCCAGTATTCTGATGTGATGAACCTGAGGGCGAGGACGCCTGCCTGACGCCTGATGCTTGCGAGCTTCTCGAGGATGGCGTGGCGCGCTGCGTAGTATCCTCCTGCGGTGTTGTCTGCGTAATTCTTCCTTCCATCATAGAACTCATGGTCTGTAGAGAAACTGGTGCGCTCACCGACAATGGTCTCGAAGAGCTCATAGCTCCAGCAGTGCGGGAAGAAGAGTATGAGATAATAATTCCCGAGATATCCGCCGAAGTAGGCGAGAAAGTCTGATTCCTTGTGCTTCTTCACCTCTTCTGTGAGCTGCTTACCTATTATGTCGTCGACAGCAGTAATGCTCCAGCGCGTCGGGACGAGCTTGCGCTCTGTCTTCACGCCAAGATTTCCGACGCTGAGTATCTTGGTGAGGTAATGCTCATCATAGCTCTTGCGCAGGGACTCTATCGCGTCAGCTGCCTTGAGGTGAGGGTCAGAGACTGCCTTGTCTACCTTGTGCGGTATCTTAGGGTTCTCCGTGATCTTCGCCTTCTTGAGCCTGACGCGCGGGCCGTGAGGCAATGTGTCCTGGTTGAAGCTGAGACGGAACTGCGGCTTCTTGTTCAGGTTTATCTCGACGTCGACGGGCTTTGCCGCGAGAGAGACTTCCTGAGACATCTCAAGCATCTTGTCATTGAACGACTTTATGTTGGTCCTGAACGTCGAGTTGACAAGTGCGGTGCGCAGGTCGATGACCTGCTGGACCTGGTAGTTGTTGGCGCTCCATTTGAGGGGCGCGTCGTGGTTGTCATACTGCTCTGTGCTCAGGAGGCCCACATTTATGTTCGGATATCCATACCTTCCGATGAATACATTAGGGGCCTCGCCAAAGAAGTCCTGCTTGGCAGACTGATTGAGCTTTTTCTGGCTCGTTATCTTCGTGGCTATGGCACAGTAAGGCCTTCCGCAGTGCCCACGCCCCTTGCACTTTATGCACTGGATGTTCATGCAGGAGAAAAAGTTTTGCGAGTATAAAAATGATTCTCAAGATTTAAAAACAAGCTCTTTACACCTGTATTTCATGGCATTCCCAGTCACGCACATCCTCGTGCCCATGTTCATAGCAGAGACGTATAGAAGGTACTGCGCTAAAAGGGAGTTCTCGAAGTGGTGGGTGTTTATCGCAGGCCTGATGGGCGGACTGCCCGACTTTGACATACTTTTCGGCTGGGTGCTGAACGGATATCTCTATACAGGATACCACAGGCAGGCCACGCACAGCATGATCATACCTATCCTGACGCTGGCTGTCGGGCTCGTGCTGTATGCCCTGTATTCACGCGGAGCTGTCAAGAGCGAGGGTTTCAGGACAAGCTATATCCTGATGTTTCTCGCGACAATAGGTTTCACGACGCACATAGCGCTGGACCTCATATGCGGGTTCCACCAGTGGTTCTATCCCTTCAACTGGACATTGGACCTGCCCAACCTGCTGCGCACTAAATACAGGGCAGCGATGCTGGACGGCATACTGCTGTTCATGTGGATACTGTACGATGAAGAATTCTTGAATGATATCCTACAGTTTCTAAAATTGAAGAAAAAGTATAAATAAAATATAAAATATGCCGCAAGAGTGCGTTAGTCTTCAGGGGGATCTGAGAAATATTGCACCCTTGGGCAGGAGCTGAAACAGCTATGAGCTGCTTCTAAGTAGAGTAGAAACATAGCTAATATATAAATGTTTCGTTTTTGTTGTCACTAAATAGTGACAATAAAAGGCTTTTGGGCTTGTTTTAGAGGAGCTGAGATGGGCGAATTCAGGGGTTAGAGAGGTGCAGAAGGCATAAAATAGATATATACCCAAATTGGGAGCATAAATTTTTGGTTGGAAGGCTTCCCATAGATCCGGAGATTATTCAATCTTAGACCTTTTGTATCTTTCAAACAAAGGAATTATAAACCTGCTTTACTTTTTCATATACATGAAAAAAGGGCTGAAATTCACAAAAGAGCAGTTGAAGAGACTATACCTAACTGAAGGGCTTTCGCTCAGCCATATCGGCAATGAGTTCGGCTGTGAGGCCACAAACATCCTATATTGGCTGAAGAAATTCAACATAAAGAGACGGCCTGCCTACCGCAAGAAGATACATATCCCGAAAGATGTACTCGATGATCTTTATTGGAATAAAGGATTAAGGCCCCGAGAGATAGCTAAGAAGTTCAGCATAAAGAACGAGGGAACGGTCAGGAAGAAACTGAAGAAATATGGAATTAAGAGAAAGACAGTTTCTGAAGCATTGACAACGAAATTCAAGGCCCCTTTCTCTGGCAATCTTTCTGAGAAAGCATTCTTACTGGGATTAAGAGCGGGAGATTTTCATACGAAATGGGCCAGAAAGTCAGTAAGAGTCCAGACCACGACAACACATGAGGCGCAGATTGAACTTCTGCTCATATCATTTGAGAAGTATGGAGAGACACGCAAGTACTTATCAAGAAATAGCGCCAGAGCTGATGAATGGTTCATATATACGGATTTGGACTCTTCTTTTGATTTCCTGTTGGATAAACCACAAGAGATACCGTCTTGGATAATGGAGAACAGGGGTTATTTCTATAATTTTTTGGCGGCATATTGTGATTGCGAATCTAACTGGCATTTTGCAAAGAATCATGAAAATGATTGGAGGTTTGTTTTCAGGTTAAGGACAGGAGATAAAAAAATACTGGAACAGATCAAAAATAAATTCGAAGAAGAAAATCTTAAGCCGTTATTCCGTCTAGACGTAAGAAAAGGAATCCGACCAAAATGGGAGAAAAAATTCAATGTGAGCATATATAATATAACATTAAACAGAAAAGCAGACATATTCTATCTGATTGATAAAATGCTGCCTTTAAGCAAACACAGTGAAAAAATAAGAAAGATGAACTTTATCCTCAAACACAAATATAAGAAATGGGATGAAATTGAACCTTTATTAAAGAAATTAAAAAAAGAAATTAAAAAAGAAATCCTAACGGATTCACCTTCATAAGAAGGGGCAAGAATACCAATGCCAATATGGACATCAGCTTTATCAAGATGTTGAGCGACGGCCCAGCGGTATCTTTAAACCCATCCCCAACAGTGTCTCCAACAACCGATGCCTTGTGGGGATCAGAGCCTTTGCCTCCCAGCTTGCCCATCTCGATATACTTCTTTGCATTGTCCCATGCTCCTCCCGCATTGGCCATAAAGATTGCCATCACCACTCCGGATGCCAGAGCACCTGCAAGCAGGCCTCCAAGCGCCTCTACACCAAGCAGGAAACCGACTGCGAGAGGGACCAGCACTGCGAGCAATCCGGGCAATATCATCCTCTTCAATGCGCCGTGTGTGGCGATGTCAACGCATTTCGCGTAGTCTGCTTCTGCCTTGCCCTGCATCAGCCCCTTGATCCGCTTGAACTGCCTCCTGACCTCCCTAATCATATCAAAAGCAGCCTCTCCTACAGCACGCAAAGCCATTGAGCTGAACAGGTAAGGTAAGAATCCTCCTACCAGAAGACCTATAATCACTGCCGGCTTAAGTACAGATATGGCTTCTAGCTTGGCAGTCGTAGCATAAGTTGCAAACAATGCCAAAGCGGTCAATGCCGCAGAGCCGATCGCGAACCCCTTGCCGATAGCAGCGGTCGTGTTGCCCAACGAGTCAAGGGCATCTGTCCTCTTCCTCACAGCAGGGCCGAGACCAGACATCTCTGTTATGCCTCCTGCATTATCAGCCACAGGCCCATAAGCGTCGATGGCGAGACTGATGCCCAATGTGGAGAGCATGCCGACGCCTGCCATAGCGATGCCGTACAGCCCTGCGAAATGATAAGCAACATAGATTGCCGCACATATCACAAGAACCGGCAGGGCAGTAGAGGCCATGCCTGTCGCAAGTCCCTGGATGATGTTTGTCGCAGCGCCTGTCTTCGAGGACAAGGCTATCTTCTTGACAGGCCCATAATTATATGATGTGTAATACTCTGTGATGTAGCCTATCACGACACCTGCGACAAGGCCTGAAACAACAGCCCAGAACACGCTCAGGTCAGGCATGAAATACAATGTCAGGTAATACGTCGCGACAATTACGAGAGCAGAACTTATCCACAAACCAGCGCGCAGCGCAAGGCCGAGCCTCTTCTCCTTTTTCGCGCGGACAAAGAACGTGCCGATGATAGAGGCTATGATGCCTACTCCTGCGATGCACAACGGAAGGAGTATGCCTGCCGTATCAAACGCGAGGAAGCCCAGCGCAATCGCCGCTATTATAGAGCCGACATAGGACTCGAACAGGTCAGCACCCATACCTGCCACATCACCTACATTATCCCCGACATTATCAGCTATCGTGGCAGGATTCCTCGGATCGTCCTCAGGTATGCCTGCCTCGACCTTTCCGACGAGATCAGCGCCGACATCAGCAGCCTTTGTGTAGATGCCCCCGCCGACCCTGGCGAACAACGCTACGCTTGATGCGCCGAAAGAGTATCCGAAGATTATCTCAGGCGACTGGAATATCATGTAGAGCACAGTGATGCCAAGAAGACCAAGGCCCACTACGCTGAGTCCCATGACCGCGCCTGACGAGAACGCAATGCGCAATGCAGGCGAGATGCTCTTCCTCGCAGCAGCGGAAGTGCGCACATTGGCCATGGTCGCGACGCGCATGCCTATGAATCCCGCAAGGAGCGACAGCACCGCGCCGACGATGAAGCATATCATGGTCCAGACGCTGATGAACACGCCCAGCACCATCGCGACAATGACGATGAACACTGTAAGATAGCGGTACTGCCTCATCAGGTATGCCATCGAGCCGTCCCTGATATGGCCTGCTATCTTCTGCATTGTAGGTGTGCCTGCATCCTTTCTCTTGATGACCAAAGAAAATATGCCAGCAGAAACAAGCGCAATGAGCGCTGCAATGATAATATACCAAAACATCCAATACCACCCCGATCTGTTATTTTTGATATTATAGTTGAATAATTATCATAGGAGGGCGTTGAAATATCATATTTAAAGGTTTCTACACGGCCCTTCACGCCCCGCCCAGCACTACAAAAACATTAATAAACACAGGATAAAACCCTGACTAGTATGTCATCAACAGGTTACAAAAGGTGCTAATAATGAAAGACAAGCTTCAAAGGCTGAATGATTACGAATGGTTGTTGCCTAAAACAGCCCGAGAAGGTATGCTCGTTGACGCAAAGGTATTTGCCAACCAGGCAGTGATGGACGCCATGGAAGATGAGGCGATAAAGCAGCTCACTAATGTTGCGATGCTTCCAGGGGTTGTAGAACCTGTCTGTGCCATGCCGGACGCCCACATAGGATATGGATTACCAATGGGCGCAGTAGGAGCGTTTGATGATCAGGAAGGCGTGATAAGCTCAGGGTGTACCGGCTTCGACATAAACTGCGGCATCAACATGATACGCACGAACCTCAAGGCGAGCGACGTGCAGGACAGGATGCGCGAGATCACTGCAGAGCTGTTCAGGAACATACCCTGCGGAGTGGGAAGCAAGGGAAAGCTAAGAATAGAGCCGGGAAAGCTTGACGCGGTACTGACAGGCGGATGCAGGTGGTGCGTGGAGAACGGCTACGGGATCGATGATGATGTCAAGAACACAGAAGAGCACGGCATGATGGAAGGCGCAGACCCGTCTAAAGTTTCGGAAAGGGCGAAACAGAGAGGCAGGCCGCAGCTCGGCACTTTAGGGGCTGGAAACCATTTCCTCGAGATCCAGAAAGTCAGCGACATCTTCGACGAGGCTCATGGCAAGAGGTACAAGCTCGAGAAAGACCAGGTCGTGATAATGCTCCACTGCGGTTCCAGGGGGCTGGGGCACGAGGTAGCGTCCGATTATCTTCGCATACATGAGAAAGCGGCAGAGAAGTACGGGATCAAACTGCCGGACAAGCAGCTGGTGTGCGCTCCAGTAAATTCGCAGGAAGGCCAGGACTATTTCAAGGCGATGAAGTGCGCAGTCAACTACGCATTCGCGAACAGGCTGGTGATGACGCAGTGGATAAGGGAGACATTCGAGAAGGTCTTCGGCAAATCATGGGAAGACCTTGACATGCACACGATATACGCTATCGCGCACAACATATGCAAGCTCGAGGAGCATGTTGTCGAGGGAAAGAAAAGGAAGCTTTACGTGCACCGCAAAGGCGCAACCCGCAGCTTCCCTGACACGCCTGCATTGATTGCAGGCAGCATGGGGACTGCCTCGTATATACTGCACGGCACTGAACTCGCGATGCAGAAGACATTCGGAAGCACGTGCCACGGAGCTGGCAGGGCGATGTCACGGCACGCAGCCATAGACAGGTTCAGGGGCGACGAAATCCGGATGCAACTGGCTGACAAGGGTATCGTGGCGCGCAGCACATCACCGAAAGTCCTTGCAGAAGAGGCGCCTCTCGCATACAAGGACATAGAATCAGTCATAGACACGGTCCACAAGGCAGGCATATCCATAAAAGTGGCAAGGATGGTGCCGATGGGCGTTGTTAAGGGGTAATAATTCAGAAATATTTCTTTTCTTTCAATTCTTCCATCATCTCTTCGAAGAATTTGAGCAGTTCAGGGAATGGCTCCAGATACTTTACCTTTGTAGATACCAGGTTCCCCTCGTTGAAGCCCCACTTTGTCCAGTCCTCGGCGTACAATGCCCAGTGTATCATGGGCTCGAGCTTGTCCATCGCCACTGCGAACTGCGCCTCCCTTGTCCTGCCTTCCTCGTACT
>Ga0315535_1001740_pt1 | contig 14285 bp, 13 predicted proteins | sample SalMarSW160220MG_2_FD_203092 | JGI IMG/M metagenome (GOLD analysis project Ga0315535, IMG submission 203092) | Salt marsh sediment microbial communities from the Plum Island Ecosystem LTER, Massachusetts, United States - Salt Marsh Sediment SW1602-20 ...
CTTTTTCACGGACAGATGCAATTTCTTCGCCAACAGACCGCAGAACAGAGGGATCAATGCCGTAGGCATGATCCCCCATAAGGGCCTCCCCGCTCAGTTTGAGCAAGATGCGGCTGAACGGCGGTGAGCCTCTATGCATCCTCATCTCCAAGTTGGAAACGGGCGAACCGTCTTATCACAATGTTCTCTCCCGTCTTCGCCATCATTTCATTGGCCAGATCCTGCACCGTGATATCCGGGTTTTTCACAAAGGGTTGCTCAACGAGGCATGCTTCGCTGTAGAACTTCTTCAATTTCCCTTCGACGATTTTTTCGATCACATTTTCGGGTTTGCCGGTTTCACGCGCCTGCGAGGCATAGATCTCCTTTTCTTTTTGAACGATTTCCTCGGGCACTCTTTCCCGATCAACGGCGATGGGACTCGTGGCGGCAATCTGCATGGCCAGGTCCCTGACAAAATTCGTAAAGTCTTCGGTCTTTCCGGTGAAGTCGGTTTCACAGTTCACCTCTACAAGCACACCGATTTTTCCTCCTCCGTGGATGTAGGACTGTACCTGGCCCTGGGAAGTGGTTCGACCGCCTCGTTTCTTGGCTGTGGCAATGCCTTTCTTCCTCAAATATTCGATCGCTTTCTGGATATCACCTTCACATTCCGAAAGGGCCTCTTTGCAATCCATGACCCCAACGGCGGTCTTATCTCTCAATTCCTTAATAAGTGCTGCCGATATTTCCAAAGTCTCGTTCCTCCGTATGGATATTCCCAACTCCGGCAGAAGACGGGCGGTCCGTCTGGGCGACCGGTCGGGTGTTCGGTCTTTAAACGGCGTTAATCTGACGCAGGATACACACGTTATTCCGAAGCCGCTTCAACGGGTTCGGGCGGCTCTTGAGGTGCCTCATGCTTCTTGGAAACAACAATCACCTCGGGTCCTTCCATGTCGCCTTCGCCTCTGGGCTGGACTTCAGGTTCCGCTTCTTCCCTTTGCTGCTGGAGCTCCGATTCGGCGCGCAGTCTTTCCTCGGCCAGATTGTGTCCTTCGATGCAGGCGTCGGCGATCTTGGAACAGATCAACCGTATGGCGCGAATAGCGTCATCATTTCCGGGTATGATGAAATCAATTTCATCCGGATCACAATTTGTGTCGGCTATGGCAACGACCGGGATACCCAGTTTTCTCGCTTCCTTCACGGCGATTCTCTCTCTCTTGGGATCGACCACGAAGACAGCCCCGGGCAGTTCGTCCATATTCTTGATGCCTCCAAGGGTCTTTTCGAGCTTTCCGAGTTCCCTTTCAATTTTCAGGGCTTCCTTTTTGGTATAGCGGTTTATGGTTCCGTCGTTCTTCATGGCCTCAAGTTCCTTAAGCCGGGTCACACTCTTTTGGATAGTCTGAAAATTGGTCAGGGTTCCGCCCAGCCATCTGTTTACCATATAGAACATGCCACATCGTTCACTCTCTTCCACAATGGAATCGTGAGCCTGTTTTTTCGTGCCCACATACAGAACCGAATAACCGTCGGCAACGATTCTGGCTACGAAGTCATATGCGGTTTTGAAAAGCCTGACTGTCTTTTGAAGGTCAATGATATGGATGCCGTTCCTGGCCCCGAATATGTATGGTTTCATTTTCGGGTTCCATCGCCTGGTTTGATGTCCGAAGTGGACGCCTGATTCCAGGAGCTGTTTCATATTGATTGCCAGCATAATTTCCTCCTTTTTCTGGGAGATATGGGAATATCCCCCTCCCTCAGTTTTTCCTCGATCCAGATGAAATAAGACCCTCACAGGCACAGGGCACCGGGGCTGTCTGGATCTGCGAAGTTTTTTTTGCGCTCATGTCGGTATCGTGCCGCAAGTGAGCCCCTCAGAAGAGCCGTTTTTTCCTGAAGGCGGTTCGTCGCGGAACGGGGCCTTGAGCTTTCCGCGCAAAACTGTTATATTCCTTCAAAAAGGTCTCTGGAAGGCGTTTCAGCAGCGGTGGCGCAAACAACGTAAATAGATATGTTTAGCACCAAAGAGACCATTGTGCAAGAAAAAAGCAGATATTTTCGTGCGGGAAAGATCTGCTGAAAGCAGGTGAAACACATGAGTGAAGACACCAAGAAGGACATTAGGCGCGCCCTGGATCGTGCTGAACGGGGTATCACCCGATCGGTCATTCGCTGGAAATACCGGAAGGAGGGCAGGCCCATGCCTCCCGATGATACCCTGGAGGGGCAATCGAGGCAGGTGGTGGACGAGGCCCACAGGATTATCACCAGCAGAAGCAAGAACGTGTGGAGTGAACTCAAGAACATCTATGGAAAACAAAAAGGAAAAAAGGGGGACAAAGAAGGTTGAAGAACAGTGACACCCTTCGAGAGATACGGTTTGCGCTCGACCGTTCCGAGCAGGCAAGGCTCTCTCCCCTCGCATGCCTCAGTGCTGAGGCGGTAAGAATGAAAGATGAGCCGGCCGTGAGCATCGGTCACCGGCAAAACTTCTCCATCGATGCGGACCGCATCCTTCATTCACTCGCCTACTCACGCTACATAGACAAGACTCAGGTTTTCTATCTCATCAAAAACGACCACATTACACACCGGGTGTTACACGTTCAGCTCGTCTCGAAAATTGGCCGTACCGTAGGTCGCCTGCTGAGACTGAACGAAGACCTCATTGAGGCTATCGCATTGGGCCATGACATTGGCCATTCCCCTTTCGGGCATGACGGCGAGAAATTTCTCTCCCTTCTCTGCGAACGGCACAATATCGGGCCGTTTCTCCATAATATTCAAGGAGTAAGATTCCTTCAGGAAATTGAAAGGAAGGGCAGGGGATGGAATTTGTCACTGCAGGTCCTCGATGGAATTTTTTGCCATGACGGTGAAATTCATTCGCAGGCCCTTAAACCGAGAAGAGAGAAGACTTTTGAAATTCTAGTCCGGGAAATGGCCAGGAAATCGGCGGAACCGCTGTGCGACATATGGCCCATGAGCCTGGAGGGCTGTGTGGTGAGAATGGCAGACAGCATCAGTTATGTGGGCCGGGACATAGAAGACGCCATTCGCCTTGGCCTGATCCGCCGAAATGATCTTCCTCAGAGTTGCACAGAGGTCCTGGGAGACTCTAATGGGACCATCGTCTACCGACTGGTGGAAGATCTGGTGGCCAGCAGCCTTGACAAACCGTATCTCTGCTTCAGTGAGACGGTGGGTGAATCCCTGCGGCAGCTGAAAGATTTCAACCAGGAAAATATTTATCGGAATCCAAAGGTAAAGGCTCAGACCCGGAAAATCCGGCTCATGTTCGAACTGCTTTTTGACACATATCTCAGTGATCTTGAGAAGGGTATTGAGTCGTCGGACATATATCGGGAGTTTCTGGAGGGGATGTCTCCCGACTATAAAGGCAAAACACCTGCTGCAGGCATAGTGCGTGATTTTATTGCCGGCATGACCGACGAGTATTTCCTGGAACAATGCCGAAAAAACCTCATCCCGCAGGTGAGAACCAGACGTTTTTTGAACACGGAGATTGACGGCGACGAGTGATGAGGTTCCAGCGAGACGTGTCATGAAATAGAGGTTGACAAAAACGCGTTGAATAAGTAAAGGGTATAGGCGCGATTATATACAGATTTTTTCAGGCAGAAGATGCTTCCGGAGGGATGGCGACACCATTTTTCAACGGGGTCGGTACTTGTCTATTTCCGGAAGACACCCAGGATTTCTTGCTCGGCATATCCAACCGATTGCATCCCACATCTAGAAACGTACGGTTCATTGTTTGGCATTTAGCGAAAATGGAGGCCAGATCATATGGTGCAAGTGGGGGAGGTGAAAGAGGGCGATACTCTTTTAAGGCTCGAAAATATCCACATGTATTTCGGCAAAGTGGCCGCACTGGTCGGCGTCAGCCTCGAAGTGAAAAAAGGAGAGATCCATTCCATCATCGGACCGAACGGCGCAGGAAAAACGGTCATGATGAATTGCATCAATGGGCTTTACAGACCGCAACAGGGGAATCTCTACTACAAGGGCGCCCAGATTAACCACCTGAGACCCTTTCATCGCGCGGAACTCGGCATTTCCCGGACCTTTCAGAAGATCGAATTGTTCGGGGGGATGACAGTGCTCGATAACATCCGGCTCGGCAGGCATATACACCTCAAGTCAGGCATCCTGAGCGGTTCCATGTACGTGGGGAAGACGAAACGGGAAGAACTTGAGTCCAGGAAGTTCATTGAGGAAGAAATCATCGATCTCCTTGAAATAGAAAGCATACGAGACAAGACCGTCCACATGCTCCCGTATGGACTGCAAAAGAGAGTCGAACTGGGAAGGGCCCTGGCATTGAACCCTGAGCTGCTTCTCCTTGATGAGCCCCTGGCAGGCCTCAATCTGGAAGAAGTGGAAGACATGGCCCGTTTCATTCTGGATATAAATGCGGAGCCGCGCTGGAAGGTGACCTGCATCCTGGTTGAGCATGATATGGGGGTGGTCATGGACATCTCAAACAGTGTGTTTGTATTGAATTTCGGGAACAAGATTACGGACGGACCACCGGAGGAGGTCCAGAAGAATCCTGATGTTATCAAGGCTTACCTGGGCGAAGAGGACCTGTATTCCACAAGGAGGTAGTAAACCATATGAGCAGTCCTGGCACGGAGATCACAAAGGACCTCACTATACCTAAGTTGTTCTCAAGGCAATGCAAGAGGTATGGGACAACAAAGGTGGCCATGCGTGAAAAGGAATTCGGTATCTGGTGCCCATTTACCTGGCAGGATTACTATGACAAGGTCAAATACCTGTGTTTGGGAATGATCAGCCTGGGTCTGGAGCCCGGAGACAAGGTCGCCATGATCGGTGATAACAGGCCCGAAGGGCTCTGGGCCGAGATGGCGGCTCTGTGCGCCGGCGGGGTCGGGGTGTGGCTCTTCCAGGACTGTATGATGGAGGAGGTCAAATATATTATAGACCATTCCGATGCGAAATTCTTTGTGGGGGAGACCCAGGAAGAGGTGGATAAAGCCCTCGCGATCAAGGATGAGTGCCCGAAAATGAAATGGATTATCTGGGATGATCCGAAGGGCATGCGCAATTATCATCAGGACTTTTTGATGAGCATCAAGAAGGTCCAGGAGCTTGGTCGGGAGTTGGCGGAAAAGGATCCTGACCTTTTTGAAAAACGAATCCGCGAGGGCCACGGCGACGATATATGCCTGCTCTTCTATACTTCCGGTACCACCGCACTGCCGAAAGGCGCGCTGTTGAGCCATTGGAACATGTTGACCATGGGACACAATCTCATGGCTGTCGACCCCTGTTACGACTCTGATGATTTTGTTTCCTACCTGCCGTTTGCCTGGATTGGAGAACAAATGATGTCCATTTCCTGCGGGCTGCAGGTCGGCTATACCCTCAACTTTCCGGAAGAGCCCGAGACCGCCCAGGAGGATATCCGGGAAATCGGTCCCCATGTGATGTTTGCCCCACCGAGATTGTACGAAGGAATGACGAGAAAGGTGCAGGTGAAGTACATAGATTCCACCTGGATCAAGAGGAAGATTTACCAATTTGCCACCAAGGTAGGCTACAAGATAGCCAACATGAAGTTTGAAAAGAAGCGCGTCCCGTGGTCGTGGAAATTCCTCGGGTGGGTGGCGTACGTTATCATGCAGAAAAAACTCAAGGACCATCTGGGCATGTCCCGGCTCAGACACGCGTACACCGGGGGTGCGGCCATGGGGCCGGACCATTTCCGCTTCTTTCACGCACTGGGGGTAAATCTGAAACAGATATACGGGCAGACAGAGATAGCCGGAATCTCCATCGTCCACCGGGATGGTGATGTCAAGTTCGACACCGTGGGCACACCCATTCCCGAAACCGAGGTAAAAATTACCGATGAAGGTGAGATTATTTCCAAAAGTCCTTCGGTGTTTCTTGGATACTACAAGAACGATGAGGCTACCGAAAAGACCCTGGTGGATGGCTGGCTCTATTCGGGAGACCGGGGATTCATTGATGAGGACGGCCACCTGGTGGTTTTCGATCGATCGAAGGACGTCATGACCCTGAACGACGGGAGACCCTTTTCGCCGCAGTACCTGGAAACTCGGTTGAAATTCAGTCCCTTTATCCAGGAGGCATGGGTGATCGGCGACAAGAGGGAACATGTGGTCGCCGTCATGTGCATTGACTATGCGGTGGTCGGGAAATGGGCGGATGACCGAAAGATCAATTATACCAGCTACATGGAGCTTTCTCAGCAACCGGCCGTGTACAATCTTGTACAGGCACAGATCGAAGAGGCCAATAGGGACCTGCCCGGACCCGCCAAGATCCACAAATTCGTTAATCTTTACAAGGTGTTCGACGCTGATGATGAAGAACTGACACGGACGAGCAAGCTGAGACGCGCTTTCGTGGAGAAGAGGTATAAGGATATCATTGACGGGCTGTACTCAGAGCGGGATGTGGTGCATATGGATACGGCCATCACCTATGAGGACGGAAGAGAACAACGGATCAAGACTGATCTGGGGATCCGGAGAATCAATCTATAAAGGGGGAGAGAATGGAGCTGTTCCTGATGACCTTGACCACCGGCATCCTGGTCGGTGGTATCTATGCCCTGGTGGCCCTCGGGTGGGTACTGATCTACAAGTGTTCAGGAGTCCTGAACCTGGCCATGGGAGAATTGACCCTCATCGGGGCCTATGTGACGTACGCATTTTACGAGATGCACATCCCTTTTGTTATAGCCGTTGTTCTCACCCTGTTCGTAGGGGTCATCCTCGGTTACCTGACGGAAAGGATATTCCTGGATAAATTGATCGGCGAACCTATTTTGAGCGTCATCATGGTGACCGTCGGCCTTTCGTTCTTTTTCAAAGGGGGAATCGAGTTTCTCTTCGGAACCGACACACGCGTTTTTGCTCCTCCTGTTTTTGCACTGAAACCCATCAGTGTCGGCTTTCTCAAGGTCTCTCCGGTCTATCTCTGGTCTTTTATCCTTTCCATTGTCCTGCTTATTATCCTGGTATGCTTTTTCAAGTATACCAGGTGGGGCCTTTCCATGCAGGCCACTGCTGATGATGAAACCGCAGCCCTTTCCCTTGGCGTCAGCGCCCGATTCGTCTATGCAGCCGCATGGGCCATTGCCTTTATGAGCGCCGGTGTGGGCGGAGCGCTCCTGGGAAATATCAACGGGATAAACATTTCCGTCGGATATCTGGGACTCCTTGTCCTGCCCGCCGTGGTCCTGGGAGGACTCAATTCCGTCCCGGGGGCCATTGTCGGAGGTATCATTATCGGGGTTCTCCAGAACCTGTCCGGGGCCTATCTGGACAAGTATTTTCCCGGCGGGGTAAAACAGATTATGCCCTTTGCCTTCATGGCGGTTTTTCTCCTGTTCAAACCGTACGGACTCTGGGGATGGGAGAGGATTGAAAGGGTCTGATTGATTCTATTGAACCACGGTTCTATTGCTTGTGACAGCTTGTGACGAGAATGTGGAAGTGAGGATGCGGAAGGAACGCCGCAATCTAAATTGATCGGAGGGGTTGTTTATGTCCAACGTATGGTTGCCGTGTGGTGATTATCATGAGGATTACGCGGAAGACCAGGGATGGTGGCAGTCAAAAGTCATAAAAGGGAAGATGATCCTGCTCCTGGCAATCATGTTTATCGGCATTCCGCTCCTTGCCCCGGACTATTGGCTCAGCGTGGCAACGATGGTGGGCTATACGGGAATGGGCGCTCTCGGCGTGCAGTTGCTTATTGGATATACGGGACTGATCACCCTCGGACACGCGGCCTTTATCGCCGTGGGCGCATACACCAGCACGCTCCTGGTCCTCCAGTTTCCCTGGCCCCCGTTTATTCTGCACTGGGGCGTGGCCTATCCTATCAGCATTGTAGTCGGCGGTATTGTGGCCGGTCTCTGGAGTGTCCTCTTTGGACTCCCCTGTGTCAAGGTCAAGGGCTTTTACCTGATCCTCACGACCATGGCCGCACAGTTTATCACGGTGGATTTCATTCTCACCCAGTATGTGAGCCAGATCGGCGGAAGGGGGCAGGCCTTTTCCCTGCCGCCCGGGACCATTAAGATCGGGCCGTGGGTCATTGACAATGACTTTGAAGTCTACTACCTCATGGCCATCCTGCTTACTTTCATGGTGATTATGCTGGCGAACCTCCTCCGCTCCAAGGTGGGACGTGCCTGGGTGGCCATCAGAGACAATGATATCGCAGCCGAGGCCCTGGGGATAAACATTGTGTGGTACAAGCTTCTCGCCTTTTTTGTGGCAGGGTTCATGGCCGGGATCGCGGGGGCCTTCTGGGTGAGCAATACGGCCGCCCTCAGCCCGGAGCACTTCCCCTGGTTCTGGTCCCTGTGGCTGGTGGGAGTTATACTCATCGGGGGCGTCGGTTCCATTCATGGGACGATCTTCGGTTCCATTTTTATGGTGGTGATCATGGAACTGCTCCAGATGCTCGCGATTCCTCTGGCCGATTACTATCCCAAACTGCTCATTGACTTTGCATTCATAAAGGACATGGCCTTTGGTCTGGCCATCTGTGCCTTTCTCATCTATGAGCCCAACGGGCTTGCCTACCGATGGTGGCAGGTGAAGAACTATTTTAATCTTTGGCCATTTTCATACTAGGAAGGAGGTGAAACGGAATTTTTCGGCATCAAGTTTGAGCATCATTCGGGATTTATGATTTTCTAACCGCAAAGGGGGAGATAGTTATGAAAAAGAGTATCCTTCTGAGTTTTATCGCGCTTTTTCTGGCAGGGATCTTTCTAGTTGGATTCAGCTCCATGGCTGTCGCCAAGGATATCAGAATAGGCGGTATTATGGACACCACCGGCGCCACGTCCGATGTGGGGAAGGACTATGCAATCGGCATGGGCGAGGCCTTCAAGTATATCAATGAGCAGGGGGGCGTGAACGGGAAAATGATCAAGTATACCTGGTTCGATTACGGATACCGCATCCCTGAGGCCATCACAAAGTATAAACTGCTCAAGAGGTTGAAAAGCACTGTCATCATGGGGTGGGGGACCGGCGATACCGAGGCCCTTTCTCCGACCGTCAACAAGGACAAGCTGCCGTATGTGTCCGCTTCTTACTCCGCGCATTTGACCGATCCGGCCAAGGCAAGGTACAACCTTTTCTTTTCCTCCGATTATTCCACCAATGCGAGGGCTGCCATCACGGCCTGGTTTGACAAGAAGTGGCCCACAAAGCCGGACTACGGGAAGAGAAAGCCCAGGTTCGCGTGTGCCTACATGTTTGCGTCTCCCTACTGCAGTGCTCCTATTAAGGCAATCAAGGACCAGGCGACGATGCTTGGTTTTGAGATCGGCCCGGACCAGGATGTGTCGCTTTTCGCCCTGGATACAAAGAGCCAGATTATGGCATTGAAAGAGTTCAAGCCGGACCTCGTGTGGCATGGAAATACCGTCATGTCCGTTTCTGCAACCATCAGGGATGCCTACGCACTCGGTCTCGGCGCGGACTGGATCGTCAATAACTGGGGATTTGATGAAAACCTCCCGCGTTTGGCAGGAGACGCCGCAGAGGGCGTTATGGGCGCAACTCCTTGCGCATTTTTCGGGCAGGCCAGCAAGAATATGGATATAGTAGTGGCAAGCGCCAAAAAGTATGACCCGGGCATCCCGCTGGATAAGAGGACGATCCATACAATCCAGGCGTGGGGTGATGCATTGATCACCTGGGAGGCCCTGAAACGCGCGGATAAGGCGGGGGACCTCTCCGGGCCCGGAATCATGACCAAGGGATTTGAGACCATGAGGAATTTTGACATCGGCCTGAAGGCATCTCCGATTACCTTTACGGCAACCGATCACCGGCCCGCGACCGGATGCTTGATCCAGGAATGGAAAGGCGGCAAATTTCAGCCGGTTGAGCATGTTGATCTGAAGCAGCGCTGGCCGGAAAAATGGGCCAAGGAATGGCTTGGATGGTAATATTCGATCCTGCTTTATCCACGAAAAACCTTAGAATTCCGTTCCTTGGAGGTCGTTAGATCTTGGAAGCTGCAGAACCCATACTCAAAATCAAGAACATTGAGGTCAGATATCACGAGGTTATCCTGGTCCTGAAAGGAGTTTCCATTGAGGTTCCCAGAGGCGGCATCATAGCCCTGCTCGGCGCAAATGGGGCAGGGAAGAGTACGACTCTGAAGGCGATTTCAGGCCTCCTGAAGGTGGAGGACGGCGAGGTGACTGATGGCGCCATTGATTTTGAGGGACGTCACATTCACCATGAAAAGGCGTCCCGCATCTCCAAAATGGGGATTGTCCAGGTTATTGAAGGCCGCCGAATCTTTGAACACCTGACCGTGGAAGAGAACCTGAAGGTGGGCGCCCATCTCAGGAAGACCGGTTCCGTACGGGAAGGTCTGGAAATGGTCTATCACTATTTTCCGCGGTTGAGAGAAAAGCGGTCGGAGACCGCGGGGTTTGTGAGCGGCGGTGAACAGCAGATGACCGTCGTCGGCAGGGCCCTCATGACCGAGCCCAAGCTGGTCCTGCTGGATGAACCCTCAATGGGTCTGGCCCCCATGCTCATTCATGAGATCTTTAACATCATCATGCAGCTCAACAGGGAGCAGAGCATCTCCATCCTGCTGGTGGAGCAGAACGCGAAGCTGGCTTTGAATGTGGCCCCGTATGCCTATATCATGGAAACGGGAAGGATAGTTATGGATGATACTGCTGAAAAATTGAGTGAAAATGAGGATATTAAGGATTTCTACCTGGGGCTCAGCGACAAGGGAGGGAGAAAGAGTTTTCGTGACGTGAAACACTACAAGCGTAGAAAAAGGTGGCTCTCCTAACAGAAATCTAATCCTGAGTCGGAAGGGGAGAAATGGAAAGTTGAATAGAGGGTCTGTTTGCTTATTCCGACTTCCGAATTCGAAAGGGAGGTTTTATCATGCATAAAAAGCTGGTTCTTTTGACCGCGATGATTTTTGCCTTCGGCGTGGTGTTTGCATCCTGTGCGGGTATGCAGGTCAAGCCCACCGCCGCCAACTTCAAAAGTCCCACAGTTACTCTGGGTTCTTTTGAAGTTCCCGAGTATGACGGATACTGGTACTATTCAGGGAAAGTAAAACCTACGAAGGGAGATGCGGGAGACCGAGGCGCTTTTCTCCCCATGAGCTTTCTTTTTGACGTCCAGAATCCGAATGATTATCCGGTGTTGCTGGACGGGATAACGTTTACCGTGGCGTTCGACAACGACTTTCAACTTGTAACTCTCAACAATACCGATTCCCACTGGATTCCGGCGGGAAAGACCAATCAGATACGGATGGACACTATGATTACGGTGCGGTCGGCTTTGCTGAACCTGCTCGTAACCTCAGGATTCAAGTTGAAGGAACGTGGATGGAGCCCCTGGGATGCCCTGGAGCGATGGTGGCAGGGAGTTCCCGATTACTCGGTTCCCGTGAAAGTGACGGAAGGCGCATTTACCTTTAAGGCTGACGGCCTCGTCAAGGTAGTCCCCTTTGAAGGAGCTGTGAAATAGCAGCAAGAAGACCAGGGGGCGGAGTTCTGCTATGTGTCGAGCCTGCCCCCTTTTTTGCGAGGAAAACTATGGGACTCAACGATTTTACATTTTATGACGTCATCAACCGGAATGCCCGCTGCTATGGGAACCGGGATGCCTGGTTTGAGGTGGATGACGGCAGAGCGTTCACTTTTGCCGAAGTGAAGCGCCGGGTGGACCGCCTGGCCGGAGGTCTCCAACGCGCTGGAATCGTGAAAGGAAATCGGCTGGGAGTTGTGGGCAAGAACTCTTTTGAGTATTTTCTGATCTATGGGGCAGCCGCGGCATTGGGCGCCATCGTTCTTCCCATCAACTGGAGGCTTTCGCCAGAGGAAATGGGGTACAATCTGGCCGATTGCGAACCGAAGATCATTTTTGCGGGCAGCGAGTTCCAGGAAGCGGTTGCGTCCATGCGGGACCGTTTTCCCTCGGGAGTGAGACTTTTCAACCTGGGGGGCAGCGAGCGAAATTTTGAGATGTTCGATGAACTCCTGAACACGGAGGAAAATGTCGCCCCGGCAGATGTGGCTGCTGAGGACGGTTTCGTGATTATTCACACCGCCGCGGTTGCGGGAAGGCCGAGGGGAGCGCTGTTGACCCACGGCAACACCCTTTGTATCGACATGCATTTCGGCTGGTTGTGCAACCTCACTCCGGAGGATGTCCATTTGAACGTGCTTCCCCTTTTTCATGTGGGGGGGCTTTTTATGGTCACTTCTATTTTTCACGCAGGAGGGATCAACCTGAACATGAGCAAGTTTGACGCGGAAAAGGCCTACGCGTTGATTGTGGAGCGAAAGGCCTCCGTCATGGTTGATTTTGCCCCCATTCTTTCTTCGATACTGGATGAGCAGGAGAAAAGGAGAGGAGACATCGGCTCCCTTTCATCGGTCCTCGGACTCGAATCGCCCGAGACCATTGAGAGATACCAGGATCGGACCGGCGGCACTTTTTTCTGTCTTTACGGGCAGACAGAGACGTCCGGATTTGCTACATTCGCCGCATACAACGAAAGACCCGGGTCCGCCGGCAGGATGTTTCCCCTGGCGGACGTGGTGCTTGCGGACGACCGTGATCATCCCGTGCCGCGGGGAGAAGTCGGGGAAATAACCGTCAAGGGACCGATGGTGTTCAAAGGATACTGGAATCTGCCCGAGGACACTTCCTACGCGTTCAGGGGCGGCAGGCATCATACGGGAGATCTCGGCCGATTCGATGAAGACGGTTTTCTCTGGTATGCCGGGAGGAAAGCAGAAAAGGAACTGATCAAACCGGGTGGAGAAAATGTGTACCCGGCCGAAGTGGAAAACGCGATTCTGGAACACCCGGCTGTGGAAGAAACGGTGGTCTTCGGAGTCCCGGATCCCAAGTGGAAAGAAGGAATAAAGGCCGTTTGCCTCCTCAAGAAAGGGGAGCGCCTAGAGGCGCGGGAACTGATGGAATTTGTGGGGCGACGCATCGCCCGCTTCAAGAAACCCCAGTATGTGGAATTTGCGGATAAGATCCCTCACTTGGAGGACGGGAGTCCAGACCGAGCCAAGATAAAGGAATTGTACGGAGGAGAGCAGCAGGGTAGTTGAGTTGTGCAATGGAAGCGCATGTTTCTCCTTCAATTATCTTGAGAATAAGAGAGATCGGTGAATCCGATCTGCTCGTCACCTTTCTCACCGCTGACGAAGGCCGGCTGAGAGGCATTGCGAAGGGAGCAAGGAGAAGCCGTAAGCGCTTCGTCAACTGCCTGGATCATTTTTGCCTGTCTACGCTGGAATACACTACCAGACAGGGCCGGGATCTCTGTTTTCTCCAATCCGGAAAACTGCGTGAGAATTTCCCTTCCCTGAGATCCGATTATACGCTTCTCTCACTGGCCAGTTACATGGTCGAACTCACGGAGATCCTCTTCCCTCTCCAGGTGGCTGATCCTGCTCTGTTCGAGCTCTTGAAGAAATGCCTTGGTGCGATTCATAAAGGAGGAGATCGGGCGGGACTCCGGCTCGTGTTTGAGGCGCGGGCCATGACCCTTGGCGGCTACCGTATCCAGTTGAGTGGGTGCAGCATCTGCGGAAGGCCGTATGAAGGCGAGGGAAGGGCGAGTTTCCAATGCAAAAGAGGAGGCATTGCCTGCCTCAACTGCGTCCGGGAAACGGCGGAGAGCCCGGGCATGAATCCCGTGAGCGTAAAGATGCTGGATAGGCTGCAGTCAGGACTGTGGCCGGAAAATGAGCTGATGTATGTGGATGAGGGAGTTGCGAGGGAACTGCGGCCTGTCCTGACCAGGCACATTGAATACCGGATCGGGAGTCGTCTCAAGACATCCGCCTGCCTGGGATAAAACCCGGCTTCCTCGAAATGCGGGCTGACTCCTCTCGGGCAGAGCAGGAGGCTCAGAATGGCCATGTTCAGGAAGAAATGGCTTCCTCCCTGAACATTACGCTCTGGGAGAACCCGGATCGTTGGAACCTGCCCGGATCCTCTTCAATAGGTGGAGGGTGCAGTTACAACTGAATCGTGCCCAGCAGCAATTGAATTCGGGCACGAACTGGTTTCCAGTCCAGAAATGAGATATTTTTTACAAGATCAAGAAAATCAAGGGATTACGCGGAGGCGTACGATAGTACGCCGCACAAGTGATCCTGTAGATTGACGCTGACCTGTCCCGTCATAGGCGGGGGATTGTGAAAAATAGCCATTTATGGATGGAAACTA
>Ga0315535_1001741_pt1 | contig 14280 bp, 11 predicted proteins | sample SalMarSW160220MG_2_FD_203092 | JGI IMG/M metagenome (GOLD analysis project Ga0315535, IMG submission 203092) | Salt marsh sediment microbial communities from the Plum Island Ecosystem LTER, Massachusetts, United States - Salt Marsh Sediment SW1602-20 ...
AACCGAAATCTCCCGGACCTTGTCGATGAACATGACCTCCACCTATCGGTTCGTCAACACGCTCGTGGAACTGGACTATCTCGAAAAGGATGCCAAGACCAAGGAGGTGAGATTGGGAATCAGGTCCCTGGCCCTCTGCAACAACATGATGCAGTCCAGCGACGAACTGGCCCTCATAAAGAAGCTGGTCGACGAGGTCCACAACCGGTACAACATAACCATCGACGTCGCTTTTGCGGTTGATGACAGTTTCATGCGGGCCTATCAGCGGGAAGCCAAAGAGACGCTCACCTACCACCTCCCTGCTGTGGCCCGGAATTCCCTGCACAACACCTCAATCGGGAAGGCCTACCTTGCCACTCTTTCCGACGGGTCCCTGAAACGAATGGTTGACGGGATATCCTTTACCGCCAAAACCGAGAAGACCATTACCGACAGGGAGCGGGTGCTGGCAGAGGTGGAGCGGACGAGACAGCGCGGCTATGCCATGTCCGTTGAAGAATTTCTGCCCGGGCTGATCACCATAGGCGCAGCTTTGGTCAACCTGAACACCGGTATCGGGCTGGGCGGGGTTTCCTTTGATTTTTCGATCATCCAGAAGGATGCCCGGTCGGTGGAAGAGCAGTATTCCGCTCTTATTGTCGAACTGGCAGGATCGATTTCCGAGGTCCTGAGAAGGGAAGACAACGAGGCATGAAGGAAAGCGGGATACAGATAATGAGGCGATCGCCGCAGGGCGAGCCCGGACCCCAGGTTCTGAGATATGCAAAATAAACTCTGGAAACCCTTTGCCTTGCTTGCTCCGGCCATGAGCGCCGTGCTTTTCCTCCTGGTTATTCCTGTGTGCTTTATCGTGGTATACAGTTTCTGGCTGCGTGCTCCGTCAGGGGCCGACATCCCGGCATTCCAGTTCGGCAACTATGCCAAGTTTTTCGCCGACTCATTCTATCCCATGATTCTTGCCCGCACCATCAGAGTTTCTCTGGAGACAGTGTTGCTCTGCGTTGTCATGGGCTACATACCAGCCTACTTTTTTAACCGGAGCAGGACGAAGAACAAGGCATTGCTCCTGCTCCTGATCATGCTGCCCTTCTGGATCAGCTTTATAATCAGGACCATGAGCTGGATAAACATCCTGGGCGATACCGGTCTCATCAACCATTTTCTGGAGAAGATTCATCTCATTTCCAATGCGCTGGGCATGCTCTACAATGAAGGATCGGTCCTCATGGGACTCATCCAGTATCTGCTCCCTTTCATGATCCTGAACATATACGTCAGCCTGGAGGGAATAGACGACAGCCTGCTCGAGGCTGCCAGGAGCATGGGCTGTACGGAATGGCAGGCCTTCAGGGAAGTAACCCTGCCGCTGAGTCTTCCCGGTCTCAGCGCGGGCTGCCTTCTTGTATTCGTATTGACGGCAGGGACTTACCTGCCCCCCATGATCCTGGGCGGTCCCGGGAATCAGATGATAGCCAACCTTATTTTCGCCCGGGTCATCGGCACCCTGGATTGGCCGTTCGGTTCGGCTATCAGCGTCGTCCTGCTGTTTCTGCTGGTCGTTATTGTGTGGACCTACAACCGCTATCTGGGAATCAACCAGATATTTCGAAGTCTGCAATAGAGGTATTTCTTATGGTGAAGGTAACGGGCTGGTCGCTGATTCGTCTGTACACCATATTAATATACGTCTTCATGTTTACCCCGATTGTTGTGGTGATGGTCCTGTCCTTCAATCCCCAACAATTCGGGTGTTTTCCCATGACGGGCTTCAGCCTGAAGTGGTTCTCCGAACTGGCCCATGACGATGCCATCCTGGCGGCATTCAAGAATTCCATGATTCTGGGTTCTTGTACGTCTATTATTTCCACGGCAGTGGGGATACTGGCGGCCATGGCCTTTGTGCGGTTCGATTTTCCCGGCAAGAACACCATCAATACCCTGCTCCTGGCGCCGATCATGATTCCGGAAGTCATTCTTGGTGTGGCCCTGCTTCTCTTCCTGCGCTGGCTCCAGCAACCCAAGACTTTTCTCCTGCTTGTGATCGGGCACGTGGTGCTCACCTTGCCCTATGTGCTCCTGATAGTCCAGGCCCGTCTGGTGGGCATCAAAAAGGAGTACGAAGAGGCGGCGCATTCCCTCGGCGCCAACGCGTTTCAAACGTTCAAAGAGATCACCTTCCCGCTCCTGGCTCCGGCTATACTGGGAGGGGTCCTGTTTTCTTTCACCATATCTCTTGATGACATAACGGCCACTCTCTTTTGGGCTACCGCCGAGAATCAGACTCTGCCTGTCAAGATATTCGGCATGCTCAGGAATTCTATCAGCCCTGAGATAAATGCTCTGGGGACCATTATGGTCATCCTGACGGTTGCGATACCGCTTCTGGCGGGGTATCTGATCCGGAAATTTTCGACGGCAACCATATGAATGTTCATCCGGAGGAGAGTTGGACGGTTTGCGCAGGCAAATGGTTGGGGAACAAGGCTTGACAGGCAAGGTTGGGGTGAGGCCCGCAAGACAGGGTCTTATTTGAATAACTATTTAGAGAAAGGAGAAGCAAAATGGCTGACGACTGGAGTGAGCGACTGGACAGGGTGCATGATCGTTACAAGAATGGTGACATGAGCCGGCGTGATTTCTTCAAATACGTGGGATTGGCCGGCGCTGCTGTGGGGTTGATCGGGGGCCCCTTCGGATTTCTTCCCCGCCGTGCCTGGGCTGCAGGGTCCATACGGTTCGACGGCTGGGGAGGCGTAGTCTCCAAGGCCTTCCACAAGTACGCCTTCGAGCCGTTTACAAAGGCAACCGGCATCAAGGTGGTAGAGGGCGAGTTCGGGGATATGGATACCTACCTGACCCGGGTCAAGGCATCCTTTCCGCCCGGCGGCGAATTCAATCTTGCTCATCTGAGCGGAGTGTTCGACTATGCCAGGTACATAAAGCTGGGCTACGGCGTGGTGCTCGATGAAAGCAAGATCCCGAATCTGAAGCTTGTTATGCCGGCCATGATGAAACCGTACCGGGGTATTACCAATGGTACCCTTTCCGCCGTGCCGTATGACTACGGGCAGACCGGCATTGCCTACAACACCAAGCACATCTCCAAGGCGAAAGCGGAAAAAGCAGGAGCGGCCCTCCTCTGGGACAAGGACCTCAAAGGCAAGCTCGGGAGCTGGGGCGACTGGCGCACCAATATCTGGTATGGCGCCCTGTACACCAAGCAGAATCCGAACAGCATAGGGGACATGGAGGCGGTGTGGAATGCCTTGAAGGAACAGCAGAAGATGATCAAGAAGTACTGGTCATCGGGCGCTGAACTCATGAGCCTCCTGGCCAACGAGGAAATTTACGCGACAGTCGCCTGGTCCGGAAGAGTGGCGGCCCTGCAGGCACAGGGAAAGCCCATCGGATTTCTCTCCCCCTTCAACTGCTACTCGTGGCAGGAGTGTATTTTTGTGCTGAAAGGCACCGACCTGCCGGTGGCTGAAAAACTGCTCAACTTCATGCTGGCTCCGAAGGCCTCCATAGCCGTTGCCGAGGGGCAGAAATATCCTTCCAGTCTCGATCCGACCAAGGTCAAGATGCCGATGGCGGTCCAGGAACTGCCCGCTTTCGATCCGACCGGAAAACTGGAAGGCTACCTGTTTGCCAATCCGGACTATTGGAACGGGCATCAGCAGGAATGGGCTGAGAAATGGGATAGGATCAAGGCAGGAGCTTAATGTAGAATTATTCACTGCGGGATCGGAGATGGGATCTTTCATCTCCGATCCGACAAAAATCATATGAGGAGGCTTGCGAGCTGTGAAAAAGGATGCCCGCACCCCGACAGTAGAGCTGAAGGGTGTCGTCAAGCGCTTCGGGAAGCTGGTTGCCGTGGAAAAGATGGACCTGGTTATCGAGGAGGGCTCTTTTGTTACTCTCCTGGGTCCCTCCGGCTGCGGCAAGACCACCATCCTGCGAATGATAGCCGGCTTGGAGACGCCGACGGAAGGGGACATTTATATTAAGGGGAAACTGGTCAACGAGATCCCTATTCACAAGAGAAATCTGGGGATGATCTTCCAGAACTACGCCCTGTTTCCTCATAAGACCATCTTTGACAATGTTGCCTTCAGCCTCAAGTACAAGGGCGTCCCCAAGCCGGACATCAGGAAAAGAGTGGAACAGGCCTTGGAGATGGTCCGCCTTCCCGGAGTCGAAAGACGGATGCCCTCGCAGCTTTCAGGAGGCCAGCAGCAGCGCATCGCGCTCGCGCGGGCGATCGTCATGGAACCGATTGTCCTGCTGATGGACGAACCGCTCTCGGCCCTTGATGAGAATCTTCGTGAGGAGATGAGACGCGAAATAGGGAACCTGCAGGATGTCCTGGGCATAACGACGATTTTCGTCACCCACGACCAGCGTGAGGCCCTTTCTATGTCGGATAAAATAGTGGTGATGAAGGACGGCGTCATGCAGCAGGAGGGGAATCCTGAAGTGGTCTATAATTATCCGGCAAACCACTTCGTTGCCGATTTTCTGGGCCACTCGAACTTTTTTGATGCCACGGTGGTTTCCCGGGAAGAGAATCAGTGCGTGGTCAAGCTCGATAACGGAACCGAACTGCGCGTGCAGCATCCCGGCGACTGGGAAGTCGGAGGAAAAGTGGAGCTTGTCGTGCGGGCGCAGAAGGCGGAGATTGCGGGCAGGGAAGGAAACAGCTCGGGTCCCGAGATGAACCGTTTTCTGGGAAAGATAAAGGAACGGAGCTATATGGGCGGCGAGGTGAGTTATTTTGTTGAGCTCGGCAACCAGACGATACTCCATGTCATAGATGTGAGCAAAGGGCAACCACTGAAGGAAGGGCAGGAAGTGAGTGTGCGGGTGCCCCCGGAACAGTGCGGATTGCTGTTGAAGGAGGAGAGCACCGGCTGAATCATTGTGGGTGAATCAGAAAAGCTGGTGATGTTTCGATGGGCCCTCTCTTCTCGGGGAGACGGCCCGTTTTGAATTGAAACGGAGATCAGCTATTACTTTGATTCATAAGTTCGATGATGTGTTTTTTGTCTTATTTCACCGCCCGCTTCGCTCAAGACATAAAGAGCGCAGAGTTAACGACCTTTTCTTTTGCCGCTGAGACGCCGGCAAAAGAAAAACAGCTCCTATCCCGAGGGTAGAGATATGGGCAGTGACTTACGTCGGCGAAAGTGTCTTTTTCCTTTCCGCCGTCTCAGCGGAAAGGAAAAAAATCTCTTTCTTTGCGGACTTTGCGTCTTTGCGGTGAATAAATATGGAGATATATAATGGACTTTTCCAGGATTAACCAGTCATTCCGGGACCTGTTCCCGTCGCGGATTATTTCCATTGACTCGCACACTGCAGGAGAACCGACGAGACTCATTGTGAGTGGGTTTGATCTGATTCCGGGCGCTACCATGAAAGATAAGCGCCGCTACCTAATGGACAATCTTGACGAAATCCGTCTGCGGTTGACCCGGGAACCCCGCGGCCACCGGGGCATGTTCGCTGCAATAGTCACCGATCCGGTCACCGACGGTGCCGCCTTCGGTCTCGTGTTCATGGATCCCCGCCGGTATCCCTTCCTCTGCGGTCACGGCACCATGGGAGCAGTCGCTACCCTTATTGAAACAGGGGTCCTGAAGGCCGAGGAACCGGAAACCGTAGTTGTCGTCGATACCCCATCCGGACCCATGGAAGCGGTTGCAAGGGTCAAAGGAGGACTGGTCGAGTCAGTGGCCATCAACATGGTGCCCTCCTTCGTATATGGGGAAAATGAGACTCTCCGTGTCCCCGGCCTGGGAGAAGTCCTTGTGGATACGGTTTGCGTCGGCGGCTTCTTTGTGATGGTCTCGTCGGACCAGATAAACCTGGAACCGGATAAGGCCAATTCCGCTGAGTTGATCCGGTTGGGCATGCTCTTTATTGAAGCAGCAAACGAACAGTTGCAGGTCCGTCATCCCACGCGACCCGAAGTAACGACCGTTGATGTGACAGAATTCTATGACCCGTCGGAGCACTCGAAGAAACGAGGCAGGAACGTGGTGGTTTATGGAGAAGCCCACATGGACCGTTCTCCCTGCGGCACCGGTACGGCTGCGAAAATGACTCTCCTCCACCGTCATGGCCTGCTGGGCATAAACCAGACGTTTACCAATTACAGCCCCCTGGGGAGCGTTTTCGAGGGCCGCATCGTAAAGGAAACAAGAATCGGCGACATCGAGGGCGTGGTCACCGAAGTCCGGGGAAGTGCATATATCACCGGGGTTCATGAATTCGTCGTTGATCCCCGGGATCCTTTTCCCGACGGGTATCTGCTATGAACCGGCATGGTTTTTCCCCCGACCTGGTTCTCATTAACGGGAACATACGAACTCAGGATGCAGATCGACCCCTTGCCGGAGCAGTTGCGGTGGGCCGGGGTCGAATTCTGGCAGTGGGCGACGATGAAGAGATAAAATCGCTCGCCGGTCCGGACACCAGAGTTGTAGATCTCGGGGGCAGGCTTTGCCTGCCCGGTTTGATGGACTCTCATTTCCATTTCTATGACTGGTCCATGCGCAGGCTGCAGTTGACGCTGGCGGACGTGGAGTCGTTTCAGGATCTCCTCAATCGGGTTTCCGCGGCTGTGCGGGACGCGGAACCCGGACGCTGGATCCTGGGCCAGGGATGGAACGAAGCCGACTGGCCGGAGCATCGAATGCCCACGCGGGACGATCTGGATAGAGCGGCCCCCTCCAATCCTGTTGCTCTCTGGCGGTGCGATTTACATCTGGCGGTTGCCAATTCAGCGGCGCTCGAACAGGCCGGCATCGACGAAAACGCCTCCGATCTCCCCGAGGGCAGTATCAAAAGGGATGCATCCGGGAGGCCCACCGGGATTCTCCGTGAGGGCGCCCCCAACCTGATCAAGGAAATCATACCTTCTCTCAAAGAAGAAGAGATTTATGCCGCTATGCGGGAGGGTATCCATGTCCTCCATTCCCTCGGACTCACCGCTCTGGAAGATATCCGGCTAATGGGAGGAACTGCGGGTAAGGCTGCTTTCCAGAGCCTGCAGCGTCTCAGAAATGGCCATGACCTGGATCTGCGGTGTTGGGTAAGTATTCCGGGGGAACGCCTCGAACAGGCCGTCTCGCTTGGGCTGAGGACGGGTTTTGGCGACGATTATCTCCGGATCGGGCATGTCAAGTACTTCGCTGACGGCGGCATGGGCGCTCGCACTGCCTGGATGTTGGAGCCCTATCTGGATGCCGGCATCGGTACGCCCGCAACTCCGATGGAGGAACTGGAGAAATCCCTGCGCCGTGCCGACGAGGCCGGGCTTGCCGTTGCCATTCATTCTATCGGCGACAGGGCCAACCGTGAACTCGTCAGCGTGTTTGAGGGCTTGCAGAAAAACCGCGGACGCAACCGGGCAGACGCCGCAGCCCGTCCCCTTGCCTCGCACCGGATAGACCATGTCCAGATGATTCGACCTGAGGACCTGGCGCGACTCGCCCGGCTGGATGTGGTGGCCTGTGTCCAGCCGCATAACCTCGTCCTGGACATCGCCATGATTGACGAGTGTGTCGGAGAGAGGGGCAAATGGACCTATGCCTATCGCGGCATGCTCGATCGCGGCATACGCGTGACTTTCAGCTCAGATGCACCTGTCTGCGATCCGGGGCCTCTTGCGGGTATCCATGCTGCGGTGACACGGCAGAGAAGAGACGGCACACCCGAGGGAGGATGGTATCCGTCACAGAGGATCAGTGTTGATGATGCGGTTCGGAGCTACACGATCCTCCCGGCCGTGTCCTACGGTGTGGGCGATAGGCTCGGGAGTATCACACCGGGCAAATATGCCGATATGGTGGTCCTGAGCAAGGATATCTATACTATTGATCCCATGGAAATCATAGAAACAAAGGTGGATTTGACCGTCTTTGACGGCAGGATTGTTTTTGAGCGCCCATAAGTCGGCTGTTTCCTCCTTGAGAGAAGCAGTCAAAAAGATAGAGTTCACCGCAAAGGCGCAAAGTCCGCAAAGAAACTGATTTTTCCCTTTCCGCTGAGACGGCATCTCCCTTTTTTCTTTTGCCGGCGTCTCAGCGGCAAAAGAAAAGGTAGTTGAGTTTGCGGTCTCTGCGTCTTTCATGAGCGAAGCCCCGCGAACGGGACAAGCGGGCGGTGAAACTGTGCAAAAAATATCTCATCGAACTTATGAATTCGCGTACTAAGGACAATTTCAGCAGAATGAAGAGAGGAAAAAATCGTTGGAAAACTTGAATAGAGAACTTCTTTTTTATCAGACGGGCAAGAAACTCCCCTTCATAAAGAAGGCGGAAGGCATTTATATGTGGGACCACACGGGAAAGGAATACATCGATGCCTGTTCCGGTGCGGTCATTTCCAATATCGGACACGGCAACCCGAAGGTCGCGAAGGCGATTGCCGAGCAGGCCGGTAAAACCTTTTTCGCCTATCGAATCCACTTTGAGAATGAACCTGCGGTCCGTCTGGCCATGGATCTGGTCGAGTATTCAGCCCCGCACCTGAATCGCGTTTATTATGTGTCCGGAGGTTCCGAGGCCGTTGAATCAGCCATGAAACTCTGCCGCCAGTATTTCTACAACACAGGTCAGGGCTCCCGCTATGTGTTCATCAGCAGGGCCCCTTCCTACCACGGGAGCACCCTGGGCTCTCTGGCGCTTACCACGTATGCGCCTCTCGAGATTCCTTTTCGGCCGATGATGAGGGCGTATCCGAAGATACCCGCCCCCTACTGCTATCGCTGCGTTTACCACAAGGAATATCCCCAATGCAATCTGGAATGCGCACGGGCCCTTGAAAAGACCATCCTGGAGCAGGGTCCGGAGAACGTTGCCGCCTTTGTGGCGGAGCCCGTGGGTGGGGCCAGCACCGGGGCATTGGTCCCGCCGGAGGACTATTTTGCGGTCATACAGCAAACATGCAGGAAGTACGGCATATTCCTGATTCTTGATGAAGTTATGACCGGATTCGGCCGGACCGGGAAGCTTTTCGCCTATGAGCACTGGAATATTGAGGGAGATATTGTGGCCCTTTCCAAAGGAATGGGGTCCGGTTACTACCCGCTCGGCGCGATCATGGCACGCAAGAGCATCGTGGATGAAGTGGTGGGCAAAGGCGGGTTTGCGCACGGCCATACGTACGCCGGCAATCCGATGGCCTGCGCAGTAGGCCTCGAAGTGTTCAGGATCATCAGGGAGGAACGCCTTTCTGAGAATGCCGCTGAGGTGGGACGGCTTCTTAAGGCGGGATTGAAGGACCTGGAGGACCACTACGGGATTATCGGCCAGGTCAGGGGGAAAGGCCTTCTGCTCGCGCTGGAACTGGTGAAGGATCGGGATACGCGCGAGCCTTTTCCTGCGGAAAAGAACCTCAACGTGCTCCTCACCAATGAGGCGTATGAGGAAGGACTCATCATATACCCGCGCAGGTCTATCAACGGGCTGTCAGGAGACCACGTCCTGGTGGCGCCGCCGTTAATTCTGAAGAAAGATCAGGTGACGCAGATCCTTGACCGCCTGGATCGGGCACTGAAGCGCACCATGAAAAAAATCTGAAGAACTTTGGACGTCTGCGCCTTATGGGAAGCGGGCGGTGAATCTCCGGATATTTATGGACGAACAGCGTTGGAGAAGGAAGAGTGATCGATAAATGCGTCTCCATTGAAATGGCGCTTCAACATGTGCGTGACGGCGATTCGGTCATGCTCGGCGGATTCGGAGTTCCGGGCACGCCGTTTACCCTGATTGGCGGATTGCTGGCACGGGGAACATCCGGATTGACCTTGATAAAGAACGAGGCCAATGAGGATGGGATGGGGGCCTCCAGGCTAGTCGAAGCAGGGCGGGTCCGGAAGCTGATCTGCTCGCACCTGGGTCTGAACGCGACCGTGATCGGTATGATGAACCGCAATGAAATCGAGGTGGAATTCTTCCCGCAGGGGATACTGGCTGAAAAGATACGGACAGGCGGCGCAGGCCTGCAGGGTTTTCTGACGGACATCGGTGTGGACACTATCCTCGCGAAAGAGAAGAGGCGTATCGAGATCGATGGCCGGAAGGTTATTGTCGAACCTGCCATGAGGGCCGATGTGGCTTTGGTTCACGCGCATATGGCAGATCGTTTCGGGAACCTGGTCTACCGGGAGAGCGCGCGAAATTTTAATCCTCTGATGGCCACTGCAGCAGATACAGTCATCGCCGAGGTGGAAAACCTGGCAGACACGGGAGAGCTGGATCCTGAAAACATTCATACGCCCGGGGCTTTCGTGGACTACGTGGTGGTCATTGAAGAGATAACCCCGGAATATGGGATCCTGAAGCACCATGCCCTATAAAGAAAAAATAGCGAAGCGCGCGGCAAGGGAAATTCTCGCAGGTCAGGTCATAAACCTGGGAATCGGCATCCCGACCCTGATCCCCGGCTACCTGCCCTCTGATAAACCCGTTCTTATCCATTCCGAGAACGGTATTCTCGGCATGGGTCCCCGGTGCGAGCCGGGAAAAGAGGACCGGAACCTCATCGACGCCGGGGGAAACTATGTTTCAGTAACGCGAGGCGCTTCCTTTTTCGACAGTGCACTGTCGTTCGCGCTGGTACGGGGAGGACGGCTGGACGTGGCCTTTCTCGGGACCCTGGAGGTGTCGGAGACCGGGGACCTGGCCAACTGGATCATCCCCGGAAAATTTTCTCCCGGTGTCGGCGGGGGAATGGAGTTGGCCCAGAAGGCCAGACGACTCATTGTCACGACGGCCCATACGGATCGAAATGGTCGCCCGAAAATACTCCGGGAATGCACGTTGCCCCTGACCGCCAAAGGGTGCGTGGACACCATCATCACCGAACTTGCCGTGCTGGACGTGACGCCGGAGGGATTAGTGCTGCGGGAAATCGCCGATGGTGTGGATGTGGATGAAGTCATTCAAAAGACCGGGGCGCCGCTGGCCATTCCACAACACGAGTTCCCCAGGTTCTAGGTATAAAGGAGTTTTTCGTTTCCCGTGCAGCTCTTGATGGGTTCTCCTGATCCTAATTATAGAAACGTTGGTACATACTCAATCATGGAGTTCAAGGAGGAGGCCTTTTCTGAAGTGACTGGTGAGAGGGTACCGTCTTTTCGTGACTTATCAGTGGGGGAACCCGCAGCCCGACGCAGTCGAGAATGCGGAGGGGGTAGTAGCTATCCCACGCTGATAAGTCACAGAAAAGACCAGCCCGGAGCCTCGGAACGGAAGAAATGGCTTGCTCCTTGAACTCCATGAAAGCGGGAGATTCGATCTGAAGGGAGAGCAGGGTATGCTGGAGAACAAACAGGAAAAAAAGCTGATAGAGACAGTAGATCACCTGGCTGACGACGTGCTCGACTACGCCGTGAGGCTCGTGCGGGAACCGAGTACGCTCAGGAATGAAGCATCCGTGATGAAGGTTGCGGAAGAGGAGCTCAAAAAACTCTCCTTCAATCCGATCAGCGTTCCCATCGACCCGGCCGGACTTGCAAAGCACCCGGGATTTGCTCAGGTGCCCTGGGAGTATGAGGGCCGGAAAAATGTGGTTGCGGTCCGGGAGGCGAATGCGGAAGGAGGACGCAGCCTTCTTTTCAACGGGCACCTCGATGTGGTAAGCCCCGAACCTGTGGATTTCTGGGATCAGGACCCGTTTGCTCCGACCGTTCAGGACGGGTGGCTGTATGGCCGCGGTGCCGGAGATATGAAATCGGGTGTTGCAGCCATGACCTATGCCGTCCACGCCGTGGATAAAGCGGGATTCGGACTCAGAGCGCCTGTAACGATCGAGACGGTTATCGAAGAGGAATGCACCGGCAATGGGGCACTTGCCTGCCTGGGGGCAGGCTATGACGCCGAGGCCGTGCTGATACCCGAACCATTTGGTCCCACCATTCTCACAAACCAGCTGGGCGTCCTCTGGTTCAAAGTCTCTGTGCGGGGCGTCCCGAGCCATGTGCAGTCAGCCCCATCCGGAACCAATGCCATTGAAAAAAGCTACGGCATCATTGCTGCGCTGAGGAAATTGGAGGATGAACTCAACCGTTCCGATGTCCCGCCCAAGTACAGGGGGCTGGAACATCCCATAAACCTGAATATCGGCATCTTTCACGGGGGCGACTGGCCTTCGACGGTGCCTGCCGAGGCTGAATTCCATGGGCGTCTCTCTTTTTTCCCGGGTGTGTCCTACGACGAAATCTGCCGGCGCATAGTCGAGAGCGTGGAGGACGCCGCAAAGAGCGACCCCTGGCTCTCGGAAAATCCGCCTGTGATTGATTTCTATGGATTCAGGTCCGAAGGGCACAGTCTGGATTTCGACCTCCCTGCGTTCTCCACCCTGAATGGGTGCCACAGGGCGCTTATGGATCAGGATGCGCGCGAGTATGTCGCCACCTGCACTACGGACCTCAGGGTCTTTAATTTATTCGGGAACGGCCAGGCGACCTGCTACGGGCCGGCAGCTGAAAGGATACACGCGGCAAACGAATGCGCGAATATCGAGAGCGTCCTGCATGTGGCGAGGGCGTACGCTCTCTTCATATCGAGGTGGTGCGGCCTTGTAGAGTAACGTCTCCCTGTAATTTTGCTTATGATGACGGTCACATTTTTCATCTATGTACATTCACCACAGAGTCACAGAGAGCACAGGGAATCTGATTTTTTGTCCATCGGGAGATGGTGATGGACAAAAGCGACAGCCTTGCTGCCGAAGGCAGCATTGATCATTTTCTGTTGTCCCGAGAAAACTCGGGACAACAGAAAAAAACTTCTCAGTGTGCTCTGTGGCTCTGTGGTAAAATATATGGTTTGATACTTGGAACCATTCTGATGGAACGATTGTATAATTGTATTTGCCAGCACATGTGTCTAGAGGTGAAATCAAATGGAAATCAAGGACTTGAGAGTTAACGGCCAAAGGCTTCAGGAAAGCATGGAACGTATGGCGGAGATCGGAGCTACCCCCGGCGGAGGGGTGCACCGGTTGACCCTCTCTGATGAGGACAAGGCCGCCAGGGATCTTTTTGTCGGCTGGCTTAATGAGATAGACCTCGATGTTACCGTAGATGAAATGGGCAACATCTTTGGGAGGCGGGCGGGGAAGAGCAACGGCCTTCCTCCGGTCATGGCCGGGTCACACGTGGACTCCCAGCCGAGCGGCGGCCGTTTCGACGGTATCCTGGGAGTGATGGGTGCCCTTGAAGTATTGAGGACCCTGCATGAAAACAGCGTCGTGACCAGGCGTCCGATTGTCATTACGGACTGGACCAATGAGGAGGGCTCCCGTTTTGCTCCCGCTATGGTCGCATCAGGCGTGTGGGCCGGGGCGCTGAACATTGACTGGGCCTATAATCGAACCGATGTCAACGGAAACCGGTTCGAAGACGAATTGATACGCATCGGGTACAAAGGGCCTGCGTCCTGTGCCGCATGGCCGGTTCACTGCTACTATGAATATCACATCGAACAGGGACCCATCCTGGAAAGAGAAGGAAAACTCATAGGTGCACCGAAGGGAATTGTCTGCCTGCACTGGTATGATGTCTTCCTCGAAGGGGAGGCAAACCAGGTGGGTCCAACTCCCATGGAAGGACGGCATGATGCCCTGTGTGCTGCGGCGGAAATGATCCTGGCCGTCAATGAGCTCCCTGAGCGTATGGGCGGCAACCTGGTTGCCACGGTCGGTGAAATTCGAACTCACCCGAATTCCCGGAACATAATCCCTGACCGGGTGCATTTTACCGTGGATATTCGTTCCTGGGACGATGATCATGCCTTGAACGCATGGAATTCGGCACGCGGGAATTTTGAAGAGATTGCGGCCCGAAGGGGCTGTCCGATAAAGATAGAGGAAACCTGGAGGGTGCAGCACTCGCCCTTTGACGAGAAGCTGGTTCAACGGATCCTCGATATTGCCGGCTACCTGGGCTATCCTAACCTCCATATGGTCAGCGGAGCCGGCCATGATGCCAGCTACATGAATCAGGTCTGTCCGACTGCCATGATTTTCGTCCCCAGCATCCGGGGCCGCAGCCACGTTGAAGTGGAAAATACCAGGTGGGAGGATTGCGAGGCCGGCGCAAATGTTTTGCTCCATGCCGTTATGCAATCAGCTGAGGAGGAGTAATCCTGATCACCAGCAAGGCATCATCTGCGGCGTTGCCTTCGCTCGCTCCTCCTTGCGGCGTATTATGACATACGCCTCAGTCGTCGCTCCTCGTCGCCTTGCATTTAATACCTTGCT
>Ga0315535_1001742_pt1 | contig 14277 bp, 10 predicted proteins | sample SalMarSW160220MG_2_FD_203092 | JGI IMG/M metagenome (GOLD analysis project Ga0315535, IMG submission 203092) | Salt marsh sediment microbial communities from the Plum Island Ecosystem LTER, Massachusetts, United States - Salt Marsh Sediment SW1602-20 ...
GACGGGGGTCGGGGGGGGGGGGAGCCCCGTGGCCATGGCGGCTACCCCCGACGGCTCGGAGCTCTGGGTCTCGTGCGCGGGCCCAGGCCAGGTCTGGGTCCTGAGCATCCCGGTGCGACTGCGATGAGCGGCGCGTGGGGCGCCCCCCAGCGAGGCCACCCCACGCGCGCGGCCTCAGCGATCTCCGGACCTGGCCGTCGGCGGATAGTACACGCGCTGGAACTCCCCACCTCCCCTGGAGCCGCCCCTCATGGAGATGTTCACGTCCACGATCAGCCGGGCGGCGTCGAAGGCCGGCTCGAAGGTCTCCCGGATGCTTCCGCCGTCGGAGACCGAGCGGGTCACCACCAGTCGATCGTCGCTCCACTGGGCCTTGGCCTCCAGCGTCACGTCCTTATCGACCTTGCGCTTCACGGTCTTCCCGAAGGGAAGGACCCAGGGCTCCTCCCCCGGATAGGTGAGCGTCGCCGTCGAGTCGGTGAGGACGACGTCCAGCGTCGCCTCCCGGTCCATCACCAGCCTCCGGGTGGCCTGCATGGCCGCCGGGTTGGGCCGGGCGCCGGAAGGAGCTCCGCCGCGGCCGCCGTATCCACCCCTGCCGCCCATGCCACCGCCGAAGCCGCCACGCCCGCCGAAGCCGCCACGCCCACCGAAGCCGCCACGTCCACCGAAACCGCCACCCTCGCCGCCTTCACCACCCTCACCGCCCTCACCGGGCTCGCCACCCCTCTCTCCGCCCGGTCGGCCCGGCCGGCGGAACATGGTGTCCGGGTTGGCGCTCTCCTTCGTGTTGAGGACCCAATGGCCGGTGAGCCGACTCTGGCGTACCGGCGTGATCTGGGAGATATGGCGGATCCCCCCGCCGCACCCGGTGGTGAGAACGGCGGTCGCGCCCAGCGCCAGCACCGCAAACAGGACGCTCTTCTTCACGAAACGACTCCGGAGAATTGTGAATTCTGACTGTTGATGCGTCATGCGTCTGGCTTGTTAACACCTCGAATGGTCCTACGTTCGCCGACGGCAGCCCACCCGCCAGTCGGGGCGGTGGGGTCGTCGCGGCCGCGGGGCGCCGGCCGCCCGGCGCCACCTCACGTCCCGAGGCCCGTGCGTGCCACCAGCGTGGCCAGGTCCGGCACCTCCAGGTCTGGTACCGCTGTTGCCGGAGACGTGGCCCCGCTCCCGCTCCTGCCCGCGCGGCGGTTGACCCACACGCAACGGAAGCCCAGCGCGGTGGCAGGCCCGATATCGTGGAACAGGCTCTGGGCGACGTGCAGCACCCGCTCCCGGGGGAGATCCAGCCGCCGCAGCACCTCGTCGAAGTGGGCGCGGGCGGGCTTGTAGCTGCGCAGTTGCTGCGCCGTGACCACCGCCGAGAACGTCACCTCCAGGCGCCTGGCGGTACCGGCGAAGAGGTCGTCGTCGACGTTGGACACCACGGCCAGCCGGTATCGCCGGGCGAGAGCGCGCAACGCGGGTACCGTATCGGCGAAGGGCGGCCACGACGGCACCGAGGCTGCGAACGCGCCGACCTCACCCGGGGAGGGCCGGAAGCCGAGCTCGGCGCCGAAGGCCCGCATCACCTCCTCGAGCACGCTCCGGTAGCTGAGGAACCGGCCCACCTGGATGCCGGATTCCAGCCGGGCGAATCGCTCCAGCGCCGCTTCGGCACCGCCGGCGTCGGCGCCGTGAGCCGCGAGCACCGGCGAGAGAGCCTCCAGGATCCCCCGCTCCCAGTCGACGAGGGTCCCATAGCAGTCGAAGGTGAGGGCCTCGAAGGAGCCGAAATCCATCATGTGTGGGAAACCTCCTCTCTGGTGGGGAGTCTCGGATGTTGCGAGCGCGTTCGAGCGGCGGTGCAGACACGATGGCGGCGAGCGTCTCGCGGTCGCGCCCGCGGCCCGGCCCGCGGGAACGACGCCGACTGTCACAGTCCGCCCACCTCACTCGTTCTCCATGCGACGACGACCCCGGGGTTATACCGTGGGTAGAATACTCCTTGGATCCCCGCGTGCCCCCCGGGGCCCCGGGGGCCGGTGGGCTCTCACCATGACGACCACGTGGAATTCGACGCCACGTTCGACGAGATCTATCCGCGTCTGGTGCGCTATTGCCATCGCCTGACGGGAGATCGTGACGCCGCTGAAGATGCGGCCCAGGAGGCCATGGTGCGCCTGTTCACCCACGCGGTGGAGGGACCTGTGCCCGCTCTGAGAGCGTGGGCCTTCAAGACCGCCACGCACCTGGTCCGGGACCGGTACCGCGTCGACAAGAACCGGCGCAGGCTGCTCCAGGAGCGCCCGGTGGCACCGGCGCGCACGGAGGATCCCGACAGATCCCTGGAGCGCCGCGAGGACGAGGCCAGGGCGCGGGCGGCGCTGGAGGCCCTGTCGCCCCGGGATCAGGAGATGCTGCTCATGCGGTTCGAGGGGTTCAGCTACAAGGAGATCGCCGGAGCCGTGGACGTGGCCTCCACCTCCGTGGGGACTCTGCTGGCGCGGGCCGAGCGCCGTTTCCACCAGGCCCTGACAGGGGCGGAGGACGAGGCATGACGGGCGTGGACCACCTGGACGAAGCACTTCTCACGGCTCTGAGGGATGGTGTGGCCGCGCCCGCCGACGAGAGTCGGGGCCGAGCCCATCTCGATGCATGTGTCGAGTGCCGGGATCACCTGGCGGCACTGGAGCAGCGCCGGACGACGGTCGCCGCCGGCCTCGCATCCCTGGACACGAGCTTCGATCTCGAGTCCGCCCGGGCCGCGGTGCGGGCCGGTGCCTTCCCCTTCCGGAAGCGAACCCACCGAGCGGCGTGGGCCCGCGCCGCCGGTGCGGTGCTCTTTCTGGGCGTGGCCACCGCCGCCGCTGCCCTGCCCCGCTCCCCGGTCCGCCATTGGCTGAGCCAGATCGTGCACTCCCGGACCACGGCGGTGCCGGCCCCGGACTCTCAGGCCGCCGGGCCCGCGGCACCGGCGGAGACGACGGGGGTGCGCCTGGACGTGCCCTCAGGGCCTCTGCACGTCGTCCTCGGCGACGTGACCGCGGGCACCGAGATCAATGTCCGCTGGATACCCGGCAGCGAGGCGGCGATCCTGGCGCCCCTGGGAAGCCGCTTCACCTCCGCCACCGGCCGACTCGAGGCGCGGCCCGCACCCGGGCCCGTGCGGGTGGAGCTCCCCCGCGGGGTGGTGCCCACCACGCTGGAGGTGGGCGGCCGGGTCTACCTGGCGCGGACCCCCGAGGGGCTGACGGTCTCCGGACCCGTGGTGCGCCGGGACGACGACGGCTTCGTCTTCCGGACGCCGGATCGGTGAGCATCCGAGCCATGGCGCCCCGACGCGTCGCGTCCCCGTCCCACTTCCTCGGCCTCGCTCTGGCGGCCCTGGCCCTGGCGGCCGGCTTCGGTCCCGTGACGGCGCAGGCGGTGGAGGAGGGGGGCTCGGTGTCCGGTACCGTGCGGGGCACCTTCCAGGGAACGGTGACGCCTCTTCCCAACGCCACCGTCGACGTGTGGGGGCCCGGCCTGAGGCGCAGTGTCGTCGCGGACAGCCTCGGCCACTACGAGATCGGGGGGCTTCCCGCCGGTGCCCTGCGCCTGCGGGCCAGCCACCCGGGACACGCGCCGGTCACGGTGTACGTGATGGTGCCGGCCGACGCGGCCGTCATGGTGGATCTGGAGCTCGCGGTGCGTCCGCTCCAGCTCCCGCCCGTGAACGTCACGGCCGAAGTCCAGGCACCCGATTCGGTCACGCCCGCCGCGGATGCGGCCCGGGAGGGGCGGGTGGCCGCCGTCGCCCTCCAGACCGGAGCGGGATTCGCGGACGCCGGACTCGCGGAAGCCGTCCAGAGCATGGGGGGCAACGACCCGTCCAAGCCCAGCGACGTGCTCTTCATGCGCGGCTCCACCACGGACATGAAGCTGGTGCTCCTGGACGGCGCTCCCGTGTACACGCCCTTCCACGTGGGCGGCCTCATGAGGAGCTTCGACCCCGACGCGCTGGGACGGGCGGATCTCCTGGTGGGGGGTGCGCCGGCGCGCTACGACGGCGGCCTCAGCTACATCCTCGACCTCCAGACCCGTCGGCCCCGCCGCGACCGACTGCACGCCTCCGGTTCCCTGGACCTCCTCTCCGGCAGGGTGGAGACCGACGGGCCCTTGGGAGACCACGCCGGCTTCCTCCTCTCGGGCCGGACGCTGTACGACCTGGGAAGGGCAGCCCTGGGAGCGTCGCCCTACGGATACGGCGACGTCCTGTTGGGCCTGGATGCGGACCCGGTGCCGAGCCAGCACGTGCGCGCCACCGGGTTCTGGAACCGTGAGTCCGTGCGCCTGGATCTCCCCGGGACACTCGGTCTTCCCTCCGGCGACGCACCCGGGAAGGCCTGGTGGTCGAACCGGGCCCTGTCCCTCGACTACCGGGCGCACATCCGGGGCACCGTGTTGGACGCCATGGTGGCGGGAGCCGGATACCAGGCCACGCTGCCCCTCCAGCGCACGATCTCCGGGGACGGGCCCACGCCCACTCCCCTGCTGGCCAACGCCCACGACGACCGCGTCCGCGGCAACGTCGAGGTGGCGCGGCCCACGGCGGGGGGCATCGCCCGCTTCGGCGTCTCGTTCGAGGACCTCCGGGCCTCGTACGACGCGGTGGTCCTGAGCCCGGACAGCGCGGGTACGGCGGCGTCCTCGCGGGCGGAGGCCCGCTCCGCAGGAGTGTACGTGGACGTGTCCCGCTCGCTGAGCGAGTCGGTCATGCTGCGCGCCGGCGTGCGCGCCGATGCCTTCCAGGGCGCCGGAGCCGTGCGGATGGCCCCCCGGGCCGCCCTCACCTGGATGGTCGCACCTCAGGCCTTCGTGACGGTGGCCGCGGGACGCTACCACCAGAACGTATGGGCCGGTGACGCCACGCTGGAGGCGTCGCTGACCACCCCGTCCCCCACGGATTCCACGCTCACGAGCCTCCTTCCCGTAGCCACCGCCGACCACGTGGTGGTCTCCCTGGACCAGACCCTGGGCCAGCGCGTGCAACTGGGGCTGTCGGGCTTCTGGAAGGCGTACGACGGGCTTCCGGCGAGCCAGGGGCGCCGCGTGCTCAACTCCGGTGTGGACCTCCGGGTCCAGCGCCTCGGCGACCGGGCCACCGTGTGGCTGGGCTACCAGCTCTCGTGGTATTGGTCCGGGAGGGACCTGGCGGGCTCGACCTCGGACTTCACCGGCCGCCAGCTCCTCAGCGCCGGCGTGACCGGCTCCCTCACCGACCTTCTCGGCGGTGATGTGCGCGTAGCCTATGGGTACGGGCTCCCGTATACCAGCGTGCCCATCAACACGCCGGATGCCGCCCGCGCCTCGGGTAGCGGAGCGCCGGTGATCGGCGTGCCGACCCTCAGCAACACCGATCAACCGCAGGCGTCTCCCCTGGCGGGAGGGCCGGAGGAGAACTTCCTGCGCATCGACGTCGAGCTCCGTGCGGCGCTGCACCCCACGCTCCTCGGGCGGCGTTGGACAGTGCACCCCTACCTCCGCGTGCTCAACGCGCTGGATCGCAGGGACGCGCTCTTCTACGCGTTCCAGCCGTGGCGCTCGCCGGGGATGACGCCGCTGGCGCAGCTGCCGGTGGTGCCCGTGGTGGGATTCGACTGGAGGTTCTAGGGCCGGGACGCGCCGGCTTCGGCTCCCCTCAGCTCCCCGGCCCGGGCCGGCCCCGGGGGACCACCACCTCCTCCAGGATGCCGGCGGCCCGGACCAGCGTCTTCCGCTTCGCCACCGTGAGGGCCGCCAGGTCCCGCGCCAGGTGGGCGACCCGGCGAGCGCGCCCTTCGGTGAGGAGGACCCGTCCCTCGGCGGTGGCGTCGGCTACGCGCACGCGGCCGTCGTGGGGATCGGGCCGCACCACCACCAGGCCGGCCTCCTCCAGGTCGCGCACCAGGCGGGACACGGTGGGCGGGCGCACCTGCTCCGCGACAGCCAGGTCGCCCAGCGTGATAGGACCGCCGAACACGATGACGGAGAGCGCCGACGCCCGGGGAGGCGTGAGCCCCATGGCGGTATCCTCGCCACGCACCCGCCGCAGCAGGTGGATGGCGGTGGAGTGCAGGCGGTCGGCCAGAGCCACGATCCCGGGATCGAGCTCTCCCGCCGCCGGGATCGGCGATGCGCCCCCCGCCTCGCTCCGCCCCGCGATCTTTTGCGAGCCCATTGCGCCTCCCCTGGATTCTATTTACTTATGCGAAGTAAATATTAACCGGGCTCCCTCGCCCGCACAACCGATCGGAGGCCACATGTCCACGTTCGCCGGGCTGTCCGCGCTGGGTCAGATCGCCATGAATGCCCCCGACGTCGAGCGGGCGAAGGAGTTCTACAGGGACACCCTGGGGATCCCCTTCCTCTTCGGGGCGCCGGGGATGGCGTTCTTCGATCTGGGGGGCGTGCGCCTCATGCTGGCGAAGCCCGAGTCACCCGAGCACGATCACCCGGGCTCCATCCTCTACTTCAGGGTTCCGGACATCCAGGAGGCGCACGCGGCGCTCACCGACCGGGGCGTCTCCTTCGAGGCGCCACCCGGGCTCGTGGCCGACATGGGCTCCTACGAGCTCTGGATGGCCTTCTTCCGCGATTCCGAGGCGAATCTGCTGGCGTTGATGGCCGAGAGAGCCAAGTAGGCCTTGACCCGACGTGGGGGAGCGCTCTATTCATCTGCGCTAGAGAGGCAAAACGACCTTCCAGGAGCCATGATGTCGGAGAACGCCGGGAATCGGATCCGCGTGATCCTCAGGTGGATCCAGATCAAGGACATCCACGAAGGGCCTTTGGACGACGAAGGCGAGTTCCGCTTCCGTTCCAAGGTCACCACGGGCGGCCAGACGAACGAGCTGAAGTTCCCCGAGAAGGGGTTCTGGACGATCTCCGACCACCCCCGGAGGAACAAGGTCGACAAGATCGACAAGGTCCTCTTCGAGGGTGAGGCCGGCGACAGCCTGGTGGTGGAGCTCTTCGGAGAGGAGTTGGACAAGCTCACCGCCAACGACCACCTGGAGGACTACCGCCGTGAGTACACCGGCCCGGTCTCCTCGTGGGTCGGACGCCACTACCCCTCCGACGAGGGCTCGACGGATCCCGAGAACATGACGGACTGGCGCGTCTGCTACGACGTCGAGATGGCCTGAGGCGCACGCTACCGCAAGGTCGACGGCCCAGCGGGCCCCGTCCGGGTGACCGGGCGGGGCCCGCTTGCCTCGGGGACGCGCCGGCGGCGCGCGAGCACCGTAGGGTCACCCCCGCCGAGGTGCCCATCATCTGCGCCGCACCAGCACCGTCGCGATCTCCCAGGGCTGCAGTCGGATGGACGCGCGGTTCCCCAGGCTGGACGTCCACTCGGTACCGGGGTCGGGCCGCTCCAGCAGGTCCGCCGGCCGCCACTCGAAGGGCCAGGGCAGCGACAGCGTGGCGGTGGTGGGCTCCCCGTGGCGCTCGACGAGGCGCACCACCAGGTCGCCGTCGTCCTCGGCCATCTTGAGCGCTCCGAGCTGCACACCCACCCCCTCCACGGCGAGGAAGCCCCGGGTCCTGCCGGTCCCCGGATGTACCGGCACCGGTACCGCCCGCAGCGGCTCGTCGAGCTGGTCGGCCACGTCCTCGGTGGGTCCGCTCCGCCAGTCGCCGTCGTGGACCACGACGTCGTACCGGAAGTGGTGCCACCCCATGTCGGCCGTGGAGTCGGGGTACTTGGGAGCCTTCAGCAGCGTGAGGCGCAGGGTGTCGCCGCGCACGTCGTACCCGTGCTTGGAGTCGTTCACCAGGCTCACGCCCCAGGTGCCGTCGCTGGCGTCCACCCACCGCTGCATGGGGGTCTCGTAGCGCGCGCTGTCCTTGCGGGTGAGCGGGACCGCGGGCCGCTCGATGGCCCCATAGGGGATCTCCGCCCAGGTGCTGTCGAAGCGCACCGCCAACGGAAACGACGCCTTCAGCACGCGATGGTCCGCTCGCCACAGGGCGCGGGTATCCACCTCCAGGCGCGCCTGGCTGTCGGGGAGCGTCAGGCGTTGCTCGAAGCGCCCGTTCGCGTCGGCCCGCACCACCTCCACGAAGGTCCCCAGATGATCGTGCTGAGGCTCGCTCACATGCACCGTATCCGCAACAGGTATCCACGGATCGTCGGTGTTGTCCAGGTTCCAGGCGTCGTACTCCAGAGGCTGGTCCCTGCGCGTGGCCAGCCTGTTGCCGCCGCCACCGGGTGCCAACACGTCACGCCCGGTGGCCTTGTCCACCATGCGAGCGATCTCGCCGGTGTTGCGGTCGATCTCGACACGTAGGCGCTCATTCTGCATGACCGCACGTCCCCCTGGAGAGGGCAGGAGCGCGCCCAGGGGGACGCCCAGGGCCGACCTGCCGGGCACCACCCACACGAGGAGCCCTCCCGTCGGCGGCACGTCCTCCACGCGCACCCGCAGGCTGTCACCCCACACGGCGCTGGGAAGTGGATTGCCGTCGCTGCCCACCGCGCCCACGTCTCCCGCCGTCCACGGGATGGTGACCACGCCGGCGCGCGCGTGGCCCGACGGGTTCATCACCACGTACGGGCGTCCCCCCTCCTGCACCGGCGAGCGCGTGTCCAGCGAGCCGGCGATGGTCTGTCCCGCGCGTCCCAGCTCGATGAGGGTGAGGCGCTGGGCCTCGCGGTAGTCGGCCTCGGCGTCCTCGTAGACGGGTGCGATCCCCGAGCCCGGAAGCAGGTCGTGGAACTGGTTGAAGAGGACCTTCTCCCAGGCCTGCGTGAGCGCCCCGCGCGGGTAGTCGTACCAGGCGTCGGCCGGCGCGAAGAACGATGCGTGGACCGCCGCCACCTCGGTGAGGCCGAGGAGCCCCTCCATGCGCCGGTTCCAGGCCTTCATCTCGGACTGGCTGGTGTAGGTGCCCCGGTGGTACTCCAGGTACAGCTCGTCGTGGATGACCGGCGCCGCGGTGGCCTCCTTCCGCATGCGCTCCAGGGCCTGCACGGGAAGGTCGCCCTTGAGCGCCGGGAAGGTCGGGATGCGCTCCAGGCGCCGCTCGCGGTCCAGCATCTGCATGGTGGGCCCCCCGCCGTGGTCCCCGACGCCGTACAGCACCATCATGCGCCGCGCCGCGGAGGAGTCCACCGTGGCCTTCCACTGCTCGGCGAGGGTCTCGGCCCTCAGGTCGTGATTGTAGCCGTACGGGATGTACGTGAGGATCCGCGTGCCGTCGCGCCCCTCCCACCAGAAGATGTTCTTGTCCGCGGTCCACTTGTCGGTATCGTTCCAGCGGAGCTTCTGGGTGACGAAGAAGTCCAGGCCCTCCTTCTTGAAGATCTGCGGCAGGGTGAAGGCGTAGCCGAAGGTGTCGGGGATCCACGCCACGTGGGCGGTGGTGCCGAAGAAGCGCTCGTACGCACGCTGCCCGTAGAGCCCCTGCCGGACGAAGGCCTCACCGCTGGGCAGGTTGGCGTCGGACTCGACCCACCAGCCTCCCACCGGCGCCCAGCGTCCGGCTTTCTGCAGCGCCTGGATCGTGTCCAGGAGCGAGGGCTCGTACTCCTTCACCCACTCGTAGTATGCCGCCGCCGAGCCCGCGAACGTGGTGCCCGGATACTTCTCCAGCAGCTTGGCCGCCGTGCGCCACGTGTTGCGCACCACGTCCACCGTCTCCGGCCAGCGCCACAACCACGCCGCGTCGATGTGGGAGTTGCCCACGAGGTCGATGGTGTCCGCGCGGATCTTCCGCGAGGCGGGCGCGAGGCGGCGCATCCAGTCCGACACCAGCGCCCGATAGCGCGTCTTGCCCGCATCGGTGCTCGCCGCCATGAGCGCCAGGGCGACGTCCCGCCCGGGAACCGCCGGCAGCACGCTGTCACCCAGGAAGAAGCGCGCCCAATGGGCGCCTCGGGAGATCTCCATCCAGCCGGGGTCGGGAACCACCAGGCGCGGAGCGTTCCACCACTGCCCGGCGGGGTCCACCTCCACGGAGAGGGTGTCACCGGTGTGGCACGGCGCGCACAGGTGCACGCGTCCCTCGACGTCGATGGGGCGCTCCGCCCCGTTCACGCGCACCGTCGACGACGTCGCCCCGAACTCGGCGGCGTCCATGTCCAGGTCGAGACCCGCCAGCGCCTCGGGCACGGCGGAGCGGAAGGAGAGGACGCGGGCTTCGCGCACCACCGTGGGAGCCTGGCCTTGCTCCCCCGCGGCCGGCAGGTCGTGCCAGGTACCGTCGGCGTCCCGCCAGCGCCACCCCTGGACCTCGATGGGGAGCGCGAGCACGTCCAGCACGGCGCCTGCGTCCACCGCCCGGCCGTACGGCCCGCCCCCGGACACCGTGGCCTGCACGCCGCTCGCCCCGGCCGCCGCCGCCTGGGCGAGGTCGCTCCACGTGGTGGGGAGCTCCACCGACGCGCTCACGCCGTCCGCGGAGTCGGGCAGGTCGGCCTGACGGGAGCCCACCCGCACCCGGACGGCGCCGCCCAGGCCGCCCCAGCGCGTCCCCCGAGCCACCACGGGCACGTGGAGCTCACCGTCGGCCGCGTCCAGGGTCGCCGACGCGGCGATGGCGAGCGGGCCCAGCGTCAGGGCCGGCGCCGGACCGGTGGCCGCGGCCACCCCCCTGGGAGGGGTGACGCCCAACCGGAGGTCGTCGATGCGACTCCCGGTCACCGCCAGGAGGCGCGCCCCCAGACCGAACTCCCCGGTGCGGTTCACCACCTTCATGAGGAGACGGTTCGCGCCCTTGGCGAGGCGCACCGTCACCGTGTCCGTGCCGCCGCGGATGCTGCGGGCCACCTCGTGGTCCAGGATGCGCGTTCCGTCGAGCCAGACCTCCACGTCGTCGTCGGACTCGAAGCCGAACGTCACCGTGCGATCCTCCGGGCTCGTCACCCAGGAGAACGCGTACGCGGCCGCCTGCTCCAGCGGCGGCCTCTTCAGGGCGAGCTTCAGGTCCATCCGGCCCAGCGAGTCCGCGCGGGCCTCCCGCCACGTGTGCCCTTCCACCGTGCCGCCGGGTGCCGGTGCCGCCGCCGTCTCGTCGGCCAGGTAGGGATACGTCACGCGCTCCGGCCCGGGCTGCACGGGGAACGTCCCCAGCACGAGCCAGGAGGGTATGGGACGGCCCTTGGCGGCGGCCTGGGCGAGGGCCCGTACCGGGCCCGTGGCGACGGCCGCGGTCGCGACGAGCAGGGCGGTGAGGATCCCCCGGACCCACCGGGGAACGACGGTGCGACGCATCTTCCGACTCCATGGCGCGGACACGGGGACCCGGCCCGGCTGCGCTCCTGCGCCCGATCCGGCCGGGTCCCTCGCGGTGCCGGCACTGAAGATCGCAGGGATCGCTCGGTTTTCCAGGGTGTTTACGTTCACCGCCACACCACGACACCGACTCGATGATCCTCCGAGGTACCGACATGATCGCTTTCTACGGAATGGGACTGCTGGGCTCGAACTTCGTGCGCGCGCTGCGGGAGCGGGGCGAGACGGTCCACGTGTGGAACCGCACCGCGTCCCGGGCCCGGGCGCTGGAGGCCGACGGCGCCGTGGCCTTCGACGACCCCGCCGAGGCCGCCCGCGGAGCCACGCGCGTGCACGTCACCCTCTCCGACGACGACGCCGTGGACGACGTCCTGGAGCGCGCCCGGGGAGGCTTCGACGACGGCATGGTGATCGTGGATCACACGACGACCTCGCCCACCGGGGCCGCGGAGCGTGTCCGACGCTGGGGGGAGCGGGGCATCGGCTTCCAGCACGCGCCCGTGTTCATGGGGCCGAAGAACGCCCGCGAGGGCACCGGCTTGATGCTGGCCTCCGGCGACCGCGCCCGCTTCGACGCCCTCGAGCCGGAGCTCGCGAAGATGACCGGCAAGGTGGTCTATCTCGGCCCCAGCCCCGAGCGAGCGGCGGCGTTCAAGCTGCTGGGCAATCTCTTCCTCCTCGCCATGACCACCGGCGTCATCGACATGCTCTCTCTGGCGAAGTCCATGGGCATCGAGCCCGCGGAGGCCACCGCGCTCTTCGACTGGTTCAACCCCGGCGCCTCCCTCCCCGCCCGCGCGGCACGCATCCTGGGGGCGGACTTCCACCACCCCTCCTGGGGGCTCGCCATGGCGCGCAAGGACGCGCGGCTCATGATGGAGGCGGCCGGCCGCGGTGACGTCGCGCTCTCGGTGATTCCCGCGATAGCGCAGGAGATGGACCGCTGGATCGAGAAGGGACACGCGCACGACGACTGGACCGTGATGGCGACGAACGCCCTGGGGTGATGGCGTAGGATGCCCCTCCCCTCCTATTCTCTCCCTTCCACGGCCGTGCCGGGCGGGGCGGCCCACCTCGAACCCTCGAGAGAGGGAGGCGCGCCCTGACGCACTTCACAGCCCTCGACTGGTTCTGGACCCTGGCGTTCGTCGTCCTGATGGTGGGCGGCGCGGGGTTCTTCTACCGTCTCGCGCGGCGCTCCGAGTCCGAGTTCTTCCTCGCCGGCAGGCGCCTCCCGTGGTGGCTTCCCGCCGCCTCGGTGTTCAGCACGCACACCGCCACCGACACCCCGATCTGGGTCACAGGAGAGGTCTACCAGCACGGCCTCCGCGGTCTCTGGTACACGTTCTTCGCCGCCTGGACGTCGGTGGCCTCGTTCGTGTCGGTACGCATCTACCGGCGCTCCGTGGCGTTCACGCAGGCGGAGTGGCAGGTGGTGCGGTTCCACGGCTTCGGCGCGGAGCTGATGCGCGGGTGGATGGCCGGGTGGCAGGTCTTCATGAACATGTTCATCCTCGGCTGGGTGGGCATGGCCATGGGCCGCGTCTGCGAGCTCGCGTTCGGGTGGCCCGTGTGGGTCGGGCTCACCATCCCGACGACCATCACGATGTTCTACACGCTGGCCGCAGGGTACTGGGGCGTCGTCATGGGAGACTTCCTCCAGGGGATCGTGGCGATCTTCGCCATCCTCCTGGTCTCGGTGGTGGGCATCGTCGCGGCCGGAGGGCCGCACGGCGTGATCATGGGCGTGCACAGCCTGGGCCAGGCATGGCGTCTGAACTCCCTCGCCTTCACCGGATGGTTCACGGGCGCGTTTCCGACGGCCTGGTGGATCACGATGCTCGTCATCGCCGTGGTGGGCGGCTTCGGGATGGGGACGAGCATCGACTGGTACATCGAGGCGCAGCGCATCCAATCCGCAAAGACCGTGCGGGACAGCGCGTACGGGATCTGGTGGGGCGGAGCGATCACGCTCCTGCGCAACGGGATCTGGGCCGCGTCCATCGTCGCGTTCTTCGTCATGGTCCCGCACATCGCCGACCAGTCCGTGTACGAGCTCGGTTGGTACCGGATGGGTTTCGAGCTCCTCCCCGCGGGGCTCGTCGGCATGTTCTTCGCGGCGATCCTGGCCATCCACTTCTCCACCGTGTCGAGCCACATGAACCTCGGGGCGCTCTACTTCACCCGCGACCTCTACCAGCGCTACCTCGACCCCAAGGCGTCGGAGCGGCGGCTCGTGTGGGTGGGGCGCATCGCCACGGCGGTGCTCGTCGGCGGCTCGTTCTTCTACGGGCTCATGATGCAGAACCTCACGCAGTGGCTGATCTTCGCGCTCTGGCTCATGATGGCCGGCATCTGGCTCCCCAACATCCTCCAGGTCGTGTGGTGGCGGTTCAACTCGTGGGGGTACCTGGCTTCGTGGATCTCGAACCTGGGGATCGCCTGGCTGGTGGTGTGGGTGCTGCCCGAGTTCAAGGTCATCCCGGTGCTGCCGGACTACCTGCAGTTCTGGTCGCTCATGGCGCTGGGAATTCTGGTCTTCCTGCCGGCGACGCTCCTCACCCCGGCCGAGCCCATGGAGCACCTCGTCCACTTCTATCTCCAGACGAGGCCCATCGGCTGGTGGGGCCCGGTGAAGGCGGAGGCCAGGCGCATGGGACTGCTCGCCGGCCATCCGAGCGAGGCCGCCGCCGCGGCCGCCGCCAAGTCCGGCCCCCGGCCCCTCATCCGCAGGAGGTGGACGGCGGAGGAAGCGGACGCCTGGAGCCGCGAGGACTGGATCGCGATCATCCTCTCGCCGCTGTGCATGGCGTTTGCGATGGTGGGCGCGGCGAACCTCTTCCTGCTCAGGGGATCGGGGGTATGGCAGATGGCGCTGGCCATCGCGTGCGCCGTGTTCCTCTTCTGGGTCATCGACCCGAAGCTCCGGGCGGTGAGCGTGGAGTACGAGCAGCGCCAGGCCGAGTACCTCAACCGGCTGGAGGAGAAGATGCACTGGAGGGAGACCGTCGATCGCCTCGACCCCGGA
>Ga0315535_1001743_pt1 | contig 14263 bp, 11 predicted proteins | sample SalMarSW160220MG_2_FD_203092 | JGI IMG/M metagenome (GOLD analysis project Ga0315535, IMG submission 203092) | Salt marsh sediment microbial communities from the Plum Island Ecosystem LTER, Massachusetts, United States - Salt Marsh Sediment SW1602-20 ...
GTTTGCAAACAGGGTCTCGTGGAGATAAATATCCTCGATAAGAACCGGGACCTTTTCAACCCGGCTGAGCCTGGAAAAAAAATATGCCCTTTTGTTGGCAAACGGATTTTCCGGGTCGTCTTCAATGGATTTCAAGGTTATTTTTTGCAAAATAGATGTGGTAACCGATATCCCTTTTTTATGGAAAGATGAGAGCGTTCCTGCCAGTGAAAAAAGATCAATCTCTTTTTGATCTTTGCAAACAAAGGTACCTGAGCCTCGCTTTCGGATAAGATTTCGTTTGCGAACCAACAAATCGGTGGCTTGCCTTGCCGTGGGCCGACCGATACCGTAACGCACGGCAAGACTGTTTTCCGAAGGAATCCTTGACCCTGACGGGTATTTTCCCGAACGTATGTTGGCCAACAGGATATCCGCCAGTTGGCGGTATAATGGAATAGGTGATTTTGAATTCAGCATAAATATATGCTGACAAACATCAGTCAAGTTGTCAAGACAATTTTACATTTAGAAACGCATAATCCGTCAATAACTAGTGTCCATCCATAAATTAGGATTTTTGTTCAAGATCAAGGCATGCGAAAAAAATAACCGCAGACATCTAGTTGATATTTCGAGGATTATTTTTTGAGCATAACGCAGAGATTGGGCAAAAAGACCATTTATGGATGGATACTAACTAATATAACAATGTCAAAAAGCTAACACCGTAGCACATTTTAACCAAACGCGGTTATCAACATCACTCGGATTTGGCATATTTTTTTCCATAATAAGTTCCGAATATCGTCTCCAATAACCTAATTGACAAAAAGTAGGTACAATCAATGCGTTGGCACAATTTGTGCTTAAATTTCTATTTGGCTATTAATCGCATTAGGAAGGATCACAAGCATGTTCCATTAAATAAAAACACAAAACAACCGATAATGAACTTAGGGGCTTCGCCCCAATTAAAATAGAGGTGAATGTAACTATGGCAACAGCACAAGGATTGTTTAAGAAATTTATTACCGCTAAAACCCTGCCTCATGTTGCAATACGTCTGACCAAATTGATTTCTGACGAAAACAGCACCATGCAGGATTTTGAAAAAATGATGAAGATGGACCCCACACTGGTGTTGCGTCTGCTGCGCGTCGTCAACAGTTCCTATTACGGACTGCGGCAAAAAGTCAACAGTATCTCCAGGGCGGTTGTGGTTATCGGCATGAATAACCTGCGCAATATGATTGCGACAGAAGCGCTTAAGGATATATTCAAGGAAAGTCAAAAGCAAGACGCTTTTTCCAGGAACCGGTTGTGGCTTCATTGTGCTGCGGTCAGTATTTGCAGTCAAATGATCTCGGAGCGAATTTTCGGACAAAACGGTGAAAATGCTTTTTTATGCGGGATCCTTCATGATATCGGAATGATCGTCGAAGATCAGACTGCACATGATTTATTTAACCAAGCGTGCAAGGCTTATGCAAAGGACTCCGGAACCATTATCGACCATGAGAAAGAAATCATTGGTACCGACCACTGTGAGGTGGGATATCTTTTGGCGAAAGACTGGAAACTTCCTTTTGAGGTACAGGAAGGAATTAAACAACACCATGATTTTCTCAAAGAAGTCCCCCCCTCCAGCATTACCGGAATAATCCAGATATCAGAATATATTGTCGCTAAATTAGACTATACCGCCATGCCCGGAATGAAACCAACGCTTTCATCCCCTTTGGCTGACCATATTCGTAAAAATGTTGAGGAATATAAAGCCCTGGTTAAAGATCTGCCTGATGAAATGTCAAGGGCCAGCGATCTTTATGGATATCAAAAGGAGTAAAGTTAGTGAATATTTCAGGAGATATCTTCAGTGAGTTTGCAGAGCGGAAGAAAGAGCCCGAAAAATTTCTTTCATTACTCAAAGAACGAATGCCGGAGGGGTGTTTTCAGCTTTTTTTAAATCATAAAACAGACGCTTCTTTCGGAGATAACCTAAAGTTGCCCCGCAGGGTCCGCGACAACATTGTCGATCGTTCTAAAAAAGAAAAAGGCATAATCCATATGGGGTTGCCCGGTGGACGTTTGGGGTACTCAACCGCTATCAATGAATTAAATGCGATATTGATTGTTGCGTTATCGAAACAGGTTCCTGATTCATATATAAAGCCATATGGAGTTGCAATTAAATTATGCATAGAACTGTTCCTTTCCCGAAATGCGCTTTGTGATGAGAAAGAGATTGTCAAAACCCAAAAAAAACAATACCATCGTAAACTCGGTGTGTTAGAAAATAAATATCAAGAAATTCTGGAGGATAATCACCGCGGGTATCAGATCATTAAAAAACAGCAAGAGGAGTATTCGAAAACCTTAAAATCTGAGATTAGGCGACAAACCGCCCGGCTTCGAGAGACCAATGTGAGTCTGAAGCAAGCACGAAAAGCTGCAGATAGCGCCAATAAAGCCAAGAGCCAATTTCTTGCCAACATGAGCCATGAAATCCGCACCCCCATGAACGGAATCATAGGCTTTACCGAAATGCTCTTTGATACGGATCTTAATGAAAATCAGATAGATTATCTGGAAATGATAAAGAGGAGCGGGGACAGCCTATTATCTTTAATCAATGATATTCTCGATTTTTCCAAGATCGAAGCCGGAGAACTCGATTTTGAGAAAGCGGACTTTGATCCGGAACTTATTGCATATGATGTCTGTGAACTCATCCTTCCAAAAATTCATTCAAAACCTATCGAGGTTCTTTGCACTATCGACAACAACCTTCCTGCACTTGTCAAAGGAGATTCATTGCGCTTTCGTCAGATCCTGACGAACCTGATGGGTAATGCCGCCAAGTTTACTGAATCCGGAGAAATCGAGCTTTTTTTGGGTGTTGAAGAAGAAAACGAGACACAGGTAAAGCTTCATGCAAAAATAAGGGACACCGGTATCGGCATTGCCCAAGATAAGATTTCAACCATTTTTACACCGTTTCACCAGGCCGATGGTTCCACATCAAGGAAATACGGCGGTACCGGGCTGGGACTATCAATATGCAAGCAAATTTCAAAAATGATGCATGGCGATGCCTGGGTAGAAAGCCCACTCAATTGTCAATTGAATATTGAAGATTGTCGGTTAAAAGATAATAACAAAATTCAAAATAATCTTCAATCGTCAATGGTCAATCGTCAATGCAAGGGGGGGGCGGGAAGTACATTTCATTTTACCGCTTGGCTTGGGAAAGCTCAAGGGAACAAAACCCGAAGATCCGCACCCTTGTTTCTTTCCGGTAAGAAAATACTTGTTTTTGATGACAACCCCACCACTGTAAACACATTGAGCCATATGTTGTCATCGGCAGGAATGAATGTTGCGGCGCTGAAGAAAAGCAACCATGTCATACCAACATTCCAAAAGGCCATACAAACCGAAAACCCGTTTGATTGTTGTTTACTAGGCATTAAAATTCCCGGACTCAGCGGCTATGAACTGGCAAAGCAGATTCGTGGTGTTGAATCCTCAACCAAAGATCTAAAATTTCTCCCTACGGATTCTAAAACTCAACTAATAGCATTATCTTATTTAATGGATCATGATACTCAAAAATGCAACGATGCGGGTTTTGACAATTTTTTGAGCAAACCGGTTCGCAGAGATAAACTTTACCGGATGTTGGAGAAAAGCATTGGAATGCAGAATGTAGATTGCGGATTGCGGGGTGGAAAAAATCATGAAGCCAAAAATCAAATAACGTACGCATCTTCAGTCCGTGATGAGGTTAAGCATTGTGCTCGCGTTCTTTTGGCAGAAGATAACCCGGTCAACCAGAAGCTGGCGAAGATGATGCTAAGCAAAGCCGGTTGTCAGGTAGAAACAGCCGTTACCGGAAAAGAGGCGGTTGAGAAATTCACAACCTCACCCGCAGATTTTGATCTGATTTTTATGGATATGCAGATGCCCGAAATGGATGGAACTGAAGCCACTCATCGCATACGCGAATGGGAAGAATCGGTAATTTGCAATCCGCAATCTCCAATCAAAAGGATTCCGATTATCGCACTCACGGCAAATGCCATGAAGGAAGACAGAAAAAAATGTTTTGAATGTGGTATGGATGACCATATTACAAAACCGATTAAAAGAGAGCTTCTGTTTAAGATCGTCGAGAAATGGATATCAAAAGTTTAACAAGTTAATACTGTTTGTAGTTGAAGGAGTTGCTATGAATTTCAAAGAATTATCGAAAAATCTGGGCCTGGAAGAAGAAGAGTATATTGAGTTGTTTGAACTTTTTGTTGAGACCGGTATGGAAGACCTAAACGAGCTTTTGATTGCCATTGATATGTCAAGTACGGAAAAAGCAGCCCGGATTGCCCATTCTTTGAAAGGTGCCGCTTTGAACATGGGTTTGAACGAATTTCATGAACTCGCAGAAACAATTGGAAAGACAGTCCGTGCCGGGCAGTTGGAAAAAACTGCACAAATCGCCAAGACATACCAGGAAAAACTGGATACCGCGGCCGGTCTTGTCAAGTGTTGAGGTTTTAATTTGAACTTATTCAAAAGGATGTAATGACATGAAGAAAATACTGGTTGTGGATAACCATCCTATAATGCTCAAGTTTATGAGTCAGCTACTTGAAAAAAAAGGTCATCAAGTATGGACCGCGCCAGATGGTCTCTCCGCTCTTGAAATATTAAAAACGGATATTCCTGACATAATATTTGCCGACCTTATCATGCCGAATATCGATGGAAAAAAGCTATGCCGGATAATTCGGAGCATCCCCAAACTTAAAGATATTTTTATTGTTATTCTTTCTGCAATTGCAACCGAGGAGGAGCCACGTATCGTTGACTACGGCGCCGATGTCTGCATTGCAAAGGGACCTTTTAATGAAATGGCCGAGCATGTTCTTACAGCTATAGAACATTCAGACGTTGAGCCAACCCAAAGGCCGAAAGTAAAAATAATCGGACGAGAAAAACTATTTAAACGAGAAATTACCAAGGAATTGTTGGCTTCCAGAAAACATTTTGAAGCAACGTTAAACAATATTTCCGAAGGAATTCTGGAGCTTACTTCAGAATTAAAGATTGTTTACATAAATCCTGCTGCCGTCTCAATTATCGGTATTCCTGAGGAAACCGCATTGTCTAAAAATTTCACAGGACTTTTTAATGAAAAACATCAAAAAAGAATTATGGATTCTCTTGAAAATCCGGGCAGAAAAAAACAACTCATCAGCTCGGAAGCTCCTGCGGAACTCAATGATAAGCAGGTCACTTTAAATATCATACCGATCAAGGATGATGGGCAAAACCCTATTCTTGTTATTCTAAAAGACGTCACCCAACGAAAGAAAATGGAAGCACAACTCCAGCATGCCCAGAGGATGGAGGCCATAGGTACCCTGGCCGCCGGTGTTGCGCATGAAATAAATAATCCCATTAGCGGTATCATGGGCTATGCCGAGATACTGAAAGAGCGATACCACGAGCAGGGCCGGGATGAAGATATTCCAAGCAAAATTATCAGAGAATCGGATCGCATTGCAGAAATTGTAAAAAATCTCCTTTCCTTTGCAAAGGATTGGCAGGAAGAAAGCAGATCTGCTCGCATTAAAGACATCCTTTCCAATACCCTTGGCATGATAAAAGGACAAATGGCCAAAGACAACATAAAATTGTCTGTTGATGTTTCAAACAATCTTCCCGATATCAAAGCTCGTTCCCATGAAATTCAACAGGTCTTTTTAAATATTCTCAGTAATGCACATTATAGTCTGAACCAACGATTTCCTGGACCTAATGAGAATAAATTCCTTGGAATCCAAGGTAAAACCGTCAAACTTGAGGACCAAAATTATGTTCGGACAACATGTTACGATCGTGGTACAGGAATTCCAATAAATATCTTAAATAAAATTTGTGATCCGTTTTTTTCAACCAAACCTCCGGGAAATGGTACGGGGTTGGGGCTTTCCATCAGCCACGGCATAATTAAAAATCATGGGGGGAAACTCCTGTTTGAAAGTGTGGAAGGAGAATACACAAAGGTTATGGTTGATCTGCCGGCAATGTAACTTCTCAATAAGTTCTGGTGTATGAAATGATCCTATCGACCCGCCTACTGATAATTTCCTTAAGGTTCATCCCATCTTGACATTTTTTTTTGGTCTTTGAAGGATTCAGAAAGTACACCTCTTTCACCACTTCTCCAGTATTGACAGATCGACTCTGTTTATATAGATTGATTTTTTAAAGCAATTTTAATAAAAAAGCGGTTGGATGTTCAAATCTCGAACCGAGACCTTTGAAAAACGTTCAATTTTGCAACGGTCTCGAAATCTCATCCATGAACCCATTGACCCCACAAAATATGTTTCGTTCCAAGATCAAGAAATTATTGGGTAAGTCTCCCAATGATTTTCGTATCACCATCGGCGAACTCCTGAAACGAAAAGGCATTATTACCGAAAAACAACTCCAGGAAGCCCTAAAGGTACAAAAAGAAAAACTTTATACCCTGGGCAAGGCCGTTCGACTCGGGCAGATCATCGTTGAACTCGGTTATGCCTCCGAAGAAGAACTGGTCAAGGCGGTAAATATTGGATATCAGATTTCGGTTAAAACGCTGTCTGACGACATAAAAGGACTGGTTAAAGATAAGCGCAGGAACTTTGTCGAAGGTCTCCCTCGGCCCCGTATTCCTATATGGCTTCAGTTTTTTGCTGCAACCATGGTCATTATTATCACCACTATTTTTGTAATGAGTTTTTTTATGTTAAGCCAGCAAAAAGAAAGACTTTACCGGCAAACCGTTAAGATCGGTAAGGTCAGTTTGAACTATTTCACTAGCAACTCTTCGGTTGCACTTCTGGAAGACAACATCTTAAGGCTTAATACGTTAATAAAAAATGCAACGGCTGTTGAGGGGCTTGTTTATGCCATTATCGTTGATCGCAATCAGATTATCAAGGCACATACCGACATAACCAAAATCGGCGAGACCTTTGAAGAGTTCGCTCACATGGAAGATGTGATAAAAGACCAAGATGTTACTTACTTTAATTACTACTCGACATCCGGCGAACATGTTTTGAATTTAACGCGTCCCGTTCTATTTAAAAACAAAAAGCTGGGGCAGGTCCATGTCGGAGTTTCCATCGATTTTATCGAAAATTTAATCAACAAAGCTCGTTTGACAATTCTGGTGATAACATTTTTCATCATCCTGTTAGGAAGTGCAGTTGCGGTATGGATAGGGTTTCATTTCTCCCGTCCGATTTCAAATCTTGTTATGGCAACCGGTGAAATCGCTTCGGGAAATTATCAGCACAAAATAATACTGGCAAGAAATGATGAACTCGGAAACCTGGCCACCGCTTTTAACCGTATGGGAGATGAACTCTGGAAGAACTCTCTCATGCAAAAATCCTTTGGCAAGTATATCGGTTCTGAAGTTCTTGAAATGATCCTGGCCAATCCCGAAAATGACTGGCTTAAGGGCCACAGGAATGAAGCGACCATCGTGTTCACCGATATCAGAGGATTTTCATCATATTCAAAGCTCAAAGAGCCTGAAGAAATCGTTGAAAGTTTGAATGAATATTTTGAGATTGCCACCCAGGCAATACAGGATCATGGCGGATATGTGGATAAATTTATCGGGGATGCGGTGTTGGGAGTTTTTGGGGTCCCGGTTTATCACAAAGACCATGTGGAAAGGGGAGTAAGGGCTGCAAGCGATATGCAGAAGATGTTTATGAACAAAGCAACCAATGGAAACAGCCTCCTTCAATCTGTAGGTATCGGAATTAATACCGGAGTTGTTGTATCCGGCAATATCGGATCACAAGACAAAATGGAATATACCGTAATTGGCGATACGGTAAACCTGGCCGCACATTTGAACAGAATCGCCAAGCCCGGTGAAATTATTATCACGAAAAGTGTTTATGAAAATATTGAAGACAGGATTACCGTAGAACCGCTTCCGCCCAAGCATATCAAGGGCAAAACAAAACCGGTCGAAACGTTTAAGTTGCTCAGTATAAAGGACTAGCGAAATGCAACAATCTTCAAATAGAAGGAAACCCATTTCCGGCATTGTTTTTCTGTTGTCCCTTTTATTGCTTGCCGCCTGCATCACAAGTGCCCGGTCCCATCAAAATATTTCTGAAATTCGTCTTAATAACGACTTTATCATTGTCACGGCAACCGTCAAAGACACCTTTTCCTCCCTGGCCGCGGAATACTTGAACGATCCGTCCAAAGGGTGGCTTATCGCTGAATTTAACCATATCAAAAGCCTGACTGCCGGACAGGAACTGATTATCCCCTTATTCTCCTTCAATAAGGGCGGACTTAAATCCGAAGGGTATCAAACCGTCCCGGTGTTGTCATATTACAGATTATCCAAAAACAAACCAAGCAAAATAGCAATCACCCAGGACGACTTTAAAGCCCAAATGAAATATTTGAAGGACAACGGCTATCATGTTATCACGCTGGATCAATTATTAGGGTTTCTCGATTACCAGGAACAGATACCCGAGAAATCTGTTGCAATTACATTTGATGACGGATGGATCTCCGTATATGACATTGCTTTCCCCATATTAAAAAAATATGGTTTCCCGGCCACGATTTTTATTTACACCGATTTTGTCGGCGGCGGAAAAGCCATGTCCTGGAAACATATCAAAGAGCTTTCAGAAGCCGGGTTTGATATCCAATGCCAGACCAAAACCCACCGAAATTTGACCGTGTTAAAAAACAAGGAGTCGTTTAAACAATACTTCAATTCCCTTGAAATGGAAATAAGTTACCCCAAAAAGTTGATCGAAAAGAAACTGAATAAAGAATGCAACTGCCTGGCATACCCTTACGGTGAAACCAACAATCTTGTCATTGCCATGTTAAAAAAACACGGCTACCGTGCCGCATTCACCATTGATAATCAATCGAATCCGTTTTTTATCGATAAATACAAGATCAGTCGTTCGGCAATATACGGCAAATACGACATTGAAAAGTTTAAAAACAAACTGTCCGTATTCCAACACATGGAATTGAAATGAAAAGATTGTTCACCATTTATTTTGTGCTAATTGTTCTGTTTTTTTTCACCGGATGCGCCGGTGTTCGGGAGTTTTTCGGAGATATCGTCAATAAATTTTTAGAAAAGAATTCCGAAAAAACACCCGGGGTCACCAAAGTTTTACCCGCTTGCGATTACCTGAAAAAAGCATCGGAATATGAAAAAAATGACGAATTGCAAACCGCCCTTTTTTACTTGCAAATCGCCGGCACACTGGATCCGGACAGTACAAAAATTCATGAAAAGATTGCCTCCTTAAAATCTGCCATAGACCATAAAGCCGGGCAGCATTTTACAACGGGGGTAACGTTTTATAAAACAAGAAGATTCGAAGACGCACGAAAGCAGTTTCTAACAACGTTACGATATTCCCCGGGTCATAAAGAGGCTTTAGACTACCTAAAAAACAGGTTACATCCAAAAGAATACCGAACTTATAAAGTGAAAGACAAAGACACCCTTAAAGATATTTCAGATAAATTCTATAAAGATCCTTCAAAAGATGTTCTGATCGCCTACTTTAATAATATTAAAACGGGTAGCGAACCCGTATCCGGTACAATACTTGAACTTCCCACCCTTGGATCAGAATTTAACCGACCCCCAATCCATATTCCCACTGAATTGACAAAAGCGGAAAACCTTTTGAAAGAAAAACGATATCCGGAGGTGCTGAGGGTTTCAGAAAAGATTCTTGAGTATGACCGGTTAAACCAAAAGGCATCCGATCTGAAAAATGCTGCCTATTATCAGATTGGGTTGGAGTTGAGCAGCCAAGAAAACTATCCGGAAGCCATAAAGAGCTTCAAAAAGGTGACTCCCGAATATCAGGGGGTTGAAGAAGCAATACAACAGGCAATTAACAAAGAATTGCTCAAAGCTGAACGCCTTTTAAAACAAAAACAATATGAGCAAGCATTAGCTGTTGCAGGAAAGATTTTAGATTATGACAAATCCAATACAGCGGCCCAGAATCTGATCAACACCGCCTTTTGTCAACAAGCCAAGAACCTGATCATTCGAAAGAATTATACCGAAGCATTACATTTTCTTAGCAAAGCAGACCCTGAATGTGATTGCGTTAAAAAAAATATATCCGATGTTTATACGTCGAAGAAGAAACAGGCTGAAGTCCATTACCTCAACGGCGTCAAACATTTTCTGAATGAAGAGCTACAAAGCGCCATAACGGAATGGGAAAAGGCCTTGGCCCTGAATCCGGAACACAAAAAAGCAGAAAAAAATATTAATAACGCCCGAAGCTTGTTAGAAAAATTAAAAAAGGTCAAGTAGTCTTTACGAGTCAAAATCCCTGGCAAAATTGGCTTGCCCGGTGGAATTCCCTCTAAAGACTCCATAACGGAATTCCACAGGGCAAGTACTTAGGCAAACTTTATAGCTTACGCACGTTATACAATATAGCCATTCATCGCCGCATTAATATTTCATATACTGTTGTGGCGTATTTTCGGCAATATACTTTACCGCATTATAAATACAAGTCCTTATCGCCTTTTCCATGGGGGTTTTTGCAAATCCGCCTAAACCGCCCCCCATACCGCCACTGCCGGTGAGTGCGAGAAGACTGCCGCCAATATTGACACTTTTTCCCTCACCTTCTACGCGGGTTGCCGCTAAAACTTCAGACGTATGAGCATCAACGATACGGATATCCATGGCCATGGATGATTTTTTAAAAGCACCTCGGGCAGCTCCAAACAAAGCGGAAGCTTTACCAAGCATTCCGCCCCCAAGTCCGCCGCCTCCACCGGAACTCGCCGGATCCCATCCGGTTATAGCGGCCATAATCAGCAAATCAGCCCCCTTGATTCCGCCTTTTTTAATACCGCTCTTGTCAGAATAACCTTGTCCGGTTAATTCCATTTCCTGTTTAAGCGCATCAACATTCATACGCTCCAACACCCGATATCTCTTGCTTTGCACCATAGCGGTGGTCATCATGTCTTTTAAGCCGGTCATATACCCTGTATGCTCATGGGTAACCGTGAACTCTTGTCCGCCGAATCCTGAAATCTTAGTCGTACTGCCGCTCCCCCCGACTTTCCATTCGAATCTGGACACAGCGACTTTGGCTTTCGGTCCACTATACGGTGGAAGTTGCATTTCTTCTCCGGTATCTGTTTTGGCGGTCGGCTTGACCATACTTTCCATACATCCGGATGTCATAAAAAAAACCAGCAGCGGAATCAGAACAACTAAAGATAATCTCTTTTGCATTGCAACCTCCTTGAATAATGTTGTTTTTATGGTTTATGATAAACTTCGAAACTAATTTGTTTTTGTTTCCACAGTTGCACGGAATAGAAAGAATTGAGAAAGTTTTAATCCAAAGAAATTTGGCTGTCAATCAGAAATATAGATACCAACGGACTTAGGACCGAGATTCTCTTAGTCCTTGCATTCATCTTAACTCCACTTCATAACCTGCCATATTCAGCTTGTGGGCAATTTTTTCAACATGGTCAGGGCCGCGGGTTTCGAGTTCCAAATCGACTCGTGTGACGTAAAGGGGCAAATTTCGTGCGCGACGGTCATGATAAACATGTAAAATATTTGCCTTAAGACCGGATATCAAGTCCAGTAATTGTACCAAAGAACCGGGGGCGTCAGTCAAGCGCACCCTTATGCGCATGATCCTGGCACTTTTTAATAACCCCTGACTCAGGATGCGGCCTAACAAAGGGCTATCCACATTCCCTCCGCTGATTAAAAGAACGACTCTGCTTCCCCGGGGAACCGTCACGGAGCCGTTTAAAAGCGCCGCCAGGGGGACCGCCCCTGCGCCTTCAGCCAGTATCTTTTTTCGTTCCAGAAGCAACAGAATTGCCGCTGCAATCTGATCTTCCTCTACCAACACCACATCATCAACACACTTTTTTATAATATCGAAATTCAGATCCCCCACCTGTTTAACACTTATCCCGTCGGCTATGGAGTGATGGGAATCGACACTCGTAATTTTCCCGCTGCGATACGATTCATAGGCCGATGGGCAGGCTGCAGATTGAACGCCGATGACTTTAACTTCCGGTCTGATTGATTTTACTGTGGATGCTATACCCGAAATAATACCACCGCCCCCGATGGGCACAACAATCATATCGGTCTGTTTGAGATCTTCCAGAATTTCCAAAGCCATGGTCCCCTGACCCACAATAATATCAGTATCATCAAAGGGGTGAATAAAAGTTTTTCCTTCCAGAGCCATTTGTTGAGCTTTTTTAATGCATTCTTTCAAACTCTGACCCTCAATCACGACCTCGCCGCCATAACCGCGCGTAGCTTCTTGCTTTGTGATGGAGGCCCATTCAGGCATGACGATGGTTGCCGGAATAAGCGCCTGCCTGGCAGCCAGGGCAACCCCTTGAGCATGATTTCCTGCAGAGGCCGCCACCACGCCTCCGTGACCTATTTCATCTTTGTGGGTCAAAATATAATATGTTGCCCCTCTGATTTTGAAGGATCCGGTTTTTTGAAGATTTTCTAATTTGAGGTAAATTTTTCCTTCAAACATTTTACTTAAAGAAGGTGAATAGACCAGCGGGGTTTTAATAACCGTTCCTTTAATCATTTTTGCGGCTTGTTGAACGTTTTCAATGGAAATCATATGTCAATCCTTTCCTGCTTAACCATTTTTCAACCCATTGATGTAACTTCTCAATGAATTATGGATTCGGGTCAATAGGATTATTTAATACACCAGAACTTATTGAGAACTTACCCATCAATTGACAAAATCCGGATTTTATTCTATTTATTTATTGGTGTGTATGCAATAATTGATTTTATTTTTCAACAATAATTACTTAATCCCATATCTTAAGCATAATATTTTAACTATTTATTTTTAAATGGTATATTATAAATAATGTCCAACCACAAATCTATATTGGCTACAAATACAGTTTCCAATGCAGAAATGAGCAATTTTTTGCAAGGTCAAGGAGATCAAGGAATTGCGCGGAGGCGTACAAGTGGTACGCCGCACAAGCAATTCCGCAGATTGACGCAGAGATTTCGGAAAAGGGCCATTTCTGGTTGGAAACTAACCCCTTGGCTTGAAAAACAATTACTTGAGGTTGTCGATTTTTTCTATGCGAATCTACCGCAGCCCATCCCCGACAGGCAGCTATTGAAACAGTGTAAAATTGTTTCACATCGGGGAGAGCATGATAATAAGACGATTTTTGAAAATACAATCGCCGCATTTGAACGAGTGAGAGAAGCCGGCGTTTGGGGAATAGAATTTGATGTCCGCTGGACCAAAGATCTGCAACCGGTTGTTTTCCATGACAGGACCCTTCAAAGAGTGTTCAAGTCTGATGTAGAACTCAACAAGGTAACCCTTGCCGAATTAAAAGAACAGTATCGATTGATCCCTTCTCTTTCCGAAGTAATTCAAAAGTATGGCAAAACCTTACACCTTATGGTTGAAATCAAGGAAGAAGAATATCCTGATCCTGTATATCAAAACAATGTATTGAAAGATCTTTTCGATCCGCTGACGCCTCAAATTGATTTTCATTTCATTTCTCTGCGGCCTGAGATGTTCATATTGATCAACTTTGCACCTTCGTCAACATTTCTTCCCAGCGCCCGGCTCAATGTCAAACGCTTAAGTCATCAGGCGCTTTTGAAAAACTACCGGGGAATTACAGGACACTATTTTTTAATCATCGACACCATACTGAAAAACCATCATAAGCAGAATCAACGCGTTGGAACCGGGTTTATTGGTTCTAAAAACTGTTTATTCCGTGAGCTAAACAGGGGGGTAAATTGGATTTTCTCAAATAATGCGGTAGACCTTCAGACCATATGTAATTCGCTTCTGGAACCAGAAACAGTGTAAGAGACCAATAATCAGTTAACAACGTCTATGGTCCATCGTCCGGCAGCCTAATGGCCCATATTAGGGCAAACATATTTGAATCCCAATTTAGCAAGAGCGCTTCACAACGCCGTATATTTCTTTCCAACCGACTGAAACTTGTGCTTTAGCACCCGTAAGGCGGGTCGAGGGATTCAAACACAGGAATATATTTAATATTTCGAGTGTTGAATTCCTCGTCCCAACACAGAAATTGGCCCTGAGGGGAAGTTTTGAAACCACTTCTACAAATTTGATGCAAGCTTAAGCTGGTT
>Ga0315535_1001746_pt1 | contig 14255 bp, 9 predicted proteins | sample SalMarSW160220MG_2_FD_203092 | JGI IMG/M metagenome (GOLD analysis project Ga0315535, IMG submission 203092) | Salt marsh sediment microbial communities from the Plum Island Ecosystem LTER, Massachusetts, United States - Salt Marsh Sediment SW1602-20 ...
GACGTCTTGCAGCTTCGCTCTTATTCCCGCCGGTGAGTTCAATTGTCTTCAATATGGTTCCCTTTTCCACCTCCTCTAAGGAGTGGCCGGCTTCGGGGCTTGAGAGAGGTGAATCCGCAATGGCCTCTGACAGTCCATCCTTGATATGTGAGGGGAGATCCTCTTTATCAATATATTCATACCTTGACAGGACCACTGCCCTTTCGACCGTATTCATCAATTCACGGACATTTCCCGGCCAGGCGTATCGGACCAGTTGATCCATGGCTTGCGGGGAAAAGCCTTTTATCCGCTTGTGATTCTTTTCTGCAAAGGTGGTTAGGAAATGACCGGCTAATAATGGGATATCCTCACTCCTCTCTCTCAATGGCGGTACGTTCAGGGTCACTACATTCAATCTGTAATAGAGATCTTCCCTGAACCGTCCAGACTCAATCTCCTGCATGAGGTCTTTGTTGGTAGCCGCAATAACCCTTACATCCACCTTGATAATATCTTCACCGCCAACCCGGGCCAATTCCCTTTCCTGAAGGACGCGCAGCAGCTTGACCTGCATGGAGAGGGACATCTCGCTTACTTCGTCCAAGAATAGACTCCCCCCATCCGCCTGCCGGAACTTCCCCTCTTTGCGGCGATGGGCGCCTGTAAAGGCCCCCTTTTCATGGCCGAACAGTTCCGACTCAAGGAGGCTCTCGGTTATGGCGGCGCAGTTCATCTTCACAAAGGGATCATCTTTTCTTGGGCTGTTGAAATGGACTGCGCCTGCAATCAATTCTTTGCCTGCGCCGGATTCACCGGTAATCAAGACCGTGGCCTCCGAGGGGGCAACCTGGGCCACTGTTTCCAGTAGCATGACCATGGCCTCACTTCCTCCGATGATATTCCGAGTGTCAAATTGATTTCCAAGGGCCTCCTTCAGGATGCGGTTTTCCTCTTTCAGATGGCTGTGGTCCATAGCCCTTTCCATTACCATCCGCAATTCGTCAAAATCGAGGGGTTTGGTGAGGTAGTCATAGGCCCCCTTCCTCAATGCCTCTACGGCTGTCTCTACAGAAGAGTAGGCGGTCATGATAATCACAGGAATGGTTGGATTGTGGGCACGGATTTCAGTCAATGCCTCAAGACCTGAGACCTTAATCATTCGGATGTCCATTAGAATCAGGTCAAAGGCACGGGCATGGGCCAGATCTATGGCTGCCTGGCCATCATCCGCCTCATTGACCTCATATCCCCACCCGGAAAGGAGGGTATGCAACATGGTCCGGTGGGCATGGTCGTCATCCACCACTAAGACGGTGTTTCTTGGTTTCACGAAGTTGACTCCCCCCTGTCGAAAGGTAATCGAATTGTTACGGTGGCGCCTCCTCCATAAAGGCTATCAACACTGACCTCGCCCCCGTGGGATTCGATTATTTTGTGGACAATGGCGAGCCCGAGGCCGGTCCCCGAGGGTTTCGTAGTAAAGTATGGGTCGAACAGGTGGGGCAGATCTTCATTCTTGATCCCCGTGCCTGAGTCAGAGACGATAATCCGGAAGTGCCCGGTATCATCGTCCTGTCTGAGTTCCACGGAGAGGGTACCCCCGCTCTCCATAGCTTCAATGGCATTCAGGTAGAGGTTTAAAAGGACCTGCCTGATCCTGTCGGGGTCAATTTGCACCTCCTTTGTCTGGGGATCACTGTCAAAATCCACGCGTATTTCCCTGTGACGCGCTTCTGCTTCCACCATTTTTAGGGAATCCTTTATCACGTCCTCAAGGGATGTTGTTTCTTTCTGAATATTCATGGGCCGGGCGAATTCCAGGAGCTGGCCGATAACCCTGTCCAAGCGTTCAACCTCCTGGATCATGATTTCAGCTGTTTTATGATCCTCAGGAATCTCCCGGTACCTCTCCTTGAAGTATGTTGCGAACCCTTTAATAGAACTCAATGGATTTCGTATTTCGTGGGCAACCCCTGCTGCCAGCCGTCCGATAGATGCCAGACGCTGGGTCCTCGCAATCTCTTTCTTGAGATGCTGAATCTCCGTCAAATCCCTGAAAAGTATCACCCAACTCACAGCAGGGTCGTCCTCTCTTTTCAATGAGGTGCCCACCACCTCCAAAGGAATAATCTTGCCATCTTTCAAAGGACAATCCAACTCCTTATCAATGAGACCCTGCCGGGTTTGCAGTTGATGGAAGAATTCCGACAAGGGCTGTGGCAGGATTTCCGTCGGTCTTTTGCCCATGGCACTATCGGATGATAGTCTCAATACTGATTCGGCAGCCTGGTTAAAAGAAGCAATTCTTTCATCCGCATCAATGGCCAAGAGACCGATCGGCATGTTATGAACCAGGTTGTCTGAAAAGGCCTTCACCCTTGAAAGGGAGGTCCTGGTTGATCGGTAGGCCTGTGCCAAGAAGAGAGATACGATACCCGCAAAGCCTATCAGAAGAAGGGCCAGGGCCATGAAAATGCTATGGCGGATGTCCCCCTGTCTTGCAGCCTCAACAGGTCCCATGTCCAGTCCCAAAAAAATGACCTGGCGCGAGTCGACAGCACCCCCTTCACGACTCATATGCCCGCGGCACCAGTCATTTTTCATGACCCTGATATTGTGTCCCCTGAGACTCCCCTGAATAGGTGAAAACTGACGAAACACTTCAAAAACCTTGGTGCCGTCCTTCCCGGCCACCTGACGCCATTCCAACTTTTTCGAACGGGAGGCCTGGTCTAAATCCACATTGCTTCTATACTGTTTTCCTATATTGGCGAGATCACTGTCTGCAAGGATAGTTCCCTCTACATTGGTGATGAGAATATATGCGATGTCAGGTTGCTGTGCTGTCTCTGACAACAAACTCTGGACCTGGGTCCCTCCCCACCGCATTCCCATCATACCTGTTCGAGCGCCCGCCTCAAAGGACCTGATGAGGGCCGCCCCCTTTTCCTTCAAGAGATCAATGGTACTCTCTCTTTGCCGGTTGATGGAGTCAAGTGTCAGAAAGAAAAAGATCGGCACTAAGATCAGCACCGCTCCGAGGATGACCCACGGGGGAATTCCGACCAAAGATTTTTTGGTAATTTTGTGATTCATCTCATAGTCTTTTAAGCAAGAATAGTACCAGATCTCAGATTAGGATCAAATTGCTCATCTGTCGGGTGTAAATCATAGCCATTGGTAAACGATAGTTATCCACTACTGTAACTCTTCACCAAATGTTCACACGCATCCATACCGGGTACTTTGTAACCACCTGGGTACCTTGTATGTATACAAAGTATCCACCTTTTCAGGGCAACGCGCAATAAATTAATCCATTATCATGTTCAATAAACGTAATACCCTGTCATTTTATCACGTTACACCCTGAATGATTCATTTGGCACGACCTTTGCTTTAACAGAAACGTAAAACCAAAACAAATTCAAGTACAGGAGGTGTCAAAATGAAAAAACTGGTAACTATCTTAGGAATCTTATTGTTAACGGCAGTCATTGCCTATCCTGTCTTTGCTCATGGGCCGGGTTGGGGAGGATGGGGTCATATGTGGGGCAGCAGTGGTGGCCCTGGATATTGTTGGCGGGGCGATGGGGGCGCTCGCGGTCTGAGCCAGGATCAGCGAGACAACCTGGATGCGTTGGACAGGAAATTTTTTAACGAAACTGAAACCTTAAGAAACGAGATCTGGAATAAGAACGTTGAACTGGATAAACTTTTGAATGCACAGAACCCGGATGAAGGGAAAATCAAATCCCTTCAGAAAGAGATCAGCACGCTCAGGAACCAGATGGCTGAAAAGCGCCTCAACTACAGACTTGAGGCCCGCAAAGTGGCGCCTGAAGGTTATAACGGCGGAAATGCCGGGCGTTACTCAGAACGTAGTTCCAGAGGCGGCCGGGGACGCGGCGGTTGCTGGAATTAGAGAATCTTTCAATCGGGGTGGCTAACTCAGCCATCCCGAAGCTATATCTGATAAACACAGCCGGTCCCCAAAATAACCGCCTTAAAAACGATATTCCCCCGTCACTCAGGGTTTTCATATTCAATTGCCGGATCCACATGCACAATGACCCTGTCCAGATCCTCCACTTCTTCAATTAGACAGCTCTCCACCGCCTTCGCGATTCTATGGCCCTCCATAACGGTCAGTTGCCCATCCACCACAATATGGGTCTCCATCTGATAAAGGCCTCCTGAGGTTCGGACCCTGAGGTCATGGGTATTTAGAACCCCATCCACGCTCCTGGTGCATTGGCTGATTTTTTTCATGATCTCGGGTGGAGGGGCGGTGTCGGTAAATTCACGCAGGCTTTTTCCAAGGATTTCCAGACCCACTTTCACTATGAAGAAGGAAACCAAGAGGGCGGCGAAAGCGTCTAATATATGCCAGGAAGGATTGATTAGCGCGCCGGTTACACCCAAAAAAACTGCCACAGAGGAAAGGGCATCCGAGCGGTGATGCCATGCATTGGCAACAATCAACTGGCTCTTGATGCGCCGGCCTACGCGTACAGTGTAATGATAAAGGGCCTCTTTTACTGCGATGGAAATAGCGGCCCCGATCAAGGCGAGTCTATTTGGGTGGTAATCAGCATGATGATAGATATTCAGGCCGGCCTCTATGCCCAGGTAAATGGCCGTGGCGATCAAAGACAAGCCTATTACAGCAGATGCTAAGGTCTCGACCCGGGCGTGGCCAAAGGTATGTCCTTCGTCCGGCTCCTTTCGCCCAATCTTGAGACCGAACAACACGATGACGTCCGTGAAGAGATCGGAAACAGAGTGGACCGCATCCGCTATGAGGGCCTGGCTGTGCCCAAATATTCCCGCAGCGAACTTAAAAGCGATAAGCAAGGTGTTGGCAACCACCCCGACCCAGGTTACCTTCTGACCTGTATTGCCCATTTTTTTATCAATTTGCGACATCAGTCCTCGCCAAGTTTCCGGCCGCATCTCCTACAAAAAAGGGCTGAGTGAGCCCTTAGCCCCGCCTCTGGTCTCCAAAGCAGTTGTGATACCTTCGATTGTAGCGTTTATTACGTCCCCTGCGGATTTCTTGATAATATCTGCGTTTTCTGAAACGAGTGTTATCAATTCTTCTTTTTCATTTCTTTTTTCTTTATTTTAATCTGGTTGAAATTTTATATTGGCGTAATACTGAAAGGTGAGATTAGATACCCACGAAACCATCTCAAGGTCAAGGAAAAAGAGTTCTTATGGTGAAAGAAGGCAGGGGTATGATTCAGGGCGAGGGTGGCAGAAATGACACACCACAATGTTGATATAGGCAACATATGTCAATAATTTCGACCAATGGTGCAAATTCTGACGCTTTATCAAGATAGGATGCTTTTGCTGAAACAGGAATAAGGTCCTGTTATTATTGCCATTCATAAATAATTATTTAATAACGCTTGGTTTGTGCATGATTCTTGCAGTAAATATTTCATCAAATCATTTTGAGGGCTCTTTTTAAGAATTAGATTTTATGCTATAAATTTGCCGTTATGTTAAGTGCCAATAATCAACTTTAACACACAGTTAGAAACCACGTGAAGGAAAAAACCTCACAAAGGTTATACTTAAAAAGGAAAGTTGCGATGGCGCTTAATTAACAGGCTTCTCGGATGTGCGTGCATCTTTTCTATTGGCGATCTTCAAAAAATGTAAAAAGAGGTTGCACCAAAGAAAATAACGGCATTTCTGGAAGCCATTACAATGATCACCCTGTTGGCTAATCAACGATCAGCCTAACCTCCTTTCATGATTCAACCTCCTTGGTAAAAGGCAGAGTCTTATCCCTGACTCTGCCTTTTCATTTTTTGAAGCCCCTCTCCAACCCGTCAAATATCACGAAATCCCGACCTTTCCCAAGGCTAAAATCGTCGAGTCGGAAGTCATTTAGAAAACCGATTTTTCTTGACAAAAGGCGTTTTTTATCATTTCATAAGCAATAGGTAGGTATTCCAACCAACCATTCAACTTCTATTCATGAGGTTACCCTATGCTAAAATATTTTAAAATGTGTATGCGTCGCTCCTGATAGAGCATCGTTTGCCTGTTGGGAGCTGAAATCTTTTTCCATATAGCCAAACCCATCGTGAGATGAGGACGGAAAGCCACGGGTCTTGATATTCCCCGTTGATCCTCTTTTTCGGCATTTTCTCTTTTCGGAAAGACAGTCCCGGTATGGGGAGGGACCGAGTGTGACATCAACCGAGTCAAAATGCCGCGCAAAGGGAAACAGATTTTGTTCAAGAATGCTGGAGGATATCCTATGAGACAGGTAATCGCTTTTTCATTAAAACGCAAAAGAGTCAATCCGGGCGGATTTCTATCATACAGTGTATTAATCCGGAGACTACTCCGATACAGCGCTGTTGTGCTTATGGCAGGGATGATCGCCCTGGTCTTTTTTCCTCTTTCTTTGGCCCATGCAACCCCTGTTCTCTATATCCCCAACCAGAATTCGAACACCGTATCGGTCATAGATGGCAGCACCTATTCAGCGATCAAAACCATCACAGTCAGCCAGGAGCCCTATGGGGTTGGGGTAAGTCCTGACGGAAAGACCATGTTTATTACAAACATGGCGGCCGATACGCTATCGGTGATCGATACGGCCACCAATACGGTGACAAATACAATCAGTGTCGGAGATTTCCCCTTCGGTGTTGCCGTGAGTCCGGATGGACGTTATGCCTATGTTGCCAATGCCGCGGATGACAACATCTCGGTGATCGACACCACCGGATACACTGTTGTGGCCAGTATCACGGTAGGGGATGACCCCCACGGGGTGGTCATTCACCCGGACGGTTCCAAACTCTATGTCACCAACTATTTCGGCAGCACCGTATCCGTGATCAATACATCCACTTACAGTGTGATCAAGACGATAACTGTGGGCACCTATCCCCACGGGATTGCGATCCACCCTTCAGGCGCTTACGTCTATACGGCCAATGTCCTTGGCGACAGCCTCTCAGTGATCAGCACCTCGTCAAACAGCGTGATAAAAACCCTCAGCATGGGGAAATACCCGTTCTTTCCCGCCATTGACCCTTCAGGACAATACCTTTACGTATCCAATTACGGTTCAAACAGTGTGACAGTGGTGGATGCCTCATCGAATACTGCTGTGGGGAATATTCCCGTGGGATCGGCTCCACACGGAATTTCACTGGATTCCACCGGCTCTCGGATGTATGTGGCAAACGAGGGGGGCAACTCCATATCGGTTATCGATACCTCTTCCCGGACGGTCATTACGACCATATCCGTAGGAACGAAACCCATTGCGTTCGGGAACTTTGCTGCGGAGCCCATGATCCCCTCACCCACAGGCGCGAATTCGTTTGCTCCCTACACAGATACTGTCATTCCCTTCAGAGACAGCAACCCGAGTATGGCAAAACCGATCGGGATGGGGACGATTGCGGGTGTCGGGGCAATACTGAGTTTATCGGTGGGAGCAAATAAGTTTTCCAGTCCCATGGACGTCTATGTGGGTCTCACTATGCCGGCGTTCGACCCGGCAAATTTTTATCTCTTTACCACCGCCGGTTTACAGCCCCTTTCTGCAGGGCTCTTACCGTGGAAGTCATCAGTTACCGACATTTCGGGTGTTGTGCTTCCTGATCTCGATGCATTGATCCTTCCCACCGGGACATACACGTTTTATTTGCTTGTCGTGCCTGCGGGAACCCCTGTGTCTACCCTCTTTGTTGACTATTACCTGTGGAGTGCATCGCTGTCGGTTATCCGCGCATCGGATGTGGCGAATAAAGCGATAGCCCTTTTCGGGACGGATAGCGCTGCTGCAGTCGCTATTCTGCTTGCCTATGACAACGCATATTCTCTTGATCAGATATTGGCTGCGATTGATGCGGGTACCCTTTCATCACTTGGAGAGATTCCAGGGACGTCTAATACAGCATCGGGGTTGAAGGCGCTGCGAGGGGTAGGACAAATTCTTGATTCGGTGTGCAGTGACTTATTACCTTTCAAAGACGCAGACGGTTACGACAGAATGGTATGTGAGAACAGAATCGAAGAAATAGTTCAAGCCGTCCAGGCCCCTGATGGAGACGAAGCGGGTGCTACCCTTCTCCTACTGGATGGTGGATATCTGCCGACCGAGATCTTTATCTGCTTCAGAAATTATAGTGCTATTCCAGGTGGCCATCAAGATAAGTGGTGTTCTATTGATCAATCCACGTTTACGCTGGAAAACTGTTCATGGATTCAGAAAGATGGTTCATGGGAGACAGAGTGTGTGACTTCTAAGCCGGGTGAGTCTCCTAAGAATAGCTGTACAGAGACCATGGCCGCCACCTGCCCCACTACCGGCCCCGGCAACAACGATTCTCGGATAATATCAGAGAACCCATTCATGTCGTCTCAAACGGTCTCTCCCATCCCGGCTGTCGAGCTCGCTTCTCCCTCGGCCAGCTGCACCCCAACCTGTACCGATAATGACGCTGACGGCTATTATGTCCAGTCCGGTTGCGGGACCGGCGGCGCCGTTGACTGTAATGATGGCAACAGAAACATCAACCCTGGTATAATTGAGAGCTGTGCGGACGGCATAGACAATAATTGTGACGGGAAGATTGACACACTGGACCCGGGATGCAGTTCCCCGGCGGCCTGCCCCGATCCTAATTATCCCACACCATGTGGCCCGGAGTGTTATCCGGCAGGCGCTGTCTGCTGTGACGCTGCTGGAAATGCCTGTGATGCAGGATCTGATTGCTGCGGTACGGGTTGTATGCCTGCCGGTAATGTGTGTTGCGGTGAATCCGGCAACTGCTCACCGGGATATGACTGCTGCGGTACAGGTTGCATGCCAGCCGGCAATGTATGCTGCGCTGGGCTCGGTCACTGTCCACCGGGATGCACATGCGACTACGAAAATACGGCCTGTATCTGCCCAGGAGCCGGGGTTTCTGACTTTTTGACGCACGATACAGAATTGCAGCCGTTTCTTGATGGGCAGCCCAGCTATGATTTTACCGCCAAGGATGCCGAGGGTGCCGAGTGACCTACATTCCTACTGTAACTGTTTACGGATAGCCGTACTTGGGTATTCACCTTTTTCGCGATATGAACTTGCGGGGCGCATCCCAAACATTTTGTATTCACGCCCTTCATGGTCCGTGGACTCTTGACGTAACCTTACCTATATGCCCCCGGCGTTTTGCAATTCCCGGATTCGCGACCCTGCCAGATCTAATCTTCACTGCTCCAGACTAAGGAGCTGTGGCTCTCAGCCCGATTTTTCATTCAATTATCCATGAAGATTATCTATCCATCTCATGTCTCCACATCGTCTGCTTTTCCCAAATATCTCTGAGTTTTTGGGCGTTATTGGCGCTTGGGTGAAGTTATTGGCAGACCCTTTCAATATGTGGAAAGGCAATAAGGAGTGCCTGCGATTACTGTTGATAGATTTGGGTTGCATTTCTGTGCTAATGATTTTAATAATGCGCTCTATCAGAACATGAAGGATTACCCCGAAATGAAATATACCCTCTCCCATGTGGGCACGGGGATGGGCGTGGGATGGTTCGCGTGTGTACCGGAACCGGAACCGGCATTCGAGGAGGCCTTGCTGTACAGCAGGGAACACCCGAACGACCTGTTCATGCGCAAATATCTCCTGAATGTGGTGCACGAACTTGAACCGGCCGAGTTGAAAACGCTTATTCTGAAAGCCCGATACAGCGACATGCACCTACTCGCCCTGACCTATGAGGCCTGCATCCTTAATACCAAGTTCGACCACCTGAAAGGATATTTTTACGGGGTGGATATCGAGAAGTTGGCCGGATACACGCCCCTGATCGTTATCCCTTCATCATTGGGGGAAAACGTTGATCAGAACTTCTATTGGCTCAAACAGTTTTCCGCAAACGCTAACCTGCTCCGGCCCCTGCCCTCCCCGGATGAGGCGGAATTCCCTCTGCCCTTTGAGCGTGAGTCGATAGACCAGTGGCAGCGGGGGGCAATCCATGTCAGGGACATCTTCTCTCCCTCAGAGAAAAACACCACGATCCGTGACAGACCGCCTCTCAAGGAAGTAACCAAACGTTTACGAAACAAATTAGAGCAGTTAGGCATCCTCACCGGCTGGGATATGAGGACAGAGGCCACTCTCAGTCCTTTCGCGATTGAAAGACCGTGGCACCTCGACATAAGGGTCGATGACGGCAGAAACCGATGGCAATTGTCCGGAACCCAGACTGGTTACGGCCGGGGGCTCAATATCTCCCAGGGCCGGATGTCGTGTCTCATGGAGATTGTTGAGCGCTATTCCGCATTTGCGAGTATCCGGTCCGGCCGGATCTTGAGGTACAAGAAAGACTATCCCATTATCAAGAGATCCTACAAAGATCTCGTGAAAGATGGGATCGAGGCCCTTTACCCAAACGATATGTGCCTTGAAGTCCCCTATCAAGACCAGCCGTTATCGTGGATCAAGGCCGAACGAATAGAGGAAAACAGAACTCGGACCGTTTATGTTCCGGCCCAGATGGTATTTCTTTTCTGCAATCTTGACGAGATCAGCCTGACAAGCGGACTTTCCTCCAACGGGTTAGCAGCAGGCAACACCATGGAAGAGGCCAAGCTTTCAGCTCTTCTGGAGGTGATTGAAAGGGACGCGGAAAAGGTTGTTCCTTACGACAGGGCGTACAGTTTTCTCCTGAAATCTGATGACATGAAAGTGGGCGACATACTCGAGAGTTGCAGCCAGAAGGGGATACAGATCCAATTTTTAGATATTACACCGGAAACCGGGATACCCTGTTACAAGGCATTTATTCAGGGACCCAGCGGCATTATTCTTAAAGGCGCCGGGGCCAACCTTGATGGTAAACGCGCTGTCCTCTCTGCAATGACTGAAATCCCCTATCCCTATCCCTACTGGTTTGGATCCATGCATGCGCCCAAAGGGATTGATGACATACAATACGAAGATTTGCCGAACTACTCTTCCGGTATCCCATCAAAAGATCTTAACCTGTTGGAAAAGGTATTGATCATGAACGGCTACACACCTGTTTACGTGGATTTGACAAGAGAGGATCTGGGTATCCCGGTGGTCAAGGCTATGGTCCCTGGTTTGGAGATTATGACCATCCTCGACCGCTTTTCCCCTCTGAGCCTGAGGCAGTCAGGCCATTACATTGCAAGGACAAAGGGGCATGGCAATCTACCTCGCGCGTGACTCTATTTACTTTGTAATGAAATGATACTCAATTCATTTTCTCCCTTGCGGTTTTAGCGCTTTCTTCGGCGATCTTGGCACGGACCTCTTGCATGTCAAGTCCCTTGATGCGGCTGATAATATCTTCAAGTGCCGCCTCAGGCAGGGCGCCAGGTTGCATAAACAGCAGGATCTTTTCGCGAAAAATGGCGAGAGTTGGAATCGACTGAATCCCGAAATGCCCGGCCAAATCCTGTTCCTCTTCTGTGTTGCACTTGGTAAAGGCCACGTCTGTATGTTTCTCAGAGGCCTTTTCAAATATGGGCCCAAACATTTTGCAGGGGCCACACCATTCAGCCCAAAAGTCAATCAAAACGATATCATTATTTTCGATTGTAGTTTCAAGTTGATCCATTGTTAATTTTTCCGTAGCCATATTCTTCCTCCGGTATGCCCCTTCAGGGGATTGGTATTTTCTGAACATCTTTCAGCCTATAGAGCCAGTATACCGGCCAAAGGTTTCAAAAAACTTTTGTGCCCGGTTGGAAAATACCTCAATGCTGGGCATTAGAGATGATGTTGAGATTTCAGGCAATACAATTTTAGAAACGCGAACGGCCCGTTTACACCTTCTCAGTAATCATGCGGAATACCCCTGATATGCAAGAGAAGATGTTCACTGTTATCCAAGTCTTCAAGCCAGCCATAATTGGCATCGGGTTTGCTATCCAAGTCCTTTATGTATGAGATCTTGGGGACATCCATTTGTAATTAAATAACTCGTGTAACGTATACGAATTACGGAAGAAAAAATGACATTTCATGGGCCAGAAGTTATGATGTCACTGGTTTACTGACGGACACGGGATCATAATTTTTCGCTTACGGTGAAAAATCAAATGAACGGTAGGCAGGCCTTTTCAAGAACCTGATCCCCTTCCAGGGCATAGTTTGCCAGTCCTATTTCAGCGGCATTTTTCCCGGTTATCAAACGACCGGTGAAGAGGAGTTCATTGGCCCGGGGCAACCCGATAATCTTAGGGAGCAGATAGGATACGGCCATTCCGGCATGAAGACCGAGCCGGGCAAAGTTGACGCCGTATTTTGAATGCTGGTTTGCGATACGGATGTCGCACATGAGTGCCAGCCCGAATCCACCACCGATGGCATGGCCGTTCATGGCGGCGATGATCGGCATCTCAAGCTTATCCAAGGCGAGAAACGGGCCATATGCATCCATGAGTATCTGATACGGAAGCCGGTCCCTGCTGCCAAAAAGACCGCTTCTAAAGTCGGCACCGGAGCAGAAGCTGTTGCCACTGCCGGTGATGATCAAACATCGGAGGTCCTTTTCCTCCCTTGCCCGGCTGACGGCCTCGTTGAAGGCCGGCCTTGGAGCGTTAGGGGAAAAGCCAGTCTTTGTTCACCCGCATGTTCGGCAATGCTTTCGTCCGGCCTGAATCAAAGGTGTTTTCTGAAGAACTCCACCTGGTAATGGACGCTCGTTTCGTGGTTCTTTCCAAAATAGACATCGAAGTGTCCTATCGGATACCTCTTGATCTGAGCGCGTTTACCAAGAATCATGGCAGTTTCTTCAATACTTTCGACTGAGACTAATTGGTCTTTCTCGCATATTTGCAGAAGGACCGGACACTGAACATCGTGGGCGTATTTGATGGGTCTGTACTTGTCTCCCCTTATGATGATCCTGGCACATGCCTCGTTGACAAAGCCATCCGGCGCGAGTTGAGCAAACGCTTTATATGCATTTGAAGCCGTCATCAAGGCAATACTTCCGGGCTTACCCACAATTGGTACTTTGTGGGGCGAGAGACCGAGCCATGACCTGACCAAGTCACGCTGACCGTGCATGAGCATTCGCAGGTTGTATCCGATTGGCAGCGTCTCAAACGCCAACTCCGCTGATGCACGACCATCGACACCAGGACACTGGGCAACAATGCAGGCAATCTTGTGGTCTGTCGATGCCGTCACAATAACATGCCCACCGCTTTCAGTGCTGGCAACAGGATCTTTGAAGTTCTATAAGTGTGGAACGACCACCAAATCCTGTGCCATTGGAAATTTTGGTAACGGCTTCTTCCTGTTAGACATTTTTCTCAAATTTTGGTATGATGCCTCAAGATTGTGTTGACTCTTATTCTTCTTGGAGGTTACGCGCAAGAGTCAAAGGCAGACCCCTTTACCTTTACCATTTTGAGTGAAGGCTTGGATGAGGATCGGAGAGACTATGAGGTTATACCGCAACTTCACTTCGCAGGAGGACATCGATCTCGAATACAACATCGCGCTCAATGTGGCTGACAGGGAACACTGGATTGAGTGGTATGCCCGGGAAAGTGCGCGGGTTCGAGACGAACTCGATTGTGTGCTGGATGTCCGCTTCGGCCCGACAGTGGCCGAAACCATCGATGTCTTCCCCGCCAGAAGACCTGGGGCACCGCTGCTGGTCTTCATCCACGGGGGCTACTGGTTTATGTTCGGCAGTAAGGATTTCAGTTTCGTGGCCCGAGGGCTCGTGAGCAGAGACATCACCGTTGTCGTGACAAATTATGCCCTATGCCCCGGAGTCACCATCAATGAGATCACACGTCAAAACCGGGCGGTGATCGCCTGGCTGCATCGGGAAGGGCCCAATTTCAACGCAGATATTTCCCGCATCTTTGTTGCAGGACATTCAGCGGGCGGCCAACAGGTCGGCATGCTTTGTGAAACCGACTGGCAGGGTGAGTATGGGCTGCCCGACGACATCATCAAAGGGGGGATACCCATCAGCGGGGTGTTTGATCTGCACCCCCTCAGCTATTCCTATCTCCAGCCAAAGCTATTGCTGACGCACGAGATCATTCTGCGTCAAAGCCCTTATCTCAACATCCCGCGCTCCGGCCCTCCCCTCCTGGTAACCTTCGGCGAAGATGAAACAAGGGAGTTTCACCGCCAGTCAACCGACTTCCTCCAGGCCTGGCGCACCAATGGACTGCAGGGAGAATTGCTGGTGCAGAAAGGAAAACACCACCTTTCTGCCATCGAAGGCCTG
>Ga0315535_1001748_pt1 | contig 14252 bp, 10 predicted proteins | sample SalMarSW160220MG_2_FD_203092 | JGI IMG/M metagenome (GOLD analysis project Ga0315535, IMG submission 203092) | Salt marsh sediment microbial communities from the Plum Island Ecosystem LTER, Massachusetts, United States - Salt Marsh Sediment SW1602-20 ...
ATGCTCTTTGAAAATAAAAGGCTGACAATAGACCCTGCTACAATCTCTCCTGGTCTTAAGAAAGGTATGGGTGCTTTTGTTACACTGAATATCAACGGGAAACTACGGGGATGTATTGGCCAGTTCCCATCATCCGAACCACTTTATGAAGTGGTCAGCCGGATGGCTGTGGCATCTGCTTTTTATGATACCCGTTTTCATCCGGTATCCAGGTCAGAATTCAGTAAACTGAGAATAGAAATCTCAGTCATCGGACCGTTAAAGAAGATCAATAATATCTCCGAGATTGTCCTGGGCAAGGATGGTATATATATTAAGAAAGGATCCAGGTCAGGTACGATGCTCCCACAGGTCGCCACAGGAAATCACTGGACCCTTGAGCAATTCCTGGGATATACATCACGAGACAAAGCCGGACTGGGATGGGATGGATGGAAAGATGCTGACATATATATCTATGAGGCAGTGGTACTTGAAGAAAACAGGAAATAATATTTTATCTTCCATTATCTGTTAGCGCGGATTTGTAATCCGCGCTACAACTTTTCCCCTGAATAGCGGTGTCCGCTTTCTTCTTTTTTGCTTTTTCCTTTCTCCTTCAATTACCCCCTATCGCCTGGCTCTTACTGTCGCTTTCAACATTAACTTTCCTGTTCATCTTTTTAACATTCTTACCCCTGTTGAACGTATAAGAGTAGGAGAATTGTATGAAATTTGAAATATCTATCCCAACAATATTCCTGGAATTAAACATTGGCGTCTCAGTTTCTGTCCTGTTGAATCTGGTATTATGGGTAAAGGGCAATAGCCAGAATATACCAAAGTTATGGTCTTTAAGCTTCTTCTGTAACCCTATACCATACAATGGTATGCTGTAGGTCTTCGACTGTGCGGTAATGTTCACCCCGTTATAATTCAGGAACAGTATTGCCGTTGCTGTCTTTTTCTTGTCAAGATTGGCAAAGGCATAACTGGTTATGCTGTAAGAGAAATAGTCAGTGGCGGGAATGATAACAGACGCACCAGTAAATTCATTTATGTGTCCCTTATATGCCCTGGCATTGATGTTTACATACCAGAGCATCGCATTTAATCCTCCACCAAGCTCATAGCCACTAAGCAGGTTGAATGGTTCAGAAATGGTTGTTATTGTTTCGTCAATGGGTGAGGTTGTAAGGATATACCTGTTTCCCACCTTATTGGAATAAAATTCATCGTAAACGTATGGGGAGAAATAATTACTACCGAAATTCCAGGTATATGTCAGTTGAAAACGGTCGCGGTAATCAGGCCTCAGGTCGGGATTACCCCTTGTAATGGCGTAACTCTGGCTTGTCTTCTGGTAAGGATTCATTTGATATATGCCGGGTCTGTTTATTCTCCTGTTATAGGTAAATTTCAGATTATGTGATGCAGAGAACTTATATTGAAGGTTCAACGATGGCAGGAAACAGGTGTAATCAGGCCTGCTTACCGAATCAGCCTCAATATGGCTGTTTTCCGCCCTGAGCACTGTCTGGACACCAAATTTTTTCAGGTTAAAGACGAATCCTGCATACAGCGAATTTCGTAACTCGTCATATTCAAACAGGTTATTCGCTCCACTATAATCTATATGAAAATCATAGTTCATATCCTGGTAATAAAACTGGTAGCCTGTCTCAAATTTTACCGACATACCCAGGGGATAAACAAAATCGAGTTTGGTGGAAACATATTTCCGCCTGTTAAGATCATTCTCGAAACGTGAATAGATATTGACGACAGAGTCGGTATTATAGACATACCTTGTGTTTGAAAAGTCATCTTTGGTGTCTGATCTGAAGATGTAATAGTTAGTCTCAGCAGTGAATTCCTCCACAGGTTTCTCAAAGGTCTTCTTGTAAAATAATGAAAAGGATACCTCATTACTTTTCAGATTGTTTCCCGATAAGGATGATACCATATCGAGAGGTGTGTTGCCCCTGTAGAGGTAAGTCTCCCCCGGCATACTGACATCCTGCCTGATGGGTTTATAATTAACATTAAAGCTTACGCTGTTTTTATCGTTTATATAGTAATCGAATCCTGTGTTCACCGACGACTGTGACACCTTTATATTGCCATCTCCCGAAAATCTTGTAGTGGAATCGATCATGGTGAAGAAATTATCATTTGTCGAGTTTATTTTCAATCCCTGGGTGAAGGTATAGGCTGTAGTATAGAATGTCACCTTACCAACAGAATAATCGATGCTTCCCGTAACAGCGGTTGTCATCTTGCCTATCGGTTTTATCTGCCCTCCCACATTACCGCTCATGCCATACCTGGCCTCCTTTTTAAGAATAACATTTATGACCCCGTCGATATTACCCTCATATTTACCCGACGGATTGCTTATTATTTCGATACTCTGTATGTCGGAGGGCTGCAGTTTGGCCAGGAACTCCCTGTCACGTTGCCTGCCGTCAACCTGTATGATGAAATTACTGCTGCCATTGAGTGTTATATTGTTCTGAAAATCAACATTCACCTGCGGTATCTTCTTCAGGATGTCATAGCCATTACTCGAAGCTTTTGCTACAACGGGAGGAACGGAATATACAGTACGATCCACCATCTCCTTGCCTTTCAGCCTTTCTCCCACCACTTGCACCTCGCCAAGACTCGTTGTTGTTTCCGACAGGAAGATAGTGTCAACAGTGATAACATTGCTTCCTTCTCCTACAACAACTTCCTTGCCATTAGTCCTGTAACCTACGAAGCTTGCCCTGACAAAATACTGACCTGGCTTAACCTTCTCGAGCAGAAATCCACCATCAGTCAGGGTTATAACCCCGGTGATCATGGACGAGTCAGGTAAGCTGAGCAATGCAACGGAAGCGAACTGGACAGGTGACCTGTCAGCCTCAAAACATACTTTTCCTTTTATACTCTGTGAATGAGCTGTTACGGAGGCAAGAAAGAACAATAAGACAAGAAGTTTATTCATCTGGTTTTTTATTTATCGCGGGTAACAACTGATTCACTGTTTATATCCATAGGTATCTGCATCGATACTCCGGGTGCACTGACTCCCAGGTTTCCTGTAATATGAGTTTTTGTTCTGCTCTCTGTTACAAGACCTGTGGCCATGTCAATGACCATATCTGACTTACCTAACCCGCTAAGGTCATCATATGTTATGGTTGCACCGCCAGATTGCATGGGAGCAGCATTCTCTTCGGCCTTTATGGCCGATTCAGCCGCAACATCAGCATCATTCCCGTTTATTGCTTTCAGATCATATGTAGTCTTAATATTAAGCATCATTCCCCCGGAATTGGTCTGTTGTGTTATATCCCATTTATCGCCCCTGGAGACTTCCCGGTTTGGCAGGCAATAGGTAAACGCACCGATCATGGTCTTTAAGGTATTATCGCTGACAATACTGGAGATCTGTTTTTTTACCGCGCCGGCCATTGGCTCTTCCAGTGTTATATAACTGGTATCCTGGGTTATCATGCCTGAAACCATTTTCAGGTTTACAATTTCCAGTGGCTTCCCCGAGTAGTCTATCTTAACATACAGGGTATTTTTACTTAACCTGTTCATAATACACGAGAGTATATCAGTTGTCTCCGAAGATTTTATATCACCTTCGACAGCTGAACTGATGCTCACCTGTCTACCCATGGTGTTGGTATTGGTGATCAGTGTGTCAAAATTTATTTCAGCGACAATAAAATCCGCTGTTTTATCTACCATCTTGAAAGAAACAGCATAATCCGTTTTTGAATCAACATTTTGTTGATTCCCATTTATGGTCTGCGTGATCGTCTGATCCGATTTAAGATGGAAGTTATAAACCTTGTTCATTTCGGGGTTCAGCTTAAGACTGAATCCACCCTGTGCCATGCCTGCTATAAAAAACATGGCTGCAGTAACTGATAAAAATAGTCTCTTCATAAGGTTTGTTTTAATAAATAATTATCATCATATACAAAATTAAGCCATCTGCAAATCTACAGAATAAAAAATCGGTAAACGGGTGTTTTGGAAGGGTGAATCGCAAAATTATGTTGCGGAGTCGGAATTAAGGTATGCTGCGTGGGGTGTGCGGTGTGAGGTATTCCGCTTACCAATTACACTGACTGTAATTTGGTGCTTCGCACCGTAATTTGCCACTACGTGGCGTAATTCGCCTTTCAGGCGTAATTAGCTGCTCTGGCCTCCGAAGCTTAAGCGTAGGAGGGTAATTCATGATAATTTATTTCAATGCGGTTACACGGATGAGCAGGTACCGCTTTCATTCAGTACCTACCTGATCAGATCCAGGGTATGGGTTATCAGTTCATATCCGCCTGTCTCTCCGTGACCTGGTATGACGATCTGTGCATCCCTGTATCGCTTTAAAAGTTTTTCTATCGTTCCGGGATAAGACACCAGGTCACCATCGACGGTATTTCCAAGACCAGCCGAACCCATGCTTTTAACCATACATCCGGCAAACAGAATTCGCTCAGAGGGTATCCATACAACAATATTATCGAGAGAGTGGGCTGCTCCCGGATAATAACAATAAACAGCCTTATCACTCAGGTAAAGGATAATGGAATCACTGAATCCATTGTCCGGTACAGGCAGCATCTTTTGTTTTGCAATCTCAACTGTCTTTTCATTAGCCCATGTTTGTATCCCTATGCTCTTCAAATAACCCAGGCCGCCCATGCAGTCCTCGTGCCAGTGATTGGGGACGAAACCAATTATATTGATCCCCATTCTGTCGCGCAGATAAGTAACCAGGTCCTTTGTAAGCGAATCATTCCATGGAGTATCGAACAGGAAAGCTTCATGGCCATTGGTAAAAACCAGGCCGTTGGCTGAAATTCTGCCATATTCCGGAAGAACTGCATATGAGACATGCAAATAGGCATTGCCTGTCAGTCTTATGAGTTCCAGGTCCTTTGAAATCTTAATTTCCTGTGCTTCCGCACTGACCACATCGATCAGCATGAAGCAGAAAATAACCAGAATAAATGATTGTCTTTTCACTTTATAAATCTTTAGTAATCACATGCTTCTTCCGAATTCACCTGCACAGGTCCTGGTCACAGTCAGAACCTGTAAATGGCTCCTATACTTACAGAACCCAATGTAACAATTCTATCGATACCGGCTCCAAAACCAAATGTAGAGGCTTTTACCGTATTACCATTATCCTTGGACAGGGTATAGTTATAGCTAAGATTAAAAATACCAATTGTGGATTCAAGAGATAACCTTTCACCGATATCATATGAAAGTCCCGGATAACAGCTTAGTGTAAACATCGATTCACTGGGTCCATTTGTTGTAGTGCCTCCGGTTTTGATTTTTGATCCCGAAAAGGTCACACCGATATTTCCCTGCCCAAACAGCGATAACTTATTCCACCTGACTGCGTAATAGCGTATAAAAGGATTTACTCCTATGGAGTAATCTATGCGTCTGTTGTCAGCTACCATATCATTTTTATAACCTGTTAATCCCAAATTGACACCGGCTCCCAACGCCACCTTATCTGACAGGAATTTACCGGCAATAGGCGAAATACCAATATCGTAATTTGAAGTGGTGTATGAATTCTGTGTATTTTCATGCTTGCCAGACGTCGTAATGAGACTGGCATCTCCGCCCACGAATAACTGGGCATTCAGTCCGGCAGACAATAAGATAAAAAAGCCTGCAAGGATAAGTTTGTATTGTTTCATTGGTTTATGGTTTTGGTTATATATTTTTCTACTGGCTGAAACAGGTCAAAAATTCTGTTTAATGATCGTATTGCATTATCAAATTTACAGAATTACAACTAAATGACCAATGAATTTATCACGGATTAATAATTGAATACGGGTTAGGCACGTAAAATATTACGTGCCCACAATATTCATGTTGGTGCGGATTTGCAATCCGGGCCCAAAACCGAACATATTTCTTAATTGATTGCTTTAAAATGAATAAGATTAAACAGGGTATTGTAATTGAACAGATTTTACCTAACATCTGATAGCAAACAAAGAGCCGTAGAGGATTAATCTTTATCGATCATTTTTTAGTTTTTGGCGTATAAACAATGAATGTTATATGAAAACTAACGACACAATGGCAAACGGTTACCATGAGACAATCGTCATCGGTGCCGGACAGGCAGGTCTTGCTGCAGCTTATTATCTTTCGAAATCAGGAAACAACTTCATTATTCTTGACGGACATGGGAGAGTCGGCGACTCATGGAGAAAAAGGTGGGACAGCCTGAAGCTGTTTACTCCTTCCCAGTATTGTGGTTTACCGGGTGATCCATTCCCTTCGGCCCGTAATTCAATGCCAACCAAGGACGAGGTGGCAGATTACCTGGAAACATATGCACTGAAAGCGGGATTTAATATACTGCATGATGAAAAAGTGAATAAAATTTCAGCACAAGCGGCAGGATTTGAGATAAGAACAGGGAAAAATATCTTCAGCTGTGAAAACGTCATTATTGCTATCGGGACCAACCAGGTACCAAAAATACCTGCGTTTGCCAAAGATCTGAATCCTGGTATATTCCAGGTTCATTCCTCACAGTATATTAATCCTGATTCATTACCAGCAGGTGATGTGCTTGTCGTAGGAGCAGGTACATCAGGGGTGGAAATTGCCCTTGAGCTTTCAAGGAGCAGAAAAACAGTTATTTCCGGACGTCCTACTTTTCATATTCCCGACCCGGTTGTCCGATATTCAGGGGGATTGTACTGGTGGTTTGTTACCAACGTGGTCACAGTTGATACACCGCTTGGACGCAAGGCAAAAGAAAAGATAAGAGGAGGAAGCGGACCCCTGGTAAATGTGTCAGCCATAGACCTCGTAAATGCAGGTGTGGAACAGGTCCCGAGGATTACCACGATAACAGAAGGCTTACCGGTTACAGGCGACGGACGGAGACTGAAGGTGTCCTCCGTGGTATGGTCAACAGGATTCCGGCCCGACTATTCCTGGTTTGATATTGACTTAACATACGACCAGGCAGGATGGCCCTCGAACAGGAGAGGCATCTCATCAGATATTGAAGGATTGTATTTCATGGGTATGCTCTTCCAGTACGGGCTTACATCCGGGCTCCTGGGCGGAGTAGGAAGGGATGCTGAATACGTGGTCAATCATATCAGTAACAGGATGAAAGGATAAGGAGTGTGCTGTCATGCCTTGTCAGCCGTAGCTATGTGAAGGCTGGCAGCTATGCTGTCTGCGGTCGTGCGGTCATGTTCCTTTTATTCCCCGGTTAGCGCGGATTTGCAATCCTTGCATAGGGATTCCCAGGATCATATCCGATATATATTAATTTAATTTTGACTACGTTGCGCCGGTATTCGATCCGTCCGTTCTATTTTCATTCTGCTCCGGCGCTGTTTTCCTGATAGGCATCATGTGCTAGTATTGATGAAACTGCTCCGCGGTTTTCTTTATGCTCTTCGTACTGACGTTGCTTAGCAAGTCAGTATCTTCGACTCTACGCTTTCTCTTCGCCCCATCTCTCCCTCGCATCTTCTCCTTTTATCCCCCCAGGGCAGGATCTTCACTTCGCTTCGACATTTGTCTTTTTACTTTTGTCTTTTTACTTTTGTCTTTTATCTTTATTACATTGTCATCCTCTTCCCTACATATCATCACCTTAAATATACCTTATCCACCCGATTATGGTGGAATGATAGATACATTTTACCGCATCAAGGCACTTAGTGAGATTGGCATCGGAATCCATCTCCATTGCTTCGAATATGGAAGGGAACATTCCCCTGAGACGGAGTCTTTATGCCATACTGTTAATTATTATCCAAGACGGACAGGCCTGTCAGCCCAGATGTCGACAGTACCATATACAGTCTCCAGCCGCAGGTCAAAAAGCCTTATCAATAACCTGCTTACCGATGATCTTCCGATACTTTTCGACGGATTGCACTCAACATTTTGCCTTGATCATCCGGAACTGAAAAACCGTAAAATGCTGGTCCGTCTCCATAATGTTGAGCACCTTTATTATAAGGCCCTGGCAGATAATGAAAAGAACCTTATCAGGAAGATGTTTTTCATGTGCGAAGCATCCAAACTGAGATCGTGGGAAAAGATTCTTGAGAATGCTTCTTATCTGCTGACTATATCCGGTCAAGACCAAAATTATTATAAGAACAAATACGATAATGCCATCATGCTTCCTCCATTCCACCCATTCACAGACATTAGCAGCAAGACGGGAATTGGGGATTACATTATCTATCACGGCGACCTGTCGGTAAATGAAAATGAAGCTATGGCAAGCTTCCTGGTAACGGACGTATTCCCCTTTGTACCTTATCCCTGTGTAATTGCCGGAAAGAATCCATCTTCACGACTCATTGCCCGGGCTTCAAAACATAAGAATATTTCCGTAATATCAAATCCAGACAACATCCATATGAACAGGCTTATTACCGATGCTCATATTAACCTTCTCCCATCTATTTCTTTCAATGGCTTCAAACTGAAACTGCTTATTGCAATGTTCTCCGGAAGACATTGTATCGTCAATAAGCTGGTGGCAGAAAAAACCCCTTTCCCTGGCATGTTCCATGTATCTGAAAATAAAAAAGATATGATCGATCAGATAAACAGGCTGATGAAAGTACCTTTCACCAATACCATCATAGGCGAGCGGAATGATTTGTTAATGAAAGATTTCAACAACAGAACCAATGCAGAAAAACTGGCTGAATTTCTCAGTTGAGATGTTGTCAACTATCTGTTTTTTCAATCCCAACAATCAATGAAGGAGAAAAAAACAGGTTCCCTCTACCGGCTATCCTGAGAATGATGTTCATTAAGAATTTGCCAACATTCAGCATCTTCCTGCCGGAATAGCAATAAAGGGAATTGCTGAAACTTATTTTCATTCCATAGCGCTCAGCAATATTTTTCAGGTACGAAGGCTCTATCAGCCTTTCTGTCCAGCTGCCGGTATAAGGATCGCATGTGTTCGTTGAAAGATGTTCTTTTAACTCTATATGCCCGGTCACCAGGTAGTTCTTCACTGACTGTTCAATATCCACTTTTCTCAGGCCCCTCGTCATCTTAGCCAGCCAGCTGATCAGTTTGGAATCGAGAACGGCGAAGCCGGCTTTTATAATCTTTTCTCTTTCTTCAAGGTTTGAGCAATCGATATATACATCACCCTTTCTAATGTTCCTTTCACATCCCCGGTATTCCGCAACGAAATGAAGTTTCCTTATCCCGGCTGCTATGTAAGGATTCCTTGCATTCGCACCAGTCATAAACAGAACTGAAAACTTCTTTTTGATACCGGCAAGTGTGCTGATCCAAATGTCGAGATCATAAATATGTTCAAGAACATCCATCGAACAGATTATGTCAGGATTAATATCCTTACTTTCTATTATATTTTTAAGGTCATGAATATCACCACATATCTTGTAATCGGCATGTAAGTCTGCAATTTCGGAAATGATTCTGCTGTCTGTGACCGAACTCTCATGTATATCAATATAGATCACAGTCTTAAATCCGGCTTCAAGTGCTAAAAGTGACAAAATTCCAGTCCCTCCGCCATAATCTACGAAAGTGCTTTCATCCACAGGCTTTCTCAGCTTATTGATCGCTCTGTTGAAAAGACCGGAGTAGATGCACTTATAATAAGAATATTCCTTAATGTACTTCTCCAGGCAATTAATAGAATCAACCGTCAAACCTGCTTTCCTGAGATCGACCTTACCTATTCGTAAAAATATGTTGTCGAATGCCCGGCCTATGATGATATTTTCCTTCACAGAGAATAAAAATAAGGTCTATTTCCCTGGTTCAAGTCCCAGGGCTGTAGCTATCTTCTTAAAAATGTCGGTATTATCATATATACCAGTGAACTTCTCTGCACCCGGACCGTAAACATAAACAGGTATCAGTACGGGAGTATGTCCGCCTGTTGAGAAAGCAAGGGTAACCTTATGTTCTTCACGATTGCCGCCAGTAATTGTAACACCGCCTGTTTCATGATCGGCAGTAACCACAACCAGGGTGTGTCCGTCCTTTTCAGCAAAATCGATAGCTGTTCCTACAGCCTTGTCAAAATCGAGGGTCTCATCAATAAGTGTATCTGCAATATTTGAATGACCTGCCCAGTCGATCTGTGATCCTTCTATCATAAGAAAGAAACCTTTTTTATTGTTTTTAAGAATATCGATGGCCTTTGCTGATGATTCGGGAAGCATATCGTCTCTGCCCTTAAGCCTGAAGGGATTATCATTGGGAGCTGTAAAGCCAGCCAGTTTTGTGGCATTCGACTGCAGTATCATTGCCAGGGTAGTATCAATCTCGTAACCTCTTGCCCGGAGGCTGTCGAGAAGATTAATATTATCTTTCCTTCGAGCAAAATTATTGAGGCCGCCTCCGATAAAAACATCAATATCTGTTTTGAGAAAATCCTTTGCTATACCTTCATAGTTATACCTTGAAAGCTGATGAGCAATAAAAGCTGCCGGTGTTGCATTGGTTATTGAGGATGTAGCTACAAGGCCTGTGGCCAGGCCATTTCCCTCGGCAATCTCCAGAATGGACTTTAGGTTGTTTCCGGCAGTATCCACGCCTATAGCACCGTTCCTGGTCTTATGTCCAGTTGCAAGAGCTGTACCTGCAGCTCCTGAATCTGTGATATAATTATCAGCCGATGAAGTCATCTGAAGTCCTGTGACAGTACATCTCAGTATGTTCAATGGAGTTTCCGATACGATCATCGCAGCGCTTACATTGGCTAAGCCCATACCGTCACCTATCATCAGGATCACATTTTTTACATCATGTTTGTTTTTTTGTGTGGTGCTTTTAACTGTGTTACATGCTATCATCATAGCACTTAAAGTGAACAGTAAGAAGAATTTCGTGATTTTGTTCATTGTTTTTATTTTTCAGGTATACAAAATATTAGAGGGAAACTAATATAGTAAAGATTCCATGATCTAAAAATTCAATCACCATTAATTACTGTGAATTACTACTGAATTACCATTGAATTACCATTGAATTACTTAGTCTCCCTTCCACCGTCTGCCTACTGCCTGTTGCCTGCCATCTACTTATTGCCAAATACTTTCCTCAACAGCTCAGTTGTCCGGGCCACAGGATCTTTCCTGATATTAAGTTCTTCTTTGGCTATCATGACAAACAGTCCGTCTATGGCCTTCTCCGTAACATAGGCTGCCAGGTCGGGATTCATCTTCTTCACAAATGGAATCTTATTATAAACATTGATAAGATCGGACCAGTATCTGGTGGCATCTACTGCTTCGAGCGATTCCCTGATGACAGGTTGGAATTTCATTGTAAGTTCAGGGGTAGTGGTCCTTTGAAGATACATGGTAGCAGCATTGTCAGGACCCCTGACTATGTTGATAGCATCAGTAATTGTCATCCCCTTTATAGCAGCTATGAAGATCGGCTTTGCCTCATTTGCAGCCTTCTCCGCGGCCCTGTTCATGGACAGGTTGAACTCGTCAACTTTTTTGCCAAGGCCAATGGCCCTGAGCTTTGTTTCCATATCTTTTGCTTCCGGTGGGAACGGTATCTTGATCTCGGGATTGCCCCAGTACCCGTCGACAACGGAAACAAGTTTTACACTGTTATCCGTTCCTTTCTCGAGCGCCTCTCTTATCCCCGCAGCAGCATCTTTCTCTGTCAGCCCGGTGTTCTGGCTACTGAGAAAACTCTTTACCTTTTTAAAGAGCTGAGCGTCAGAGGTGTGTGCGCTTATAATAATAATTGTTAACAGGAAGATTATTTTTTTCATAATACAGTATTCAACGATTTATAAATATTTAATGTCTAAGGTTATTTAGTAACACAAAGTTGCACAGAGTTTTTCACAGAGTGTCATTTTAAGTTAGCGCGGATTTGTAATCAGTGCCATGATCAGTTGAATTACCCTCCCGCGCAAAACTCCGGAGTCCAGGGCAATGAATTACCATTGAATTACCACTGAATTACCATCGAATGACCCTCATTTAAACCACAGAGTAATACTTAGTCCTCCTCTTCCTCTCTCTACGCTCTACACTCTACGCTTCCCTCTCCCTACTTCTCAGTCGTGAAGCACGAAGCCGGCATATTGGCTCCGTTGAAAAGGTTAGGTGTGGCGGTGTTACTCCATGCATATCTTACGGCCACCGGGTCCTTCACCTTTTTCGACTGTACGACAACCTTCTCTCCCTCTATCTTTGCCTCAGCCGGATAGAACACCTTATCGGCACCGGCTATCTCGAACCAATCAGGTTTCTTACCGTTTGCATGTAAGCCTTCGCTGTTATAGAACGAGATAACTGCCTTATTCTTGTCAATAAACATACTTTTATAAAGAGGTCCGGTTCCTTCAAACCGGTGCATGCCGTAGTGATTCCTGAGAGCTATGTATGCAAGCCGGAGTGCGGCGTCCTGTTTGTCGCGGGGATGTATATTGGTGGTATCGCAGATATCACTTAAAACAGCCATTCCTGTATTTGGTATCTCAAGGGCTCTTCTTTCTGCATCCCGCACCATAACACCATTGTAGTTATTCCCGTATGCATAGGGTGCTATCTGTGCATAGTAGAAAGGAAACTCATAGCCCCAGCCATCCCTCCAGCTGGTTATCAGGTTCTCCAGAAGCTCCTTGTATGCATATGCATTTATTGTGTTTGCTTCACCCTGGTACCACAGTACACCGGCTATCCGGAAGGGTATCATGGGATGGATCATTGCATTATAGAGCCTTGCCGGCTCAACCGGGCCCCAGGGTACAGGGACCTGCTTTGCCGCAGCCTCTTTAAGGAACTTATTATTCTCAATGACGCCGGCCGGCATCCACGACTCGGCAGGGGTACCTCCCCAGCTCGAGTTGATGACCCCTATGGGAACACCCAGCTCCTGGTAAAGCTTCCTTGCAAAGAAATAGCCGATGGCGCTGAAGCTCTTCATCGTCTCAGGTGTACATTTCAGCCATGAACCTGTGAAATGCTGCTGCGGACATGAAGCTGTTTCAGATGACACGGTAAAAAGCCTGATATCGGGATAGTTGGCATCCTGTATCTCTTCCGCCTGGTTATCAATACCCGAGGAGGCCGACCATTCCATGTTCGATTGTCCCGAACAGAGCCAGACCTCACCGATCATCACACCCGTCAGTTTAATATCATTATAGCCTTTGATGTCAATATCATAGGGACCACCTGCAGCGGGAGTCTTAACTACTATTTTCCATTCTCCCTGGGTATTGGCAGTGGCATTGAGTTCCGAATCGAGCCATCCCGCTGTAAGGACGATCTTCTCACCGGTCCTGGCCCAGCCCCATATACTAACCTCTGATTTCTGCTGAAGAACCATGTTGCTTCCGAATATCTCCGGTAATGAAACGTTGGCAAGAACATATCCTGCTGATAACAGCACAATCAACAGCGATGCTGACACTCTTTGAAGTAATTTTCTCATGGTTTTATATTTTACTTCAAATATAATAAAAGTTCAAAGTTCCGGGTTTAAGGTTCAATTCAGAAATTTAGTAATTATTGAGTTTAGTGGGTACACAGAGAACCACAGAGTAGCACACAGAGATCCACAGAGAAAGAATTCACAAATTAATTACTGCCAATTACTATGAATTACTATTGAATGACTGCTCTAACGATCAAACGATCGAACGCTCAAACAATGAATTACAGCCAAATTACTACCGAATAACCTTCTCTGTTAGCGCGGATTTGTAATCCGTGCTAAAACCGCAGGTAATAACAATCCTGCTACCATCCTGGAGATCCTTCATTCCGCTGCGCTCCATTCAGGATGACAGTGCAAATAAGGGACATTGGGGGATTTGGCTTCGCCGAGCTCGCCTTCGGCTCGGTTCGTCGCGTTGCTCCTCAACTTTTGCCTTTTATCTTTTGTCTTCTTCACCCTCCCTACACCCCAACGTCCAACGCCCTATGTCTTACATCTTCCTCCTTACAACCAAAATACCTTATCGTTGTTTTATATATATTTACTCTTCAAAATTATACTTATATGAAAAAGACCCTTCTCTTCACTTTGATGATCCTCATCATGCAACTGACCTATGCACAGACAAAAAAGATCACAGGTTTTTATAAAGATAACATTGCCGGGGAATTCACTACAGAATCTTCCTTCGACAGTAACATCAGTACCGACAGTATAGGAAAACTTGATAAGAAACTGTCGGATGAGCCTCACAGTTTAGGTTCACC
>Ga0315535_1001750_pt1 | contig 14245 bp, 13 predicted proteins | sample SalMarSW160220MG_2_FD_203092 | JGI IMG/M metagenome (GOLD analysis project Ga0315535, IMG submission 203092) | Salt marsh sediment microbial communities from the Plum Island Ecosystem LTER, Massachusetts, United States - Salt Marsh Sediment SW1602-20 ...
GGGCATTCTAATTAGTATCAATTTTTCATTAAATGAATATATTTGCTTGACTTGTGTAGGTTTTCTGTTTATTGCTACTTCTCAGTACTCATATTATTAACCATAAATCAAAGGAGGGGGTATGGCAACTGTAAAACAAATTCAACTTAGATTGCAGCGTTCCAAGAAAAAACTTACAGGACTTAACAAAGAAGTGACAGCTACAAAGGGTAATATCAAGAAATTGGAGTCCGAGCTTAAGAAGGCTAAAGCAGCAGACAAGGCAGCAAAGGCCAAAAAGAAAAAACTCGTGGCTAAGAAAAAACCCGTGGCTAAGAAAAAATCAGTAGCCAAGAAAAAAACTGCAGCAAAACGAAAACCTGCATCTAAGAAGAAGTAACCCTTTTTTCTGAGGTCATTTTTGTCGAGCACTTAATTTCGTGCGGGCAGTAGGGTGCCCTTTGCCAAGGGGTGTACTGTTTCTGTACGTATTCATGTGACCTCTAATATTCAAGGGGAAAGCCCCATTTCTTTAGCTGCGTTTCCATACTCGCCCTGTGACTCCCAGGCCAGAAGTGCCTGCCACACGAAGGGCAGAAACGTATATTAGTCATGTTTTGATAAAAGACATATTCTGGGATCTTTTCACCAGCGACCCCTTCACGGGCTTGCCTCAAGATAGCGTTACATATCAGACATCTGTTGAACCAGGTTGAACGAGCAGGTTCAAGATGGAGATCCCTCTTCAGTTCCATCAATTGCTCACTTACCTGATTGCCACTGATCAACACGGCACCACTACTTAGCCTTTCAGCCCTCCTCTTATGCCTGGTAAGAAGTATTCTACCCTCCCTCACAAATGCATCAATGGCCTCAGGGGAATAATGCGGCTGATAATGGGTGTCATAGCCTAATGCTCTGAGCCATTTGGCCAATTTGCCTACCATAGAATCAGCTACAAATCTCCATTCTTTCTTTCCTTTTTCCATGATATGACCCGAACTATTGATGGCCTCGTAAGCAGTAAGGAGTGGAACGTAAAAAGCCTGCATGTTGTGCAATAATATGTTGAAATATATAATGTGTAAACATTTTACCAATGTATCTTTCACTTTTAGCGCATGTGTCAAAATAGAACACCCTCATCGTTACCGCAAGAATCCCTAAAAAGGGAGGGGGGAAACATGCTGGAATCTTCAAGGAACTGGCCCTGCTGCTTGCAATATGTCAAGCGATCTTGTAGAATGTCTATCAACTCAAGGAAGTCCACTCCACCGGTTATAGCCCTTAAATAGTATCCGAACGAAAACAAGGATTTTTTGTTCAGATCAAGGAAGACGTCCCGCTATCGTCGGGGTTAACCGTAGGAATACATTCACTATTTCGAGGATTAAAATGTGAGACTGAGGCAGATATCGGCAAAAAGACGGTTTTTGGTCAGGCACTGAATAGTAGGTCCTTCGAGAGGTTGGGTAGTGTATGCCATTGAAGAAAAGATTGATTGAAACGGGACTATCCTTCTTCCTTCTTACAGGTGCAGCCATTTCTTTGGCGTTTATACCTGCAGCCTCAGCAAACCTTTCCCTGCTTAGACAAAGCATCATCGACTATAACCTTGAGAGCTATAAAATGAGCCTGTCAGATGGCTCTTACAAGGGTGCTGCCGGGATCCTGTTAATCGGGCCGGAGGTTGCGCGCTCTTTCGGGCTCAAAGCGTTTATAAATCAGGATTACATGGAAGCCGAGGAACTGAACAAGAGGGCGAATCTCCTGTTTGCCAGGGCTGTTGCGGCGATTACCACCCAGAAGGAGGGGAGTTTTGCTGCTAAGCACGCGGAAAGTGCCGGGGAATTGGCCTTGGATAGCAAAGAGGCCCTTGACTCAGCCCGAAAATATTTCGTGGCTTACAGATCAAAATTGACGCCCAAGGTAGATGACAGGCTGAATCGAGCGATCTGCTCATCGCTCCTGGATAAACTTCTGGAAGAAAGTCTTAAAAAAGCTTTCTACAACCTGAGGGATGGTTTGGGTATTTTTTACAACCGATGTCATGGCCTCCCTTCAAACAGCCCTTCATTGAACCCTGAAAACGTGAAGTTTGTGAATTACGTGTTTCACGAGTTTACACAAAAGGCATCCCGTACAGACAAGGAGCACTTTGACCTTGGAAAACAGGAGATGCGCAGGGGAACAAATCCCGGATTTTTATGGAAAAACGCTGTAAAAGGGGAGGGATCTCTTTTTATATCTCTTATTGAAAAATGCCTTGACCAACAGAGAAGGGGTGCATATCCGGTAGACCCTCTCCTTTTTATCGCCCTAATAAGGAGGGAATCCAATTTTGATCCCCGTGCTATTTCTTACATAGGAGCTGCTGGCCTGACCCAGATTATGCCAAAGACGGGGAAAGGCCTGGGGATGAAAAATATCTATATGCCATCATATTTCGAAGAAGCCATATCTCTCATGGAACGTCAACGAAAACTCAGGAAGAGGGCCAGGGTCCTTCTCTCAGAGGTTACCGCAACAAACAAAACAGAAATCGCCAAAGACGCCAGGGAGTTAATGCAGAAATCCTTGAATTGTGGCCAAGAACGGTCTAAGCTCTTCAGGCGATATAAGAGAGAATTGTTGGATAAAGACCGGGATGACCGCCTGAAACCAGGCAAAGCAATTGAGTATGGGTACAGATATTTTTCTGGGCTTATGAAGGCACAAAACGGGGACATCAGCTTAGCATTGGCCTCTTATAATGCCGGACCGCATCGGGTAAGACAGTATACAGGGATACCCCCATATGGAGAAACGGTTTCATTCCGGAACACGGTGTTAAAGTACTACCGGGAATATCTAATGAAATTGAAGATCGAAGATTGAGGAATTGAGGTATCAATATTCAATCTGCAATATTCAATTGAAGTAAGGAGCTGACTCATGAACTCAGGCGTCTTAACAAAAAGCAACTTTGAAGATATCAGGCTTGTGAAACGGGGAAAGGTCAGAGATGTTTATGAAGTTGAGGATATGCTGTTGATTGTTGCAAGCGACCGCATGTCGGCTTTTGATGTGGTTATGGATGACCCTATTCCTGATAAAGGGAAAATATTGACGGCGATATCTCTCTTCTGGTTCAGGGAGCTGGAGTCTATCATCGAAAATCATCTAATAAGCAGCAGTCCGTCTGAGTATCCGGAGGTCTGCCAAAAATATGCCCCGCAACTCGAGGGCCGCAGCATGCTTGTCAAGAAAACAGAACCCCTGCCGGTAGAATGTATTGTCAGAGGATACCTCTCCGGTTCAGGCTGGCAGGAATATCTCCGGACGGGATGCGTCTGCAATATCCCGCTCCCCAAAAAGATACGCGAGTCCGATAAACTCAGAGCGCCCATTTTTACCCCTTCTACCAAAGCCGAAGACGGCATGCACGATGAAAACATCAGTTTTGAAAGGGCAGAAGAGATCTTAGGCAAGAAAATCGCAGAAGAGGTGCGGCGCATCAGCCTCCAGATCTATGAATTTGGAAGGGATTTGGCAGCAGAAAAAGGTATTATCGTAGCAGATACAAAATTTGAGTTTGGCATCAAAGACGAACGCCTAATCCTGATTGATGAGGCGTTAACACCCGATTCTTCAAGATTCTGGCCAATGTCTGATTACAGCCCTGGAGGGCCGCAAAAGAGTTTCGACAAACAGTTTCTGAGAGATTATCTGATTGAAATCAATTGGCCTAAAAAACCGCCCCCACCTAAGTTGCCGGACGAAATTGTCAAGAAAACGAGGGAGAAATATTTAGAAGCATTGGAAAGATTAACAGGAAAAGGGATTTAAAAGGCATACGATAAATGAAGTCTGTTATTTGCTTTATTGATGACTCCGGATTTGAGCATGATCTTGTAAAATATGAGATCGCCCCTTCGGCCTCTGATCTTGAATTCGTTCAGGCCTACACCTTTGATGAAGCCAAGGGTCTATTGGCCGCCAAAACCCCTTCCCTGTTTCTCCTCGACCTGTGGGGACAGGATAAGGATGTGGTTGAGCCGTATTTGACGCCAATGGAGGAACTCAAAAAAAAGGCCGCCGATTTCCCGAAGCTGGACCACGTCTATAGGGGGCTGGACAGCTTCCAGGGAGATATTAATAACGAGTTCCTTAAGAGGCTCTTTGCCATCGTGGATTGCTGGAGGGCACTGTTCAAGGATACCTGTGATCGGATCGGGCAGAATAGGAAGTATGGCCTTTTTAATCTCCGTCAGGCGCGCCTTTATTACCCCCAGATTCCTGCGGTGTTTTATACCAGAAAATCGTTGATCAATGATGCTGTTGCCATGTTGAAGGCCGGCGCTGATGGCCTGTTTATCAAACCCACCGGGCTTAATGACGATGATACGCGTCGTCTTACAAGAGAATATGCCCCTCGCCTTTTGAGTGACCTGAGAAAAATTATGAAAAAGGACTGACTTGTACCCTGTTAGGGGACTCTGACAGGGAGATCAAACATCCATGATTCTACCAGATATCTGCCTCTCTTAAAACGAAGCCAACCAAGTAAATCCAACCTGGAACCTTTGAATTCCGCTGGGCGGGGAACCCCTGAACAGTTACTTGTTTTTCGGGTTTTTTCCTGAACAAAAACAGGCTCCTTTCGGCATGGAAAACTTCCCAGGGACTGCCTTGACAAAGCTTTTTCCGATGCTTAATGTTTCGCTTAGTGTTGAAATCAGGAAAGAATACCGGTTTGGTAGCAGGTGTTAAAAGCAGTCAGGGTCAATGTCATGAGTGAGGATAAAATGAAGGGTGAACGAACGGAAACTGCTTCCGAAGAGTTGGAAGAAAATCCTCGAAAAGAGGAGGAATCTCAAGATCAAGAGGAAGAAGAGATCCCTCTAACAAAGATGACAAAGGCCCAATTAGTAGAAAAAGTTGAAAAGGTTCAGGAAGCTTCAGACAAAAATCTTGATCTTTATGTCCGTTCTCAGGCAGAGATTGACAACTTAAAAAAGAGATACCAAAAAGAACGGCAGGATTTAGCTAAATTTGCAAACGAATCCCTAATAAAACAGCTCCTTCCGGTAGTGGATAACCTGGAAAAGGCTATTACCCATTCTCAGGATGAAGATTCGATTGAGGCTATCCGAGAGGGTGTTGACCTCACTTTAAAGGGGCTCATGGATATCTTGCAGAAGTCGGGGGTCGAAACGGTTGAGGCGATTGGTGAACAGTTTGACCCCAACTTCCATGAGGCGGTTTCAGAAATGGCTGACGACGGAATGAAACCTGGGACCGTGATCAAAGATCTTCAAAAGGGTTACATCCTTAATCAGAGGCTCATTCGACCATCTATGGTCATTGTGAGCAAGAAGACGGCATAACGCTAACAAACCAGGAAAGCGGGCCTCTCCCAGAGGGGCAAAACGCAAAATTATGTCAAGAAAATTTTCAGATATTAGGAGGCAGTAGATATGGGAAAAACAATAGGAATCGACCTCGGGACAACCAATTCGTGTGTCGCCGTTATGGAGGGTGGGGATCCTGTGGTGATCGCCAATGCAGAGGGAAGCAGGACCACTCCCTCTATTGTAGCTTTTACTGACAGCGGAGAGAGGTTGGTTGGCCAGACCGCCAAGAGGCAGGCTGTGACCAATCCGGAAAATACAGTCTTTGCGGTCAAACGGCTTATCGGCCGAAAATTCGGTTCGGCCGAGGTAGGGAGAGATATTAAGGTCCTCCCTTATAAAATCAGCAAGGCATCTAATGGCGATGCCCATGTCTCCATCAAGGGAAAAGACTACAGCCCCGCTGAGATATCTGCAATGATTCTCACAAAGATGAAAGAGACCGCAGAGGAGTACCTCGGAGAAAAAGTCACAGATGCCGTAGTCACAGTCCCGGCATATTTTAATGACAGCCAGAGACAGGCCACCAAGGATGCCGGGCGTATTGCAGGCCTGAATGTGGAAAGGATTATCAATGAGCCCACGGCCGCGTCTTTGGCGTTTGGCGTGGACAAAAAGGGAGACAAGAAAATCGCTGTCTTTGATCTGGGCGGCGGGACCTTTGACATCTCTGTATTGGAGATTGGCGAAGGGGTTTTTGAGGTCAAGTCCACCAATGGCGATACCCATTTGGGCGGTGAGGATTTTGACCTGAGGATCATCGAGTATTTGGCAGATGAATTTAAAAAGGATCAGGGCATCGATCTTCGAAACGACAAGATGGCGCTCCAGAGACTGAAAGAAGGTGCTGAAAAGGCAAAGGTTGAGTTATCAGGTTCAATGGAGACGGATGTGAATCTCCCCTTTATTACGGCTGACGCCAGTGGTCCCAAACATCTTAATATCAAACTGACTCGTGCAAAATTGGAAGGGTTGATTGATGATTTGATTGACAAGATAGTCGGTCCGTGTAAGACAGCAATAAGAGACGCCGGCCTTTCAGCTAAGGATATCGATGAAGTGATCCTGGTCGGCGGTATGACCCGCATGCCAAAGGTGCAGGAAAAGGTTAAGGAGATCTTTGGCCAGGAACCGAGCAAGGGCGTTAATCCAGACGAAGTGGTGGCTGTTGGGGCTGCTATTCAGGGCGGTGTTCTTAAGGGAGAGGTCAAAGATGTGCTCCTCCTTGATGTAACGCCCCTTTCCCTCGGTATCGAGACCCTGGGAGGTGTTTTTACCAAGCTTATCGAAAAGAACACCACCATCCCCACCAAGAAGAGTCAGATTTTCTCAACGGCGGCCGATAACCAGCCTGCGGTTGAAATACATGTCCTCCAGGGGGAGCGGGAAATGGCTGCCACCAACAAGACCTTGGGCCGGTTTCAATTGGTGGGAATCCCTCCGGCCCCGAGGGGTCTTCCCCAGATTGAGGTCACCTTTGATATCGACGCCAATGGGATAGTCAGTGTTTCCGCAAAGGACATGGGGACAGGGAAAGAGCAATCGATCAAAATTACCGCCTCCAGCGGCCTGAGCGAAGAGGAGATTGATAGCCTCATCAAAGACGCGGAAATACACGCAGAAGAAGACAAAAAGAAAAGGGAACTCATTGATGCCCGCAACATGGCCGATTCCATGATCTATTCTACTGAGAAGTCTGTCAAAGAGGTGGGCGACAAGTTGGATGATGCCACAAAAACGAATATCACCCAGGCGATTGACAATTTGAAAAAGGCTGCCGAAGGAGAGGACATCGAGGAAATCAAGCGCCTTACTGAGGAATTGACCCAGGCATCCCACAAACTGGCAGAGACCATGTACGCAAATGCTAGCCAAGATCAGGGCCAGGCCGCAGATGCGGCGGGCCCTGAATCCGCGGCAGGGGCTTCAAAAGACGAAGACGTAGTGGATGCCGACTTCGAGGAAGTCCAGAAGTGATCATCAGGTTTTTTTTAGCAAAAAAGGCTATCCCCTCCTTAATGGTGGGAATAGCCTTTTTTTTCGCTGCATGTCAGACCAAAGCGCCTCCACCTGTTGAGATGGAGCAGGTTAGACCGGGGCCGCTTGCCCGGGCCGAGGGGTACTTACAAAATGGTGAGCTAAAAAAGGCCCTAAATGCCTATGGGGCCTTCCTTAAACATGCGCCTAAGGGCGAAAGATCAGCCTTGGCGCTGAAACGCACATCTGAAATATACCTCAGGCTTAACCAGCCAGAAAATGCCCTGACTATCTTAGAAAAGATTTCTCGAGAATATCCTGATTATACCTGGATACCAGGAGTACAATATGAGATCGCTGACATCCTCTTCCGTATTGGCGAGCATAAACGTTCTGCAGACCAAGCGCTGGAATGGCTTGACAGATATCCCGAGCATCCCTTGAAGAGAGATATCCTCATACTCTTAGGGGATAACTACAGGGCCGTAGGGGACAAGGTAGAGGCCTTCGGGTGGTGGCTTAAGGCGAAGGAGGCGTGGTCCGATGACCCGCAGAGGATAGCCCAACTCGACGAAAAACTGAACGAATTGATATCGAGCAGCGGGCCAAAATCGCTTGACCGGATTGCAGCAGATGCTGCAGGGACTCTTTATGCCCCTAAGATCTATTACAGGATAGCCTCCATTTATCTCGAACAGAATGAGACAAAGCAGGCAAGAAAAGCAGCAACATCCCTGCTCAATTCCACCAAAGACGAAGAGTGGCTCTCAAGGGGAAGGGAGCTTTTAGAGCGTACAGAAGAGGAAATGGCGGTTAAACAGGGTGTGTTGGGGTGCTTGCTTCCCCTTAGTGGTCCTTTTTCCATCTACGGTGAGGAGGTCTTGAAAGGGATTGAACTCGGGCTTTGCGTGCGCTGGGATCAAACTGCCGAGACAGGCCTGGAGTTATTGATCAGAGATACAAAGGGGACACCGGAAGAGGCCTTAACGGCGCTTGAAAATCTCGTTATTGATAAAAATATCATGGCGATAATCGGCCCTGTTTCGAGCAAAGCAGCCATAGCCGTGGCCAAGAAGGCCCAGGAAATGGGCGTGCCGATCATCACCCTGACACAGAGGGAGGGGATTGTGGAAGAGGGCGAAATGATTTTTCGCAATTTTCTTACTCCCTCTCAAGAGGTGGAAGGCCTTCTTGATGTTGCAATGGGCCAAATGGGACTGAAACGTTTTGGGATCTTGTACCCGGACAATGCCTATGGCCGTTACTGCATGAACCTTTTCTGGGACAGGTTAAATGATATGGGCGGAACAGTGACCGCCGTGGAATCCTATGGAGACGATGCTACGGATTTTGCCGACCAGATAAAAAAAATGGTGGGGCTTTACTACCCGAGACCGGCGTCCTTAGTGCAAAAGCTTGAAGATATGAAGACCCCGGGGGATGAAGAAGGCTCCATCTTTCCGAAAGAACCGGAGCCCATCATAGATTTCGATGCCATTTTTATACCGGATAGTTTTCAGCGTGTAGCGATGATCGCTCCACAACTGGCCTTTCACGACGTCCTGGGAGTCCAACTCTTAGGAACAAGCGCCTGGCAATCCCCTAAATTGGTAGAGATGGCAAAGGACTACATCCAGGGGGCTCTTTTTTGTTCCGGCTTTTTTGTTGGGAACTCCGAAGAGCCGGGTGTCCGGGTATTTGTTGAAGAGTATAGAGAGAATTTCGATGCTGATCCCGGCATATTGGCCGCCACTGGTTACGATACTATCAGACTCTTGAAGAAAGTGCTCTCAGAGGAAGAAATACGAACAAGAAAAGATCTGGTGAAGGCATTACTTGGGTCTCAAGGATTTGAAGGGGTTTCCGGCATCATCACTTTTGACTCCAACGGGCAGGCAGAGAAAGAACCAATTTTATTGACCATTTCGGGAAACAAAATGTTACTTTTTCAGTAACCGTTCACAGGTGTCAGGCGTCAGAAGTTCTGCCTGTTGCGGATGCAACATTCAAATTCCCCCTATTCCTTCTTTTCCTCCTCTTCCTCTGCCTCCTCCTTTGATTCCTTTTTCTTCCGCACAGTCCTGGATACCAAGATCCCTATTTCGTACAATATGATCAACGGGCCTGCCATCATGCACTGGGTGATAACATCCGGCGGGGTCAATATGGCGGCCAAAACAAACGCTAACAGTATTGCATACTTCCTTTTCCGGCTCAATAATTCGGGCGTAACAACTCCCATCTTTGTCAAAAAGAAAATGACCACAGGGAGTTCAAAGATCACGCCAAAGGCAAAGAGGAGCTTTATTGCAAAAGAGAAATATTGCTTAACCGATGGGAGGGCCTTCACATACTCATTGGAAAACCCTATGAAAAATTTGAATCCGAAAGGAAAGACAACGAAATAGCCAAAAAGCGATCCACCTACGAAGAGGATGGTGGAAGCCACCACAAAGGGAATTACATATTTTTTTTCTCTCCGGTATAGACCGGGAGCAATAAACATCCATAACTGATAAAAGATAAAAGGGGCCACGAGCAAAACGCCCGATAGAAAGGCCACCTTCAGGTAAGTAAAGAACATCTCGGGGAGGTTAGTGAAAATGAGTTGATCACCTTCCGGCATAACCGCCTTGAGGGGCATGATCAACAAATTGAAAAGCCTTTCGGAAAATGCGTATGAAACGGCAAACCCTACCCCCACGGCAATGGCGCATGCCATAAGCCTCTTTCTCAATTCCTCCAAATGGCCTAAGAAAGGCTGCTTATCTTCATCAGTCATCCCTGTTTTTCTCCGTTGAAGCGCCTGAATTTTTTTGGGTCATCTCTTCTTTTAGCGGTTTGACCTCTTCCTCTTGTTTTTGCTTTGCCTGATCGTAGTCATCCAACATTTCATCGAAGTCATCATACCTTGGTGATTCATCTTGAGGAGGCTTGTCATGTTCCAGATCAAGCGGTTTGTCGAGACCGCTGACAGAATCTATTAGATCTTCTTTTACCTCTTTGAACTCCTCCTCCATATTGAGGCTTCCCTTAATCTCCTGGGTGGCCTTTTTGAATTCAGACATCCCTTTTCCAAGGGCCTTTGCCAGATCGGGCAGTTTCTTGGGACCGATGACAATCAAGGCAATAACCAATATAATAATCAGCTCAGGCATACCCATGCCAAACATATCATTCTCCTTTTTAAGTGCCTAAGGTTGACAGTTTCGTAAAAAGCCAAAATCTCACGCCAAGCCGCAAAGACCGCAAAGTTAATAATATTAAATGCGTTTTTTCTTGGCGTTCTTGGCGACTTTGCGAGAAAACAAAGTTTCTACGATTCCATCGATCTTAAACCTTCAATCTGCAATATTCAATATTCAATTAACAAACTGCCTCCTTGAAGTCGAGCATCAAGGCCGTTTCATCGCAATTTGGAAACTTGGGGCACTTCAGGCAATCGGCCCATATCTTCTGGGGAAGGACTGATTTGTCAACCTCCCTGAACCCGACTTTCAGGAAGAAGTCCGGGACATAGGTAAGGGTAAAAACCCTGTTTATCCCAAGCAAGCGGGCCTCCCCCAGACACGCATCAACAAGCTTGAGACCGAAACCTTTTCCCTGATGCTCGTTAGATACGGCCAGAGATTCAATTTCTGCCAGATCACTCCAGCATATGCCTAACCCGCATATACCCTGGATAATTCCCCCCCGATCCACTTCCAAGACAAAATAATCCCTCAAGTGATCGTAAAGCTCACTCAACGACCTTGGCAAAAGAAGACCCTTTTCTGCAAAAAAGTTCAGGATCTTGTGGGCCACTTCAACATCCGCTGCCACAGCCTTTCTTATACGGGGATATGTATCTTTGTCATTTACCATAATTATCTCTTTGTTGTTGGTCAGTTACCACCGGCAGACGGTATGTTGACAATTAGGACCTGCACTCATCCCTAACTCAGCCAAGATCATTTTGCCCAACTATATAGAATTTGACAGCGTCAGTACCACCTATAACTTTAGGCACTTCACTCCCTTCACTTCCTCTCGGCCTTTCTAACTAAACCGTCAAGCTTTTCATTTCTGGCCAAACGCTTCTGGATATTGATGGCCTCCTCCCTGGTCTTGAACATGCCGCATCTTACCCGGTAATATCCACGCCCTTTTATGAAAATCTTGTAAGAATAAGCTGGATAACCTTGCCCGATTAACCGGTTAACCATTTCAGTCGCCTTGGCCTCGCTGTCTAAGGACGCAACCTGGACTATATATTTTGTCAGGGCCTTGGAGCCTTTGCCCGGTTCGCGCTCCCTGAGATCCTTTTTCCGCCTCTTAGGGGAATACAAGGGTTTCTTGGCAACGTCGCTTTTCTTACCAGAAAGCTCATTATAAAATGCGAATTTTGGATCCTTTTGCAACTCCTTTATCCGCTCTAATTCAGATCGGTCCTTCTTGCTCATCATCTGCTGGAGCTTGCCGATCTGAATCTTCAATTCAGCCAAGGTTTTGACGCCTCCCGGCAGGAGGCCTTTCCCTGCAAGAACTCCTAAGGTAAAAATCCAGGCTAAGAGAACAAAAGCACCAATACTCCAGAGAGAAATGGAGATGCGGGATAACTCGAAATGATATCTTTTCCCTGCTTTCCCGGCCCTGGTTTCTTTTCGGCCCATACTGGAACAATCCTAACCCGGATAAACCGGAATTGGAATTTCTCCATTCACATTTTTTCGGGAGCCCCGATCCCAAGGAGGTTCAATCCGTTAGCAATGACGGTCCTTATCCCTTCTGCCAAGAACATCCTTGCCTGGCTCAAGGCCTTATCACTCGTAATAATGCGATGGTCGGAGATTTTTGTACCTAAATTAAAGTATCTATGAAACAGAGCGGCCAAATCAGTGAGATAATAGGTCAAACGATGGGGTTCCAAGGTGACGCAAATCTCCTTCAAAAGAGATGGAAAACCCGCCATCGCCCTGATAAGCGCCAGTTCTTCCTCTAATACAAGACGCTTAGCGAGATCACCTGGTTTATCCGGGACCAAGACCCCCTCGGCCTCCGCCTTCCGAAAAATGCTACATATCCTGGCATGGGCGTACTGGACATAATAGACAGGATTGTCACTATCCTCCTTTTTCACAAGATCGATGTCAAAATCAAGGGGGGATTCGTGATTTTTCGTCAAGAATACAAACCGAATCGCATCCACTCCCACATCATCCATCAATTCCTTGAGCGTAACAAAAGTCCCTGCCCTCTTTGACATCCTGATCTCTTGACCACCTTCCCAGAGCTTGACTAACTGGATAAGCATAACTGAAAGCCACTCATCCGAAACCCCCTGTGCTGCTAACGAAGCCTTCATCCGCGGAATATATCCATGGTGGTCTGCCCCCCATATGTCGATCGCCTTTGTAAAGCCCCTTTCATATTTCTGCAGGTGGTAGGCAATATCAGAGGCAAAATATGTAAACTGGCCGTCACTCTTGCGGATAACCCTGTCCTTATCATCCCCTAAATCGGCGGTCTTAATCCAAAGGGCCCCATCTTTTTCATAGAGATAACCTTTTTCCTTGATAGCCTCTAAGATATCTCGAAGAAGACCTGAACTGTGGAGATCCATTTCGCTGTACCAGGCATCAAAGTCCACCCTGAAACGGATAAGGTCCCCTTTGATCTCTTCGAGCATCATTTCTCTTCCCTTTTGAGCGCAATAGATAATTGCGTCTTCCCGGCTGAGATCGTCTAAATCTGCTTCTCGAGAAATAGCCTTGGCCAAATCGAGGATATAATCTCCATGATACCCGTTTTCAGGAAAGGGATAATCAGGGTCATGGCTCTGTCGGAAACGACAGAAAATTGATTCACCCAAAAGCCTGATCTGCTCTCCGGCATCGTTGATGTAAAACTCCCTCTCTACGCCATAACCGCAAAAGGAAAGAATCCTGCAAAGTGTGTCCCCTAAGGCCGCGCCCCGCCCATGTCCTAAGTGAAGCGGTCCGGTTGGGTTGGCGCTTACAAATTCAACCAGGACCTTCTCACCATTGCCTGCATCATTTCGTCCGTAATCTTCTTTAACTCGGACGATGTCGGAGAGGATACCGCACCACTCTTCTGCCCTGATTTTGAAATTGATAAAACCAGGTCCGGCAATGTCCGTTGATTCAAGCAACCCTTCTTCATCCTTTAGATTGTCCACTATAGCTGTAGCGATATCTAAGGGCCTGCGTCTCTGACCTGAGGCAAGCGTCATGGGCAAATTCGTTGCGAAATGACCATGCGCCGGATTGTTCGGAATTTCTATTACATACTCAGGGATGGAGGTCTTTGAAAGAAGCCCACGGTCAAAGCAATAGTTAATGGTTGCCTTCAGAATAGCATCCAACCTGTTTTTCATAATAAGTATTCCCTTATATTTTTCCGGCCTATGGAACAAAATACCTCGTATGAGATGGTGCCTGCACTTCTGGCTATGTCATCCCCTTTGATGCTTTCCCCTCCCTGGGAACCCAAAAAAACAACTTCATCGCCGGGTGCGACTTCTTTGAGACCGGTTATATCGCAGATGGTAAGGTTCATGCATACGGCGCCTACAATAGCAATTTTTTTCCCCTTGATGAGGACTTTTCCTCTGCTGGACAAATTTCTTGGCAAACCATCACTATATCCGGCTGAAACGACCGCTATCCTGCTCGGGCCTTCTGTATGGTAAGTTCGGCCATAACTTATGGGAGTTTTACCGGGCAGATCTCTAACCTGCAGGACCCGGGCCCTGAAATGCATAACAGGGGTTAAGGGCACCGGGCTAATAAAATCCGGAGAGGGTAATCCACCATACAACATAATGCCGGGTCGAACCATGTTAAAATGTGTCTTTTCGTGACACATGATTCCCGCGCTGTTCGCCATATTGTTGC